>Ga0222749_10000465_pt1 | contig 24823 bp, 15 predicted proteins | sample IncBWH2Mmetat_FD_197234 | JGI IMG/M metagenome (GOLD analysis project Ga0222749, IMG submission 197234) | Metatranscriptome of lab incubated forest soil microbial communities from Barre Woods Harvard Forest LTER site, Petersham... | ecosystem: Environmental > Terrestrial > Soil > Temperate... | reverse complement strand
GCAGTAGTTCTTCTGCGACGAGAGCGCGACGTAGCAGATCGGCTGCTTGTTGTAAGTGTCTGGATATCGAGACAGGGGGATCGTCCAGCCGATCGTGCCCCAGACGAGGCACTCATCGTAGCCGCGCGGAATGTGCTTGTTCACGAGTGCGCGCACCGTCGCGATCGTCTTCGCACGATCGGCGGGGAGTGAGGCGATGTATTGCGCTGGCGTCTTGACGTTCGATGGTGGTTTCATGGATTCGTCGTCTTCCCGAACGAAGTGTATCACCGAGCGTTTGAAAACCAGCCAGCGGCAGGGGCTGTGAGTATCGCGTAAGTCCTAGCCGTGCGCAAGCACGGCGTCTTTTGTCCGTTCTTAAAGTCATCACCCAGAAGCGAGGGCGGTGGGCGCGTAGAATGGGTGAGCAAAAAGTGAGCGCCGGACCGCGTGAACTTTTTGCTAGTCGGGGTCCCCAGCAAGCCGGGTTTTGGCTTGATGGGGTGAGGACGGCGTAGCAGCCTTGTTTCGCCTGCGGAGCCCTTAGAATGAAGCCCCAGCGCGTGATTGTCAGGGCACGGATTGAGAACCGAGAACTGGGAACTGGGAACTGCTTCACCGCGGATTGAAGATCACGCTCTCGTGAGCCCGATCGAAGAACACGGCATGAAAGAGCGAGACTGGCAAGAGTCCGTCCTCCGGCCGTCGTTGGTCTTCGGGGCCGCTTGGCAGCACTACGATGGGTTGATGGCGCAAAGGCGAATGGGCGATATACATGTCTGTGGTTGTCTGCGCAGCATCGGCAGAGCGGAAGGAATTTGTATGCACAACCATCGTGCAAACGCCAATGCAAGTGTCGGTGTCATGATGCCGCACATCTCCCGCCAGCCGGTCCTGTAAAATCGCGGTTTCTGAGATGCCTGAATCAAGCGCCAGCTTCCACACGCCGCTCCGGGAGGCTTTCGATTCAACGGGAACCAGAACTCGCGATTCAGTAATCTCCACCGGAACAAGAATGCCGCCGGATACCTCTGGAGGTTCCGCAGGATCAAATATCTCCAGCCGACGGTGTTCGTAATCCAGGCGAAAGGAGAACGCCGCCAGAAAGTTCATGCCCAGGATGCCGCGAATGTTTCGATCCAGGCTGCGGAGCTGCTGCAGCGGTCCGGCGAGCGCCTCAAGACGGGTGACGGAAGCCGAGCCGACACGAGTCTCTTCGAGAAAATAACGCGGCACAGGCTCCGAGCCGGTCAGAGTGGTGAGTGAAAGTCGGTCTACTGGTACCAATCCCAACTCTGCAGCCAGGTCGGATTCGATGAGCGTGGTATTGGTTCCGGTATCCACCAGGAAATCAAATGGCCCGTGGCCATTGATAGAGACGCTTACTACGGCCAAATATCCTCGCAGGGTCCGCACCGGCACGCTAGAATGAGTGCTTGCCGCACGTGTGACCAACGGGGAGATGGCGAGTCCAATAAGAATTGCAAAACGCCAGCCCCATTTTCTACGTCTTGAACCTGTGAATACCATATATGGCTCCCGGCCGAAAACCGGCTGGAGCTAACGGTAGCGGTGTCACAGGTAAATGGTCTTGATGGGGTCATGATTTTTGCGTGAGATCTTGTGATGGAATTGTGATGGATACGGAAAACCAGATATTTGAGTTCGACGACGTCTCTGTGGACCCCGCCAATGCAGAGATTCTGAAGGCTGGCCGGCCAGTTGCCGTGGAACCCAAGGCTTTCCGGGTGCTTCTCTTCCTCCTGGAACAAAGAGGACGGTTGGTCGAGAAAGAAGAGCTGCTCTCGGCGGTATGGCCAGGCACGTTTGTGACTGAGAACGCACTCACCCGTGAAATTGCCCTGCTGCGTCGAGTGCTGGGAGACGATAGCAAGGCGGCAAAATACATTGAGACCGTTCCCAAACGCGGATACCGCTTTGTCGCTACGGTCACCGTGCGTGACTACAGTTCCCCAACCTCCGCAAAGGGTGCCGAGATCGGCCCCGCTCCAACCATCAAACCCGCTGCTGGCTTACACCGGGTTTGGCTGCCGTGGGCTCTGCTGGTCGTCGCTGTTGCTATTCTGGCGGCAGGGCTGTTGTGGTGGATATCGATGGCTCTGTTCACCCAGGAACCTCGCGCTCGGCAAGTCACCAGCTCGGAAGGGATGGACATATATCCTTCGTTTTCCCCGGACGGAAATACCGTCGCCTATAGTTCCGATACCGGTGGCAAGTTTGAGATTTACCTGAAGCAACTCACCGCCGGCGGCCACGTGGTGCAATTGACCAGCGACGGCACTCAGAACATCCAGCCCGCTTGGTCGCCCGATGGAGAGCAGATTGCCTTTCATTCACAGGTGAAGGGTGGCATCTGGGTGATGCCCGCCCTGGGAGGAGTGCCACGGCAGATCACTCCCTTCGGCTCCAGCCCCGCATGGTCACCCGACGGCACAGAGATCGCCTTCCAATCCGACACCCCACGCGACCTCTCTGCGATGTCGGCTGTTTCGGTTGGTCCCTCTACCCTGTGGATCGCAAAAATACAAAACGGAGAACGGAGGCAGGTGACCCAGCCCAATGTACCCAGCGGCGGCCATAATTCTCCTGCCTGGTCTCCCGACGGAAAATATCTTGCGTTCACCACCGGCTCTCTCACCAAGGGAACGGCGTTATGGTGCGTTGCGACGGATGGAAGCGATCCAAAGCTGGTTACCTACGGCGGAAATTTCTATAACCCGATATACGCCCATGATGGAAAAAGCCTGTATGTGGCCGCAGTTCGCGGCGCCACGAACTTTGGAATCTGGCAGTTTCCGATCTTCGGTCATACGGTCGCACCTTTGGGCAGAAAAATCTATGCCACGCTTCCCGCCATGAGCCGCGACCTGGCGATCTCCGCCGACGGACGCAAGATTGCCTTCAGCAGCGTAACAACAGTCAGCAACCTCTATTCCCTGCCGATGTCGGCCGCTGAACCCGCAGGACCTCCGGTCGCGATTACCAGTGACACGCGCTTTCGCAAGGCCAATCCGTCGTTTTCCCCAGATGGCCGGCGGCTGCTGTTCGACGTATTCAGCTCCGATCAGGATGGCGGCGTTTGGATCAGTGACGCGAATGGCGCCAACGCCAACCTTCTGCTGCAGAGCTGCCTGGAACCGAAATGGCTTGCCAGCGGGAAAGAGTTTGAGTGTTTTAACGGCGTTAAGCCTGAAGATCGCGACTGTAATGCCCAGGGGTGCGTTCTCCTGGACTTCTGGAAAGTTGATGTGAATACCGCAACTCGCGAGCGCGTCTTAAGGTTGAGGCAGGATGGAGGGTTCTTTAGTATGGCAGACAACGGCAAGCGGCTCGCATTCACCTCGGGAAAAAGCGGCACGCCCAACGTATGGACAGTGTCGCCCGATGACCCAACTCCGCGTCAGCTCACCTTTGATCGTGAACTCTCTGGCTTTCCTGTCTGGTCGCCCAATGGAAAATATCTGGCTCTGGAAGCCCGGCGCGGCGATGATACCTATATCTACCTCATGCAACCGGGCCAGGAGCCGGTGCAACTGACCACAGCCAGAGGTGATAGCTGGCCAAACGGCTGGTCGCCCGACAGCGACAAGATCGTGTTTGCTGGCCGCCGTAATGGCGTCTGGAATATATGGTGGATCTCAACCAGCAGCAAGCTGGAAAAACAACTGACTCCTTATACCGACCCTAACCATTTTGTACGTTATCCAGAGTGGTCCCCGGCCGGCAACGCGATTGTTTATGAGTATGCCGAGAACCGCTCCAACATTTGGATGCTGGAGTTGAGAAGATAGCTAATCCGGCAGATCAATCCAATCGCCAATGATATCCATATGAAGCGCGCTCTCAACCTGGTCCGCCAGGCGATTGATTCTCTTCCGGCGCTCTGCTGTGACAAAAACAAAATCGCCGTCAGCTTCGAGCCCGCGCACAATCCGTGCATTCTTTAAAAAGGCATGGCGAAAGCGATCACAATCGAAGAGACCGTGCACATATGTCCCCCAAATGCAGCCATCAGCACTTTGGGCTCCGTCTTGAATTACAGTATTGCCGTCATGAACACGCCGCAATTCAAAGAGAGGCTGTGCGCCGCCTAGATAATCGGTTTCGCCAAGATGGATCTCATATCCCAAAGCCTCCCGCTCAGGCGTCGGTATACCAAACAATTGGTCTAAGGTCAGCCGGGCAGTAACCTGTGCCGTAACCTTCTCTTTGCTCATGACGGTATTAATCGGCAGAAGCCCTAAGCCTTTGATTTGGCCGCCACCCTCCATACCGTGAGGATCCTCGACCGTTAATCCCAGCATCTGCATTCCCCCGCAGATGCCGATAATCAGCTTATTCTCCCGGTGAGTAAGAATCGCATCTGCGAGCCCCGAATCTTTGAACCAGCGAAAATCCTGGATGGTTTGCTTGCTTCCAGGCAAAATGACTACATCTGCCTGTTCAAGTTGTTGTGGCTCACGGATAAATCGCAAAGAGACGCTTGGCTCGGCCGCGAGTACATCGAAATCTGTAAAGTTTGAGAGATAAGGAAGTGCGACGACGGCAATGCGAAGCTTCCGTGCCTTCCCTTCTCTTTCACCCTTTTGCTCCCACTCGGCAGACTGAAAAGTCCCGTATTTCGACTCCAGGCTGACGCTATCTTCCTCATCCAGGCCCAAATCAGGAATATAAGGGACCACGCCCACGCAAGGTATTCTCAGTCTCTTTTCCATCTCCACAATACCGGGAGTGAGTAATTTCAAATCGCCGCGGAACTTGTTGATCACGAAGCCGCGTATCCGTTCCCGCTCTTCAAGCTCAAGCAACTCCAAGGTGCCCAGCAGAGACGCGAAGGCTCCCCCACGATCAATATCTGCCACCAGCAGGCAGGCAGCATCAGCGGCTGCTGCCATTCGCATGTTGACGATATCTCCGTCTTTCAGATTAATCTCTGCAGGAGACCCGGCACCTTCCATGATGACAAGGTCGTATTTCTCTGCCAGCCGGTGGTAGCTCTCAACCACAATCGGAAAGAGCTCTTGCACGCGATTCAGGTGGTACTCTCCGGCAGATAACTTTTTCCAAATGCGGCCTTGCACAATGACCTGGCAGGATGAATCCGACTCCGGCTTCAACAGTATGGGATTCATGTCGGCCGTAGCAAAAATGCCGGCAGCTTCGGCCTGCAGCGCCTGAGCGCGCCCGATCTCGAGCCCATCAACAGTCGCTGCCGAGTTGAGCGACATGTTTTGCGCTTTGAACGGCGCCACCCGCAGCCCCGAGCGCATGAAAATGCGGCAAAGTGCGGCAGTAAGAATTGATTTGCCAACGTGCGATGCTGTTCCCAGCACCATTAAAGAGCGTGCACTCATAATAAAGGCTTGAACAACCAATTCTACATTCGACAACGACAGTGTTCTGCAAGCTTGGGAGATTTACAGCCAATTCAAGCTCAGGGCCGAGTTGGTCGTGCTCTCCGCCTGTGACACCGGACGAGGACAAGCCATTGCCGGTGAGGACCTGATCGGACTTACGCGCGCCCCGCAATATGCCGGGGCGCGGTCAATCATAGCCAGCCCGTGGACGGCGGACGACCAGAGCACCCTGACTCTGATGGTTGCGTTTCACCGAAACTTACGCAGGGGATTGGTCAAAGATGAGGCCTTACGTCAGGCGACGGCATCGGTGCGAAATGACCAAAGAAGTGCGCATCCTTAATTATTATTATTGGGCGGCTTTTTACCTGACTGGCGACCCCGATAATCCTGGGTTTGGCCGAGGATTCTCAAGCCACGGGACGTTAATTAACGTTAATCTCCCCCTGTTAACTTACTTCACAACATAAACAAATAAGTTGCGCTAAACGATTGTTTTTAGTAACAATCGTTCATCAAGTTTGCGTGGCTGGAGCTAAAATTACATACAACGAACGCATCCTCAAGATTTTAAAGGGTAAAATGCTCTTATGACCGTACCGCATCGTAAAACCAGACGTCAGAACAAGTCCCCTTATCAAATTCAGGTATTGGATCGCGCGCTGGCCGTTCTCAAAGTGCTTTCGCAAGAAGGACCTGATCTCACGCTGGCTCAGGTTTCCAGCCTGCTCCATTTGCATAAGAGCACGGCCCACCGTCTCATCATGGTCCTTGAAGGACACAAGCTCATCGAGAGAAATTCAAAAAACGGTACGTATCGTCTTGGGATGAAGCTCTTCGAGTTGGGAACCAGGGCTGTCTCGCAGCTTGATTTGCGCGAACGTGCGCGTCCTATTCTGGAACGGTTGGTCCGCGATACCGATGAAACCGTTCACCTCTGCGTCTATGACAATGGTGAAGTGGTCTACGTAGATAAAGTAGAGCCCGCCCGCAGTGTTCGGCTGGCTTCAACTGTGGGACGCAGGCATCCAGCTTTTTGCACTGCCGTGGGAAAATCCATGATGGCTGTCATGCCGGAGGAACAAATTGAAGCTGCCGTGCACAAGCATGGCTTGCGTCCTCTCACGCGAAAAACCATCGGTTCTTTAAGTGAACTCAAGTCCGAATTGGCGAAGGTACGCAAACTCGGCTATGCCGTAGACAACGAAGAGAACGAGGAAGGTGTATGTTGCGTTGGCGCCGTCGTTCGCAATGCCTCCGGAGACCCGGTGGCCGCGATCAGTGTTTCAGGACCTTCGTTTCGCCTGCCCGCTTACAAAATCCCGATTGTCGCCAAATCGGTAATTGCGGCAGCTAATGTGTTGTCGGAAGATCTCGGCTACCATGACTCCTTAGAGAGCACCGAGGAGGACGAAAAGCGTTTCAAGACCGTTCGCCCGCAATTGGTCAACGCATAAGGAAATCATTACTATATTAGTGCATGAAAAGAGGAGGCCAATTTGGCCTCCTCTTTTAGTTTGCTGTTTAGATTTGGATATTGCATCAAAGCTATTATTTCGTCAGTTGCTCGTTCATGATCAGGAACGCTCCCAAGCCGTGGAAATCGTTGGTGGCTCTGGGCCGGGCGAGGTAAAACGCAAGATTTCCGACGTTTGTGCCGATACATATTTGCGTCAGGTTGGTCATACCGCTTCCATCCAGAGAGATTCTCTGCAGCACACCCTGATATCCCTTTTGCGCCACGCTCAAGAAGCTGGGATCCACGTAACCTCTTTCTACTGCCCTGGAAATCACGTAGGTATACATACTGGAAGACGAGGTTTCGGTAAAGTTGCCAGCCACGGATGGTTTGTCTACAACCTGAAACCAACGGCCCGTAGCGGGGTCTTGCCACTTTGCTATCCCGCTGATGATTTTTTGCAGGATGGCAATCAACTGCGGCCGATGTGGATCATTGGCCGGCAGAATTTCCAGCGCCTCGATGGTTGCCATCGAGTACCAACCCATCGCCCGGCACCAGACCTCCGGCGAACGGCCTGTGGTCTTGTCGGCCCAGCTCTGCGTTCGGCTCTCATCAAAGGCGTGGAACAGAAGCCCGGAGGAGATTGTGCCGGTGGAGGTATCCTGCAAATGGCTGGCATAAATCTCCAGTTGGCTGCCGACCTCGTTGTTGGCATACACGCTGTCGTTGGCGAGTTGACCATAGCGAATCAGTCCTGGAAGCACCATGAACGTGCCGTCTCCCCAAAGTTGATGTTGCCGGCTGGTGGCATGCCAGAAGCCGCCGTCGCTGGTTCTCGGATACGTGTTAAGGCGGGCCCTCATGTGGCCAGCGGCGATTCTGTACTTGGCTAGCCCGGTTTCCTGGAACAGATCAAGCAGTACAACGATAGGCTGCATGCTGTCCAGGCTGCTGAAGCCGTTGTTGATGTTCCCACTGCTGTCCACGAACCGGTCTGCCCAGGCTTGGATGAACTGCAGATAGCTTGGGTTCCTGGTGCGCTTAAAGACCAGATACTGCCCGTGGAGATACAGACCCACGGGATAGCTCCACCCGCCGATCGTCGCAGGAGTAAACCGTTTCATGGTGGAGTCAACAACGGCCACAGACCAATCGGTGCCGGTGGTTGGAGAGTGTACAGTCAAGTTCACACTGGTTGCGTGCGACAAGCTGCTGCTGTCACCCGTGATGGTCAGCGTGGAAGTGGCGGCAGGAGTTGAACTCGATGTCGTAACGTTGAGTGTCGAACTGCCTGAACCGGTAACCGAAGTCGGATTGAAGCTGGCACTCGCACCTGTAGGAAGTCCCATAGCACTGAGGGCGACATTACCGTTGAAGCTATTCTGCGGCGTCACCGCAACCGTGTAGCTGGTGCTGTTCCCTGCTGTGACTGTTTGTAAAGCAGGCATCGCTGAGAGTATGAAGTCGGGCACTCCTGCCGAGTTCACATTCAATGTCACCGAGGACGAATGCGTCATAGCACCGCTGGTTCCGGTGATCACCAGACTGTAGCTGTTTGCCGCAGTCGTACTAACCGTGGAGACCGACAGTACAGATGATCCCGCGCCGCTTACAGAAGGCGGACTAAAACTATTGCTGGCGCCGCTCGGTAATCCGCTGACGCTGAAGTTCACGCTGCCGTTGAACCCATTCACTGCACCGACGTTCACCGTATAAGTTGTGCTGCCCCCGGCCGTAATCGTCTGCGAGGCCGCTGTGGCTGATAGCGTGAAGTCGGGTGGAGGAGGCGTGCCTCCAATCGCAAAATTGCACACAGCCAGCGATCCTGCGGCGGCGCCTACGAAAACCCCGAGGTTATTGAGACTGGTCACCGTGTTCTGTTCGGTGCGGAAGTGGAAATCGCTGCCGATGGTCAGCTCCGATCCTCCTGGGGGAGTCACAAAGATCGAATAGGAATGTGCCGGCACGTTCACCACCAGGCGGAAGTGATAGGTCGAGCCTCCGGTGTACGGGACGTTGGTCTGTGAAGCGTAGGTTGCGCCGTCGCGCGCCAAGATTGTGCCCGCCGTACCGTTAAACGCAACCAGATTGGCAAATGCAGTGTAGGCAGTCCCGGCGCCATGCGAGAGTCCGACCACGCTGTTCATGTTGCTGAGTGCAGGCGTGGCGTCAAAAGTAGCAGTAAAGTTTCCGGTCTGAGCTGCGAACGGGGCATTGACCCACCCGCCGCCTCCGCTGGCAGTCGCGCACTGGGCTACGCTCTTGCCAGCAAATGTCGCCATCAGTAACCCGCACAGGAATACTGCTGTAAATGACATGCGTTGCATCTTCATTGTTCTCCTCTTTTCGGCGTCTGCAATTGCTGGGATCAAAATGGGCATTTGTTGTCACAGCACCGTGAAATTGCAAACGGAGATTGAATTTGTGGAGCACCCGTAAAGTTGCTCACAGATTCAGTTGCATCACTATGCTCTGCCCGTGCGGAAGGCAAAATTGGAATCTGGCGTCTGCTCCACCCCACTCGAAGCAAGACAAATCGGATAAAGGATCGGCCGGCGTTATGCCGTTAAAAGCTTTATGCTGCTGGCAAAATCTACAGTTTTCTTGCATTTCCGTCAAATTAAAACCATCAAACAATAGGTTTTGCAAAACTTAACGGTGCAGCAGCTCGAAAATTCGCCCTCACCTTCATCCTCTTCTCTCTATATATATATGCGATGTAATGGAGTGCTGAAAACGCTGCAGTAACGCGGTTCTAGACTAGGTTTGGTTGGCAGCTCTATAGATGGCTTCCACCAGGGCAACACTTCGCCGGCCCTCGCGGCCATCACAAATAGGCTGGGTATTGTGTTCGATGGCATGGATAAAATCTTCAATTGCGGATTGGTGCCCGCGTACATCGCTCACCACCGGCGAAGTAGAGCTGGGATTCTGGTCGGTTTCGGCAGTACTGATCGGGCCCTCATACGGATTGCGAAGATTGATCGCGATGATGCGGTCTTGCTCGAGAATTATCGTGCCTTCCGTACCGGTGATCTCCACCCGGCGCGGATAGCCGGGATAAGCAGCCGTGGTTGCCTGCAGCAAACCCAGGGTTCCGTTGGCAAATTCAAGCAGGGCCAGGGCAGTATCTTCGACTTCGATCTTATGCAGCATCGCCGCTGTGCGCGCCTTTACATTGATCACGTCTCCTAACAGCCACAGCAACAGGTCTACTGTGTGGACACCCTGATTGATCAGCGCACCTCCGCCGTCGAGCGCTTTGGTACCTCGCCAGTGCGAGTTGCTGTAGTAAGCCGGTGGCCGGTACCACTTTACACGGGCATCAACCAGCAGCGGCTTGCCGATAAGCCCATCACCAATGAGTTGTTTCAACCGGCGAATATCCGGCTTGAATCGGTCCTGGAAGGTAACGCCTAGTTTTACCCCGGCTTTCTCGCATTCAGCAATCAAGGCGTCGGCGCGCTCGGTGCTTATATCAATCGGTTTCTCGGTGAGCACATGCAGCCCTTGCCGGGCGGCCGCAATTCCCTGCTGCGCATGCGCTCCCGATGGGCTGCCCAAAATCACCATCTCCATGGGGCGGTGGGCAAGAAAAGATTCCAAATCACGATAGGTTACTCCGCCATGTTCGCGGCTCAAATGGTTGACCTTTTCTGCATTGGTGCCATAGTGCGCTACGACCTCCGCGCCTGGAATTCCCTTTACGGCACGGGCATGAGTGTCACTGATATTGCCTCCGCCAATCAGCCCCACACGGATTTTCATAGGGGGTTATCACTCCCGTCTTTCATTTGCTATCTAAGGTCAGCTATTTGTCTTTTATTGCCAACCGCCTAAAAGGCTCATAAAAGACGGGGTATTCGGCCTTTCGGCCTCAAAACCCTACTGGGTTAATCGTTGCAAAAAACTTGCCCGTTCGTTTAACAAATCTTAAGATTTCGTTCAGCAATTTCGCGTTATCACTAACTGGGGCTTCTGGTGTAATGTTGAATAAAGACTTTAACAGTAGTCCAATGACAACAGTAGTCCAATGACAAGTGAATGACTTTCATTAATAACAATTTTTTGCTCGAAAACGAAGCTGCGCGCCATCTTTACCGGCAATATGCGGAGGCGCAACCTATCATTGATTACCACTGCCACCTCTCGCCGAAAGACATTGCTGAGGACCGCCGGTTCAAAAACCTGTTTGAAATCTGGCTGGAAGGCGACCACTACAAGTGGCGGGCTATGCGCGCGCACGGGATTGCCGAGCGCTATTGCACCGGCGACGCCGAGCCCTATGAGAAATTCATGGCTTGGGCGGGCACGGTGCCCCATACGCTGAGAAATCCGCTCTATCACTGGACCCATCTGGAGTTGAAGCGTTACTTCGAGATTGACGAACTGCTCGATGAAACCACAGCCCCGGCAATCTGGAGACGCGCCGACGAATTCCTGGCCAGCGAAGAGTACACCACGCAAGGTATTCTGAAGAAGTTCCGTGTTGAGGTCCTTTGCACGACCGATGATCCAATCGATGACCTTGAACCGCACAAAAAAATTGCTGCCTTAAAACTGGTGCCGCGGGTGTATCCGGCGTATCGTCCCGATAAAGCGCTCGACGTGCACCAGGCGGAGAGATTTAATTCCTGGGTTGAAAACCTGGCCGAGGCCGCCAACGTCCATATCAGCAGCTTTAAGGACTTTCTCGACGCGTTGCGAAAACGGCATGACTACTTCCACAAAATGGGATGCAGGCTTTCCGACCACGGATTGAGCTACTGCTATGCCGACTTCTGCTCTGAGCAACTTGCTGCCGGAATTTTCGCCAAGGTGCGCTCCGGGCAGCCGCCCAGCCCGCAAGAACATTCTCAGTTCGCGTCTTTCATGATGCTCTTCTTTGGGCATCTTGATTCGGAAAAGGGCTGGACCAAACAGCTCCACTTGGGTGCACACCGCAATGCCAACACGCGCATGCTCAAGGGCCCCGACGTCGGATTGGATTCCATCGGCGACTGGCGACAGGGAGAGTTGCTCGGAATTTTTCTGGACCGGCTCGACCGGGAAAATGCTCTTCCCCGTACGATTCTTTACAATCTGAACCCCGCCGATAATTATCTGTTTGCCACCATGGCTGGGAACTTTCAGGATGGAACCATTGCCGGGAAAGTCCAGTTTGGCACCGCCTGGTGGTTCCTGGATCATAAAGAAGGCATGGAGTGGCAGATCAATGCGCTCTCCAATATCGGGTTACTTTCGCACTTCGTGGGTATGCTGACGGATTCACGGTCGTTCATGTCGTATCCGCGCCATGAATACTTCCGGCGTATTTTGTGCAACTTACTGGGCCGCGATATGCAAGCCGGGCTGGTTCCTGATCGGGAAGACCTGATCGGCAGAATGATTGAAAATATCTGCTATTTCAACGCCAGGCAGTATTTCGGACTTGAGCTTCCTTCTCGTGAAGGCGTCCGCGAAGTAGCCGTCTCCAAGAGCGTTTAGAAAACGTGTCACTGTTGTTCGAAAGACCGGGGAACCCATAACCGTGTGTTCCCCGATGTATTTTTAAAACCCAGCACCTGGTTTGCTGCTTTTCGCGCTACTTATTGCTTTTTGTTGAGCCTTTGTGCCCGCTGGAAGAAGCCGGCCGCAACGCCACCGCGATTGCCTTCGCTGCAAGCGGCCCCATGATTTCATACCCGGCGTCGTTGGGATGCAACCCATCGTAGGTAAGCTCCTGCTTGAACATCTTCTTATCATCCAGCATGGCCGAGTAGTAGTCGAGGTAGACTAAACCATTTTTAGCGGCATAGTCTTTCATCCACGCATTCAGCTCGACAATTTTCTCCGGAGGCCGTCGTGCCGTCTGCGGTTTGATGTAGTCACACACTGGCAGAAGCGAGGCCAGCACCACGCGAATCCCATTCGCCTTGGCGAGCTCTGCCATTGACGTCAGGTTGTCTTCAATGGCCTCCATTGTGCTCGGGCCGGTATTGCCGGCAAGATCGTTGGTTCCAGCCAGAATCACAACTACCTTTGGCTTTAACGCAATTACATCCGGTCGAAAGCGGATGAGCATTTGCGGCGTCGTCTGGCCGCTGATGCCGCGATTGACATAGGGCTTATCGGGAAAAAACTTGCCGTACTTGCGCCCCCATCCGTCGGTGATAGAGTCGCCCATAAAAACGACGCGTTTTTCTGCCGCGGAGGGTGGTTGCACCTGGGCGTCAGCATCGCGATAACGACCCAGATTCGGCCAGTCTTTCAATTTATCTTGCGCACTCTTCAGCTCGGCCTGCAGCTTCGACAAATCAGAAGACTCCGCCGCTGGTGTGGGCTGCGCTGAGGATTGAGCTTGGGCTTGGGCCAAGATTATCTTTTCAGAGCCAGCGGAGTCTTGCGCCTGCATACTCATCGAAAACAGCAGAAACAGCAATACCAAAGCCAGACTAAAGACCGAACTGACGCGACGAAAAAATCTCATGTCTCTTTTTCCTCCAGAATAAAATTCAAGATTATTCACACAGGCTTACACGCACACTCTATGCGCAACTCAGCAACCGCGCCGCGTGTGGCGCCATATCTTTATCTTAAGAACACCATCATGCCGGCCAAGTTCCTCTCCGCTCCAATAATCTTTATTCAGGTTGGATTTGGGAAGCTGGAAAGATAATGTTCGCAGTTTATCGTCCCCATTGAACAGGCACACCATCATAGCATCGGGAAGTTTCACAAGGCCGACGTGGAACGGAGTCATCCACAAAATCAGCAGGAACTCCGGTGGGCGGTAGTACCTTCTTCAGCATTTCCAGGCGGTTCTTGACACGTCCATCTCATCCGTGACAATCTCTCTACGCATACCATAAAAGATATATTTCAACAGATAAAATAGAGAGATGTCGCGCTTTTGAACCGTATCAGGGTGAACCAATAAATTGCATTCTGCGCATATCATCAACGGGGAAAATCGCTTACCCGCATCGGCTTTGGCTGTACGGTCATCGAGTATGATTGAGAGTTTGCCGATTGATGAGGAGAAACTCACATAGCTAAGATGACCCAACTCGTTCCTGACGTCATACCGGCTGCCAGTGGGACACAGGCCAAAGTGTTGAGAATCCACCCTCAGGATAACGTCCTGGTCGCGCTCACCGACTTAAGAAAAGGTGAGATCATCCCTACCCCTGATAAAGAATACGTTCTGCAGTCTGACGTATCTGCCAAGCACAAGTTCGCCACCCAGGATCTGAAAGTTGGTGACGCCGTCGTAATGTATGGCGTGCGCGTGGGCAAGGCGGTTGAAGTTATCCGCTCAGGAGAAGCGGTTACAACTCGCAATACGAAGCATGATGCAGCCACGGTTGAGGGCAGGACGGCAACCTATCATTGGACCGCGCCCGATGTCTCCCGCTGGAAGCTGCAGACATTCATGGGTTATCGCCGTTCTGACGGTCAGGTCGGCACACGCAATCACTGGCTGGTTGTGCCCCTGGTGTTCTGCGAGAACAGGAATGTTGCTTACATCAAAGAGGCATTTGAAAAAGAATTAGGATTTGCACCAACCCAGCCCTATAGCAGCCAGGTCGCTGACTTGGTGAAGCTCTATCATGAAGGCAAAACCAAGGAACTCCAGGAATTCCGCGGCGAAGCCACGCGTGAGGCTGCGCGAAATCGCAGAGTATTTGCGAATATTGATGGAATTAAATTTCTTACTCACGAAGGCGGATGCGGCGGCACGCGCGAAGACTCCAACAGTCTTTGCGGCCTGTTGGCCAGCTACATCCACCATCCCAACGTCGCTGGAGCAACAATTCTGAGTCTGGGCTGCCAGCACGCCCAGGTGCCAATTCTGCAGGCAGAGCTGAAGAAGCGTAACCCTAATTTCAACAAGCCATTGATTGTGCTGGAGCAACAGCAAAGTGGAACTGAGTTCGAGATGCTTTCGCAGGCCATCCGCCAGACCTTCCTGGGTTTGGTGGAAGCCAATAAATGCGAACGCACACCCGTGCCACTCTCCGCTTTATCAGTTGGTTTGAAGTGTGGCGGGTCAGATGGATTTTCTGGAATCTCCGCGAATCCTGCGATTGGTCATGTGGCAGACGTTATGGCCGCCCTGGGCGGCAAAGGAATATTGTCGGAATTTCCCGAACTTTGCGGCGTGGAGCAGGAGCTGGTCAACCGCAGCACCAGCGATGAAGTTGGTCAGCGTTTTCTGCAGTTGATGCGCGCCTACGAAGCCAGGGCTGAAGCCGTTTCTTCTGGGTTCGATATGAACCCGTCTCCTGGAAACATTCGCGATGGACTCATCACCGACGCAATGAAATCTGCGGGAGCGGCGAAAAAGGGTGGCACATCGCCGGTTACCGCAGTCCTCGACTTTCCCGAATATGCAACTGAACCAGGATTGAATCTGCTGTGCACGCCGGGCAACGACGTTGAAGCCGTGACCGGACAGGTTGGCGCCGGCGCCAGCATCGTGCTTTTCACCACCGGGTTAGGCACTCCGACGGGCAATCCCATCGCGCCCGTGGTCAAGATTTCAACCAACTCGCGGCTCGCGCAGCGCATGCCTGACATTATTGATATCGATACGGGGCCTGTCATTTCGGGGCAAAAAAACGTCGAGCAGATGGGCGAAGCGATTCTGGAACTCATCGTCAAGGTTGCGAACGGAGAGATCCACACCAAAGCCGAGCGGCTGGGACAAGATGACTTCATTCCCTGGAAGAGAGGAGTTTCCCTCTGAACGAGCTACACAGTAACGGAACATTCAGGCTTGAAGGCAGGGCTGCCGTCATCACGGGAGGCGCCAGCGGCATCGGCCGCGCCATTGCTGAGACCTTCGCTTCACACGGAGCCCTGGTTCATATTGTCGACTTGGATGAGAATCTGGCCAAGGCGGTCGCTGCAGAGATCAGCAAGACCGGCGGCAAAGCAGCAGCGTATGGTTGCGACGTCACCCTTCGGGAAAGTGTCAAGAACACATTCGACAAGATCAGGCAGGAAGGGTCCATTGAAATCCTGGTGAACAGCGCCGGCATCGCTCATATCGGCAAGCTGGAAAATACCACGGAAGAAGATTTCGACAGGATCTTCCGCGTGAACGTGAAGGGTGTCTACAACTGCATGTTCACCTGCATTGAAAAAATGAAGGAAAACCGTCGTGGCGTAATTTTGAATCTGGCGTCCATTGCCGGCACCGCCGGGCTCTCCGAACGTTTCGCCTATTCCATGAGCAAAGGCGCGGTGCTCTCCATGACACTTTCTGTGGCGAAGGACTACATAAGCTACAACATTCGCTGCAATTGCATTTCGCCGGCGCGCGTGTTTACCCCATTCGTGGATCAGTTTGTGAAGAAAAACTATCCCGGACGCGAGAAAGAGATGTTGGAAGAACTGGCTCACTCGCAACCGATGGGCAGAATGGCACGGCCGCAGGAAGTGGCTTCGCTGGCGCTGTTCCTGTGTTCAAACGAAGCATCTTTTATCACCGGGACCGATTATCCCATTGACGGCGGTTTCTTCAACATCCGCTGAGCCATGATGCATGGTAGAGACGTAGCTTGTTACGTCTCCTGCTATCTAATAAAGATATGGGCCTCGGACTAAGGTGGTTTCAGTTTAAACGAATACCGGCGTGCTTGTTTGTGGTCCAAACTCTTGATCTTGCATGAAAATTGATTCGCACCAACATTTCTGGCGGTACGACCCTGTCCGGGACCAGTGGATCAACGACCATATGGCCGTTTTGAAAAGAGATTTCCTGCCGCAGGATTTGAGCCAGGAACTCAAAGCCAGCGGCATGGACGGCTGCATCGCCGTGCAGGCCGATCAATCGGAGAAAGAAACGCAGTTCCTTCTTGACCTGGCTGAGAAAAACGAGATCATCCGTGGAGTTGTAGGATGGGTAGATCTTTGTTCCCCCAATATCGCCGAACGCCTGGAATTTTTCTCGAACTATGACCAGTTGTGTGGCTTCCGGCACATCGTCCAAGCTGAGCCCGATGATCGCTTTATGTTGCGCGAGTCCTTCCTGCGAGGCATTGAGCATCTAGGTGAATTCGGCTTTACTTACGATATCCTCATTTACACTCATCAGTTCCCTGCTGCCATTGAACTCGTCAACAAATTTCCCTATCAGCCTTTTGTGCTCGATCACCTGGGCAAGCCTCCTATCAAAGCCAAACAGTTTCAGCCCTGGGCGCAACACATAAAGGCTCTGGCTTCGAATCGCAATGTCTATTGCAAAGTTTCTGGCATGGTGACCGAGGCTGACTGGCAACATTGGCAGACTGATGATTTCAAGCCTTATCTGGATTTGCTGTTTCAGACATTCGGAGTCGAGCGGCTGATGTTCGGCTCCGATTGGCCCGTGTGCCTGCTGGCGGGTAGCTACGGCAAGGTCGTGGAGTTGGTTGCAAATTACACGCAGAAGCTTACCGCCCTTGAGCAAAAGAAGATTTTCGGATTAAATGCAATGCGTTTTTATGGATTGTAAAAAGGCTGCGATTCGTTGACGACAGCTCACACGGAGGAAGGGAAATTAATGACCAGTCACTCTGTACCTTTGACCGAACGAAAATATTATTTGCCATTCGTTCTGGTAACCAGCCTGTTCTTTCTTTGGGCAATCGGAGTCAACCTCAATGACGTTCTGATTCCTCACCTGAAGAAGGCCTTCGAACTCACCGACTTTCAATCTTCTCTTATCCAGGTTGCTTTCTTCGGCGGCTACTTTCTGGCTGCCTTCCCGGCCGGCAAGCTGATGGAAAAGATTGGGTACAAGGGCGGCATCGTGCTGGGCTTGCTGATCTGCGCCACCGGGACTCTGCTCTTTTTGCCGGCCGCCAACTCCAGGATTTATGCCTTCTTCTTGTTGGCCCTGTTCGTCATGTCTTCCGGGCAGTCTTTTCTTGAAGTAGGCGCCAACCCGTACGTCACAGTCCTCGGACCGGCTGAGAGCTCCGAACGCCGCTTGAATTTTGCCCAGTCGTTTAACGCCGTGGGAGCCGTGCTTGTTCCCTTGCTAGGATCCGCCTTCATTCTTTCCGGAGTTGAATATACTCACGAACAACGGGTTGCGATGACTCCGCAGCAGCTCAATGCCTACATAGCCTCGGAAGCCAACATGGTAAAGATTCCCTACCTGATCATCACGGCACTCTTCCTGGCGGTCGCTGCGCTCATCTTCTTTTCGCATCTTCCAGAAGTGTCAGATGAAAAGAAGGATGCAAGCGGCAAGCTGGCAAAGAGTTCCGACGACGTCTGGGCCCATCCCCACTTGATCAAGGGGGTGATTGCCCAGTTCTTCTATGTCGGCGCGCAGGTAGGCGTAGGAAGCTTTGTTATCCGTTTCACTAAGCACACCATGCCTGACACACTCGACAAGATTTCTGCTCGATTTGCCGGGACGAAAATAGGAGAGGGCAGATTCTTCGAACGCCTGCAGGCGCACCTCACCCCCAACAGCGTTGAAAAAGCCGCAGCCTTGTTCCTGGTAGCCCACCAATTCGGATTCATGATCGGCCGCTTCTTCGGATCTGCCATCATGAAACGCATCCCTGCGCCAAAGCTCCTCGCTGTTTTCGGGATTGGAGCACTCATTTGCGTTGCCATCGGGATTAGTGCCCCGGGATTGACTTCTGTGCTGGCGATTGTGCTGGTCGGCTTCTTCAATTCCATCATGTTCCCTACGATCTTTGCGCTAAGTCTGAAAAATCTCGGCCCCTTAACCAAGCGCGGATCATCCCTCTTGGTCATGTCAATCATTGGCGGTGCCCTGATCCCCGCTGCCATGGGCGAAATCTCCGATCTCAGCAATATTCGTATCGCCTTCATCATGCCCTTGATCTGTTACGCCTACGTGACCTACTTCGCCATACGTGGTTATAAAACCACGGGGGAGGCCGTCGTAGGAGAAGAAGCGGCCGCATCAGGAGCCTAGACCAATGAAGAAAAAAGCGAGCAAAAAGAAACATGCCAGCAAAACAAATGAACGCTATTGCCTGGCGCTCGATCTCAAGGACGATCCCAAGTTGATCGCGGAGTACAAGAAGTACCACGAGAAAATCTGGCCCGAGATTACCAAGAGCATTCAAGACTCCGGCATTGTGGACCTGGAAATCTATCTATTGGGAACGCGCATGTTCATGATCATGGAGGTCAATAACAAGTTCTCGTTCGAAACCAAGACAAAAGCGGATGCGAGCAATCCCAAAGTCCAGGAGTGGGAGCAACTGATGTGGAAGTTCCAACAACCACTTCCTCAAGCCAAACCTGGCCAGAAGTGGATATTGATGGATAGAGTTTTCAAGCTCGAATCTTAAAGATTTGTTTCATAAACGCGCGCTGTGCGCGCGTCGGTGGAAGCTCCCGGCTTTAGCCGGGGGGATAGATTCAATAAGAATTGGGGCTTTAGCCCCGGAGAAAACAAGATCGTCCAGGAGGAAGCATCATGAACGACAGCAAACTCACACGCCGTACCTGGCTCAAAGGCACGGCATCTGTATTAGCAGCCGCGGCTGCGGCACCAATAAACGCAAGTGCTCTGCTCTATGCGCCCCAGACAACTGCACAGGCCCCAGCCACGCCATCTACCACATCTGCCGAAGATGCCGATCGCGCTCGCCGCATGAAGTGGTGGCACGAAGCCCGCTTTGGCATGTTCATCCACTGGGGTTTGTACAGCGTGCTGGGCAGGCACGAGTGGGTGATGGAAAACGAAGGCATCCCGGTTGCCGAATATGCACCCTTGGCCAAGCAATTCAAGCCTAAGCCCAATGCTGCGCGCGCCTGGGCCAAGCTGGCCAAGCAGGCCGGACAGAAATATATGGTGATGACCACCAAGCACCACGAAGGCTTCTGCAACTTCGATACCAAGACCACCGACTACTGCGCACCGAAGCAGGGTCCAGGCCGCGACTTGGTAAGAGAATATGTTGATGCGGTGCGCGCCGAAGGCCTGCGCGTTGGTTTTTATTATTCCCTGATGGATTGGCACCATCCCGATGGTGCCCGTTGCGCGCAAGATGAAGCCGCCCGCAAGCGCTTCGTGGAATACATTCATACTCATGTGCGCGAGCTGATGACCAACTACGGCAAAGTGGATGTCCTCTGGTATGACGTCTCCTGGCCCCTGGACGCCGCCGGCTGGGAATCGGAGCGCATGAACAAAATGGTCTTCGAACTCCAGCCCGACATCATCGTGAATAACCGCAATAAACTGCCCGGCGATTTCTCCACGCCCGAGCAGCGCATCACCGCGGAAAAAGAGGGACGCGCCTGGGAATCGTGCATGACCTTGAACGACAGTTGGGGATTCCAAAAAGCCGACGATGACTGGAAGTCCTCCAGGCAGGTGATTCGCAACCTCATCACCTGCGCCAAGGACAAAGGGAATTATCTGCTCAATATCGGACCGCGGCCCGACGGATCAATTCCCGAAGAATCTGTCAGCATTCTGACTGACGTGGGCCAGTGGATGGCGCGGAACGGCGAGAGCATCTACCAATCCGATACTTGCCAACCCGGCCGCAGCAACTACGCAAGCTTCTCACGCAAGGGCAACACGCTGTACATGCACACCCACTTCTGGCCGGGCGAGACGGTTGCCTTGAGCGGTCTGCAAACTTCAGTGAAGTCGGCGAAGCTGCTGGCCAGCGGCAAGAATGTGGAAGTCCACCAGGATAAGTTCCGTGTGCGCTTCACCGGTCTGCCAGCGGCAGCGCCCGACCATCCTATAACCACGATCGCTATCGAATGCGAGGCTGAACCGACGCAAGACACAAACATCGTTCGCAATGAAAAGCCGCGAGAGGGAGTGTAGCCCGCTCGCGACTTCATCCAACCGGACCCCTTGTTCTGCCCCGTCGTCAGTCCTCGTCGTCCCGGTCCCGGTCCGTACGTCTGAGTTGAAATGGATTACCGCGTTGGCCGGCGATTACAAACCATGACGTCGCCGCAATGTGGAGGTTTGGATTATAGGAAAAGCCGAATCCAGTGTTCAACACGCTGGATGCCGCCAGCACGCCTTGGCCGTCCGCGATAGTTTTTCCGCCCACCGTCTGCCCCCGGGCCAGGGTCTCCTGGGCCACGCGAATGTTTTCCAGCAGGATGCGTGCCGTGTTTACGTCTCCGTGAAAGCCGGGCAAATCACGCTCGGCGCGCAATCTGCGGGCCAGGAGCGCCGCCGCCAGATGGCCCGTTCCTTCCAACCATACGGCGTTTGGATCAGGCGGAGCCGAGAACTGATCAGAAGGCGCAAGGGCGCGCAGGCTCTGGCTTGCGAAACTCACACCGGAAACGCGGCTGTTGCCTTTGAGCCTGCTGTGAATCGTCTGCGGCGTGTCAGTAGTTGCCAGGTTGGTTTTGGCCCAGTCGAGTGAAGCGGCATGGCTCTTATCCAGGGTTGCCATGAAGGACCACGTCTGCACGTCTTCAGGGATATTGTCCGGACTGATGCTGACCCCATCGGGCGTCGTGCCGGTGAAGAAGAAACCACTGGCGGCATTGAACATGGCGTCAACGAATGTGCGGGCGTGATCCGCCTGACTGGACCAGCTTCCATCTCCGGTCAGCTCTGCGAGCATGGTGAATAACGCAATGCAATCAATGTTCTGCTCAGTCGATTTGAAGAGCAACTTGTTGTTGCCGTTGTCCACGCCAAAGTTGAAACCGCCCGCTCCCCGGGTGTCGAAGGTGTTATTCACGATCCAGTGGCCCAAGCTCGCGGCTCCTTCAAGGAAGCGTGGGTCGCCGGTGTGATGAAAGAGTTGGGCGAGGGCAATTGCAGTCCAGGCCATGTCACCGGTCGCAGATCCCAGAAAAAAGAATGGGAAAAGTGCCAGCCGGAGGAAGACACCCGCGGCATCCGGTTGATCCACAAAATACGCCTGGCGCACCCGGCCGTCGGCGCGGGAGTCGGTCTGCTGGGCGTGCAGCAAGGCTTCGCCAAGAATAGTTGCGCGGGAAATATCGTCCGACCGGCCGCGCAGCAGGTGAGCGAGAATGACAAGCGAATTGTCATAGACAAACCCGGTGGTCTGGAGTCCCTGCTGATCGGCGTAGCTCTGCGAGAGCCGCACCGTCTGGCCCTGCGCATAGGCATCCATCATGGTATTTAAGAAAGAATAGGCACGGCTGAAAGCAGCCGCAAAGGCCCGGTCATCGGGGAACAGCGAATCCACCTCTGAGGCTTCCTGGCCGCGCGCCAGTGGCGCAAAGCCGATGCCGGGGAGAGACGTAACACTTGCCATGGCAGCCAGACCTAACCGGGCAAGCTGCCTGCGTGACATTCCATGTGTGTTCATAGGCACATCCTTTCGTAAAATCGGATCAGGTTCAATTCTGGGAACAACGACTGCTTTCGCGGACAAGGCTAGGTGGGTCATGAGATCCTCAGACCTCATCCGCCTCGCCGCCGTGCGCCGCGGAGGCCTTACAATATCGATTTTGTTAGAAAATTTGTCAAGAGAAAAAACAGGCTTACTTATTGAGTCAGTTTGGGCATAGCCCCAGCCTCTCCCCTGTCTATAATTTTGTGGTGTGGGAGATGAAGAAGATGGAAGTGCATTGAAGAGCGGCGCGACGGATTTCATCGATACAGCCCCCCGCCCTAGCAGAGAGCTAGGGACGGGGGCACCCTTGAAAGTTTTGATGGACAAGAAAGCTTGGCCCGGGCCACCCCCAAAGGATCAGCTGTTTTTCGCACGGAAATTAGTTACTTCGCGAAAGTAATTATCGGCGCACTATCTATCACGGACTGCGGCACTCCCAACTGAATAGCCGAAAGCTTGTCGATCGCCATGCCCTGGAGAACAATTGCATCTTCTTTGAAAACCCCGCCGGTCCCTTCAATTCTGGCTCCGAAGGTACGATTGCGTGATTTTGTCATGATGATATAAACATCACGGCCTTTCTCTCTTTTGGACAAAACATGGGCCAGTTCGATCATTTCGGGATGCGCTTTCCAAAGGTTCATGTCTCCAACGTCGGCTGGGAACAGTTTCCCATTGTTAAGCAAGCGCTTCCCCAACTCTCCATTTGGATTTTCATTCAAGAGGCGCTCAACAATTTGACGATTGTCTGAAGTGCCGACGTAGGCATCAGGCCGCCAGGATTTCGCCTCAACGCCCTTGTAACGAAATGTGACTGGCTTATCGGGCAGATTCCACTCAATACGAAGCGCCGGCTGCAATTCTCCTCTTTTCGTCAGATCCTTCGTCAGCCGGTCAACTTCCGATTTTGCAGTCTTCAATTCACTCTCTCGTTTGTTGTATCTCGACCTGATATCTTTCTCAGTCTTTTCGGCCTCTGCGAGCCTTTCTTTCAACTCGGCGGAAGCATCCTTTCCTTGCTCTTCCACGAGACTCTCAAGGTTTCCAACCTGTTTTTCCGCATTCTCAAGGGTCCCGGCGGCGTCTTTGAATCGTTGTTCTGCATTGCGCAATTCCCCTTCGGCCCGAACCAAGTCCTGGCGGGTTGCAGGGGGAACATCTGGCACCGAAGTTGGTTTGGCCGTTGAGCCACCATGTGCTCCACCACCGCTCACGTTGGGATCGATATGACGGTCGGCCGTCAAAGTTTCAACAGGAAGCGGCTCATGAACTCCGGTCACGTTGCCCTCTCCCAGAGCTATCCCTCTTGGGTCATAGTCGGCCATTCGCCCCTGGGTTCCACCATGCCCCGCACCACCGCCCGAGCTTGCCGGCAGAGGATCAATGCTCCGGTTCGCCGCTCCAGTATCCTCTATCAATTTGCCTGAAGCACTGCTCCCCTTCTTCTCAGAAAGCGCGTGGTGGGTAAGCAGCCCCGCTCCCAACAGCGCAAGTTGAACCACGTTGGAATTCAACCCCCATTCCTCGACTGCTTTTTCAATAGCAATGTTTATGAAGATTGATTTTGCCAGCCCGGTAACACCGCCCGTAACCAAATCAGGCAGGTACCCCAGAAGCTCGAACACAAACGGAATGAGTACGAGAAGATAGGAGGTCCTTCGATAAATTTCGCCCCAAACGGCATCATTGTCATAGACTCTCCCGAGCCAGTCATAGCTGTCGACTCGAAATAGTATCCCTTCAAATCCTTCATGCTCAATATATGCCCCAAGATTCGGCTCCCACCACACAATGAATATATGTCCAATGGTTTGATTGATCTGGAGGGTCTTGCCCCGATTGTAACGGCTATTTATGGGAATCTGGATTTCGTCAAGCGGGCTCGGTTTTTTCTCTCTCAACTCCTTCACCAGTCCTTTAACAGCCGCCATTTCCACCATGGGTACCAAAAGTGCCCCAATCTTTGCGGCGAAAAGCATGATCTGTATGTAGGCTTTTACCGTTTGCTTAAGCTGTTCATTTCCCGCATGGTGCTGCCACAGATAATCGAGCCGAATCGCAAAATCTGCGAAGTAAGGGTCGGCGGCATCGGTAGCGTCAAACAAAAATTGCTTTTCCTCATCGCTGAAACCGGCTTTATACGCCTCCGGTCGTGCTACCAGCGCCTGGATATACAAAAGCCCCACCATATACCAATACAACTGGTGCCGCAGCGTCAGATCGACCTCCTTGGCTTCCCGGCAGCGCTTAAGCAGGACGATGGACAAAAGCAGGTCCTTCTGCGCAAGCACCAAAGTGGATAGCGCCTCGAATGCCGTGGAAAAATCGTCTGCGTTATACCGGTTAAAAGTACGGTTGCATCTATCCAGGGCATATGACAGCAGCGACAATTGCTCCGGATTCTTCAAGGCTTCGAAGTTGCGCAGCGCCTGCAAGGTGGGCTCTTTTTTTTCTTTCTGAAAATACGCGAGCTTCAGGTCATCAAGAACCCGAGCCAGTTTTTTCTTGATTTCGATGTCGTTTTTCAGCACTTTTTGCTGTTCGGTATTCAGTGCCGCAAAGCGCTTGGCCAACAGTGTCTTTTCCGTCTTTATGCCGCTTGAGAATTTGAAGGAGTAGTAAGCGTCTGCTTTTCTAATCGCCAGTGAGGCCGTCCCAAAGAAGAGGTACAGCGACCGTTCATT
>Ga0222749_10000464_pt1 | contig 24825 bp, 17 predicted proteins | sample IncBWH2Mmetat_FD_197234 | JGI IMG/M metagenome (GOLD analysis project Ga0222749, IMG submission 197234) | Metatranscriptome of lab incubated forest soil microbial communities from Barre Woods Harvard Forest LTER site, Petersham... | ecosystem: Environmental > Terrestrial > Soil > Temperate... | reverse complement strand
GTGATCCCCGCTCCGCTGATCTGGTAGATCCCTGTGTTCGACCCGTTGGCGGACCCATTCGCATAAACGTATACGTTGTATCCGTTCGAGCTCGCCGGCAGCCCGCTCACCGTTACCGTCGTGCTGTTCTGCTGCCCGTTGTCCAAATAGCCTTTCATCATGCGCATATTGCCAGCCTGATCCAGAATGCTCGAGTCCCACATGTTATCGGAAGTCCAAGTTACGGTCGCCTTCGTCGCCGCACCCGTCTCGTCCACCAAACCCAGTGCCGAGGAGCTGCTGGCACCCCCCGCGTTGTTCCAGTTGCTCATGGGAACGGCCCCGGCCACTTCCGTACTGCCCATGGGTGTTCCCAGGCCTACAAAGTCTATGTTGATCGCATTGGCCGTCGGTAGAGAGGTAACAACGTTTAGCGTAAAGCTCGTAGATTGCGTCGTTGAGCCACTCGTCCCCGTAACCGTTACTGTCGAACTACCCAGCGGAGTACTCGTCGAAGCGCCCAGCGTCAGCACTGAGGTGCCCGACGCGCTGATCGAACTGGGGTTGAATGACGGCGTCACACCCGACGGAAGGCCGCTGATGCTTAAGGTCACGGTTCCCGTAAATTGACCTACCGGAGTTACGATTACGCTAACCGTCGTGTTGCCACCAGGGACAAGGCTCTGTACAGTGGGGTTCGCTGATATGGAAAAGTCCGGAGTCACCGTGATAGTGCGTGTCGGTGGGCTCGGATCGTTAACACCTGAATTGTCCGTAACTGTGAGCGAGGCGAGATAGATACCTGCGTTCGAGTAGGTCACGGCTCCGGGATTGGCGAGCATGCTTGAGGCAGGGCTGCCGCCAGGGAAAACCCAAGAATATGAAGCGATGGTGCCAGTGGGGCTGCTGCCAGTCCCGGCAAAATTAACGAACTGACCAGGCGCAATCGTTACATTGTTCGCAGGACTCGTGATGTTGCCCGTCGGGGGCTGGTCTGTGGGAGTCGAGGAAAGCTGCACAAATTGAGCAACGGACGGCACTCCAGCCGAATTCAAAATGAAAAGAAGGTAATATCCCGGAGGGGCGATACTGCTATTCGGAGGTGCCGTAACGTTAAGCAAGCCACTGCCAGCGGTGAAATTCAATCCCACGAGTCGCTGGTCCATGTCAAACGCGTGAGTAACGGAACCAGCGCGCACCAATACGACCGAAGAAATGTTCGCCGCATTCGGTGTCGCCACTTGTAATGAGCTTCCGTACCCGATCACGCCGGGAGTCACGCTGGTGATCGATGGTCGCGTCGCAAGAGTTCCATTAGAACTAAACAAGTAGGCCGGAGAGTAGACCTCCATATGCGGTTCGTAGGTGCCGCGCTCCGGGTTACCGCCAAGCACGAGGACCGTAGCGTCAGGGAGTAGCAGAGCGCCCGAGTGGTAGAGTCGCGGGAAGGCATTCGCTCCAGCCGAGCTGAACGTGTTCGTATTTGGATCGTAAAGGTCTGCATTCAAACTCGCGGTAGTAGCGTCCTCGTCGTTCGTCGAACCGTTGACCGCGAGCACCTTGCCGCTGGGAAGAATGACGGCGTCCATCTCGATGCGAGGCTCGGACATGGATGGGCCATACACCCACGTTGGCGTGCTGGCGGAAAGATCGATAAGTTCGGTGGTGTTCGTTGCGGGATTTCCTCCACCCATAATCATCACCACTGGCTTATAGTTCTTCGCGGGAGTCAGTGGCAACAGAACTGATGCTCCGTAATGCCGAGATCCGCTGTAATTGGTCGAGGCAATGCCCGTGTTCCATATATGTGTCGTTGGATTGAAGATGGCCGAACTCGTAGTCTCTCCGGAATAGAAAACTGTGCCGTTCGGAAGTAAGTGCATGCGCGGATACAACGGCGGCGTCCACTGCGCTGTGTATGGTTGACTCCAGCCGACGCCAACTTGGTAGATCTCCACGGTGCTGTTTGTGTTGCCGTTCTCGTCGAGACCCGAAAAGATCATGACGCTACCGTCGCTGAGTGTGGTGGCAGTCGGATACCAACGGCCATGCGCCATGGGTTGAAGATCTACAAAAGTTCCAGTTGCGGGATTGTAGGAAGAAGTTCGCGGGTCGCCGTGGAACGGGTCATATTGCAGCGTGCCACTCATAACGAAAGGGCGGCCGTCTGGCAGAACGATCATTCCATTACAAAACATGTCCCATTGCAAAGGTTGCGTGGTAACGCTGTCGGTCCCGGGGTCCCAGACTGCAGCCATGTAATTCGTGTCCGACGGGAGGTTACCCGAGCCCGAGACAATCAACACCTTGCCGTTATGCATTAGTGCCACGTGAACAGGGTTGATGGGCATCTGGGTGGGCAGCGTCTTCCATTGACCCTGCACGTTTACCTGGCCCCAAGCAGGCTGCGTAAGAAAGCTGAAAGCGACCAGAAAAAGAAGAAGTTTCGCGCCGCTTGCCATCCGTCGCCGCGCATATGGCGATAACAAAGAGTTCATTTGATTGCCCGATTTCAGATGGGGCATTCTTCCCTCCCAGTTCATCCGAGAGCCCAGACTAAGGACCATTAAGAAACTTTCCGGTTGGCTCGCGCAGGCAGTGGAGACAGTCGATGGCAGTTGGGCGCACACGTCTTCCCACACTCATTACTGCATTCCGTTTGCCTAAGACTTTGCACATGAAACGATGCCCCCTCCACGCCCAGCAAGAAGTGTCAGCCCTGCTGTAAGTTATTGAAAACAAAGTATTTGATAGACTTTTAGAGACGTTAAGCTTACAGCAAATGCAGGTGACAGCGGGCCTGTAAGCGAACGGTATCGCTAGTGTTTGTCCTAATCCCTTACCCAGGCGGGAAAAATTCTTCCAATTTTCTACACGCAACTTCTCTAAGCGGTCGATGACAAGAAATGGCTTGGGAGTAGGTCTGCAGTTCGAAATGCGTGCGATATCCGCAAAACCGAGACCTGTATGCGACCGGAAACACCGCAGAGTATTCCTCGTGTCACTTCCTTGACCTTTTAAACGAATAGCTGGTATTAAGCATGTGGCATGACTTTCTCTCGCAGAATTTTGCTGCGCCGCTTTGCCGCGGGTGCTTTGACGAGTGCAGCGATCACGCCATTGGACGACTATCCTTCTGCAAGCCCGCCTCCCAGACCAATTCGTTTGGATAAGAACGAGAATGCCTACGGGCCTTCGCCAAAGGCCACCGAAGCAATGCGTGCCAGTTTGCAGCTCGCAAACCGGTATCCAACAGTCGAATACGAGCACCTTGCAGAACGGATCGCGAATTTCCACAAGATCAAGCCGGAACAGGTCACCCTTGCCGCCGGATCACGCGAAATTTTGCGGATGGCGGTGACAGCATATCTGCCTCCGGGCAAGAATCTGGTGCTGGCATCCCCCACGTTTGATGCGATTGCGCACCTCGCTCGACTTGCGGGAGTCGATGATGTCGTAATGGTTCCGCTAAACAAGAGATACAGCCACGATTTGGACAGGATGCTCCGTGAATCAGATGCTTCGACCGGGCTGATCTATGTCTGCAATCCCAATAATCCGACTGGCAGCCTTACGCCAAGGAAGGATCTCGAACTCTTTATTGGCAAGGTGCCGTCAACCGCCGTAATTGTGATAGACGAGGCCTATCACGAGTACGTCGGCGGGGCTTCGGAATATGCCTCCTTCATCGATCATCCGCTTGATGATGACCGCGTGATCGTCACCCGAACGTTCTCCAAGATCCATGGCCTGGCGGGCATGCGCCTAGGATACGCAGTCAGTTCGCCACAACGTTCACGCAGTCTTTCCTCGAGCAAGCTGCAATGGGGCGTCAACGTTGTCGCGGCACACGCAGCCGCGGCTGCTCTTGACGACATCGACTTTGTCCGACTTTCCGCCAATCGAAACAGCAACGATCGGCAGGAATTCTACAATAAGCTAAACGCACGCATGCTGCGCGCGATCGACTCACTTACGAATTTTGTCTTGATAAAAACGGGTCTTCCCGGCACACAGGTTGTCGAGCACTTCCGTAAGAACGAACTCTTGCTGGGCGCGCCAGTTCCGCAGATGGAAAAATATGTCCGCGTTTCAATTGGTTCACCGGAAGATATGCGCGAATTCTGGCGGGTTTGGGATCTCCTCCCAGCGCACCAGATGTCTATGTAGCTTGAAGGATCTAGGGACAGCCATCCACGGATTGATTGTGCGGGTAGTTGACTGTTCTATCGTGAGAGAATACGAAGTGATTTTCAACATACAGTAATATTCGCGATCGGTTCAAAGCGCGTGGTTCAGGCCTGCCATGGTTACGATTCGCTCTGAACGCGAAACGAATTGTTCTTTAAGGTGGCAAGGTTCAAACAGAATAGTGCATGCGAGGTCAGAGAATGTCCAGGAAGGAGGTTCAATGTACTCTGGAGTTCCCTCTTTGCTTGGGCTTTTCCTTTATGATGCAAACGGCTAGCGAATGGTCCGTTCGCAGCAATTAGTAGACCCGGCGCCAAAGGAACCTTCGTTGCAAGTTTCATCCTGCCTGAGAATCTAAGGCCGAGCGGAAGAGGCCCACTAGGGTTCGAGTTTGCATCCTTTCCGGTGGATTTGAACGTGAAAGAACTATACTCAGAGTAGTTTTCGACTACAGCTGATTTGGCGCTGTCGTCCTGGGCATCGAAAGCTTTTACCTTTTTGGCGCGCAGCTTTTTTTCATGGCCCTCCTGTTTTGCTACTCTGGTCACGTATGTCGGGATTTTCTATCCGTATGTGGCGACTGAAAGTGTTAGCGCTACCTCTACGGTGACCTGCGCCTGATTCGCCAATTGCAGTCCCCGAGCAATTCCATACCCTCCTTCAGGGCAGGAGGGCACTCATGCCGAATCGCCGGAAGTTGGCGGCCTGCAGCTGGGGAAGCAATCGGATGTCATATGCCACACTGCCGGGCTCGACCTAAAGCCCGCTGACGTACTGATTCTTCTACGGACGGTATGGTAGCGGCCTTCAATGAAGGAGTAGAAGAATTCGAGATTACCCTCTGGCTCAACTCCATTCGCAATCTCCACGAGGGGAAGCCTCAAGAGGCTCTTCAAGACAGTGTTTTTCTCTCCACGGCTACGATGGAATCTCACATACTGCGGGAGGGCTAGAGTCGATCCAAGAATGAGAACTGGGGATTCTTACCTGGGCGGAAAAATAAATGCTTCCAGCAAGTCCGCCCGCGCCTTTTCGTCTGACGCCACCACTCTTAAAATATCGCTAACGGAGACCATCCCTCGAAACCCTTGCTGCTCATCCAAAACAATCAAATGGAAGATAGTGTTCTGCTCCATCAACCGCAGGCACTCTTCCATTGTCATCTCCGGGGTCACCGTGACCAGATCACGCGTCATGATATCCGAGACCTTCATCCAGGCAGGACACTTGTTTTCCGCGGCCACTTTGTCGGAAACATCGCTATGGGAGATCACTCCGACAAGCTTGCCGCCCGCATCAACAACTCCCACCGAACGCACCTGTTTCTCCCGCAAATATTGCGCTACCCGATGCACGCTGGTTTCCTCGGTGATTGAGTAGACTTCTTTGCGCGACCCGATTAGTTCCGACACTTTCATGATACCCCCCGGAAGCTATTCTGGCCGGATACTAGGCCTAACCCCACCATGAATGCAATATGAATTCTAAGCGGGATTCCTTTTTTTCGTTTGACACAGGAGACGTTATACGCCCTCTTCGCCAGCTCTGACTTTGCGGGTGTGATTTCATCCGGAGCGCGCCGATCGGTTACAATCTGTACCAATATTGCCGAAATTGCCCCACTTTGCTCTCCGCTTGTGCAACAAGCTTGCTTCGATGGTTCCACCAGAGCTAAGGAGACCTTTTGCACCATAGGCCCGGCCTCGAATTAGTCCAGCCCTTACGAGGGAGTTGGTCTAAGTCATGGTTGTTAGTTTCCGTTCAAGCGCAGACTCTCCTGCAGCGCAATGTGATTCAAGAATTCTTTCAATACCTCAGCCGCTCGCTGTGGACCAAGTGCATCTTCCGTAGCGAGCGCAATGGCAGCAGCACCCTGTCGACTGCGTAAGAAACGTGCCTTGGCGAGAAGATACTTTGCGATGTATTCATTGTTCGTAAACTTTCCGTCAACCCAATAGCAGTTCCATACCACTAAGGACTGTCGCGCGGAACGAATAAATGTCTCGTGCACGTAAAAGGACTGTCCTTCAAGAGCCACTGCGGCTTCCTCTTCGCCCGTCCGCCACCAGAATTCTCTGTCAAATAATGAATTGGTTGAACTCACCAACTTCGCGTCTTGTCGATCCGGGGCATAGTAGGCTAGATACAACTTCACGGACTGTTCTGGTGAATCGTAGGATTGGATTATTTCGGCGTTTGACGCGGGGAAACTAGGCCTCCATTCGTACACGTCATTGCTGGTCATACGCCAAGGCGCGGATGCTAGGGGCGCCGCGAGATTCAGCGGCCGTGTTCCAGCAGGCCGACGCCAAAGAAGCCTGACCGAAACGGGAGCCAGCCCGATCAGCAGAAATAATAGCATTGAGAAGAGAACAGTGCGCTTTGCTGAAGTCCGGAGCTCTTCTCCTGCTGGCTGGTTTTGTGCCAAATTCCGAGAGTTGGATGTTGAAACCGAATTAGAATCGACTCCTCTTCGCGGTTTCTCTTGCCACCAGAAGCCGACGGAAAGCAGCAAAAACATCACTATTGTAAAGAAGAGCCAACCGTACAAAAGGTGATCCACTCCGGCAGCGATTCTGTTTCCACTCTGATAGGCAAGGAGAACAATGCCGTAAACACGGAATCCGTTGGCCAAGATTGGTACAACTGCGGATGCTAGCAGAAAACCGATACGACGAATCCAGGATCGGTATACTAGCCCCGCATACAAGAATCCTATTGCTACCGAAGACGTAAGATAGCGCATTCCACTGCACGCTTCGGCCACCTCCCAGCGCCCTGAAGGAACAGAGATAATTCGCCCTTCGAGCAGAACAGGCACGCGGGAAAGATCGAGCATCTTTACCGCAAACCACGCCGAGAAGTCCTGCAATCTCGGGATCAGACTTTCTCCCATCGGCACCGCAAACACCAGAAAAGCTAACGGCATCACCAGTTCACGCGTCACAATCGTTCCTAGCACTCCCCAAACCGTCACAATAATCATGGCTATGAGGCAAAATTGTTGGAGAACTCCAGTCGAGGTCAGTTGTCCAAGCAGCCATCCAAAGGCAAACATCGCTATGAATGGAAAGGCCCAGAAGGTGGGAATAGGCTTCAGCAATGCGAGACGCTTCCTCCGTGACCACACCAGATACGCGCTGACAGGAATCACTAGAAACCCGTGGGAAAACGTGCTCGTGTTCCAACGCGAGATAGTGGCAACTACCGTCGGCCAATACAGCAAGACTAGGAGAATGAAAGAGCAGCACAGAATAATGCAACTGCGACGCCACCACGATGCAGTCATGAAACTCGGCCCCTCCGCGGAGTATTCGTTGGAATGATCCGCCACTATTTCATCGACCCCACCCTCAGTTAAATGGTATCCAATCGTGGATTCCTTGCGCATTGCGGTTTGGGAAGGGCGTTCCGTGTCCGCCACGCAAGAATTGGCTCTTCGATCTGCGAAGAGGATTAACGAACGCCATTTAGAAGAATCTGTCTGCTAGCGTCGCCCAGCCGAAGGAGCTTTGTCGATGAGTGCCCCTGTGAGATTATCAGAACTAGGCTATGGTCGCGGCTGAGCGCCAACTTTTGATGGGTCTCGGTCTTCGCTGCCCCACCTGCATGACAGCACAGTTCTACAATCACCCACTGCAGAATGCAGACTTGATATTTGTGCTCGCCGGGCGAGAGTATCGCAAGAGGTTCGGGCTCGATCTATTCAATCAGGAGCTCGCACCAAGGATCTTGCTCAGCGTCGCTCGATTCGAAATCCGCCGCTTTTCAAAACTGTCGTTGCCTGTTCCCGTAGACCTCTTGGACTTGGCGTCAAATGTGCCACCTCCTCAGAGACATTTCTTTGTGTTGTTTGAACGTCAGCAAGTTCAAGTGGAGCACGTTCGCCCGGGGCGCTTAGGCACCCTGACAGAGATCCAAGCCTTGGCGCACTGGCTGGCAGACCATCCAGAAATCCATTCACTGCTGATTGTCAGCAGTGAGGGCCATTTGCGCCGAATAACGCTGTGTTGCCAATATTTGCTGGATTCCCGCGTCACGGTGGAGCTCATCGCGTCCCCTAACACGGATTCCGGGAAGCGAGAATCTAAAACTCCCATCGCTGTTCTTGTCGAGTTGCTCAAGGTTTTATTTTATCGAGCTCTTCTAGGGCTTCGACTCAATCGATGTTGGGCTACCAGCAAGCATCGAAGGAGGAAACTTTAGATTAACTTGTGTTCTGCAACTTCAGGAAGGTTTAAGAACCCCGTTTTCTTGCACGAAACAAAAGAAAACGGCGACTCCTTGATGAGGGAGCCGCCGTTCGAAACCTGTGACATGATGGAAGCTGTTCCGCGTCAGGCCACTACCTTTCGGCGGCGGAACATGATGCCAATCGTCGTCAGCCCAAGACCCAGCATCAAAAGAGTGGCCGGCTCCGAAACGGTTCGCACACTTGAGCTAAGTTGAATATTGTCGGCAACCCAAAACGGTCCGTCGCCGGCACCTGTACGTGTAATCCTGATCGCGTCAAAATTTTCATTACTGAATCCGTAAAAATCGCTGTTCGACACGCCCACAGAAGAGGCGGTGAAGGAGTCGACCACGGAACCGCCAAGCAGTGCCTCGAAGAGGTAAGGGGTAAAGTCCCCGTCCATGGAGAAGGCAGCAGCAGACAATGCGCCGGTGAATGAAATCGTCACGGGGTCGGTAGGCCCTTGGCCATTGAAGGTGAAATTGCCAATGTCATTGCCCTGTACATTCCCGAAGCCCGTCTGCGGGCTATAGAACACGTTCGGCGAGAAGGTCACCCCAAGACTAGCGTATTGGTTGGTGAGCGTCGTGTTCATCGGCAACAAGATCTCGTCGAATGTAATCGTTTCGGCTGGGCTGGCTAACCCGGTCGGACTACCATTGATCGTGTCCGCCTGGGCCAATCCCGCCGTGCCTAGCGCAACCATCGCCAGCCCTACCGCTAAACCAAACAGCCTAACTGTGAACTTAATTCTCATGTGTTCTCTCTTTCACAACAAAAAATTAGGGAGCCCGTTTGCGGATTTCTTTCTCGGGACACCGTCGCTGTGAGGAGTATGTGCAATTCAATAACCAAAATGTGGGTGCTCGAGCCTTCTATAAGTACATGACAATAAAACAGATAGATACGCCATAGTCTTGGGCTTCTCTATGTCTTGTCAATTCACATTCCTTCCGAGGCAAAGATGTGCAAACTCTTTCCCTGCATGCTGGTAGTAACGGTTGGGATGGCTTACCCCGCGTTTGTCTGGCAAAGCCAGATTGGCAAGGTTGGACTGGTGCTAGAATTAGCTTGTTCTATACCACGTTCCCATGGCTTGAGGACGATGTCTGAGAGGTGGTCCGCTTCGCTTAGACGGCGATCTTGTCTTGGGCCGTGCTCCTGGGTGGGCAGGAGACCAGTTCAACCGATGACAACTATCGAAATGACGCGACGCCAATTAGCTCATCTTACCTCCAACTCTGCTCTGGTTTTATGTCTAACAGCAGCCATTTTCTTCGCCGGCGCTTGTAAGAAAGATCCCCATAAAGTAGCAGAACAGCACTTTTCGCGGGCGCAAGTTTTTCTGAAACAAGACAAGTCGGAGGAAGCCTTGCTCGAGCTGCGCCGGGCGATTCAACTCGATCCCCAGCTGACCAAAGCGCATTTTGAATTGGCAAACCTGTATCTTCGCAAGCGCAATTCCGCGCTGGCTGCGCGTGAGCTGTCGCTCACTATCGAGCAAGACCCGGCTAATCACGATGCGCAACTAGAGCTTGCCGAGCTGATCTTGCACTCGGGCGATTACGCAGGCGCTCAACGACATGTCGGTCTGATTCTTCAGAAGTGGCCCGGAGACCATGACGCCATCATGCTCCAAGCCGAAACCAATCTTGGATTGAAGAACTTCGAAGAAGTGCGCAAAGAACTGGATCCCCTACTCCGCGAAGAGCCGACCAACGCACGCGCGCGATTGGACCTCGCCGCCCTCCAAATGATGACCAAGGATTGGAAGGGGGCAGAGAAAAGCTTGCGTCAGGTGCAAGAGTTGAAGCCGGATTCGTTGGTCATTCCGTTGGTGTTGAGTAAGGTCTTGCAAACTCAGGGCGATAGCAAGGGCGCAGAAGCGGTGGTAAAAGAAGTCGCCGAGCGCATGCACGACAACATACTGGCGCAGGACCTTCTCGCGTCCTTCTATGTTGGCCATCACCGATTGCCAGAAGCCGAACAAGTTTACCGTCGCATCCAAGTCCTTGGTTCCGGTAGCCCCCAGCACCGTGGCGTTCTCGCGCTCTTTTACTTGCAAACCGACAGACGGAAGGAGGCGGAACAGGAATTCGTGCGGATACTCGCGCAATATCCTGACGACATATTAAATCGTCAGAGGCTAGCCGAGTTCTATCTGCAATCCAGCCGTCGTCCCGAGGCCCAAACTATCGTTGCGGGCTTGCTTAAAGACAATCCCAAGGATTGGCGGGCTCTCGAGCTGCGCGGGCGCATGGACCTCGACGACAACCATCCGGAAGCCGCATTGCAATCTCTGGAAGCAGCCAGGCAAGGGAACCCCGATGAGCCAAGCAACTATTTTTACCGGGCGAAGGCTAATCTTGCTCTGGGAAAAACCGACCTTGCCCGCGCGGACATCCTGCAGGCGTTGCGTTTGGCACCCGACTATGGGCCACCCCGACTGCTTCTCGCGGAACTCGAGGTGCGCAGCGGCCAATTGAACGAAGCCGTTCAGGATCTTAACAAAGTCCTTGAAAAACACCCCACCGGTGCGGCGCCCCAGCTGCTATTGGCTGAGGCCTATGCCTTGCAGGGTCAGTTCGACCAGGCGGATAACAGTCTGCGCCAGTTGTCCGATCACCGTCTAAGTCAGGAGGAACTAACCTCTGCCGTGATGCGCACGACCGCCTGGGTGAAGTTTCGCGAGGGACGATTCGAGGATGCTACAAAAGCCGCCGCTAAGTCATTAGATTCGAATCCCCAAGACCCACTCGCGCTTGCCGTACTCGGCCTGGCTTACATCAACATGAAACAACCAGACAAAGGCCTACGGGCTGTGCAGGACGTTCTGCAGCGGACTCCGGATTGGCCTGCCGGACAAGAGGTTCTAGGCTCGCTTGCCCTCCAAGCTGGCCGGGTGACGGTGGCAGAAACAGCATTTCAGACGACTCTCCAACTGAATCCCAAATCCGCCAATGCCTCGATAGCACTCGGTGATATTTCCGCGTTGCGGCAACAGCCGGATATAGCTCGTACCTACTATCAAAAAGCAGTTAGCCTGGACCCACAGTCCGCTGTCTACCACGTTCGACTTGGTCAGCTCGCCGAGAGCGAGTCGGATTGGAACGAAGCCATCACAGAGTACAAAAAAGCGATAGATCTCGACCCTTCCAGCGGGGTAGCTAAGAATAACCTGGCCTGGGTCTATGCCGAGCATGGCGGCAACCTCAGTGTCGCCTTGGGGTTGGCGCAAGCAGCGCGTCAAGTGATGCCTGATAATCCCAGCGCGGCAGACACGCTGGGATGGATTTATGTTAAGGAGGGTTTTCCGCCCACGGCCCTACAATATCTGACCGAATGTGTTTCGAAACGACCGGACAATCCAACTTACCACTATCACCTTGGCGTGGCGTATTTCCGAATGGGCCAGAAGGAGAAAGCGAAACTGGAGCTGGGAGCTGCGCTTCGACTGAAAGCAGATTTTTCCGAAGCTGGCGACGCAAGAAACCTTCTGTCGCAGATCACCTCCAACTAGCCCCAGATTCCGACCAACAGGGAATTGGTCAGTTACAAGGGTCCCCAGCTCACTGCCAGATCAGAGCTTGCACGAAATAGGAACTCCTGATCTTCATCTAGGAAAAATTTTGCGAACATTGAAATTTGAGCCCCTAGCTGCGCACTTAAACTATCGCAAACAAAGGTGATGTGTTCCGGCAGAGGGATGCACTCTGGTAACTAGATTGCTCTAGAACTAATGTCCCAGTATAAGTGTTCTTGTGTGGGGGAATGTTCATGCATATTTCGCGCTGGATCCTAGGTCTTATCCTTCTTGGAGTGTTCTCCTCCGGTGCCAAAGCGGACTCTGTAGACCCTAAGTTTGTCCCCATCGGAGGGTGTTGCTCGGTCGTCATCAATTCAATAAATGATTTCTCGGCCTTTACGTTCAGCTACCAGTTTGGGACGACAGCTACCACCGATTGTGGTAACGTGAACAATTCCTTTAATGACGCAGGGTTTACATGCATCGATCCCACACATACAAATCTTTCATTCATAAATAATACCCATCAAACTTGGACTTCCCTTACTCTAGAGTTTACGAACATTTCCGGCGCTTTGATTTTCAGTCCTACCGACAATGCCAATACCATCGATCCTTACTTTAACAATTCCAGGTCGGGGATTGACCCGATAACTGAGAATCCCTTCGTCACCTTTTTCGGTCTCGATGCTACACATGGGGGCATCCTGCCTGCATTCAGCTGTGATGGCGACGTGTGCGATGGGCCGAGAGCCGATGATGGCACACTCCGTTTATATGACGTCTCGATCTTGGCCGACGTCACTGATGCTCAACATACCGGAGACGCGTTTACTGCTAATGGCAGTGCCACGGTTCCGGAACCACCTACAGTTTTGTTAGCGCTGGCAGGTGGCCTGCTTCTCTTTCTCTTCAAACGCTCTTCAGCTGTGCCGGGCTCATCCCCTGCCATGAGCAAGTAGGCTAACTCTCTCTAATCCAGCCCTACGATTACGGCTCCAGGCCGCATAGGCAGATGTTTTCCTCCCATTGCACCCGGTGAACCTGAGCTGCGGCGGGGGCTTTGATTGTGGGACTAGTGCTTCTTGGAAGTGAAGCGCTTCATCATTGCCTGGAAGTCCGGACGGGCTGTAAGCGTGAGGAACTCAGGCTCCAATTCTACATCGCTCGGTGAAAAGCCTTTCTCAAGTGCTACTGAGAGTTCCTTGACAGCATCTGCAGGGTGATTGTCAATTGTGTCCACAACGGCGGCAATATAAATCAAATAGACATTTGAACGATCGATTGCCCTGGCCTTTTTAATGAAGTCCTTGGCCTGCTGCGGATCTCCTTTTTTGGCATAATACAAGGCTAGTTGACCGACAACGTTCGCGTCTCTAGGATTGACCCTCAGCTGTTTGTATGCCAGGCCGATGGCTTTCTCATAAGTTGCCTGTGCCATCTCCTTGTTTCCCGACAAGCGATAACCGTCGGCAAGATTTCCCATCAGAGTTTCATCCTCGGGACTCATTGCCACGGCCTTTTCAAACATTGGCAGCGATTCTGAATATCGCTTTAAATAGAAATACGCAGTACCAAGATTCGTGTAGATTTCAGCGGAGGGCGCGATCTTCAAGGCTTTTTGAAATACCGTAATGCTGTCTTCATACTTCCCTAGGGCAAAATAGGCCATTCCTAGGTTGTTATAGCCCGCTGAATTGTCCGGCTCGAGCTGGACGACCTGGGCATACGACTTCACTGCTTTGTCCGCATCGCCAAATGCAAGATAGGCGTTTCCTAGGGCCGCCTGATTGTTCCAGTAGTATGGATTAAGATCGACTGCCTTCTGAAGTGCCTGCAGAGCTTGTTCTTTTTGGCCGTTTGCTTTGTAGGCATTCCCTAGACGACGATATGCTTCGTCTGAATTCGGTGCCAATTCAAGCGCCCGCTTGTCTTCCTCAATGGCTTGGACGGTTTGCCCGGTTGCGGAATAGGCACTTCCCAGAGCGGCGTGCACTTCGGGGAGTTTGCCATTCAGCTGGGCGGCTTTCCGGGCCGCTTCAACGGCTCTCTCCGACCAGTACTTATCTTTTTTCTGCCTATACATCATGAGATTCGCATCGGCGAGCCCTGTGTAGGCGAGCGCGAATCCGGGATCCTTCTGCAAGGCTCCGTTGAAAAAGTTCATCGCCGATTGAATGTTCTTCTCGTCTGGACTGCCGCCCAGGGCATTGCGTCCCTTAAGATACTCGTTGTATGCCTCCACATTCTCGGTGGGATGCGGGGATGCGGCGGCCATCTCCTCATTGCTGGGTTTTGTCTCCAGTGCATCGACGAGTCGAGTGTAGATTTGATCTTCGATCGTCAGCAGATCGCCGCTCACCCCAGCGAACTCTTCTTTCCAAACCTCGCGGTTTTCGGCTACATTTTCCAGGTTAACTGTGACCCGCAGGTTATTCCCCGAGCCTTGCACTGTTCCATGCACAATCAGGTTCACGCCTAATTCCTTCGCTACTTGTGGAAGAGGAGTCTTCGGGTCGGTCTTGGCAGCCGCCGTCGATGAGGCTAGTCGTACATCTTTAAGCTGGAAAAGCCTCGCCGACATGGCTTCGACCAATCCTTCGGCTACGTACCCGAGCGACGATTGGTCGCCCAGCACGCGAAACGGCAGGACTGCCACGAATTTTCCCTGAGAAAGTGATGGAAGACCGTTTGTACCGGGAGCTGAAGTTCTAACGGTCGGAACTGGAAAAACCCAATGCCTTGTTTTGGGGATAGCAAAAAGCAGGCCGACAAGTAGAAGGGTCCCTCCTCCCGCGGCATACCACCAGCGTTTCTCGACAAGCGGGAGGTTGATTTGCAGAGTTCGCGTACCCGTGAGCTTAGGACTGCGTCCGGCATCTAGATCCGCCAGAATCTCTTTGGCACTCTGGTAACGATTCGCGGGCTCTTTCTCGAGACAGTGCATGACAACCCGCGCCACATAGTCCGGCAGGGCTGTATTGACTAGCTTCACATCCTTCGGCCTGACCTGGACGCGCTGATACATCAATTGCCAAGTCGAATCTCCGGAAAAGGGCGTCGCTCCGGCTACCATTTCATAGAGCACCAAACCCAGAGCGTATAGATCACATCGGCTGTCGACTGGTTTTCCTTCCACTTGTTCCGGCGACATATAGCGTGGCGTGCCCATTACCGCGCCGGTACGGGTCATCCCCATCTTTGCGCTTTCCAGCGATGTCGCCAGCCCAAAGTCGGATACGTACACTTGATCTTTATTTCCAACCAGGACGTTCTGCGGCTTGAAATCGCGATGCACCACGCCCTCAGAATGAGCAGCGTCGAGTGCTTCGCACAGCTGCCTGGCAATCTTTAGAGAGCGCTCCAGCGGGAATGGCTGTTCTTCTTTGAGCGACTGGTTCAGGTCTTTGCCTTCGATGAAGGCCATCGTGATGAACTTCACGCCATCGACCTCGCCGATGTCGTGAATGCGGAGGATGTTTTTATGGGAGATCTTGCTCGCAAGCAGTAGTTCTTGCTTGAAGCGCTGGGTCAAGAGGTGATCGCTGACCAGTTCTGGGAGCAGGGTCTTGAGTGCGATCGTGCGCGAGAGCTCCTTATCAAATGCCTTGTAGACCTTGCCCATTCCGCCCGCGCCGAGCAATTGTTCGATTCGATATCTCGGCCCGAAATCCATCCCCGGTTCCAGTCCTCCCGAGAGATTAGACCCGCTGCCCGCTCTGCTCCCGCTGGGAGGCCTGCTGCCCGCAGCTGCGGGTGTACTCCCAGGTATTCCTAGGCGTGCGCTCGCAGGCGTCCTGTCCATTGTGCGGTCATCCAACGGAATTGCTCCAGATGGAGTCTTGCTCAATATCGATACGTCATGCTCATCTTTTCTCCGCGAACCAACAGAGCGGGCACCGCTGTCTATCGTTCGGTCGTCTGGATGATCCATTCGAGGAGTCGGTCGGCTGCTCGATGATGGCTTCTGACTATCTCCTCCATTGGAGAACGGCCCAGATCCCAAGCCGTCAGGAGCTTTGCTCGACCTAGAGGGAGCTAGTTCTACTCCGCAGTGTTCGCAACGCACGGCGAGGGCAGGGTTTTCGCCTTTGCAAGAAGGACAGATCATGATTGAGGGCTGGCTAGAAGTGCGCCATCCGGCAGATTATCCTGTAGGACCAACCCCGTCAGCAAGCAATATCTGCGGATTGATTGACGAAATGGCCAGTCTGAAAGCTCTCGAATCGCGAGTGCTCATGCGACCGGGAAATCGACCTATATTTCGCTTACCTCTCCGACACTGAAATACGAGCAATCGGGATGCTGAAAGACGAGCGCACTCACACTCGCCTCCGGATCCATCATCATTCCTTCTGTGAGCTGCACGCCGATTTCTTCCGGTTGCAATAATTTCCAGAGCCCCGACTGATCCTCAAGGTTTGGGCACGCTGGATACCCGAAGCTGTAGCGCTTCCCGCGATAACGCGACGTGAATCTCTGCGCCATGGTCATCTCCGGTGGATCTGGAAAGCCCCAATCTTCGCGGATTCGCCGGTGCAGCCACTCCGCGCAGCCCTCCGCGGCCTCAATCGCCAGCGCCTGCAAGCCGTGGGACTTGAAGTAATATCCCTCATTCTTCGCCCGCTCCGCGCGATCCCGCACTCCCTCACCCGCTGTCACCACGAAGAGCGCGATATGGTCGCGTTGTCCGTTCTGCGCCGGCAGGACATAATCGCTCAAGCACAAATAATCGCCAAGCCGTTGTCGAGGAAACCGGAACGTGTGCAAAGGTTCCCCAGCTCCCGGCGCAAACAGGTGAATGGATTCGCCTGCGGCCTCGGCTTCGAAGAATTGCCATACCGCGCGAACCTTCATGAATTCAGCCGCTTCCTTCTTTACCTCTTCCATGCTCTCAAATAATTCCACCGCCTTCGGGTCGCGCTCCTCAAGCCGTTTTTCGAAATCGCCGCGAAATCCCATATGACGCCCGTAAAGCATGAATGGATTGATGTAACTCCACACCTCGCGCAAATCCGGAACCAAGCGCACCTTGCGCTCGAGAGTCGCCACACGCGGAATCGGCAAATCCGTCCGCACCCGCGGTGACCGGGTGACCTTCGGAATTTCCAATACCTTTACTGTGGTCGTCACCCCAAAGCCATTTCCAGTGGAAGTGTGCTCGCGTACCACCGTCTCCCGCGTAGCCGGATCCATCAGCTGATTCATCAAGCTCAGCCCAGTCATGGCGTCTTTCGCGAAACACACCGCTTTCCCATAGCTCGGCGCGATCTTCGTCTGCGTGAATTTCGCCGAGAGCGCGGCTCCGCCTACCAGCAGGGGAACCTTAATCCCCGCATCCTTCAAATCTCCTGCCGTAATCACCATCTGTTGCGCGCTCTTCACGAGCAGTCCGGACAATCCAATCGCGTCCGGTTGGTGCTCTTGATACGCCTTGATCAAATCCTCCGGTGGCACCTTAATCCCCAGGTTCACCACGTCATAGCCGTTGTTCTTCAGAATAATCTCGACAAGATTTTTCCCGATGTCGTGCACGTCACCTTTGACCGTCGCCAGCACGACCTTGCCGCGCTTCGCCGTGTCTGCCTTTTCCATGAATTGTTCGAGATGGCTCACCGCAGCCTTCATCGCTTCCGCGGACTGCAGCACTTCCGCGACAATCAATTCATTCGCGTTGAACAGCCGCCCAACCTCCGCCATCCCTGCCATCAGCGGCCCGTTCACAATATCCAGCGGTGCCGCACCTTCCGCCCGTTTTTTCTCCAGGTCGCCGATCAGCCCGTCCCGCGTTCCTTCAATGATGTAATTTGCCAGCCTCTCATCTAATGGCAAATCCGCTGCACGGACTTTTTCTTTTTTTGTCGCCGTCCGGAAATGCTCCGCAATCGCTTGAATGTAATACTGATTGACCGCCGCGCGCTGTTCCTTGCGTTGCTTGCGCCAGTCCGCCGGAACATCCCGCAGCAACTCGGCATTCGAATGGTCCGCAGGCGCATCCTTCGGCGGATGAGAAAACAGCAGATTCTCCGCTAGTTCTCTCTCATGCGGCGGAATCGATGCGAACCGTTCGAGCCTCTCCGTATTTACAATCGCCAGGTCCAGCCCCGCCTTCGTGCAGTAATACAGAAAAACTGAATTCACCACCGCGCGCGCCCCTGCCGGCAGCCCAAACGAGACGTTCGAAATCCCCAGAATGGTCCGCACATCCGGCAAAGCCTGCTTGATCAGCCGGATTCCCTCCATCGTCTCCACTGCGCCGCCGATGTAGTTCTCATCCCCCGTGGCGCAGGGGAAAACCAGCGGATCGAAAATGATGTCCTCGGGGCCGAGTCCATATTTCTCGGTTAGCAGTTTGTACGAACGCTGCGCAATCGCCAGCTTTCGCTCTCGCGTGAATGCTTGCGCCTGCAACTTGTCTTCATCAATACAGCCGACCACCACCGCCGCCCCGAACTGATGCGCCACCGGCACCACGCGTTCGAATTTTTCTTCGCCGTCTTCCAGGTTGATGGAATTGATGATTGCCTTGCCCTGGCAATACGTCAGCGCCAGCTCAATCGCCGTTGGATCGGTCGTATCGATCATCACCGGCGCTTTCACTTTTCGAATCAGCTTCTCGTAAAACGGCGGAATATCCTTCTTCTCATCCCGCTCCGTGCTTTGCAGGCACACATCCACGATATGCGCGCCACCCCGCACTTGCCTGCGCGCAATCTCGCTGGCCTCTTCCCATTTTTCTTCCGCCACTAAATTCTTGAAGAGCCGCGAGCCGATCACGTTCGTCCGCTCCCCCACCAGCAGCGGCCGCGTGCTCTCTTCTGCTTCAATCGTTTCAATCCCGGAATACACTGCGCGGTGCGCTTCCGCAGGTCGTACCCTCGGCTTCTTTCCTTCCACCATCTGCGCAATTGCCCGAATGTGCTTTTCCGTCGTCCCGCAGCAACCGCCAATAAAGTTCAGCCAGCCATGATCGACAAATTTCTCCAACTGCGCGGCCAGCGTTGTTGGCGTTTCCAGGTACTTGCCTTCTTCATTTGGCAAACCTGCATTCGGGTAGCAAGAGACGAATTCACCCGTGAGCTGGCTCAGCGTTCGAATGTGGTCGGTCATGAACTCTGGCCCTGTCGCGCAGTTCATTCCGAAGGCCAACGGTTTAGCATGCCGCAGCGAAGCCCACATCGCTTCCACAGTCTGCCCCGCCAGCATCGCCCCCATCGGCTCGATCGTCACCGACACGATGAACGGCACATCGCTGCCAATCTCTTTCGAGAGTTTTTGGATTGCGAGAATGGCCGCTTTGATGTTTCGCGTGTCCTGGCAAGTCTCCACTAACAGCAAATCCACGCCACCCTCAACCAGTCCCTTCGCCTGCGCGAAATAAGCCTCGCGCAATTCGTCGAAGGTCACGCCTCCCGTCACGGTAATCGCTTTGGTTGTTGGACCTATCGAACCTGCCACGAACCGTGGTTTCCCGGGCGCGCTGAACTCGTCCGCCGCCCGTCGCGCCAATTCCGCCGCGCGCTTGTTCAGGAAATGCGTGTCCGCCGCTAGCCCGTACTCCGCCAGGACAATGGGTGCTCCGCCAAAACTGTTCGTTTCGACAATGTCCGCTCCGGCCTCGAAGTATTTCCGGTGAATATCCAGCACCACGTCCGGACGCGTTCGAACCAGATTCTCGTTGCACCCTTCAAGCGCAGCGCCGCCAAAGTCCTCCGCAGTCAGATTTCGCTGCTGCAGCATCGTCCCCATCGCGCCATCAAGCACCAGGATTCGCTGCTGGAGCAATTCCCGGATGGCTTTGGCCGATTCGTTCACATTACGCATTGGCTGGAAAGCGGTACTCTCTTTCTGGTTCGCCGGCACAGCGGAAGCAGGAGCAAAAACGCCTCTTTCTCTAACCTCCCATTTTACGCAGGTTTACGCCGGATTCGAACGCCCTTGCACCGAACTAGTGCTTTTTTCGCGCGAACGGCGCTTAGGCGGCCCCGAAAGCGCAATTTCCGGATGCTATACTGCGCTTTGACGCCGGAATCGAACCTCTCATGAGCCAACGCCTGAAAATCCTGAATATCGTCGGCGCCCGCCCCAATCTCCCGAAAATCGCGCCGCTCATGCGCGAGATGCAGCTCCACCCGGAGATCGATCCCATCCTCGTCCATACCGGCCAGCACTACGACGAAAAACTCTCCGACATTTTCTTTCGGCAGATGGGCATTCCCGCTCCGCACGTAAATCTCGAAGTCGGCTCCGGCTCGCACGCATCGCAAACCGCTGAAATCTTGAAGCGTATCGAGCCTGTTCTCCTCGAGCGCAAGCCCGACCTTGTCCTCGTCGTCGGGGACGTCAATTCCACCATTGCCGTCTCACTCGCCGCCGTAAAACTAGGCATTCGGGTCGCCCACGTCGAAGCCGGTCTGCGCAGCTTCGACCGCACCATGCCCGAAGAGATCAATCGCATCCTCACCGATGCCCTGGCCGACTATCTTTTCGTTACAGAAGAAGATGCCATCGGCCACCTCCTCAAAGAAGGCCGCCCGCGCGAAGCCATCCATTTCGTCGGCAACGTGATGATCGATTCACTTCGTCATTTCCTGCCCGTTGCTCAAGAGTCCGCCATCGGAGATGAGCTCGGACTCAAGAATGGAGCAGGGTGGCGCCCGTTCGGCGTCCTGACCCTTCACCGCCCTTCAAACGTCGACTCCACGGAGAAGCTGAGCCAGCTTCTTGGCGCCATCGACGCCGTCGCCGCAGAAATGCCCGTAATCTTCCCTGTACATCCCCGCACCCAGCAGATTCTTACCCGCGGGGGCATTACGCATCATCCGCAACTACGCCTCATCGCGCCCGTCGGCTATCTCGATTTTCTTTGCCTGCTCAGCAAAGCATCGCTCGTGCTCACCGATTCCGGCGGCATCCAGGAAGAAACCACCGCTCTCGGAGTTCCTTGCCTAACGTTGAGAGAGAACACCGAGCGTCCCATCACTATTTCCGAAGGCACAAATCTCCTCGTTGGCACCGATCCCGCCAAAATCGTCGCTGCCGCGCATGCCACTTTGGCAGGCAAAGGCAAAGCCGGCCGGATTCCCCCTCTTTGGGACGGCCACGCCGCCCAGCGGATTGTCGAGATTCTCTTGAGGCAGGTACCCCGGGGAAAAGCGTCGTAGGCGTCAGTAACAATTCGAGAACAGCCTTGCCAAAGGCACTTGCCCCTTTGGCCAGTTTTCACTACGCTGGCAAACAGTGACTACGAAACGGGCATCCTCCAAATTGACGGTTTGCATCCTCTCGCCGCACCCACTGGTGCTGAGCGAGTTTGAGCGCATTCTCGCGAAGGCGGCGTTCAAAGTCGTCGCCAAGCAGCTGGAATCCACGCTTGCGCCGGACTTGCGTAATCTCGAGCCGCCCAAGGCGCAGGTTTACGTGATTGACGCGCATGCCGCGAAGCCCGCCACCGGGGCGCTCCTCGCCAATATTCTTGAACGCCATCCCGAAGCCCGTCTGATCGTGGTCGGCGAACAGCACAACGAAGCCAACAGTTTTTCGCTCCTGCGCCTTGGTGTGAAGGGCCTTCTCACCTACGTCGAAGCTCGCGATCAGCTGATCCGCGCTCTTCCCTTGGTTGCTAGTGGCGGCTTCTGGGTTCCGCGCCAGCTCCTCTCCGGTTTCGTGGATTCCATCCTGACCGGGCAGGGGCGCCGCCTGAAAACGGATTCCGTCACTAATCTCAGCCGCCGCGAGCAGGAAGTTCTCGATTCGCTTCTCGAAAATCTCTCCAACAAGGAAATCGCCAGCAAGCTCAACATCGCGGAACGCACTGTGAAGTTTCACGTTTCGAATCTTCTCAACAAGTTTGGCGTGCGCCGCCGCGCCGATCTCATTCTCCTCACCTTCCAGCGCCGCTTGTCCCAGGTCTAACTCCCGTTTAGCCTTTGTTGATTTTGCAGACTTGGTGTCCAATACAAGGGTGCGGATCTTGTCGTTGCATTGTGCAGTTTTGAGCGCCATGAAATCCTAGGCTAGGTCCCGCGCGAGGAGAATCCACCGTTGAATATTCTCGTTACCGGAGCAGCAGGCTACATTGGCAGCGTTTGTTCCGAAGTCTTACTCGCGCGTGGCATGCGCGTCATCGCCCTGGACAGTTTGCTGGAAGGCCACCGTGCCGCTGTCCCACCAAACGCAACATTTTGCCAGGTCGACTTGGGCGATCGCCCGCAACTAGAAGCGGTTTTCTCGCAAAACAAAATTGACGCCGTGATGCACTTTGCAGCCGAAGCCCTCGTCGCCAAATCCGTCAGCGAACCCAGCATCTTTTATGCTACCAACGTGGCCTGCGGCGTGAATCTGCTCGACACCATGACTCGTCACGGCGTAAGAAAATTCATCTTTTCTTCCACCGCGGCCACCTATGGCGAACCCGAAATCGTTCCGATCCCTGAAGACCATCGCAAGGCACCCATCAATCCCTATGGTAAGTCCAAACTCGTGTTCGAACAAATCCTCGCCGATTATCGCGCTTACACCGATTTGCAATATGTCACTCTCCGATACTTCAACGCCGCCGGCGCTTCAATAGAGCGCGGCGAAGATCATCGCGTCGAAACTCACCTCATCCCGCGCGTCCTGCACGCCGCCGCTGGCAATCTCCCGTATGTAGATGTTTTCGGCACCGACTACCCCACGCCCGACGGAACCTGCGTCCGCGACTACATACACGTCCTCGATATCGCTGATTCGCATGTCCGCGCTCTCGAGGAAATCGACCGTGTCACTGGCGAAGCGTTCAACGTTGGCAACAGCCGTGGATTCTCCATCCTCGAAGTCGTTGCCGCGGCCGAGCGCATTACCGGCCGCAAAATCCCCAGCAAACTCGGTCCTCGACGTCCCGGCGATCCTGCCGTTCTGGTGGCCAGTAAGGAAAAACTCAAGAAATCTCTCGGCTGGGAGGCCGCGCATTCCTCCCTCGAGGAAATCATCCAGTCCGCTTGGGCGTGGAAGCAGGCACACCCCCGCGGCTACGCCGGTAACGCCACCGCCCACGTTTAGTCGCTGAATTTATACCGGATGATGCACCACAACGCCTGCACGCCGTCTTTCCAGGTAATTTTCTTTCCCTCTTCGTACGTGCGGCCCGCATAACTGATCGGCACTTCGTAGATGCGCCATTTGTGCTTTGCGATCTTCGCCGTAATTTCCGGTTCGAATCCGAACCGGTTGGACTTGATCTCGATTCCCGTCAGCACTTCTTTGCGAAACACCTTGTAGCACGTCTCCATGTCCGTCAGCTTCAGGTTCGTGAAGATGTCCGAAAGCAGCGTCAACATGCGGTTCGCTACGTAATGCCAGAAGTAGTGCACCCGCTGCGGCCCGCTCAGGAATCGCGAGCCATACACCACGTCCGCGCGCCCGTCGATCAGCGGCTCGAGCAACACCCCGTAATCGCGGGGGTCGTACTCCAGGTCCGCGTCCTGCACCAGCACAATCTCACCCGTGGCTTGCGCAAATCCGCGCCGCAGCGCCGCGCCCTTCCCCTGGTTCGGCGCTTGAAAGAAAAATCGCAAATCGCGCAGCCCGATCGAATCGCTCCCGTCCTGCGCAGGAGCTGTGGCCTCGCCATTCGCTTGCCGCGCCGCCATGTTCTCCAGAATCTGCCGCGTCCCGTCCGTAGAGCAATCATCCACGATGATCACTTCCTTGCGAATTTCCGTGTCCAGCACGCGCCGCAGGATTTCGTCAATCGTCCCTTTTTCGTTGTACACCGGTATGACGATCGAAACTTTCGGATTGTCCAGCGCGAGTGGATTGTGTCGTTGGCGGGTCATGAAGGTTTAAAGATTGTAGCGGCGCACCCTCCGGCGAGTAAAGCCAACTCCTTCTAGCCGATGAATTTCAGTTACCCGTGCTTTCCAGCTGTGCCTCAAACCCGCTATCCTATTCAGCGCCGCTGCAAACGGGTTGCAGCGTTGCGCGAGTCCGCCCAAATTACAGCGTGGAATTTCCTCTTCGCTGTGATCTCTGCGTACCCCGCGAACTCCGTGTAAAATATTTCCTGTTCGGATGCCCTGGTTCCAGATGACGACTTTCTTCATCCAACAATTCGGTTGCCGCGCCACGCAAGCCGACGGCGCCGCCATCGAGCGCCAGTTGCTCGACCGCGGCTGCACTACGGCCTCCGAAGCCGCCCTTGCCGACATCCTGGTTCTCAACACCTGCACCGTGACCGCCTCCGCTGACTCCCAGGCCCGCGACGCCATTCGAAAGCTTCACGCCGCCAACCCCGCCGCACGCTTCAACGTCACCGGCTGCTACGCCCAGCGCGCTCCCGAAGAAATCGCCGCCCTCCCTGGTGTTTCCTGGGTAGTCGGCAATTCCCACAAGCCGCAAATTCCTGATCTAGTCGATTCGTTCTCGTCCGCCGCGACCGACGAATCCACAACCGATTTTCTCCCTATAGCCGCATTGCGTTCTCACTCGGCCGTTCCGTTCCGCTCCTTTGTAGGGACGCAGCATGCTGCGCCCTTGCTCGGCAACATCCTCACCGGCAATATCTTCGCCCGGACCGAATTTCTTACCGCTCCCGTCCTGGGCGGGGAAGGGAACCACACTCGCCCCACCCTGAAGATCCAGGATGGCTGCGATTCTCGCTGCTCCTACTGCGTCATCCCCTTCGTCCGCGGAAAAAGCCGCAGCCTCCCGCCCGAGACCGTTCTTCAAGAAATCCGGAGCCTCAGCAATTCCGGCTTCCGCGAAATCGTCCTCAGCGGCATCAACCTCGGCACCTACGGCCGCGACCTCTCCCCCCGCGTAGAGCTCCTCGACCTCCTCCGCCGCATCCTGGAAGAAACCCCCATCGAACGCCTCCGCATCAGCTCCATCGAGCCCCAAGATGTCACCCAAG
>Ga0222749_10000462_pt1 | contig 24887 bp, 30 predicted proteins | sample IncBWH2Mmetat_FD_197234 | JGI IMG/M metagenome (GOLD analysis project Ga0222749, IMG submission 197234) | Metatranscriptome of lab incubated forest soil microbial communities from Barre Woods Harvard Forest LTER site, Petersham... | ecosystem: Environmental > Terrestrial > Soil > Temperate... | reverse complement strand
TCGGTGGGGAACAAGTATGCGTTGAGCAAGGTTGGCGCTACCAGCGCTAGGATCGCGATGAGCGCGCCCCAAACCAGCCAAGGAATACGCCATTCCAAGGGATACATCGCCACGGCAGCAGTGCTTGAATCCAATAGAGGCAAATCCCACGTTTCAATCATTCCTCGTACCCCCCAGTCCTTCTTTGCCTTAACCGCGATGTTAGCCACATACTCCAGATCCTTGGGACGGCGCTCAGCTTCTTTACATATGGCAAATGCTTGCTCATATTCGCCAAACTTCATGTACGCCATGGCAGCAGCCTTACGTAGTACGTCGTTACCAGGATTCTGCTCCAAGGCCGACGAGTAGAAACGAGCCGACACTTTCCACTCACCTGCCTTTCCTGCAGCCTGAGCCCGCGCGACGGCTTCCTCAGCGCGAGGATCCGCTCTTAGACGGTCGATTGATTCCGCCTTGGCAAATAAGGAAGCTCTTTCGAATTGATGTCCGACGAGAGATCGCGAGTAGGCCTTCATCACAATCGCGGTAATCGGCAAAACTAGCCCCATACACGCAAAGATCACGCTCTCCCGAGCAAATCTCGATGGTCGCCGAGACACACCAGGGAGTTTGTAGCCCAGCTCGGAGAGTAGGTGGATGCAGCTCTTGCACGAGTGAAGATGCTCCGTTCGAGGTCGAGGCAGCGATGCTCCCGCCCCAATCGTCTGGAATTCATCGAACTTTAGACAGTCGTCACTCATGATGCATTCCCGGGATTACTTATCTCGCCACTTCCGATGCGAAAGCGAATGATGGACTTGTTTCGGAGGGATCGAATTGTTTCGAAAGATCCCTTTGAGGAAGTATGCCAGATTTCTGAGTAGATGGCCATCAGACGGTCCTGTTGCTCGTCCTCGTTAGCACGAGGCCAGAGTGTCCTGATGAAACGCAAGGTGTCCTCATCCCAAGCCTTCCGGAATTTGTCGATTTCAGCATCACGTTCGCTGGGACTGTCGGATAGACACCGGGCGCACATATTCTGCCAAACGCGCGCGCTCCGCCAGAGTTTATAGGCTCCTTTGCCGATGATCGCGACTGCGATCAAGAGACACGTAGCGAGCCCGATGGTAATCCATCGATTCTCGCGAACGCTCGTCATCGACGTGACCAGTTCGCGGCTCGAAACCCAGACCTCAGGTTCATCCCCATCAATGTCTCGGGCGTGGCCGAAGGCCGCCACGAACTCCGCCTTGGGATTGAGCGAGCTGCTGGAGGCATCTCCGAACTGCCAGAGACGCCTTTCAGGTGGCCCGACTCCCTGACCAACCACAGTCCAGCTTGTAGGAGGCTCCACCAGGATTTCGCGGCATCCTTGCGATTGAACGGTCACGGGTTGGCTGCATTGCCACACAATCCGGACACCGGTTTTCGCCACGCCATCATTGTGAACATTCATGTGGTGGCCCGGAGGGCTGGAACGGTCCACCTGAAAACTGACACCCCCGTAGGAGCACGTCCAAAGCGTACCTACAACCGGGACGAGCACACCCAACGAGAGGTGTCGTCCTACATTTTCAAGGAAGTTCGCGCGAATCAATTCAACTAGGTAGCGCATCGTCTGTGCGAAAACTCAGCGTTTACGGAATAAGGAATCCTTCAGAAAGTGCCTTGCGAGGAGAAAAGGCTGAAGGAATGCAATTAATGTGAAAAGTCGCTACGACCGGGGCCATTTCGCCTCCCTGAATGCCAGTCTGCGGCATTCCCCAATAATCCCGGTCGCACAAGAATAGTAATTCGAGCTTAAAGTGAGGTCAAAGAAAAGTTGTACTTCTTGAATGAATTCTGTCGGGTGTGAGACTGGCGTGATTATTCCGATCTTTTTGAAGAATCCCGGCAATCCGGCGGTATTTGCCACCGAGGCGCGCTGGTCGAAGGAATCCTCTGGGGCGAGCCGGACGCCAAGCGGCTCGAGTGCAAAGGCGGCTGCGGGGGGGGTGGCGTGGAGAGGAAAGGAAGGAGCCAAACCCTGAAGAGCACTCCCAGGTGGGCTACCGCTCGATGAACACTTTAATCTTGATCCTCCCGGATTTCTTCTCCAGATCGGCAATCACGCCCGGCGCGTTCTTAATCCGTCCCGTTGGATCATAGACGAGGCACACGAGTGTTTTGCAGTCCGCATGTTCTTCGTACTTGGCGATGTCGACGAGTAGTTGCTTCCCCAGCTCGTTCGCGTCGAGAGCCTCGCGCGTCATTTTCGTCTCGATGACGACCTTCTCCGCCTTCAGAAGGAAATCCATCTTGGCTGAGCCGCCCGCATAGCTGGGCGTCCATTCCTCACGCCGAATGTCGTCGAAGTGAAGCCGCAGGAGCCCGCCCAGTAGATACTGGACGTCATACTCGTCGGCCATAAGCAGCGGCTCCCTGTCGCGGCTCCGATCCTTCATCTCGTGGACGACGTCGGAGGATCGCTTGCAGATCATCTCTACAGTCTGCATCGCGTTGAGCGTCGACGTTCGTTCCTGCCGTTCTATCGATATCATGAGGACTGCATCGAGCTTTGAAAGGTATGCTGGATCGGGACAATAGAGTTCGTCCGAGAAACGCTGTTTTCCTTCAGCAGTCTGGCCGAGAATCCGTGGTTTGAGATCAGAATTCGGGATTAGGTAGTCGTCCAGGTTCCTCGTAATCGCCTTACCGAGCCGCGCCACGAGAGCGTTGTAACGGGCGACATCTTCGCTCGTGATGCCCCACTTCGGGACGTTGTTCTTGAGGCTCTTGAGTAGATTGAAGACGTTCTCAGCTTCAGTCATCGAGCGTGCATTGTATCCCCCGGGGTGAAATCAGCAAGGCGCTTCGAAGGCTGTTGACATGCGCCTAGACGTCGCGCCCGCGGCCCCGCAGCCTCCGGGGCCGGCGCCCCGGCGGGAGCCGGGCAGGGTGGCCATTTAAGTGCGGAAGAATCGCCTCTCTATAGAGTGAGGCCAGCCGGCGGCCGGGGCCGGGCCGGGGGGCCCGCCGGGGCGGCGGCGGGGGGGGTGACGTGGGATGGCAGGGGCGCTAAACCTGTAGCCTGTGGCTCCGGAGGCCACTGCTTTTACCGGAGCCATGAGTCCAGACGCGTTCTCGGGGTCGGGATACCCTGACCTTCCAGACCAACCGTTATCGCGAAGATGGAGATTTCCGCGAACCTTCAGGCGATCCACCGGTTTGAGTGAGGATTTGGGCGATTCGATCGTTTTCGAATGGAGGTAGTGCTGTGGATAGCGAAACTCACGTGAGGCAATTGGGAAAGATCATTGGAAATCTTCAGTCGCTGGAAGTCGCCCTCCGCGCAGCCATAATGCAGCTCGATGAGACCGTAACCTCCAGCCTGAAGATTGGGGCCCTGAAGGTCGGAGACAAAGTCCCAGAGGATCCATTCACCAACTATGACTCCCTAGGCCCCACGATCAGCAAGTTCAATGCCCTTGTCCCCAATAGCTCTAGGATCGACCGGAATCCACTAGTGACACTCCGAGATGCCCTTGCGCACGGAAAACCCCTCTCGGACAAGAAGGAATTCCCGTTGACGCTCATCAAGTTCAGTAAGCCGGATAAGGCTGGACAGGTCACCGTCGAAGGGATCTATCTGATGACCGTGGAGTGGTTTCAGGAACAAATAGATCTCGTTCAGTTCGCCCTAAAGAAGGTTGGTCCGTACTGCGGCTGATTGGGATCGACGGACCTTCATGCGGTCCAGCGCCACAAAATCCGGTAGGCACAGGTGCATTCATGAGGCCAGCCGGCCGTCATGTAGCTCGCCCGCCAGGCCGGCGGCGGCGGGGCAGGGGCGGGGGGGGCAAAATACAGGATAATCAAGTACTTGCGATTACACCCTAAGCGCCGGAAGAGCCACGCCTGGCCACCGTCTTTCAAGATCATTTCGAATGGCCATGAGGTGCTTCTTCGCCACCTTCCGGGTATTTGTTGATCTGTCCTTCCATACCGTCCCGTCGGTAAGATCTAATACCTCCCCCGTCTCTTTGTGATGGGCATGTGGACTGGTGGGCCATGGGTCTGGGTCGTACTTGTGAATCTTCCACGGCTCTCCTCCGACCTTAACTACTATTCGCGTGAAGGACGAAATGCCTCTATTGAGCCGAATTACATAAAGAGGACATGTATCCTCGCGGAAAGTCGGATGCCGTGTGGCCACCCAAGCCGACTGGGGGAAAGCGAGGTGAGCTTTAGCATTCGCCTGTCGAAGTTGCCCACCAAGCCCCCCTCGCGAGCATGACACGTCTGCATCGAAGTCCGAGTAGCCAGGAGGCGACTTCTTACAAAGATCTGAAACGTAGCTAGCCCACCGAAGCGATGACGCATAAGCCATGAGAACTTCAGGAACCTTACGACTGTGCGTAGCCCGATCAACGCAAGTGCGGTTTGCGAGCGCTTCTTCCCAGCAATCAGAAGTGAAGACGACGGATTTGTACACATGCTCCTCGTACGGGAGGTAGAGGGGAGCGCTCAGGGTGAGTTCCTGATATAGAGCATATAGGTCGAACCGATAGTGGAAAACTTCATGGGGCCAAACAATTTCCTGAGCTAGCCACGAGGCAACTCCAAAAGGAACGGTGGCGTCTGCGGCAATCTTTTTGCTTAGTTGCCGCATCGGACCCTCATAGAAGAAGATGCCCCAGCGACCATCGGGCAACGGTGTATGGAAGCTGATATAGGCCGCAAGTGCTTCCATACCGAATTCTGAAATGGCGTCTTCGATTTCCTTTGCGTTAGAAGGCCAGACCTCGCTGGGTCCGCTTTCAGTTGCTGGATCATCCTCGATACTTTCGGTCGTCTCACTTTGGAATTGATCCGCCTTACGGGATAGCGTCGGATCATGAAGGACTTTGTAATCCCTGAGATCAGCGTCATTCGGCCATGGAGGTTGGGAAGTAACGGAGAAAGCCAATGGGAGTTGCCGCCGTGCGTCGGCGAGTACATCCGGGATGCCATAGTTCATGATGGCCTAGAGTTCCTTCGACTTTACTCAGTGGAGTGTTCAGAATCCCATGGTTAACGATCGCTCCAGTAGGCCTGCTTCCCCGGAGGGGTCGGAGGCTTAGGAGGGCGAGGCGGTTTTGGTGGCTGAGGTGGCTTTGGCGGTTGTGGAGGCCTTGGGGGTTTGGGAGGCTTAGGGGGACCGCTATTGGGGTCCTTCCGAAATCTCCATGGCATATCTACCTCTATGAATGTTCAATTACGATTATACCCTCTCGACTGACAACCGTACTAACCAAATCGGACTTCGGCATACATCCAGATGTGCGCTCCATCGTTCTGGCAGCGCCTCAAGATCTGGTTCGACTGTGGCCATTGCGCCAAGTCCTGGCAGTGTTGGTTGAAACCTCCCTCGATGGGGTGGATCAAGCCGCTTCGATCGGGCCGGCACAGGTCAGCCTGGGGAGGGGCAGACATCCACCCGCTTTCGCGGCTTGCGCGAGAGAAGCGTTTCGTGGATCGTCAGTTCCAAGGAAGAAAACCCTTCGAGGGTCGGCATCTGCACCGACTAACACCCACGCTGTAGGTCTTAAGATCGGAATTCTAGGACCCTCCCAGTAGCGCCACGCCACGCTAATAGGCCCAGTCGACAAGCTGCTCCTGGTCCTTCCACCAAATCAGGGACAAGACGATGCCGTCCATGATCCTGACGGAATGTTCTCGGACCATGTAAAGCCTGGAACGCGGGTGGGTCACCCAATTCTCAGCGCCCACGTCCGCTGGCCTGTCAGCTGCTTGTGCGCCAGCATGAAGCTTGAATGCTACCGATTCTTGGCCCGGCTGATCGCAAGGCCAGAGGTCCTCGGGAACTCGCGGACCCCGGTGAAACCAGCGGCGCCACCCCTTCGCTGAGCACACCAGCATCGCCGGGAAGGAGCCGAGCTCGACCAGGCGGAATGCGGTGCTCGTCAGGCTCGTCTGGAAAGCCTCGGCCAGCCGACGCACGGTACCGAAGGTCATCTCGAGCTTTTCGGCCCGCGAGGAGAACATCTCCGAAGGAAGAAGGATGTTTCCGGCGTATCTGTTGGACCGGGACTCCGCCTCGCCCGTGTACGACCCGAACATCTGTTCCGTGCAAATGACGCACGCCTTGCCACGATCAAGCATCCAGTGGCCGAGTTCGTGCATCGCTGAGAATCTCTGCCGTGGCCGAGTCGCTCGGCGATCAACCGTGATGATGGCCCGGTCCTTGTAGCCAATAAGGCGCGCAGCACAACCGGTAAGAGGCTCGTACACGATCGTCGCGCCGCAGTACTGAGCGATGGCCTCGACGTCAATATCCTCCGGTTCCAGGAGGCCGAGCTCTTCGACCAGCGCCTCTGGCGTGCGGTAGTACGAAGGGATCACTTTGACTCTCTAGGCGGCGGTGAGAGATCGTCGAGAACTCCTAGATCCTTAAGTTGAAGGATCAGGCTGGCAAAGTCAGTGTCAGAAAGAGTTGAATAGTCCCTGAACTGAACGGTCACCAGAGCCCTTGCCTCTGGATTGCCCGAAAGGATCGCAGCGAGCCGGGTACGCCACTCGGCGAGCGTTGCACCCAGAAGTGATTTTCCTCTTTCGAAGGCCGAAGCGCGCCCTTCGTATTCTTCACGAGCTTTCCGAAGCCGAATCTGTAAGAACTCCTTTGCTGTAGCGAGCGATCGAGCACGCAGCTTGTCGGCCAGTTTATCGGGGTCGCGCCCTTGAGCACGAAGGGCATCTGCGATCTCTGCTCCCGAAGTCTCGTAGGATTCGGCAAGCGCCGAGAGGATGCGTTTCAGATCCTCGCGTGGATCCCGAGGTTTGTCAGACATTGTTCATCCCTTGCTGAGGAAGCGAAAGGACATATCTGCGAATCCGCTTGACCGCGGCGTCGTAGTCGGTTGGGCTGAGCCCGAGATCTTCCAGGATCTCGGCACGTTTCATGCCTACCAACCAGTCCTCGATGATCAGGAGAACTTCCTCGTCGTCCTTGAAGTAGGACTTTAGTCTCAGAAGCTTCTCCCTGGCAAGCTCAAGATCTTCGTCCGGATCGTCCTGAGGGGCGGCGATGGTCTCCGAGAGCTTCCCCTCCTTCGAGTCGCCGCCGCTTCCCGAGTCCAAGCTGACGGTGGAGGCGGCGGCCTTCTCCGCGTCGTGGCTGGTCAGGCTCCGGATCACCCCGAGGACATGGACGACGAAGGGTATCTTCTTCATCCACGCCCGCCGCCCGTCCATCGTGCGGAGCAGCGCCTCCTGGACGAGGTCCCCGGGATCCTGTTCCGGGCGCCCCCAAACGACAGCGCAAGCCATACCGAAGAACTTCAGGTAGTCGTCCTTCGTGAGCCCTCGGATTTCCTGGTACACCTGAAGGGAGGTCGCAACCTCCCCAACGGCGCCATCAGCCAATTTCTCGGTCCTTTCACCTAAGAATGCCGTCTTCCGGCGCCGCCGCGGACAAAATTCTGGAGTATTTCATTTTCTTGTCCGTGGGCGCCGTCGTGGCCGGCATTCACCAGTAAGGCGATTTGAAAGGAGAAAACGCCATGGAGAACCCCAACACCCAGACGCCCCGGCCGGACGCGGGGGCCCTTCTCGACGAGGTCGACGTCGAGGAGTACGGCAAGCGCGGCGAGAAGCCCCCGCGGGCGAAGCGCTACCGGATCCGCATCGACAAGCAGCACTTCGTGGTCGACCACGCCGTCGTGACGGGCCGGGAGCTGCTCACGATCGCCGGCAACGTCCCGCCGGAGCGGTTCGAGATCTTCCAGAAGCTCCACGGGGGGCAGATGAAGAAGATCGGCCTCGACGAGCAGGTCGACTTGTCCCAGCCCGGCATCGAGCGCTTCCAGACGATCCCGCTCGAGGCGACGGAAGGGTAGCCGATGCGCCGCATGTTCAGGCTCTCCGAGGCCGATGAGGCCTTCCTCGAGGCCTTGGGTTCCCATAGGAGACGATCCGGGAGGGGGGCGCGCTGGCTCCTCCTCCAGGAATTCCCCGTCGGGGCGGGCTACACGGTCGACAAGACCACGGTGTTGGTCAGGATTGCGTAATGAGGAATCATCAGGAGCGTTTTAATCAAGCGTATGTGCAAAATGTCGAAACCGCTCCTTTGACTCACCCACAAGGTAATATAGATGAGGCGGGTTGTCCGCCTTTGATCGCTGCCCTCGGCCTCGCACAGCGCGGGGCCAAAGAAAGCGAGGAGATGAAAATGCAGCAGCCCAGCCAGAGTTCCCCCGTCCCTTCGGCCGATTCCCCAACTGTCGTGGCGCAGTGGGGGGAGCGCGCCCCGAAGGGGGCGAGACAGGTCTTTGCGCGCATAATCAAGGAAGGGGCAAACGTACCTCTCTTCCTGTCCCAGACGCTCGTCAACACCCTGCGTGACGTCGGCTACAACAACACTACGAGCGCCGTTTGCGAGTACGTCGATAACTCGATCCAGGCCGGAGCCTCCGAGGTCCGGATCTACTTCAACCAGCGGGGAAAGAAAAACGACCAGAAAATCGACGTCCTGATCCTCGACAACGGCAAGGGGATGGCCCCGAATGTACTTCGGGCGGTCACCGCCTTCGGCGGCTCGATGAACTACGACGACCGACAGGGCATCGGCAGATACGGCATGGGCATGAAGACCGCCGCGCTCTCGATGGGAAAGCTGGTCGAAATATATTCGTGGACTGAGCCTAAGGCGTTCTATTGCATGTCCCTCGACGTGGAGGCCGTCGGCGACGACCGGAGCAACGTCGTCAACCTCCCGGAGCCCGAGTTCGCAGACGCGCTCCCGGCGGAAGTCCGTGCCGTGCTGACCTCGACCATGACTTTTCCCAGCGACGCCGCAGCGCAGGAGCTCCTCACGAGCAACCCCGACGACCTGACCACCCGCCTCGGCGCTGCTGGCACACTGATCTACATTCCGGACTGCGATCGGTTGATGTACCGGCGTTCCAAAAGCCTGACCGAACATGCGACCAAGGAGTTCGCCCGTATCTACCGGCGGCAGCTGGGCAAGGGCCTCCGCATCTTCGTGAACAACCGGTGCCTCGAACCCTTCGACCCGACTTACACGATGGAGGGCGCGCGGCACACGAAGGTGCCCGAGATCGGGTCGAGCAAAAGTAGCCTCGTTCGGGTTTGGAACGTGGACATCCCTCTCGAAGAAGGCGGCGCGGTTTCGAAGCAAGTGACCATCCGACTTTTCCGCCTTCCCATCGAGGTGTGGGATCTCTTAGCCCGAAAGATCCTCAAGAACGATCTTCACGTCTTCGACGGAGACCACATCAGCTTCGTCCGGAGCAATCGCGAAATCCACAAGGGGCACGTATCGTCGATCGTGGGAAAGTTCGGCACGCGGGATCACTGGTGGCGCCTGGAAATCGAATTCCCGGCCGAGCTCGACGAGGCGTTCGGGGTGAGCTTCAACAAGCAGGGGGTGCGACCGAAAGGGTACGTCAGCGAGACGATCCAGCAGATTATCTGGGAGGATCTCCGGCTGGTCCGCGAGTCCATCGAGCGCCACTGGGCGCAGCGCGCAGTCGAGTCCGCTGGCCCGAAACTGACGGAGGCGGAGAAGCGGGCCAATGAGGCGGAGGCCCTGATGGCGACCCTCCTCCCCAAGCCGGCGCCAAAGACCGAAGAGGAGGCGAGAGTCTTGGAGGAGGGCCTGCGCACTCTGGCAGTGACCCTCAAGCGCGAGGGCGAATCGGATGAGCAAGCGTATGATCGGATCAAGGAGTCGCGATTCGTAACTGTCACGAAACATGACCCGGATGCCCCGTTCTACCGGGTCGACTTCCCGCTCGGGAAAGTCATCCTCACGTTGAATTCCGCACATCCCTTTCACGAGAAGCTCTACCAGCCGCTCGCGCAGCTGAGCAAGACCGTCTCCCAGCCCGATGCGATGTCCTCCCCGGATCCCAACGAGTCCGGCGATGTGTCGGCGGAACCCGTTGTGGCCGACTCCGCCATCACGGGCGTGGCGAGCGAGGCGCTCCTGAGCCTGCAATTGCTTCTCCTCTCCCTGGGGCGGACGCAAAGCACGATGCTTCACCAGGATCATGAGAGGCAGAAGGTCTTCGACCAGCTTCGTCGCCAGTGGAGCCTGAATCTGGAGGTCATGTTGACCCACATTTAGGTGTAGACGGCGTCGGAACCGAAGCTGGCACGAGACTTCCGTCCACGGGCATAGCGACCCGTGGGGGAGGCCGCCGGCGCGGGACCGGTGTCTTGGAGTTTGTTTGTGTCTTCCTGCGAGGCAAAAGCTGCCCGCCACAGAAGAAAGGACACGGGTATGCACACTAATCTCGGCATTGTCTTGCCTGCGTTCTGGGCCGCGATCGCCCAGTTGCAGGTTCTCGTCTCCAAGGCGAGGCGCGCGGCCCCCTCTTCCGGCGAGGCCTTCGACGAAGCACTCACCTGTCTCCTGGACGACTCCGGAGGCGAGCATCAGCCTGCCAAGGAAGTCCAGAGGCGATTCCGTAGCTTGTCCAGAAACCGTGCCCAAAAGCATCGTGCGAGGCGCCACCTGCTGGTGAAGAAGCCCCACGTCTTCGCTCTGAGCCCCAGCCCCAACCCAGCTCTCCAAGCGGAACGAAACGAGCTGGTGGTAATGACCCGAGATATGGTTTCGGCAGACGAGTGGGAACTCCTCCAAGAAGTCGCCCACGACAGGTCATTTTCAGAGCTTGCGGAGCATCACAGACTCAGCGTTCCGGCGTTGAAATCACGCATATTCCGGATCCGAGAACGGATCCGCATCAGCTCCGTCGGGAGCAAGATCCTCAGGGCCTTGACGGCCTGACGGGATGGAGATTCGACACCAGGTTCCAATCGGTCCCCCGTGGGAATTACCGCTCACCCCGGAGGGCCGTTCGGCAAACAGGGCGGTGACTTTAAGGAGCAGGTCATGGAGAATTCTACCAGAAAGGTGACCCAGCAAGATTCCGAGGCTCTCGTTGAGGAGGTCGACGTCGAGGAGTACGGTAAGCGCGGCGAGCGTCCCCCGCGGGCGCGGCGGTATCGGATCCGCATCGACAAGGCCCTCTTCGTCGTCGACCACGCCACGGTCACGGGCCGCGAGCTCCTCACCCTCGCCGGCAAGGTGCCCCCGGAACGCTTCGAGATCTTCCAGAAGCTCCACGGGGGCCAGATGAAGAAGGTGGGGCCGGACGAGAAGGTCGACCTGTCCGAGCCCGGCATCGAGCGCTTCGCGACGATCCCCCTCGAGGTCACGGAGGGCTAGCCGATGCGCCGCATGTTCAGGCTCCCCCAGGCCGACGAGGCCTTCCTCGACTCGCTGAAGATCCCCTGGGAGACTGTCCGGGAGGGGGAGACGCGATGGCTCTTCCTCCACGATTTTCCCATCGGCCCGGGCTACACGGTTGAGAAGGCCACTGTCACCATCCGGATCGACGGCGGCTACCCGCCGGGCAAGCTCGACATGGCTTGGTTCCACCCGGCGCTGAGCCGCAAGGACGGTGTCAGCATCGCCGCCCTCTCGTCAGAGCAGATCGATGGGCGGACCTTCCAGCGGTGGTCCCGCCACTACCCCTGGCGCGAAGGCGTCGACGAACTCTCGACCCACATTCGCCGCATGGAGGCCTGGCTGCGGGACGAAGTCATGAGGAGACCCTAGCCATGAGGTACCACCTGCGACTCACGGCGGCTCAGCACCGGGCTCTCCGTGAGCACCTGTTCCCGGGGGACGGGCTGGAGGCGACGGCGTTCATTCTCTGTGGCCGCAGGGCCGGGGACGAACGCCACATCCTCCTGGGCCGCGAGATCCGCCCCGTGCCGTACGCCCAGTGTCGGGTCCGGGAGGTGGACCGCGTTACGTGGTCACCCCTGGACCTCCCGCCCCTGCTCGAGGTCGCCGCACGACCGCGGTTCGGGATCCTGAAGGTCCACAGCCACCCGGGCTGGTACGGCCGCTTCTCCGGGGCCGACGACCGGTCCGACCGGGAGATCCTGGGTGCCGCCCACTCGTGGCTTGAGGACGGGCTCCCCCACGGAAGCGCTGTCATGCTCCCCGACGGCCATATCTTCGGCCGCGTGTTTGACGCCCAGGGGGCCTTCACCCCGTTCGAGTCCGTGGCCGTCGTGGGCGACGACGTGGTCCACTGGTTCGCGGACCCCGCCGGGGTCCTGCCGGACCACGCGGTGCGGACCGCCCAGGCCTTCGGCGCCGGCACGACGACTCTCCTCGGACGCCTCTCCATCGCGGTCGTGGGGTGCTCCGGCACGGGCAGCCTCGTGATCCAGGCCCTCCACGGCCTGGGTGTCGGCCGGCTCGTCCTGGTCGACCCCGATCTGATGAAGATCGAGAACCTCGAGCGGATCCCGCAGGCGATCCGAGACGACGTCGAGGCCGGCCGCAAGAAGGTCGCCGTGATGGAGAGAGCGATCGCCCGGGCGCGCCTGGGCTCGACGACGGTGGTTCCCGTCGACCATGCGATCGAGCACCCCCGGGCCATCCGCGCAGTCGCGAGCTGCGACTTCGTGCTGGGCTGCATGGACGGCGCCGAGGGCCGCGACACCCTCAACCGTCTCGTCACGTTCTACAACTTGCCGTACGTCGACGTCGGGGTGCGGCTGGACGCGGACGGTCAGGGCGGGGTCAACCAGGTCCTGGGAGCGATCCACTACCTGCAGCCGGGAGGGTCGAGCCTACGGAGCCGGGGCGTCTACGTTTCGGACGACGTCCGCGCAGAGCGGCTCCTGCGCACCGCGCCCGAGGCCTTCGCCCGCGAGCGCAAGGAGGGCTACATCAAGGGCGTCCGTGAGGATCGGCCCGCCGTGATTTCGGTGAACATGCAGGTCGCGGCCATGGCGGTCAACGAGGTGCTCGCGCGCCTTCACCCTTATCGGGACGACTCCAACGGCGAGTACGCCTCCTACAAGGTCAGCCTGACCCAGGGCAATCTCTACCGTGCTCCCGATGGGGAGCCTGATCGGGTACTGGCCCGCGAGCTCGGCCGCGGCGACGTCGAGCAGCTTCTGGATCGACCGGAGGACTAAGACCGTGAAACGCTGGAATGGCTCCCGATCGGGCACAGAACACGCGACCCCCTTAGCTCGGCTGAGCTCACAACGGGTCGAGGAATTGCCGGACGACCTAGAGGCCGGCGTGCTTTACCTCGTTGGGGAGGGATCGCACCTCTGGTTCGTAGGCATGCGTTGTCCATGCGGATGCGGAGATAATCTAACCGTAAGCCTGGTCGAGGATAGTGGGAGCTTCTGGTCGATTTCCATTCATCGCGACCGAACCGTTTCTATTTACCCTTCGGTCCGCCGAACACTGGGCTGCGGCAGTCACTTCAATATCAAGAGAGGTCGAGTAATCTGGGTTCGCGGTCTCAAGTAAAGTAAGCGTTGAACTAATTCAGACAATATTGCATTCTTAGCCGGAGAGGAAGTTTCGTGGAAGTGAAGATCCTAGGTTCTGACCCGAGGCGTCCCCTCGACCTCCTGCTTGTCAATTCGCCGCTCAAGGACTATGGCAGGGAGCCAAGGCTTAACGACTTTACTCTCCCGGTAATCGGATTGGGATACATCGCAACGGTCGCCCGCGCCGAGGGCCACAACGTCGGCGTGCTTGACGCCGAGTCTCAAGGGCTTGGCGTGCGGGAAGTCGCTGACGCTATCAATCGGTTGTCGCCTCGGTGGGCGGGCCTAAATCTTCTGGCGCCAACCTACAAACTAGCCCGTGAAATCGTCCGCCGTTTGAAGGTTGATATTCAAATCCTTCTCGGAGGACATCAGGCAAAGGCCATGCCCGACTCAATTCTCAGCGACCCCTCATGGCCGCGAATTGACGCTCTTGTACTTGGGGAGGCAGAACACAAGGTTACCAAGCTCCTCCAGAACCCGTTTGCGCGGGAGAAGATGGCGGGGGTAGGCTGGCGAGTCGGGCCGTCCATGCCATCGCTGAATCCAGCCGTTTCAAATGATCCGTTGGTTCCGCGTATCCTCGATGATCTGCCGTTCGTAAACCGCGAGTTCTTCTTTCAGGATCCATATCGATCCCCAGAGGGAAGAATTGAGGCCAATCTTGTCGCCTCGCGAGGCTGCCCCTACGACTGCACCTTCTGTGGCGCGGCGATCAGTGCCAACCGAGACGTAGGTATAAGAACCAGGACGCCTGGCAATATCGTCGATGAGATGGAGCAGCTGAGAACGAAGTACTCTTGCAACGCGTTTCGATTTGTCGACGACCTGTTCCTCGCAAACATCTCTTTTATCAAGGGGTGCCTGAAGCACTTCATCGACAGGAAGGTCAACGAGTCGGCCGTGTGGGACGCGACCGGGCGCATAAATGTGCTATCTCAGGCGGGCGACGACGTTTACCAACTCATAGCTCAATCTGGATGTCGCGAGGTTGCTCTTGGAATCGAATCCGGAAGCAATAGGGTCCTGGAGCTGATGGACAAGCGCATTACTTCGGAAATGTCAGAAAGGGTGATCTCGAGGCTGATTGATCATGGGATTTGCGTCAAGGGGTACTTCATCTTCGGGTATCCTTCAGAATCCCGAGCAGAGTTGTCCGCTTCCATGGACTTGATCAAACGCCTTTGGCGACTTGGGGATGGTCGCGGTTCTCGGTTCCGGTGCAGCGCGTTCGAGTTTCGACCCTATCCGGGGACGCCGGTTTGGAACCAACTAATTGATTCTGGAAAATATTCGGCCGAGGAACTACTCGACTATCAACACGTGGATCTCACAGAGGGCGGAACGTCAGCAGCACTCGCGGACCGGGACGAGTTCAACTTCACGGTTAATAAGCAATTCGGAGAAGCAACTCTCGACGAGATCCGCTCGGCCATCCGGTCCATCATGCTTGAACAGAAGAAACGGATCGCTTCGGCGGCATGATCGCTTCGCAAGCCTCTATTTGGCACCGAGGCCGCTCACCCTCAGAGCGATTGTTCTAGAATTTCCCTGAGTCCCCTCTTGAGGTGTTCTCGGTGTGCCCGCGCGCGTGATGCAGGGTGAGGCAGGTAAACACCCTGGGGAATGTGGTCGCGGAGTTCCCTTTCGACCTTTCGTCCAAGAAAGACCGTTGCGCCCGAGCGCCTTTGCTTTCTAACAAGCAGGTCGATCTGTTTCCTTGATGGGCGAGTCTGATCGGGGCGCATCATATTAATTAGGACCGCCGGAAGCGAAAGCTGGTCGATTAGCCCGCGAAGCCTGCGACCCGATATCGTCATCGGAGAAAATGGCTGGCCAATCCCCTTATCGTGCTCGCCGATCAGCAACACCTTTGGGGTACCGCGATTTGTGTTCATTCCGCCGTCCTAGTCGCTCCGCTGCTTCCCGAGCCGTGAAGGCTTCAGCTTTGGAGTCTCGACAAACTCCTGAAGCGCGTTGTCGATGAACCGGCCTGCCACTTCGGCCTCGTTGCGCCCATAGATCCCACGTCTCGCTAGCTCTTCCAGGAGGTCCTTGCTCTGTTGAGACAATGTGACCCGAACAGTCACACTGCGAGACCGATTGCTTTGCTTAGGCATAATATCGGCTTATGTACGGCTAAACTATGCCGATTATACACCTGCCACCTGAATCTCCTTTCTTTAGTTCAGAATCGGGGGATCGATCTCCAGCCGGGGTCCGCGACGAGGAGCAGGCTTCTGGGCATCGAGTTCCATCGAGTCCTCGAGCAGGCCAGGACCTGAGCCGATCGGCTCCCGGCATCCCGCGCAGCCGCAGGACTCACGAATCTGGAGTCGGCTCCCGGGCTCGCCCTCGAAGCGGATGTAGGCGTCGAAGAAACAGGAGAGGGCACACCAGAGCGCACCGAGCGGCGCGTTCGTCTTGAGATACCAGAAGCGTCTCGGACTCTCATGGCCGCCGCGGACGACAGCGCGGAATCCGTCGCTCCGGAGGTCCTCCTCGCAGTCACGCGCAGCGTCTTCGTCTTCGAAGAAGGCGACTCCGTAGCCCGGCTCGCTCTCAAACGGCGCGTCGAAGATGATGCAGGTCATCACGTCTTCCATGGTGTCCTCCTCTATTCAGGGTCCAATCCGTTCCACCCCGACCGCAATTCCCGCCCGGCCGCTTGCGCAGCTGGTGAAGCGGAAGACGGCGGGTTCGCTCCCCTTCACGACCACCTCGGGTTCTCCCAGGATCCGGACATCGGCCCGCGACGCCCTGGCCGAGAGCCGGTAGAGCTCTCCCGGCTTCGCCTTCCCGACTCGGCCGGTGGCCGTCACCACCTCGCCCGGCCGGGCGAGACTCGGAGGCGTGAATCCGACGACTTCCACAAAATGCTCCTCACCATCGACGGCCGCCTCCCAGGCAAGGTCCTCGGGGTAAAGCGGCTGAAAGGCGAGGACGACGGCCTCGGGATTGACCGTTCCGTCCCCGCTCGCCGCGGTGGGGACGACATCGCCGTATCGCCGTTCCACGAGGAGCCACCGGACGGGCTCGCGCGGAGTACTCTCCCCGTCCAAGGGGACAGCACACTCCTCTACGCACAGGGGAACGAGGCATCCAAGGCCAAGCGCGACCCCGACCTTGCTCAAGGCCGGCCCCCGATCGAGTACTCGAGGCCGCAGCTCCCGCAGTCCTGGGTCGATGCCCCAACCGCGGCTTTCGTGCGGGACTGCCCGAAGTCCTGAGTGCCGGGAGCGGAATCCGGGGTCCCGAAGGGACGTGTCCTCTTCTGAATCTGCGTCGCAGCTTGTCCGAGCGCAGCCCGCTTCATGGTGTCCATCCGGGCGCGCACGATTTCCGCCTGGCACGCGGCATGCTCGGCTGCAAGCACGCTCGCCAGGCGATCTTGATCGCTGTACAGCCTTAGGAGCCGCTCGCGTTCGGACTTGAGACGGGCGAGGAGAGTGTTCAAACTTCCAATATGGTCCGAGTTCGATTCGAGTGCTGGGCTCGCCAAATCCGAGGCTCTTCGACTGTAAAAGGGCTGATGGCTGAGAGATGCGAAGATCAAAGATCCGAGCGAGGTTGAGGCATGGCGCTCATCGGGCCGTTTATCATGAACCCATTTGTGATGGGTATTTTTATGCTCGAGCGTGGCGCTCGAGCATTCTTCGCCGCGCTGGCCGAACACTCGCGGCGCTTTACTAACTTGGGAGCCTGTGAACCTAGATCTGGGGCTTGGGCTCGGCCGGAGGCTTGGAAGCTTCCTGTATTCTTACGGTGCTACCAAAGGAAGCCGAAGCGCTTGGCCTTCCATGCTGATCGATGCTCTGGATGAATTCCCTTTTCCAGGCAGGAATCGGGACTTCGAGCACCAGACGGACCGCGGGCTCTGCTTTTTGCAAAGGAATGTCAGACATAGATCCTATCCCCCTCGACTTATATATAACCTAGGTTTTCAGTTTTTCAAGCGCTTTGCCCAACTGCTCGAGATAGACCTTCTCCATTTCGAGGAAGGAAGCGGCCCACGTCCGCCACCTATAGCTCGCAGATCTACCATCCCACTGGACGATCTTGCCGTCCTTTCCCTTGCGGTCGATCTTGGCACCTTCTCCGCTCGTCAGCGTGAAGACGTCACGATACCTGCGGGGACCGACGCCGACGAATGGCTTAATGAAGTTGCTTCCTCCATTGAACGCCTCCGGATAAAAGTCGCTGGCTTTGCTTTTAACGTAGGGCTCGACATAGACAACGCGGGCAATTCCGGCCGCGAGAATGTGTTTCGCGCAGTCGTGGCAGGGGAACGTCGTTGTGTAGAGCGTGCAGCCCTTTACGTTTACGCCGCGCATGGCGGCATCGATGACCGCCGCCATTTCGGCGTGAACCTCGCGATGGAATTCGATCATGTCCATCAGCGGGGTTGCCTTGAAGAGCACGGAAACGCTGCCTACCTTCAACATCTTCTCCAGAAAGTCGTTCCCCCCCTCCACAAGGCTGAACGCTTCCTTGAGTGACACCTCCAGGTTCTGAATCTTCGTCTTATAGTTCGTGTCTTCCTCGCGCTCGAAATCTCGGTCCCTTTGATCTCGGGGGTCGTCCTCCCAGACTTGACCGCCCCCTCTCTTTGCAACCTCGTTGGCCCCGAGCGCGATTGCTTCCCCGCTGGCGGATGCAATTGCGGCACCCACTTGTCTCGAAAGCGATAGCGACCGGGTTGCCGCCGCGTGGGCGATGAACATCCCGAATTCGTCTCGTTTTGGAGTGTGGTAGGGGTATCCGAAGATCAGTTTGACAAAGCGCGCCAGTTCCTTTTTCCAGTTCTGGTCATCGACGTCCACGAATACGTCCGCCAGATAAAACGTCTCCCTTACCTGTTGCCCGTAACTCCCAGCGCCAGGGTCCCGCTCGAAATCGTCTCGCTTCATCAGGTACTCGACTTTCTTGTCGAGTTCGTCATTTGGCAGAGGTTGATCAGAAGCACGCGATTTTACAATGTCGTCCCTTAAGTTCTGCCTGCGGGATTCCTCGGATGAACTGACGGCGAGGAGCAGAAAGCCAGGGCCGTATAGCTTCTGGAGCGCGAACACTTCCTCAGGATGCTTGAGTGATCGGAGGATGAATGCGAACTCTCTGGCCTGCGGTTGGTTCTGCCCAAATTCGAGTTCCACCTCTACGGTGCTATTGCAGATCTTGCACTTGACCGTAGTCTTCTCGCCCGGGGCGGCGATCTTCGATGTAATATCTTTCCGTGCCGCCGCGATCCGTTTGAGCGCCGCAAGAACCAGAATGTCCGGACGCTCAGATTTCCGTCGTGCTTCGTTTCCCGCGTTCATGTACTCATCTAGGCGGACGTCTTCGGGTCCATTCTTCTTCGGTGGGGCGCCGCTCTTCCATACCGGCATTTCGTCGAGAAGGCTGCTGATGCTGATTTCCAGCGACGAGTAGCCAATTGTCTCCTGCAAGGCGGATTGCAGTTCCCCGCTGACCAGCTTTAGGTCAGTTCCTACCGCCCCCACGAGCCCGATGATTAGTTCAGGACGAAGTGGAGCAACCGTTGAAGCCACCTTTCATTTCCCGCACCCTGGCACTTGCACCGGTCCGAATCTCTTGATTCCACCGGCCTTGGCTGGATAACAACGATGTCAATTGCGATGATGCCAAATGGTGAGCTTATGAAGTGACGACCGGTACTCATGCCACCCTCCCAATCGCAGCGCTCGCGATGCGACGCTCAAATGACCCCGGTCGTTGTTCAGGATTGTGTTCCAGATTTCACTAGCTGTCAAGTTAATGCTGAACAGTTGGGAACTGCAGTAGGCTCCCGATAGGAAAATGGGTGGCTTTCACTGAGCCCGCCCTTCTTGAAAGTCTGTTATCCGTCCGAGCTTCGCTGAGGTCCATGGGCGCATAGCGAAAAGCTCCGTGTCACCCGCCTCGATGGAGGGGGAACAGAATGTCCAGTTCCAGAGCGGGTGGATCTCCTTTCTTTAGGGTCCAATCCTTTCCACTCCCACCGCGATCCCCGCCCGGCCGCTCGCGTAGCTGGTGAAGCGGAAGACCGCGGACTCGATGCCTTTCACGAATACCTGGCTTTCGCCCAAGATCCGCACATCGGGCTGCGACGCCTTGGCCGAGAGCCGATAAAGCTGCCCGACCTTCGCCTTTCCGACCCGGACGGTTGCGGCAATTACTTCGCCAGGCTGGGCGGCGCTGGCTGGGGAGAATCCCACGACCTCGACGTAATGCTCCTCCACGTCGACGGCGGCCTCCCAGGCGAGGTCTTCCGAGTAAAGCGGCTGAAAGGCAAGAACGACGGCGTCCGGATTCACCTTTCCGTCGCCGCTCGCTGCCCCCGCCACATCCGCGTACCGTCGCTCGACCAGGAGCCACCGGACGGGCTCCCGGGGAGCCTCCCGCACGTCCTCGGCTTGGAGGGTGCAGGCTTGGACGCCGAGCGGCAGGAGCCAGACGAGACCGGAGATAGATCTCGCGACCCTCAAGGACCACCCCCGATCGAGTACTCAAGGCCGCAGGTCCCGCAGTCTTGAGAAGCGGAGGATGAACCGGCCGAGGCGCGCGACCGCGAGGAAGACGAAGCGCCGGGCGTGGCATCCGGCGTTCCGAAGGGTCGCGTGCCGAGCTTGATCTGGGTCGCCGCTTCTCCAAGGGCGGCCCGCTTCATGGTGTCCATCCGGGTGCGCGAGATTTCCGCCTGCCCCACCGAATGACCTGCGGCCAGCACCCCGGAGAGCCGCTCCTGATCGCTATAGAGCCGAAGGAGCCGTTCCCGTTCGGATTTCAAGCGCCCGAGGAGGCTGTCCAGATACCGGAATTGTTCCGAATTCGCTTCGACCGCCGGGCTCGCCCGGATCCCCTCGACCTTCCTCTCGACCTCGTTCATCTCCCTGGTTAGGGAGAGGAGGGCCGCCGCGGCGCTGACGCTCGCGATCAGGGTCTGAATTTCGATCTGGCTTCGCCGGGCCAGGAGTTCAAGCTCCAGGCTCGAGACAGGCGGCGCCCCGACCGGGACGAGTTGAGAGAGGGCGTCGTCCGTGAGTGCGGAACCCGGGCCTGCTTTCGCGCCGGCCAGGGCCTTCGACCATCTGTCCGCGAAATCGCTTCGCAAGGTCTCGTAGCGGGTGGCGGTCGCGTTCGGTTGAACGCTTTCGGAAATCGCGTCGGGAGTCATCCTGCGATTCTGGGTCAGGTTGTTCAGGAGGTCGGACCCTCCCTTTGAAAACTCGACGTACCTTCGGATTTCGCTATTTAGGTCAAGCTCCCCCACGACGCGGCCGTCGAATCCGGTGATCGGGGGGCGCTCACCGAGGCACGCCTTTTCGGCCTCATCTTTGGTTTTCCCCTGGGCCTGTTTTTCCTGAAGACACTGCTGGAGCGCTTCCGCTCGACCCTGCCTGGCCCCGGTCATGACAGCGTTTTCGATGCTGTTGCACAGGTCGTTCGAGTAGAGGAGCTTGAGGTTGGCCGCAATGTTGTTGTTCTGGAGGATCGAGCAGGAGGTGGGCATCGATTGGCAGAAGAGCTCCATCCCGCTTCCCACGAGCTCGCTGATTCCCGCCGTGATGAATCCCTGAAGGTACTCCTCGCGGGCTTCTCGCCCGAGAAGGGCCTTGAAGTCTGCCTTGATGTCGAACTTGCCGCAGACAGGATTCCACCTGAGGCTTGCTCCCAGATCGATGGTTCGTTTCGCTGGGTCGCCGAGAAGCGGCTGGACATTCGGGGAGACCTCAAGATCGAGGCGGCCGGCATTCGCAGACCCGCGAAGGCCGGAATTGACCGATTGTTTGGATGGGCTGCTATTCCCCCCGCCCACCAGGTCGACCAGTCCTTGAGCGTGGGCAAGGGCTGGAACTGAGGACAGGGCCGTGAATAGGGCAAATGCAAGCTTCATCGGGAACGCTCCTTATCGTCTCCTTGTGAGGGATGTACGCCGGGGCCCACACTGCGGCTGATCGCCGCTTCAAGCTGTGCGTCTGACTGGAGGCCGACCAGGACTTCTCCCTTCCCGACTCCCGATCGGAGGACGAGCGTGGGCGTCCCACGGACCGCGTAAGCCTTCCAGAGCTCGGGCTGCTCGTCCGGCAGGACGACTTGGAGTCGAAGGTCGGGGTGCTTGGGCAGCCACAGGGCGAGAACCGCATCCTGCGAGACGCAGTGCGGGCATGACGGCTTCTTGAAGTAGATGAGGGTCCCAGGCCTCGGTGCCGCCTTTTGCCCTGGGTCCGAGGCTTCCGGGGCATCCTCCCCCTTGGGGGCCCCGGGTCCCGCCTCCTTGAGCCTGGCCAGAAGGCTCATCGCGCGGCCGAGCTTCTCGGCCTGCTCCGACTTCCAGGCCAAGTAGGCCTTCCCGGTCTCTTCGGTGGGGTTCTCGAGAAAGTCGAGGATGGGTTTCGGCGGAACGTAAAGCATCCAGTTCCCATCGGGAGTCCGGATGGGCTGGGCCCAGACCGTCTCGCGGAGGATGATCCTTCCGGGACCGAGTTCAAGACCCTGGCCCGGCGGGGGCTTGCCGGGGTCCGCCGCCGCGCCTGTCCCCCAGAAGTCGATCGGGCGGGCGAGACGGCTCGAGGCGCCTGTCTTGGAGGCCTCCAGGGCGCCCCCCTGCGACCCCGGGGCCTGTGAACTAGGAGCGGCCTGGGCTAGGAAGGGGACCGCGAGGAGGGAGATAACCCAGATCACTTTCGGCACTCCAACAGGTCCTCGAGCGTCACTCTTGAGCCATAGACGAGATGGGCCTTGCCGTGGGAAATGAGGACGAAGGCCGGAAGGCGGGAAAGGCTCCAGGCACGGGCGAGGCGAAGCCCATCCTCGTCAAAAATGGGGATGGGTACGCCCGGGGGATCGCCTCGGCCCCCGAGTTCCCGGACCGTCCGGTAGAGGGGCGATTCTTCGGTCGCCGATCTAAAGGTCTTCCAATCCTCGACCAGGAGCACCGGTCGGACCCTGATTTTCCCCTCCTTTGCCTTCGCCAATTTGGACAAGGTCGTTGCCGCCGCCGGGGCGGAAGAGGTATCGGGCGAGAAGAAGAAAAGCAGCGTACCGTCCCCGACCAACCCCGTTTGGGGGCCCTCCGGGGGGACGCCCGCCGCGCCCGCCAGCATGAGTGCTGCCGCAAGTATCCGTTCCATCGGTCCCTCCACTACCCATCGCGGGCGAGGGCCCCGGGACCTAGCAGGAAATCGTCGCGGAAAATGAAATTTGGCTATTTCGCTTCCAAATCCATTTTTGCTGCTAGGTTTTGGCCTCCTCGCCCGCGATGGGAGGTGGATGGAGAAGAGAGTCGCGGAAAGCGTGGAGACGTACGCGGTAAAGCGAGGGGAACTCGTCGTCAACGGGTCGCACCTGGCGATCTCCCCGAAGTGCGTCCGCCTCTGCCTCCTTCGTCACGGCCTGGACCCTGAGGCAAACTATGAGCGCCTGCCGGCCCAGGTCGGACGCCATATCCTCCGGATCTCATCATTCCTCGTGGCGTTCGCCATGGCCCGGAGGACGGACCTGAAGAAAGAGCAGCGAAGGGAAACCCGATGAACGAAACGCCTGAGAAGCAGTCCAAGGAGCAGCCCCAGCCCCGCCCGGTCGAGCTCGGCCGGACGGTCCCGCTTGAGGCTCTTTCAGCCTCCCTTCGGAAGCTCCTGGTCGAGATACCCCGGAAGGAGTGGTACCAGATCAAGGCGATCCGGGCGACCTTCCATGAAACGACGGAACTCGCGCTGATCCTAAATGCGCTCGAATACCTCCGGAAAGTAACTCCGGAAAAGCTCTTGGACCGCGTGATGGACGGAAAGGTTGAGGAGCGGTCGTTCTACGCGGCCTACCGCGAGATCCGTGACCAGATCCGGATCCTCCGGGAGAAGTGCATGGCTCTCGGAACCCTGGCCGGGGTCGAGGCCAAAGCCTGGGAGGATGGCCGCGGGCGCAAGCGCCGGAAGGGGGATCTTGCCCCGACCGGATCTCCCGAGAAACTTCGAAAAGTATCCTGACGATCGCCTTTCGATCGGTCTGCTCTTTGACAATCTGACGAACCGCGCCTGAGAAATAGGTGCGGTCGGAGCCACGAGGGCCCTCTCTAGAAGGCCCACCCGAGCTCCGGTTCGCTGGCAGCCTGCCCGCGTCCTCTCCCGTCGAGAGGATGTCCCGGAGCCGCCCCTCCAATGCGGCTCGGGAGAAAGACGGTGCCTCGGCTGGCCTCCCCGGAAGAGTTTGGAGCTCTCCCGGGAGAGGTCGCGGGCGCTCCGGGCTACGCCCCCGGAGCGGGACTATCGTCCCGGGCTGCCGCGAACCGCGCGCTAGTGGCGTCGTGCCGAAAGGCATGGGTGCGCAGGGAGCGGGTGGGTAGGAGACGGCCCTATGATCAAGCTCAAGGGCGCCATCGTCCCCGAGGAGGAATTCTGCTGTACGACGCTTCGAGATGCCGCAAGGCTCCTCAACGTCGTCGGCCTCCTCGCTCGGGTGTACGGGCGCCCGGAGCCCGTCCGGTTTCTGGGCATTCTCGAGCGGAACCTCGCGCATGGGGACATTGCTCCCCTCGAGAGGTCGCCGAAGCCAGAGGACCGGCTCGGGTAGGTTGCCTCCCCGGATTCGCTGCCCAGTCCGCGCTCGTGACGGGGCATGTAGAGAAGGGGATCGGCCGAGCGCGGAGACTTCCCACCGTCCGAGAGGCCGGTGGGATCTCCCCGGGCTTGGAGGAAGGCCAAGAATCGGCAAGGAAGGAGGGATCTCATGGGTGTTCCGGAAGAACGCACGGGGGGCGAAGAAATGCATGCCCTGTCCCCGGTCCGGTTCGTGCCGTTCAGCGGGCAGGTCCCCGAGCAGCTCGCCGGATTCTTCCGGCGCCTGACGCCCTGGACCTGGCGGCACCTGCGGACGGTGTTCTGCAGGTTCCCCGAAACCCGGAGGCTGGCCAACATCCTCCGGACGATCGATCTCGTCCTCGAGAAGGCTCCGCATACTCTCGCGCGCGGGCACTGGAGCATTGCCGGCTACAGGGACGCCCTGCGGAAGCTGGAAGGCGCCATCGCCCGGCTCGGCCACCTCTCGAACCAGGTGGCCGCGGACGCCAGGGTCCGCCTGCCGGTGGTGCCGGCGCGGACGCAGCATTCGTTCCCCGCGAAGCCGAGTGCCAAGTTCCAGCTCGTTTCCACGCCGGCCGGGGTCTTCCAGAAACGGATTGGAGGGGTGAAGGAGACATTGTCAACAAGTAGTTCGGAAGCGGCATAGGCCGCTTCTTCCCGGGGCCGAACTTTGGTTCGGCCCACCCCCGCGTGGGACTTGTCCCCCGGAGAATGTGCTCTTTGACAATCGGGCCAACGCCAGCCACAGAAATATTTGTTCTGTTGCAGTACGAAGGCTTACCCAGGTCAAGGGCAAGCCAGAAAGCACCGCGTTTATTGAAAGGAAACGCGACATGGATTTGCATAGCCAGCTCTCATCATTGCTCGCCGCCCAGACCCAGTGCGCGAGGTCCCAAGCGGACAAGGTGCGCGAGGTCGGCCAAGACGCCTCCGCGATCGAGAAGATCGTCG
>Ga0222749_10000460_pt1 | contig 25001 bp, 29 predicted proteins | sample IncBWH2Mmetat_FD_197234 | JGI IMG/M metagenome (GOLD analysis project Ga0222749, IMG submission 197234) | Metatranscriptome of lab incubated forest soil microbial communities from Barre Woods Harvard Forest LTER site, Petersham... | ecosystem: Environmental > Terrestrial > Soil > Temperate... | reverse complement strand
GTACAATACTCGGCAATACAGCGTTCTTACCCCAGGAACGCATCACAACCAGGAAAATACGGCCGCTTCCGGTGCGGGGCTAGTGAAAACGTTCCGGCTTTGTCGCAAGACTGAGGTGAAGGTCATGAAAAAAGAGATTTCCCGCGTGAGTGCACTCTTAATGGCGGTGTTGTTGCTGCCTGCTCCGGACTGGGCCACATGCGGCGGTGGCGGCGGTGGCGGGACGGGGGGCATGAGAGCTCCAGGCGCGGGGGGCGACCAGCAGCAGGTTTACCAAGTGCCTTGGAAGCTGATGAAGCCGGAAGAGGCGCCGACGGCCGGCGGGCTGATCCTTTACTGGTTCCCGTCTTCTGTCGACGAATTTCAGCGCTCGAGTTTGCGCAACTCGCGCAGCCTATCGCTCTTCGCCTCGCAGTGCGTGACGATGGGCATCGCGGACGCCAGCACGTCGCTGGGGCAAAAGTTCTTGACGGGAGAAAAACTCCCGGTGGTGGTGTTCGCCAAACCCGACGGCACGGTGATCAACAAACTGCAAAACACGAACGGGTTTCTGAAAGTCGAGCAGGTGGAAAAGCTGGTCGAAGGAGAAATGAAGCAGCGGGAAGACAAAATCAAGCAGGAGATGAAAGAAGCGAAGGAAAAAGCGAAATCGGGGGACAAAGAAGGGGCCATTCCGCTGTATCGAACGGTGCTGGATGAAAAGTGCCTCTTCCCGGGCAAGGCCAAGGACGCGGCGAAAGAGTTGAAAAAGTTGGGCGTGAACGAAACGGGACGTTTCTTTGATGCACCGGTGATGGATCACGCGAAGAGCGCGGCAATCGAAGCGGTGATGAAGCGCGGCCTGGACGCGGAAATGAACGAGAAATACGAAGAGGCCGAGCGGTTGTATGCGAAAGCACGCAGAATGGACGCCGCTGATCCTGCGCCGTTGCGCTACCTGGGCGAACTCTATCGCCATCATCTCGGCGATTGGGACAAAGCGCGGCAGACGTTCGAAGCGATTCTAGCGATGCCGGCGGACCCGCTCTCGCGGGCCGTGGCGATGCATGGACTGGGCAAAATGACGATTCACGACGGCGATTTCCTCGCGGGTTTGCACTTGATGGAAGATTCCGTGAAGGAATATCCTTTGGCGCTGGCGTACCGCAATCTGGCGGTGTATTGGAATTCGGAGGGAGACAACGCCAAGGCGGATTACTACACGCGGGAAGCCACCAAGCTCGATCCAACCGATCCGTACAACCTGATTTTCGCGGCGGCGTTTCTGGCCGGCAACGGGCATGGCGACGAAGCGCTAAAAATCGCCAAGGACAATGAGGCGATGCTGCCAGCGTCCTACAATTTGGCGGCGATTTACGCGCAGCTGGGGCAGAAACAGAAAGCGCTGGACCTGCTGAAACGGCACTTCTTCGAGTACGAGCGGTATGCGGCGGTGCGTTCGAAAGAGATGATGGAAGCGCGCGTCGATGCGGTGTTCGTTTCGCTGCGGGAAGACCCGCAGTTCGTTGCGCTGACAGGCGGGGCAGACGGCAAACTTCCTATCCCGGAAAACAAGAAAATGCCGGCGAGTTTGCCTGCGAAAATGTAGGCGCGGCTTTCTAAGATATTGCGATTGAGCGCGCCGGAGCGCGCGCGGCGCTCCGCATTGCCTGTTCGGAACCGCGCAAGAAACAACACCACCACCTGCACACCTTTTTCACTTATAACTGAAAACTGGCTGCACACAACGATCGGAAAGCTCATCCCGTGACCCAGGAAAAAAAACGACTCAGAGTGGGAGTTCTATTTGGCGGACGCTCCGGCGAGCATGAAGTTTCGCTGGCATCGGCGGCTTCGGTAATTCGCGGTCTCGACCCGGACAAGTACGAAGCGGTGCCGATAGGCATTACGAAGGAAGGCCACTGGCTGATTGGGGCGGGCGCACAAAAAATGCTGCCGGAAGTATTGAAGAGCGGGCAGCGGGTGATGATGACGGCGGACGCTTCAGATGCGGTGCTGGTGCGGCTGGACGGCAGCGGCGGCGGGCAGAGGCTCGACGTGGTTTTTCCGGTGATGCACGGAACGTTTGGCGAAGATGGGACGATTCAGGGGCTGCTGGAGTTGGCGGGATTGCCGTTTGTGGGCGCGGGAGTGCTGGGGTCGGCGATTGGGATGGACAAGGACGTTTCGAAGCGGCTGTTGCAAGTGGCGAAAATTCCAGTGGTGCCGTGGATCAGCGTGCAGCGCGCGGATTGGGAACACGATCCCAAAGCGATTCGAACGGCAATCGAAAAGAAATTTAAGTATCCGCTGTTTGTGAAGCCGGCGACGCTGGGGTCGTCGGTGGGAATGACAAAAGTGCATTCGCGGGCGGAGCTGGGGCCGGCGCTGGATCTCGCGGCGGAATTTGCGATGAAGATTCTGGTGGAGAAATGTATGGTTGCCCGGGAGATTGAAGTCTCCGTGCTTGGCAACCACGACCCGAAGGCGTCGATTCCCGGCGAGGTTGTGCCGCACCGGGAGTTTTACGATTACGCGGCAAAATATCTGGAAGAGGGAACGCAGCTGCTGATTCCGGCGAAGCTCCAGCCGGCGCAGCAGAAGAAGATTCAGAAGTACGCGGTGGATGCGTTTCGCGCGCTGGAGTTGAGCGGGATGGCGCGCGTGGACTTCTTTGTGGAGAAAAAAGGCGGAAAGATCTATCTCAACGAAGTAAATACCATTCCCGGCTTCACTTCGATCAGTATGTACCCGAAGATGTGGGAAGCCAGCGGGATTCCGTTCCGAGACTTGATCGACAAATTGATCGAACTGGCCCTTGAGCAACACGCCGAAAAAGCCCACACGAAGTATCAGATCGAATTGCAGGAAGGCGCCGGCGGCGCGCTGGAAGCGTAGCTACTCAAATCGGCTAGCTCCGAGTAGAAAGCTGCGCATTCCAATGGACTTCCCGAAATACCATTTCTGGGCCGAGGCCATTTTCCGGTGAAGCAAATTATCAAGACTTACGCAATTCATGAATCATTTTTTCGAGGTATTCTTCGCGCTCACTTGAATTTTCACAGTGTTTGAATTAATTGTTCCCTTCAATGCCGCTAATGGAAGTTTCTCCACATCTTCCTGTCAGAGGTAGCCACCGTTCCAGCCGGGTGTGGATGAGACGCCACGCGAAATATAGAGGGCCCGCACTTCGTAGCGGCCTGGTTTGCGTAGGTGCGGAAACTCGATTGGGTCCATGTAGACGTAGGTGCCATAGAAGTGGTTCTTGTTGAGAGTCAGCCAGTTAGTTACGAAGGTTTTTTCGAAATCGGGCTGGCCGGCCTCCGGAATGCTATCTCCAATAGATCCAAATGTCTCCCCTCCAAAACCTGCATCCAAGACCAAAGACAGGGTGGAATTACCAAACGTTGAGTCAAGGTTTTGGGCGATGATCACGTCCTCCGTACTGAGATTCCAGAGTTCCACCCTGAGCTTGAGTCGTTCGCCCGGACGAATCGTGGCCCTTTCGGTTGCGAGTTTTAGTTCAATCTTTGGAGCCGAATCGCTAGATCTTCGCGGATTTGGCGTTCGGACGTTGGCAATAATTGGGGAGAGCAAGACCACCATAGTTACCATGAAAAATCGCATATACATCACCCCTCTGGTCATTCTAAGCGCTCTCAACTCCTAGATGCCAACAACAGTTACTAGTGCCGGGAATCTAGAGACTGATTAACGCGGTGGACAATGGTGCGATTCCACTAGCTCAATTTGAGACCTTTTACTCGGACGCGCGGAGTCTGTTAGGATTTTGGTGCAGCTGCGCGGTGCGGGGATGGCACTGGCGCGGCCGGACGAACGAATCTGACGCTTGCGGGGCAGGAGAATTCTGAATGTCACTTCTCGATCCACCTGCAGCAAAACCAGATAAATCACGGGCGATGGCCTTCACCGTTGCGGCGCTGGCGGTGGCCGCGATCGTGACGCTGTGGTTTGCGTTCCGCTACTATCCCGAGAAAAGAGCGGCGGAACATTTCTTTGATGCGCTGGTCACGGGCGACACGGCGCGCGCCTATCAACTCTGGAAGCCCAGCCAAAGCTACGCGATGCAGGATTTTCTGGCGGACTGGGGCCCGGCGGGCTACTACGGCCCGGTAAAGAGCTACAAGATTCTGCACGCAAAAGCACCACGAGGTTCGAACGCAGTGGCCGTTTCGGTAGGTGTCAGCCCGTTCTCGCCGATGCCGGATACTTCGGACATTGAAAAGAGCCGCAAGACCAAGGTCGTCGAGGTGTGGGTTTTGGTCGGGGACAAGTCGCTGACCTTCCCGGTTCCGTAGTCGCAGAAAATTCCCCGGAGAAAAAACTGTTTGCTGCTTATCGGCGGGTATCGCCGAGGGCGTGGAGGAGTTCGTCGGGAGTGACGGAGGCGGTGCCGAGTTTGCCCACGACGACGCCGGCAGCGATGTTGGCGAGCTCAGCGGCATCGGCGAGAGGCGCGCCCGCGGCGGCGGCAAGGGACAGAACACTAAGCACGGTGTCGCCCGCGCCAGTGACGTCGAAAACCTGGCGGCCCGTGGCGCCGCGTTCGATGCCGGGCTGGCCCACACGGGCGTAGGTCACTTCGAAACTCGTCGCGGGAATCAGAAGATGGCGCGGCGAGGATTCCTCAAAAACGCTCATTCCTTTTTCGCCACGGGTGATGACCACCGCGCTGCAGCCGAAGTGGGCGAGGAGCGCGCGGCCGGCCTCTTCGACGGATTTTTCGTCGGTGAGCGAACGCGTGACGTAGAAGGCAGCCTCTTTGGCATTGCAAACAATGGCACGTGCGCCGCGATAGGCATAGAGGCGCGAGGTTTTTGGCTTGACGAAAACGGGAACTTTCAGTTGATGGGCGGCGCTGAGGACACGGTCGGCGAAATCATCAGTGATGAGGCCTTTGTCGTAGTCGGAGAGAACGAGGGCATCGAGATGCTTGAGCGCGGCGAAGAGCAGGTGCAAAAGTTTTTCCTGGGTTTCAGCCCGGAGCGGCTCGCGGCGTTCGCGATCGACGCGAACAACCTGCTGGTGTCGGGCGATGATGCGGGTTTTGACCGTGGTGACGCGTTTCGAATCGGCAAGGATGCCTTTGCCGGCGATGTTCGCGGCTCCGAGGCATTTTTGTAAGGCGCGGCCGGGCTCGTCGCTGCCGATGACGCCGAAGGCCTCCACGCGCGCGCCAAGTGCAGCAATGTTGGCGGCCACATTGCCGGCGCCACCGAGGCATTCACTCTGCTCGGCAAAATCGACGACGGGAACGGCAGCTTCGGGCGAAAGGCGCGAGGCCGTGCCCCAAAGGTAGCGGTCCAGCATGAGATCGCCGAGTACACCGATGCGCTTGCCGCGAAGGCGGTAGATCAGGCGTTTCAGGCGGGGGATGGAATCGGTAATCTGAATGGCCATGCTGGCTCTCTGGTTTTCCCAGTCCTTAGTTAAGATTCCTGCTGAATTTTTGCTTCTTCCGTCAACATGCCAGGGATTCCGTCGCGTATCGGATAAATGCGGCGGCACTTTTCGCATTGCAGCCCTGATTCATCGGCGAGGAGTATCACCGGCACTTTGCAATTGGGGCAGACCAGGATGTCGAGGGCATATTTGGGAATCGGCATGTGTGTCTCCGTAGCGGGTGAAACAGGCTGGTGGAGCGTGAAGAGGAACTGTATCAAAGGGCGTCTGGGGCGGGCAACTGCACGAGCACCCAAGAGTCTTGCAAGTACAGGTGCCGCTTGCGCGGCACGTCGGGGATTCGGCTTGACGGTGCTCAGGGGCGGGCGTAGCGTTCGGCTTGGACCCTCCTAAATCGACGTTCTCCATGAAAAAGTGCGATCGCATCAGCACAACGATTTTTGCCGTGTTTTTGGCGGCGGCAGTGCCGACCGCATCGGGTGCCAGCCTTTGGCAGGCGCAGTCCTCGCAAGCCTCGCAGCAATCTTCTTCACCGCCGCGAGCTCAGCCGGAGCAGAAGAAAACGGATGCTGCGGCGGACGCGGCCAAACCGGAGAAGGAAAAGGAAAAACCCAAGCCGAAGAAGGTGTACACCGAAGAGGATATGTCCTCGCTGAAAGGCGGCGTATCCGTCGTGGGAGACGGGACTGCGGCAACGAGTGGAACGCACCAGCGCACCGGAAACAGTAAGCCGGGCGTGGTGCCGATGTCCGGCCAGGATGAAGACTACTGGCGCGGAAAAGCGCGTGCCATTCTGGATGCCATCGCCGCTACAGATCAGGAAATCGCGAAAACAAAAGACGAGATCAAGAAGTATGGAAGCGACGGCTTTGACGCGCAAAACGGGCTGAAGGACAGCGTCATCTACATCGACAATCGCAGCAGCAAGCTGCAGCAACTGGAAAAGAGAAAAGCAGACCTTGAGAAGAAGATGGACCAGCTGCAAGAAGAAGGCCGGAAGGCCGGAGCGGAGTCTTCCTGGTTCCGCTGAACGCGCGAAGAGTCTGATCTGGAACGGAAAAATGCTGTGTTTTGAGAGGCTTGAGAAACGGCCGCGAGTCTGCGAGTGTCCTTCCAAACTTTTGTGCAACAAAACAGACTGAGACCAAAACTGACCCTCCGACCAGTAGTTTTTGGTAACCCAACCGCAGTAACCTGACAGCGAGTACAAGCTCGACATCCCATCCTCTGGGATCTGGGAGAACCAACGTGTATTGCGACCGCTGTGGACTGAATTTCCTGCCCAAACAGTCCGTCTGCACTCGCTGCAAAAGAGTGCCGACGCGGTACTGGTTTCAATTCATGAGTTTGATGACCATTCTGGTGGCGGTGCTGTGCAACTCGCTGCTGGGAGTGTATTTGCTGCCGCGTCTGGCGATGGCCAGCCACGGGCGAACGTTTTTTCGAAGCTGGTATTGGTTTGACCAGAAAGCGGCAATGTACGGGTGGGTGCCACTCGCGATTGGCCTCTTGGCTTGGGACTATTTCGTCTGGAAAGAGGCGCGGCCCAAGGTCAAGGGCTGGTTTACGCGCAAATTGCTGACGTTTTCACTGGCGGCGGGAGTGGCGCCGTTGCTGCCGTGGTGGATACCGGCGGGGCAGCCTCCCGGGCAATTCTTCGACATGATTGGCAGACATCCCGGCGTTCCAGTGCTACTGGCATGGGGCGTGGTGCTGGTGGTGACGATACTTCTCTGCGTCGATCCGGAATCGCGGGATTATCTGCTGGGGCACGGAAGGACGCTGAGCATCGTCAGCACGGGAATGCTGTTGCTCGTGCTGACGATGACGGTGGTCGGCTGGTCGCTGTCATACTGAGCTAGTCAGCGCCTTACAAACTGTTGGCGTCGATGAAGGTGATGACGGCGCGGCTGAACTCTTCAGGTTTCTCCAAATACATCAAATGACCCGTTTCGGGGATGATCACCCGTTTTGAGCCGGGGATGCCTGCTTCGATAGCGCCGGCGTGCGCGTGGACGTCGGGGATATCTACGTCGCCGGTGAGAATGAGCGTGGGAACGCGGATTTCTTTCAAACGCGGGAGTGCGGCTTGGGTGGGACGGGCGTAATCCGAATGGGTCATGTCCTGCGGATTGGCGGTGAGCAAGTCGAGGAGCCGTTTTTTGGCGGCGTCGTGGCCAGGAGCGAGCAGGTACTTGTCCTTGGCCCAGTTGGAGAGGCCGCCAGCGACGTCTCCTTTATCGAATGGCCGGGAATTGGCGACGCCGCGGTTGAGAAAATGATCGGTGTAGGGAAGGCCGCTGACAACGGCGCCCACCAAAACGAGCTGGCGAACGAGCGCAGGATATTGCAAGGTGAAATCGATGGAGAGTTCGCCGCCGTGAGAGCTGCCAACGAGGATCGCGTGACTTACTTTTCGCTGGCGGAGCAACGTGGCGAGATCTTCCGTTTCGGTGTACCAGGTGGTGGAGGCGGGAGTGCGGCCATAGCCGCGGCGGTCGTAGCGGATAGTGTGGCCGCGTTTGCAGAACGTGGGCCAAATATCATCCCAGACGGCAGAATGAACGATCCCGTCATGAATTAGGACTACGGCTTCAGGGCCAGTTCCACACTCTTCGTAGTAGAGCTTCCCTCCTTCGACGTCCACAAAGGTGCCTGAAGCTGTCTGGGAAGCCGTGGGCGTACTTTGCGGTGCAGGCTGCCCCGCGGCAGTCAAACTCAGGAAAAGGCCTGCCAATGGCATGAGCAGGCGTGGACTAATCATGGCTCGTCCTCCTGTGGCGGCTGTTCGGTCTTCATTGGCGTACAGCCCAGGCAAGGCCGTCGGGGCCGTTGCCGACGGCGACGCGCGCTGTCACTTCGAGAGTCTTCAGGTCGATGATGGCGACGGTTTTTTCGCCAGCGAGAGCAACGTAGGCTCGAGTGCCGTCGGGTGGGATAAGAATGCCTTCGGGCTGGCGGCCAACGGTAAAGCGCTTGAGCTCTTTGCGGGTGGCGGCGTCAACGATGACCAAGGCGTTGCTTCCGGGATCGGAGATGAGGACAAGCTTGCCGTCCGGAGTGAACTTGAGGCGGTTGGAATGATTGGTGTGGAGGTCGAGCGTTTGAGTGACCCTTTTTGCGGCGACGTCGATGATGGAGACGGTGCCATCGCCGGAATTGGCGGCCCAGAATTCGCGGGCATCGGGAGAAATGTCGGCGCCTTCGGGGCCTTTGCCGACAGAGATGTTGGTGAGCGTCCAGCCGTTGGGATCGGAGCCGCGCTGAAGCAGAGTGATGGAATCTGAACCGATGTTGGAGGTGAACAGGAGAGTGTGGTCCTTCGAAAAGACGAGCATGTGAGTGCCATTCTGTCCGATGCCGATCAGGCCATCGAGCTGATTGAAGGCGGGATCGTAGCGCGCGATGAGTTTGTTTTGCTCGGCGGTAAGCCAGAGCTTGCCATCGGCGAAGGCGAGGCCATGCGGCCGTCGCAGAGCGCCGAGATCGACGCGGTGGAGTTCCTTTTGCGTGACAAGATCGATGACGGAGAGCGTGCTGCCAGGAGTACGCGCGCCATAATTGCCGACGAAGCCCGACTTGCCGTCGTCGGAGGCGACAATTTCGTGAGGGCCTTCTCCAGTGGGAATCTGCGCGACGGTCTTCAACGTAACTGGATCGACGACGGAGAGCGAGTTGTCCTCCTTGTTGAGGACGAGAAGCGCGGGAGAAGGGGTTTGCGCGGAGACGAGTTTCGGCAAAAGCGATAAGAAGAGCAGAACTGCCAACGCGCCGAGAGAAGCTTTCCGCGAGGTTGTGGTTTGCATGTTTTTTCCTTTCACCGGGCAACTGCACAACCGTCCATCGCGAGACGTTTTGCGCGTTCAGCAGCGAATCGACATTGTAAGGCGATTTTCGGATTTTCGCGTAAAGACCGTAAAGACATGGGTGAGGGCGCTGAGGTGTCGGGCAGGGCTTGTGGGAAGCCTATGGTCGGTATCCCTGCTTCTGCGGCATGAGTGAAAAGCAAAATCCCCACATTTGACCGGGAGGTCAAGTGTGGGGATCCCGTAGCCGGCTAAACAGCGAGAAAAGCCGGCGGGGTGCCAATCAATTACTGATTCGAAGCGCGTTCTGATTCGTTGCGTGGTGCGCTCTTCTGCAAAGTGTTGACGAGCAGGCGGCCGGAACCAGTGACATGCGTTTCATGGCCACGCACGATGTCTTTTGCCTTCACGGGATGGCCATAAACGTCGGCGCTGGCATCGTCGTCAGGGCGAATCGTGGAGCCTTCGAGGGAGATGCCGGCAAACAAGCCGCGTGAACGCGAGTAGCTAAGAATCTCAGCGCGCATCCATGCGTCGGTGTCCGCGGAAGCGTCTCGGCCCTTTGGCCCCGCTGCAACGGAAGCGTCTCCGCCCAACTTGACCTTACTGCTGAGGATGGACTCCATGCCGCGGTCATTCATGACCAGCAGGATCAAGTCCGTCGCTTCGCCGCCGATTTGGAAGCCGACACTGCCGCCTTCCAAGGCGTACATCGCCGGGGCGCCCCAAGCTCCGCGGAAATGCTCACCGGTGCGGCAAACCATGGCGCCGCGGCCGTAGTCCGCGCCGACTCCAAACGCCAACTTCTTGACGGATGGGATGACGATGACGCATTCGGCCTTTTCCAGAAGCTCATGGGGAATGTTTTCTGGGACGTTGAGTACTTCCTGCATGACCACGCCACAATTTTCCAGGCGTTTTTGTTCCTTATTCCGGGCATACACTACACCTGCTACGAGCGAAAGACATCCTGCGACAACCATAAATTTCTTCATTGCTGACCTCCATGGTCAAAACTTCTTTTGCTGACTTTGTACTGCACCGAACTTTTTGGCTGAAGAACCTTCAGCACGATTCCTTTTGCGAGAGGGTGATGCGTGGCCCGACTCTCAGGCGGGGTACTTTCGCAATTTCAAGCTAAGAATTTTTCTTTCCTCCGACGACGAGGAGAGCAATTCCTCCAACCAGGGCCAGGCCGCCGAGCACGGGTGGAATGGAAACCCACTCGTGATCCTCACGCGTGGCGTGGATGGGACCGAGATCAAGAACCTTTTCTTGATGGGTATACGTAAAACCTTGATAGGCCAGGGACAGCCCGCCTAAAACAATCAAGAGAATTCCAGCCCAAATAATCGGTTTCATATTTTGCATTTCCGCAATTAAACGATCCGCCTTCGGCCCTGAACCAGATTAATGATGAAGAGAACCAAAGCCACAACCAGAAGGAGATGAATGAATCCCCCGAGTGTGTAGGACGTAACGACGCCGAGCAGCCAGAGGACACATAAAACGACGAAAATTGTCCAAAGCATGTTGTTCCAATCTCACAAGGGACCCGTGTTTTAAAAGCGCTTGTGTCGCACCAGGAGAGGGTTTGGTGTATTCCCAGAGGACTCCATCGTAGACAAATCGAAACCGCTCGTCTGTCCGCTTAGGCACACTTTCGATTATTTCGGCATGGCCTCGATAGATGGAGTGGCGGCGGGCAGTAGCAGAGTGTCGCTTGCTACCTGCTCGCGTGCCATTCCCTGCACTTCACGGGCACGGACCACCAGACGCTTCGGGGCAGGACCCACATAGTAGACTGGGTAGCAGGTGAGCAAAGTCAGATCGTGACCGGTGAGTGGTTCGAGGACACGAATGTCCGTGGGAGCCACGACTTCAATCGACTGGACAAGGTATTCGAAGCTGCGCTCTTGCGTTTTGAAGGTGATTACGTCACCCAGGCGAATGTCGCGGAGCGGACGGAAGAATGTATCCCGGTGTCCCGCCAATGCCACATTGCCCCATTCGCCGGGCAAGGCCGATTTCGAGAGGTGACCTACGGCACGTTTCAAGGTAGCGCGAGAATCGCCCTGAACAACGATGGCGTCGAGCCCCAAGCGCGGTACTTCAATTTCACCAAGCACATCGCCATCCGCCAAAAGGTGCGGTTCGGAAAGGCGGCTGGCCTCCTTAAATTTCTTCATTTCGACGGCTTGATAGGACCGTGAACTGGCAAAGACGAAGCCGGAATAGCCCAGGGCGAGAATCCCCGCGACTAGGAAGAAGTAAACAGCCCCGCGGAGAATGTCCATTGCCGTTGAAGAGACTGGTTTCGTTTTCGAAGGATGCGGATTCATCTTGTCCCTGCGCCCAACTGCGCCGCGGGCTGCAGCACCGCAGGCGAGTAGCCCTCTCGAGTTCGGACGCGCAACCGGCCATGGCCCGGCGCGATGACCTTCACTTCGACTTTTCGAAAAGCGCCGGCGCGCTGGATGTTCAGCGGCGTATAGCCCAGCGTGTACTGCTCGCGAAGGTCGCGGGCGATTTCAGTCGCTACGTTTGCGACCGATTCACCTTCGCGCGGGAAGTACGCGATGCCACCGGTATCCTTGCAGAGCCGGCGGAGAAGACTCGGATTCTCTTCCTCGATATTCGAGCCCACCAGACCGACGGAGTAGATCAGAGCCTGAGATTGGCGAGCTTGAGCCAGCACCTGGGAATACTTGAGGTGGCTGGCGTTGTCTCCGCCGTCGCTGATGATAATCAGCGCCTTCTTCTGCAAATGGCCGTACTGCAAATGATGGAGTCCCTCGCTGACGGCATCGTAGAGCGCGGTGCGTCCCCGCGCGGTGACCGCGGTGACGGCTTGCTCGAGTTCTTTTGGATCGTTTGAAAAGGCCTTCCCCTTCATGAGTTCAGACAGGACATCATCATTGAAATCGACGACGAACATTTCATCCTGGGGATTGCTTAAGTGCGCGAAGGAGTACACGGCGGTAACGACATCCTGCAGCTTGCCGCCCATGCTTCTGCTGTGGTCCACGATGAGCCCAACGGTAACCGGGGTGTCTCCGTGTTCGAACACCGTAAGTTTTTGAAGTTGCCTGTCTTCAAACACGCGAAAGTCTTCCTGCTTGAGGCCGGGAACAAAGGCTCCGCGGGCATCAGTCACCTGCACGGGGAGCAGGACAAGACTGGCGTCAACCTCGATTTTTGCTTGCACGGCCACGCCGGAAGGCGAGCGCTCGGTTGCGAGAAATGGGGAGAAGCCGAGAAGACCGACGAAAAGACAAAAAGGAGCAAGGAACAGGTGTCCTTTGCCCAGACTGCGTTTGCGGGGACTTGGAGTGAGGTGCACAAAAAGGCTTTCTCGCGACGCAGGACGTGACCTTCGATCACGTCCGCGACGCGGGGCTCTACACTCGCTTAGGAAGCGAGCTTGAGGAAAAGCTTCAGGCCAAGCGCAAGGCTGATGGACAAACCACCAAGCAGTGCGAGCAACGGCATGGAGCTTGCTGTTTGTGGCAGTTCTTCGGTTTCTTTGACCGCGACAGGCGCAGGAGTTGCGGCTGCGACAGGAGCGGGAGTTTCAACGGCGGCAACGGCCGGAGTGGTCTGAATGACCGTTGTCACTTCCACTTCTTTCTGGTCCGGAGTGACGGCAACGATCGGAACCGTCTTAATCACGTTGTCATCAAGGTCGACGGCAACGGCGGGAACTACAAGCTTCGTCGTCTGAGCCAGCTGAATCGCGCGAACCTTTGGGTAGACAAACTCCTGTCCGAAATTGTCGCCGGGATAAAACCAGGCGCGAAGAGCGTCTGGGGCATCGCCCGGGCGTTCACTGAACTTCATGACAGTATCGCCGGTCGGCTGCAAGCGATAGTCATTGATGGCCAGGATGGTGGCGATGATCTGGCTGCCATCTGCGTTGAAGACCTGCACAATGTGGCGGTCGGAAGGAGAATCCAATAATTGAAACGTGTAAGTCCCGGCGGGGAGAATTTTCCCGGGGATTTCCACGGGCTGGCTGAATGTGACAACGGTCTTCTTACTCCATGTATCCGCTTGAGCGCTGGGCAACACGGCGGCTCCCAAGACGGTGACTGCAAATAAACTAAGCAATGCTCTGAATGGCTTCATCCGAATTTCCTCCTTGAAGGGGTGTGACTTTTCTAATGCAAGATTCCGTAGGACTAGTCCGAGACAGTCAGGCGAGAAACGATGGGATGGGTTGCAAGAAAGACTGTTTGTTATTTCCTACCGGAACATCTTGTTGGAAAACGCTAATCAAAGCTGTCCGCTTAAACACACATTCGCGATTTGTTTGCATTTGTTCGGGTGGGCTTGTCCCGAACGTTGTGGACCAGTGCGTCAGTTTGCCGGGGTCGCCGCGAGAACAGGGGTTGGGGTAACCAGCTTCAATTGGTCCAGAGAGGACAATACGCTTTGCCAGTGAGCAGGGTCCTTTTTGGTTTCGAGAGGAAGAGAAAGATCCGCGTAGAAGTTCAGGATATTGTCGCGCAGCTCGGCAGAAGTCAGGTCAAACTTGTGTTCCACGAGTTGGCCCAGCAACTTCGCATACGTATCGTCGGTCAAGGAATATTCGGCGGCTTTGGTTTCTTTGCCGGTGTCGAAATCACAGTTGACAAGTTGCAATGATCCGGCACGAACTTGCTGGAGATAAATGCGGTATTGGTCAACGGTGGTGTTGATGCTCTTGAAATACATTTCTTCGGTTTGCGGCGTCGGATTGTTGAATGCCAGCGCCTTAAATGGGCCAATCTTCGGCATGTATCGCAAGAGGACCGCAAAGAGGCGAGTCTTGAATCCGTCCTTCTTATAGTCTTTTCCCCACTCTTTTTCATAGTCTGAGCGCGATAGGCGATAGAGGAACTTCTTCTTCGCAAACGTGGGAGACTCCTTCATCATGTCCTTCTCGTGCGTTCGCAAAGCAATTTTTGTCATCTCCGGGATCATGCGGCTGACGGCGAAGCGATAGGAACCGACGGCAAGATCCTCATGTGTGAGCACGTCTTCCAGCTTCACGCCGTATACGATGGGAAAAGTCCGCTCCAGCAGCGGCTTGGACACTTGAAAACCGATGAAATCATGATATTGCTGCGAGGCGTAACGATTCTTCGCCACCTGCACCATGTCAAATCCAAACTCCGTCTTCAGATGCGCGGTGTGGTCCTCTGCGTACCTGACCGAATTGCCGTACTTCGCTCGCAGTTTGGGATACTGGATGGAAACGGCCTGATTGACGGCCGGATGTCCGGCGATATCGGAGGCGTAGTGCGCGAGGGCGCCCAGGGCGAAGGCATACTCGTTGGCATCCTGACTTTGAAGCAGGAGCTCTCGAACGAAGTCTCCACTCCGAACGTAGTGCACCAAATTGCTGAATTCCACGCTTCCAAAGGGATAGTAGCCGAGGTCCTGGATGACGGCGCCGCCATACGCGTAACCGTGTGCTTCCTTAAGTTGATCTTCCGTGAGCGTTGGAAACCGCTCGAGCAGAAGCAGCCGGAGTTCATCGGTCCACAGCAAGTCAACGACTTGCTCGTGGGTGAGCACAGAATAGGCAAACGAAGCGCCGGTACTTAGAAGCGTAACAAGTAGGACTGCCGCCACGCGCATTCCCCAGGGGCCCCAGCGCCTCGATGAAGCGTTTTGTGAGTGACGTTTCCTAATTTGGTTTTTTGAGTTCATAGACAAGTTTCTTCGCTTCCTTCATTCTCTCTTTGTAAAACGAGGGACTGATGAGGACTCTCTTCGCTCCCACGCGCACGTCTGTCTTGATGCCCCGCTTCGATAAGAAAAGGGAAAGCGCCAAGTAGGTTTTGATCTCTTTCTCAAGAAACTGGATTGCATGCCGCCTGGACTCTTCCATGACGAACCTCCGAAGGGATGCAGGAACAGCGCATAGACGTCAGAGGCGACGTCTAGATCTGTCCGAGAAGCACGAGAACGACAACGATAAGAAGCACAAGACCTACGCCTCCCGTGGGGGCGTAGCCCCACGCGCGACTGTGAGACCAGCGTGGCAAAACTCCCAAAAGTGCCATGATCAAAATAACAACCAACACCGTTCCAAGCATCGTTTGCTCCTTCCCAAATCAATCCATCCAGAGTCTTTCAAATCCCACCCCGGCAGGATTCTCAGATCGTCCCGAGAGATCCCGCCGGGTCTGGCTTGCATTTAAATAACTCCAAGCTTCGGACGCTAAATCACCACGCTGATGGCGAAGCGAGCGCCGGGATAGTAGGGGTCATACATGTAATACCCGCCGTCGACGTAGTCGATGTAGACGTCATCGGTGTAATACCAGCCGTCCGGCCACGGCTCAACAAATCCAAACCAGAAACCGCCGTACTGAAAGCGCGAATATCCGCCGACCAAGACGGGTTCCCCGATGCGGAAGTGATGTTCGCGGCCAAAATTGGAGTGGAAGCGCGCATCCGGAATTCGTCCACTACCCCTTGCACTGAGGCGGAGAGCCGGCTGCGAACGTTGTCTGGATTGTTCCTGCTGAGTGCGCTGCGGACGTCGCGAAGAAGCCTGCTGCTGCCTCCCCGGCTTGGCCTGTTGCTCTTGCTTCGGAGCTCTGGCCTGCTGCTGCTTTTCTGGCTTGGCCTGTTGCTCCTGTTTCGGAGCTCTGGCCTGCTGCTGTTTTTCTGGCTTGGCTTGTTGCTCTTGTTTCGGAGCTCTGGCTTGCTGTTGCTTTTCTGGCTTGGCCTGCTGTTCCTGTTTCGGAGCTCTGGCTTGCTGCTGCTTTTCTGGCTTGGCTTGCTGCTCCTGTTTCGGAGCTCTGGCTTGCTGCTGCTTTTCCGGCTTGGCTTGCTGCTCCTGTTTCGCGGGCTTGGCCTTTTCTTCCTGCTTCTCTTGGCCTGCGAAAGCCGGAGAAGTGATACCCATCAGCAGAAATAACGCTGCTGTGCTAGTGATTGCGATTGCCTTCATGATGTGATCTCCATTGCAATTACCGATGCGCTCGTCACTACGTGGGACATGGTGCGCCTGTTGTTTCTAATCCTTGATTCCTATCCGTGAACTGAAAATCCGGCTTCTGCCGTTCCTGTCGGGGGATTCGTTAACCGACGCGGATTCGGGAGATGGAGTGGAACAGTCCAAATACATTCAGGAGCCACAACACCACTCCGATGACTACAACGGCGTTCAAGATCGACTTGATACTTCCGGCCATGGGGATGAAACGATTCACCAGCCACAGGAGGACACCTACGACGATCAGGGTTAACAGAATCTGAATGAGAGGCATGCTTTTTACCTTTCTGTCTTTGCTGCGAGACACTTGCGGCGCTGCCCCACGAACTCCTGCAAGCTCTGCCTGGAGTGGAGAGTTGAACCTGTACGATTCAACGAAGGGTGGATCGCCGATCCAGACAAACCCTGCGACTAGCGTGTTGTTCGAAGTCCTCAGCGCTCGTATGGGTCGTAGATGTCAAGCTGAAGGGGATGGACTGTCCAACACCGAAGTCCTTTTACTACAGCACCATCTTGGACTTCCTCAAAACGCGCGTCTGTCCGCTTGTGGACAGTTTCGCGCTTTGTTTGGCCGGAGATTTTTCCAAACCTCCCATCCGGAGCGCAACTATCCCTAATGATGGGTTTGAGGAAGCTGAAATCTCAGAGGTGTTTAGTAGTCCGCGAGATGGGCCGTGCCGGAAGACTGGGGGAAGAGCCAGCTAGTTCCGTGGCTAGCTGATGTTCCACACGTACAAGAAATGGGTGTCGCTGGCGGTAGCAACCTTGCGTCCAGCTTTCCGCGATGCACGATTCAGCGCGGAGCGGACTTTTTCCTTGGATTGCGCCAATTCAGCCAAGGGAACCTTGATTGCCGACCCATTTTTTAGACGGTCGAGGTCCTTGAGGATGGTGGTGACAATCAGTTTGTGCTTGCCTTCCCTGCCTTGCGGCACATCCGTTTGCACCATGGTCCTGAAGTGCATTTCTATGTTTTTCGCTTGGGGGCGGCCCATACAAACCTCCTTGCGCTAGTGCGCTAAACAAACGTGAGCTTATCGTATACTGTCGTAGCGAGTCCTGCAAATAAAAAAACAAGTCGGCACGAGCGCCCCCCCGGCTCGCAGGAATACGAACCCTCAGCAACCCTCAGCCTCACCAGTGAAGCGCAGGAGCCCCGGCTAACGACTCTGTTCCGTTTACAAAAGATACAACCCGTGCGAACTTCCGCCTGTTAGCGTTCTGGAAGAACGAAAGGAGCTGCCATGCTCAATTCGAAAACGCATTTCGAGCAGGTTCCTCTGGAGACCGTCAGAAAGATGATGGAAGAACAATCCTGGCAGGAGACTGTGGCCGTGCAGGCGCAAGCGGCACAGAAGATACTTTTGGAAGATGTTCCTTCGGAAATCCAAGAACTACGCAGGGCGAGTTTTCATGCGATATCGCATGTGGAGCTATAAAAACCAACCATGAGTCCCCTCAAGAAGAATTCCAAAAGCATGTCGAAGAAAAAAGACGTATTCAACATACAGGCTTTTCTCGATTCAGCCGGCGTGGCGCGGCAAATCCTGAAGTTTACAAAGGCCCAAAAGGTTTACAGCCAGGGTGATCCGACCAAGGGTGTGAAATACATTCAAGAAGGCGGTGTGAAACTCTCGGTGGTCAACGCGGCCGGCAAGGAAGCGGTCGTGGCAATTTTTGGCCCGGGCGATTTTTTTGGCGAAGGATCCCTGGCAGGCCAGCCAGTTTGCATGGCGACGGCCGTCGCGATTGAACCCACGTCCATCCTATTCATCGAAAAAAGGGAGATGATGCGGGTGCTCCATGAGGAGCACGCGCTCTCTGACCTGTTTATCTCGCATATGCTGGCCAGGAACATCCGCATCGAGGAGGATCTCATCGATCAGCTGTTCAACTCCAGCGAGAAACGCCTGGCGCGAGCTCTTCTCTTGCTGGCCCGTTACGGCAAGGAGGACCAGCCCCACGGATTGGTCCCCTCAGTATCACAAGAGATGCTTGCGGAGATGATTGGTACCACACGCCCGCGGGTGAATTTTTTCATGAACAAATTCAGAAAACTGGGATTCATCAGGTACAACGGCGGTCTTCATATCAATAGCTCTCTCCTGAGCGTCGTGTTGCACGACTGAGGCACAAAAATATGTGTATTGAAGGCTAGTTCATGGGCACTGGCCATTCGAGCAAACGCCCTCGCACTGGCCGATCGACACAATTGTTTTGCTGCCGTGCTTCGTGGTGATGTTTGATTGCAATCGCAGCCAGGCACTTGGCCCGTTCAATGAATTGCAGTTCGCCTGCGGATGGGTTTCGTCGAAGGCTACAGTACATTTCAAGATATCCAAGCGGTTCGGCATTCTCGGCGACAATCTCTTCGGAACAGAAGGGATACAGACCAAAGCGCGCTGCGTTCAGAGCCATTGCGGCAATCTCGACAGGATCGTCCCCCGGCAAGGAAATGAGCGAGACCACGTTGCCAATGTGACAATCAAGAGCGATACAGATTTCGTTCAGTATTTTCGGAAGGGGCGCTCGCGTGGAGATGGATTGAACAAACTGTTCTTCCACGCTTAATGAAAACTGAATTCTTCCTTCACCATCACTGCGTACGTTGCGCTCTTGCGATCTGCCGTGTACGACGAACTCAGATTCATCCATCGGATCTTCTCCCCTTTTGCACCCTGTGGAATCGCTTCCTTTGAGGCACGGTAAGAACTCCGATTTGAAGCTGGCCGTTACTGTCAGGCGCCATGAGCAGCCCGGGCGGCTTTTGGGCGTTTGTCTTTCATCGCATAGAGGGCTTTGTCGGCCGCGTAAAGTAAGGATCCGATGCCATCGGCGTCGCTTGGGTAACTGGCAACTCCCACGCTGACGGATAGATTTGGCTCCTCGGCATCTTTTGCCAATAGATCGCAAATGCGACGCGCTACCAATGTGGCGGCGGCAAAACCCGTTTCCGGCAGGACCAGAGCGAACTCGTCCCCACCTTGACGCGCTGCGGTGTCAACAGATCGGCAGCAATCCGCCAGGACTCGCGCGAGCCGGCACAATGCCCGGTCTCCCGCTTGATGTCCAAGTCGATCGTTGATCTCCTTCAATTCATCGAGGTCCAGCAAGACAAGAGAGAATTCCCGCTCTGTGCGCTTCGTCCGGCAGATCTCCGAGTGCAGCACCTCGAAGAGGCGGCGGTGGTTGGCTAAACCAGTGAGCGAGTCGCTCAAAGCCTCGCGGCGCAGATGATCCTCCAGCGCCCGCTGTTCGGTGACATCCATAACGATGATTTCATAGCCATCAAAGTTTCCAAGCTCGTCAAATGCGCCGCGCCCGCTGAGTCTGGCCTTCAGGCACGTGCCATTTTTCCGCTTCCACTCAATTTCGACCGGCTCGATTTTCGCGGACTCAGGAGAGCATCCGGCCGATGGCGCTTCAAGGCCAAGATCGAGGACAATCTCGGAATCACGATTTGCCGCCAGCAACTGCTCCTTGGTTTCATAGCCAAGCATCGTCAAAAGAGCCTGGTTCACATCGAGAAACTTTCCTTCCGGATCGCACCGGCAAATTCCGTAGGCGGGATTCTCCACCAACGCGCGGTACAGCGATTGCGAATGCCGCAAGGCCTTTCCGGCCTCATGCAGCTCCTCGCGAAGTTTCCTTTCGTTCAAGACTCGGCGGACGGCCATTGGCAATTGAGCGAGATGCTCTTGTTCCACGTAATCGAACGCACCCTCGGCTGTCAGTTGCGCGATGGATTCGCTTCCCAGGGCAGTGGTCACGAAAAGAAGAGGGATCTCTTGCACCGTCTGGTGCAGGAGTTCCAAAGCGTGCGGTCCTTTCCAACTTGGGCTGGGGTACTCAGCCACGACGACATCATAAGATTGGGTGCGGAGCTGTTCCGTGCACTGCGCCAAGGTCAGGACAAAATCGGCGCTGAGGGTAAACCGCGCTTTCTTGAGCTCTTCCAGGCAGCCGTCCACCACATCGGCATCGCGATGGATGAAAAGGACGCTGAGGGGCCGCCGCCTGTGCGGAGCCGCGCCCTTCGTTCGAAAACTACTCGTATCAGACCGAAATTCAGTTTGAATCAGGTTCGACATGGCAGCCCGCAACTCCACGCTCAAGGCCGTCGCAGGATAGGCGGCTAGGAGTTCAACCCCACGCCGGTAACTCTATGCCGGTGAGATAGAAGGGTCTGTTCCGTTTTGAACAGGTGCCGTATCAGGGATATCGGCGATGACCGTGCTCCATCAGGGAAAATGCAAAATCTGAAGCTTGGCTGGGCGGCAGAGGCAGCAGGCTTTAGGTGTTCAAAATGAGACATACAACCGTCGTTCACCTGTCATACGGTTACTCGGCAATCGGGAGTTACAATGAGGACCGCGATAGTGAGCTGCCCACTTTGCCGCAGTGAGCGAATTTATCGATCAAGGCGCAAAGGCATCGTTGAAAAGGGAATTCTGGCAATGATTTTCGTCAGACCGTTCCGGTGTGTGAGCTGCGATCTCCGATTCTTCCGTTGGACGCTCATCGCGAAGCCGCATTCGTCCTCGCCGGCGCCGACCTGTTAGGAGAGTGGCCTTTCGTAACTGCGCTTTGGCGAGAATGGTCACGTACAAACCTTTTCAGAAAGGCCGCTATTTGCCATCGGTTGAATGTGCTCGCCTGGAGTGGGCGTAATCTGGCTAACTTGGAGAGCAATCGTCTTGCGTGAAGAGATGCATCGTAACAAGAAAAATGGCTTTAACGCCCAGACTTTCCTCGATTCCGCAGGTGTGGCGAGAAAGGTCGTTGAATTTCCAAAAAACACGAAAATCTATGCGCAAGGCGATGCAGCCAAGCATGTGATGTACATTCAAACCGGCGGCGTTAAACTTTCGGTGGTCAATGAGATGGGCAAGGAAGCGGTCGTGGCCGTGCTAAGGCCCGGAGACTTTTTTGGCGAAGGAAGCATTGCCGGTCAGCGGCTGCGGATGGGTTCGGCCACCAGCACGGCTGCAACCACGGTGCTGGCGATCGATCGTGAGGAGATGATTCGCGTGCTCCACGCGGAGCATGAATTTTCCGATCGGTTCATCACCTACATGCTTTCCAGGAACATCAGGATCGAAGAAGACCTGGTCGACCAGCTTTTTAACTCCACGGAAAAACGGCTTGCTCGCGCGCTGCTTTTGCTGGCCCGCTATGGCAAGAATGACCAGCCGCAGAAAATTCTGCCAAAGATTTCGCAGGAGACGCTGGCGGAAATGATCGGAACGACACGATCGCGCGTGAATCTGTTCATGAATAAATTCAAGAAATTGGGCTTCATTGATAATTCGGATGGCCTTGAAATCAACAGCTCGCTGTTGAGTGTTGTCCTGCACGACTGAGCCGCAACGCGGATTCAGCAACATCCCCTAAGACACTTAGGAAGGAGTGGGAGTGCCCCCGCCTCCGTTGCGCAGCCAGGAAGGGAGCGCACACGCCGGGTGCTGGTGCCGGGCAATTGTGGCCCAGCTTTCTTTGGGAAGACTGAAAAAAGCGTTGGTGATCTGCGGATCGAAGAGGCGGCCGGACTCCGAGTGGATCACCTTGAAACCGTTCTCGAAAGGCTGGGCGCTGCGGTAGGGCCGGGCCGAAGTGATGGCGTCGAGAGTATCGGCCACGGCAAAGATCCTCGCGCCAATTGGAATTTCTTGCCCCTTCAGGCCGCGCAAATAACCGCTGCCATCGTAGCGCTCATGATGCGAACGGATCAGTTCTGCAGCTTCTGCCAAAAACGGGATTTGCTTGACCAGATCGTAGCCCGTCTGCACGTGCTGCTGCATGAACAGGCGCTCTTCTGGAGTGAGAGGACCTGGTTTCAGGAGAATGCCATCAGGGAGAGCAAGTTTTCCGATGTCATGGAGGTAAGCGCCCATGGCGATGGTCTTGTGCTGCGCCTCGGAGAGGCCCAACACTCTGGCGATTTCCAGAGCGAAGCGGCAGACCCGCCGGGAGTGCCCTTCGGTCGCGGCATCGCGTAGATCGATAGCCGCACCCAGGGCTTCGAGAGTGTCTTCATAGCTGCGCTCCACGAGCTTGAGGGCGGCTTCGATCTGCTTGGTGCGTTCGGCGACCATCTCCTCCAAATGTAGACGGTAACCTTCGACTTCCTGCTCCAGCTGTTTTTTTTTCAGGGCGCGGTGCAGGCTGGCGATGACCAGCTCCTCCTGAAGAGGCTTGACCAGATAGTCGTCTGCACCGGACTTCATGGCTAAAATTCCCGCTCGCACATCGTCATGGCCGGTGGCAACGAGAAACGCCACATGAGGGGTCCGGCGGCGAACTTCCGCGAGGAGTTCCATTCCGTTCATCCCGGGCATGTTGAGGTCACAGACGATGGCGTCCTGAGCGTCATTTTCCAGAAGGCGAAGGGCAGCCATGCCGCTTAAGGCCGTCTTGCACTCAAAATCCGCTTCGGACAATAACAAGGCGAGGAGTTTGCAGGCTGCGGGCTCATCATCAACGATGAGTACCCGAGCAGCTGGGCACGATTTCAATGGCGCTTGGCCGGCCGCAGCTTCCGGTGCCAGAGTCAGAACGTTGTAAGGGATGGGCATTCTGTGGATCTCCGGGGCGTGTGCAGAGCGGACAGACGACGATTATCTCCATCTCCCTATGGTGCAATTCTCAAGCCAGAGGATTCGCTATAACGAGTTCAGAATCAGGGGCTTTTCTGCGCAGTATGTACCGATTTGGTTCCACGCTTCGAATTGGAACAGCGGCTACTTGAAAACAGGTGCGGTTGCGAACGGCTAAAGACCGTGGGATGCGCGGAAAGCACGCACGACGGCGGCGGCATCCTGGTGCTGGGCGTCGACGGCATAGTTGAGGCGGCGCATGTCTACGGCGGAAAGCTTTCCGGCAAGATCAGTGAGTGTGGCGCGCAATTGCGGGAATTGTGCGAGCGTGGATTGGCGCACGATGGGGACGGCGTCGTAAGGCGGGAAATAGTGGCGGTCGTCCTCAAGAGCCAGGAGGCCGAGGGAGTCGATGAGGCCGTCGGTGGAATTGCCGGCGACGATGTCGACTTGATGATCCACGAGCGCGCGGTAGAGTAGACCGAGGTCCATGACTTTGGGAGTTTCCGCGAAGTGGAGATTATAGCGGTCGCTCCAGCCGCGGAAGCCATCGGGACGTTCGAGGAATTCGTAGCCGACGCCCACGCGCCACTTGGTGGCGAGCGGCGCGATATCGGAAATTTTCTGGAGATGGAGTTTCTGCCCGTCATCGCCGCGGATGACCATGGCAAACGTGTTTTCAAAACCAAGAGGCTCTGTGACTTCGAAATGGAAGCGCTCCGAGTAGAGCTGCTTGACGCGAGTGTAGACCGCGTTCGAATCGCCCTGCGGTGATTCATTCAAAACAGCGGTGAGTGCCGTGCCGGTGTATTCGACGTAGAGATCGAGTTGGCCCGCTTGCATAGCTTTGTGAACAAGGAGGGTGCCACCGAGATTAGTTTTGCGCTCGACGGGGATGCCGGTTTTGGCTTCGATGTGCTGGGCGAGAAGCTCGGCGAGGATGACCTGTTCGGTGAAAAATTTAGAGCCGATCGTGATTTTAGTGGGACGCGAAGAATGACAAGCCGAAGAGAACAGAGCAGCGCAAATGAAAAAGTAAAATGGAGAGCGGCGCATTTCAGGCCACCCTCAAGCGGCGTTCGAGGAGGCCAAGGAGAAAATCGGCGAGCAGGGCAAGGAGCGCTGCAGGGATAGCGCCGGCTAGGATGAGTGAATCGCTGACGAGGGCCACACCGCGGAAGATGAACGTGCCGAGGCCGCCGGCGCCGATGGCTGCCGCGATAGTGCCGACGCCGATGGTGATGATGGTGGCGGTTCGAATTCCTGCAAGGATTACGGCGAGCGCGAGCGGAAAACGAACGCGCCAGAGAATTTGCGCGCGCGTCATGCCCATGGCTTCGGCGGCTTCGAGGACGGCGGGATCGATGCCGGTGAGTCCCACGTAAGTGTTTCGCAGGATGGGGAGGAGAGCATAGAGAACGAGAGCAACGATGGCGGTGCGTTTGCCGATGCCACCGATAAAAGGAATTGGAATCAGGAATCCGAAGAGTGCAAGGCTTGGAATGGTCTGAAAAATACTGGCGATGCCGAGCGCAATGGTGCGCAGTGCGGGACGCTGCACAATGAACATGCCCAGTGGGACGCCGATCAGGATGGCAATCGCCATGGCGATGAGGACGAGCGCGAGGTGATCAAGCGTGGCGCTGAAAATCTCCGCGCGGTGCTCGGCCAAAAAAGTCCAATCGCTGGAGAGTTGGATCGCCGCGGCGTTCATGCCGGAGCTCCCGGAGCGATGGAAAGTGAAGAAGTAAAGGCGCGGACTTCTGGATGATCAAGGCGAAGGAATTCCTGCGGCGTGGAGCTGGCAACGATGCGGCCGGCTTCCAGCAGAACGATGCGGGAAGCAAGCAGCAGGGCTTCCCGCAAATCGTGAGTGACGAAAACGATGGTTTTGCCGAGGCGGCGGGCGAGTGCACTAAATTCACGCTGAAGCTCAGCGCGGGTGACGGGATCGAGGGCGCCAAATGGTTCATCCATCAGCAGGATCGAGGGATCCGCGGCAAGGGCGCGGGCCACACCGACACGTTGACGCTGCCCTCCCGAGAGCTCCCGCGGGCGGCGCTTTGCGAATTCGCGCGGATCGAGGCCCACGAGCTTGAGCATTTCCTCAATTCGCGCGGTGGTGCGAGTCGCATCCCATTTTTCCAAAGTAGGAACGAGGGCGACATTCTCTGCCACAGTGAAATGGGGGAAGAGACCGGC
>Ga0222749_10000459_pt1 | contig 25060 bp, 24 predicted proteins | sample IncBWH2Mmetat_FD_197234 | JGI IMG/M metagenome (GOLD analysis project Ga0222749, IMG submission 197234) | Metatranscriptome of lab incubated forest soil microbial communities from Barre Woods Harvard Forest LTER site, Petersham... | ecosystem: Environmental > Terrestrial > Soil > Temperate... | reverse complement strand
GCCTCGGCCGCCGCCGGTGATGAGCGCTCGCTTGTTCGCCAGGAGGCTCACGCCTTGCCCCGGCCCCAGATGACCGCCTGGCCGGGGCTGCCGGCGAACCGCGGATCCTTGTGTCGGTAGAACATGTTGTACGCGCAGCCGGGCATGAGCCGGCCGTCGGGCATCGCGTAGTGGGTGCAGCACTTCTTGATCCGGTCGACCTCGAACGTGTGCTCGTCCATGAAGGCGTGGATGAAGATCGTCTTGACGAGCCCCTCGCCCAGGTGGAGGCGCTCCTCGAGCTCGAGGACCCGGTCCTCCGGGTACATCAGGCGGAGCGCCTTCTTCAGGGTTTTCAGGATCCGGTCGCTGTCGGGGATCTGTCCGGCGCTCGACCAGAGCTGGTCGATCGTCGCCTTGATCGCCCCCTCGAACGTCTCGTCGGGACGGATCGTCCCCCGGTTGGAGATGATCTCGAGGTACTGGTCGAGCTCGATGAAGCGGGGGAACGGGATGAAGCCCTCGTCGGTCTTCAGGAGATAGGTGAGCCCGAAGCAGCCGGGGTGCGAGCACGGAAGCGGCAGGAAGTCGCTCTTCCGCAGGGCCCCCCCGGTCTGCTCCTCGGCGCAGCGGACCACGTCCGGGATGGTGATCACGTTGAGGGGGTCATGGGGCCCGAAATGGGCGCCTCCGTATCCCGTGTAGGCCGCCGGCTGGAACATGAGGGAGAGGATGAAGTCGCGCTCGTACAGGAGCCGCACGCAGTCGCCGATTTGGCCGTCATTGACCCCCTTGGCGACGGTCGAGACGATCGTGGTCCGGACCCCGGCCTTCTCGAGGTTTTCGAGCGCGCGCCGCTTGGCCGACTCCTGGTCGCCGGCCCCCCGGAGGATCCTGAGCTCCGGGTTGCGGAGGGCGTCAAGCTGGAGGTTGACGTAGACCTTCTTCCGCGCGAGCTCCTGGCAGAAGGCGTAGTCGGTCGCGCACCGGAGGCCGTTGGTCGAGACCGAGACCCGCGAGATCTCCGGCCGCTTGGCGAGGTCGAGGAAATCGAGGAACTCCGGATGGACCGTGGGCTCGCCGCCCGAAAGGTTGACCGTGTCGAGCGTCCCCTCTTTCTCGATCAGTCCGTCGATCGTCGCCGTGAATTCCCCGCGGGTCATCGTGTAGTTGTTCTTGTTCTGGACGATGCAGATGGGGCACTCGAGGTTGCAGTGGTTGGTGATCTCGATGATCGGCAGGCAGCTGTGCTGCTCGTGGTCGGGGCAGAGGCCGCAGTCCTTGGGGCAGCCTTCGGAGGTCCCCGTCGAGTGCTTGAGGGGCACCGAGCCCTTCGTGATGTAGGTGAGCGATTTCAGGAACCAGTCGGCGTCGCCCGAAATGAGCGCCTCGGACCTCCCGTCGCGCGGGCACTGCTTCCGGAGGTAGACCTTCCCGTCGCGGAGGATGCGGACGCCGTCGACCAGCTCGCGGCACTTCGGGCAGATCCCCTTGGAGAACGAGTGGAAGACCTCGCGCCGCCGGGCGTCGGGGGTCTCAATGAACGTCGGGCTGACGATCGGAAGATCCACGGCGACCTCCTTAGGATTTCGCGGTCGGGGGCCGGGTCGATTTCATCCGCTCGAGCATCTTCGCGTCGGCGAACCGGGGGTCCTTCTCGCGGTAGAGGACGTTGTACGAGCAGGTGGGGATGTTGGTCCCGTCGGGCGCGGGGACGCCGACGCAGCATTTCATGATGCGGGAGACGTCGAAGTTCTCCTCGTCCATGTGCGAATGGATGTAGATCGCCTTCGACGAGCGCTCGGCGATCTTCTGGCGCTCCAGGATCGAAAGGGTCTTTCCGCCCGGGGGGAAGAGCTCCTTCAGGAGCCGCTTGAGCGTCCGGAGGACGGCCTCGCTCTCGGGGACCTTGCCGGGGTTGGCCCAGAGGTCGTCGATCATCAGGCGGAACGTCTCCTCCAGCTTCTCCCGCGGCTCGATGTAAAGCGAATCCTGGAGGAGCTCGAACAGCTTCTGCCGCGAGGTCAGGCGCGAGAAGGGGACGTAGCCGCCGCCATCCAGGACGAGGAGGTAGCAGATCGAGTAGCAGTGGGGATGGGCGAGGGGCGACGGCACGAAGTCCCGCCATGCGATCTTGCCGCCCGTCGACTCCTCGAGCCGGCGGTGAAGGTCGGGGATCGTGATCCGCGCGCTCCTCTTGAAGCCGACGCCGCCCTGGCCGGTGAACGTCATCGTATGGAGCTCGAGCGAGCGGATATGGGGGCGCCTGAGGACGAGATCGAAGAGCTGGGGGACGTCCGCGTCGTTCAGGCCCATCGCCACGGCCGGCAGGATCGTGGTCGCGACGTCGTACTTCTCGAGAAGATCCAGGACCTTGAGCTTGGTGTCGACGGTGTTGGCGCCGAGCATGATCTTGTCGATCTCGGGTCGGAAGGTGTCGAGCGAGAGGACGATGCGGGCGTCGAGCGCCGCGAGCTTCCGGACGTAGGACTCGTCGAGCAGCTTGATCCCGTTCGTCGAGATGGTGAGCCGCTTGATCCCGGCGTCACGGCACATCTGGAGGAATTCGGGGAGCTGGGGGTGGAGGGTCGGCTCGCCGCCGGTGAAGTTGATGATGTCGAGCTCGCCGTGGTCCTCGATGAGGTGATCGAGGATCTGCCGCATCTCCTCCTTCGACAGGTGGTGCGCGTGATCGTTCTTGTTGATCGTGTAGCAGATGGGGCAGTCGAGGTTGCAGCCCGACGTGATCGGGATCACGGGGAGGTAGACCTTCTGCTGGTGGGAGGGGCAGGCGCCGCAGTCGAAGGGGCAGCCCTGCTTGATCTCCTTCATCACCCGCGACGGGGGCGTGTTCGGGGCGACGAAGGTGAGGCAGTCCAGGTACCACTCGGCGTCCGACGAGACGAGGACCTCCTGGTGACCGTGGGCGGGACAGAATTTATCGAACCAGACGGCGCCGTCCCGGAGCTGGATCTTGGCATCCACGGCGCCCTTGCACGTGCCGCAGAGGCTCTTGGTCATGGAGTAGTACACGTGGCGGGTCGGCGGCCGGACGGCCGGTGCGAAGCCTTCGACCATGGCGAGTCCCTCTCTACCCCGAATCCCCCGGGCGCCGGAGGAGCGCGCCCCTCGTCGATTCTGGCTCCCCCCCCGGAAGCGTCAAGACAATTGACATCCTCCCCGGCCTAAAGGCCGGGGATTCCTAAGAGTAATCATGCAAGCTCCCAGGATGGTTCGCGCTTCCCAGGGAAGCGCCCTTGCGGATACGGCCCCGCTTGGGTCTTACCTTCCCTCCACGCGCCGTCACCGCCTGTCCGGCGGCCAGAATGTTCTTCGCTGCGTTCACGTCGCGGTCATGCGGGTGGCCGCACTCGGGACACGTCCATTCGCGGCGGTCGAGCGGCAACTCCCGCAAGACATGCCCGCAGTCGAAACACCGCTTGCTGGAAGGATGGAAGCGCTCGACCTTCCTCAGTTCCCGCCCATACCCCTCGCACTTGTCTTCGAGCATTCGACGGAACTCGCCGAAGGCCGCACCGGAGAGCGCGCGGGCCAGAGCGTGGTTCTTGCTCATGCCCCGCACGTTCAAGTCCTCGATCGCGATCACGTCAAACCGTCGAACCAGATCGGTGGTGGTTTTGTGGAGGTAGTCCGCCCTGGCCTCCGCGATCCTCGCGTGAAGCCTGGCGACCTTGAGGCGCTGGACGCCCCGACGCTTGGAACCCTTCTTCTTTCTGGAAAGGCCGGGGTTTCCGCGCCGTCCATTGGATGAACCGCGGGCCGTGCACGCCCCTTCACAGCGGGCGGCAGACTGCGCACTCGGAACGGATTCCCCGGGGCGTACCATCCGGGGGGCACCCGGCGCAAACGTCGTGCCCCGGTCAAATGAAGCCGAGATTCCGCCGGAGCGAGGCGTCGCCCCGGATCCGCCAGATCTTCTGGTCGAGGTAGTAGTGGTTCAGGCCGATGCCCCACCAGACGCAAAGACCGAGCTGGTTCGCGGTGAAGGGTCCCACCCGCGTCTCCATCAGCAGCTGAAACCCCGGGAAGACGCCCGTCGCCGCCGCCGAGAGGGAGTAGATGACGACGGAGAAAGCGAGACACGCCCCCAGAAAGCGGGCCGGCGAACGGTTGATCGCCCCGGCCGGACCGGGATCGCCGTCGGCCCGGCCGTAGCGGTTCCGGTTGTGGAACCAGACCAGGCCCAGGTACTGCAAGTTGTGAAAAATCGTCACGACGATGGAGAGCAGGAGGAAATCCTGATCGGGACCCCGCGATGGGGCATACACCGGTTCGAACCGCGCGACCACGACATAGGCCACGCCGTACAGTGACGCCATGATCAGCAGATAGGGCACGTAGGGCTTTCGGATTCTCTCTTTGAATCGCGCGGCCAGCCGGACCAGGAAGGCGGCCCCGACCGCGCCCCACACGCCCAGGACGAGGAAGACCGCCGCTTTCTCCCAGGGAGTGGCCGGCCCGCCGGGAGGCAGACGAAGCAGCGCGCGCGCCCGCGGATGGGTGAAGAGGAAGTAGACGTAGGGCGCCCAGCAGGTCACATAGAGAAACGCGCGATCGATCTGGAAATCGATGCGGCTGGACTCCCGGGTTCTCGCCTTGTAGAGCGCCAGGAATCCATAGTGCTGACGGACGACATGGTAGTAGCCGTAGAACGCCGCGATCCCGAGAAACAGCTGGAAGGGTTCCGGAGAACGCGCGAGGAGGTTAAGCAGGAGGAAGGCGGGGCCGATCGCGAACAGGAGAAGGCTCAAGACGAGCGTCCCTCTCCGGTTCTGCCATTCGTCGCGGTCCGCGTAGGTCCGGGTAAACGCGGCCGCGATGTGCGGTCCGTCGAAGCCGAGAAGCCACGTCCAGTACAGGATCACGATGGGGACATGAGCCCCGAAGTGGAGCGCCAGGACGCCCACGCTCGCCAAGGCCCCGCCGAAAAACCACCCCAGATCGTACCGTGGCCCGACGATCCAGGGGGTTGGGGCGGTGGCCCCTTCGCTCATGCCCCCACTGTAGGCCATGCCCCGCTTAAGAGCAACCTCGGATCGGGGAGAAGGCATGTTCGATCGTTAGCGTTCAGGCTCTCCAAACGCTCACTTCTCTTCAATGGTACTGATCTTGAAAAGCCAAGCCGTGTCTGCCCGCTTGGCCGACTCGTCGAGCGACGCCGCCTCGCCCCCCGGCGGCTCGTCCACGAACACCGCCCAGAAGAGTGCCTCCTTGCCGTCAGAGATTTCCTGGGGCAGCTCCGGTCTTACAGAACGCAAGGCGCGCCCCTTGATCTCCGCGGCCGGCACGGGTACCTTCGCCTTCCATGGCAGCCAAGGGCATCGTGGTGAAGTTTGACTCCCAGCGCGGCTTCGGCTTCATCCGGCTCTCCGGAGCTGCGGGAGACGTCTTCGTTCACATCACCGACGTCGCCGGCCGAACCACGCTGGTCCGCGGCCAGAGGGTGACCTGCGACGTCGTTGAGACCCCAAAGGGGCTGGCCGCCAGGAACGTTCAACCCGGGCCGATCGAATCCTCTCCCTTCTCGATCTTCCTTGTGGTTGCCACCCTCCTCACCGGCGCGGTCGCGCTGGTGCTTCGCTTCCAGCTGTCGGTCCCCTGGGTCCCGGGAATCTTCCTCGGGATCAACGGCGCGTCCTTCCTGCTCTATGGATACGACAAACTGATCGCGGGAGGCCAGTCGCTGCGCGTCCCCGAGGCGCTTCTTCATCTTCTCGCTGCGATGGGGGGAACTCCCGCGGCATTCTTGGCCCAGGTCGTTTTCCGGCACAAGACGCGCAAGGAGTCATTCCAGTGCAGTTTCTGGGTGATCGCGTTTTTCCAGGCCCTTCTGGTCGGCGGTTGGATCTGGTGCTCGGTGAGCCAGCCGCCGTGGATCCCGAAGAGCCTCCGCTTCCTGTTTCCACACTAGGCATTCGCGGCCAGTAGAGAACCCTCCTTCCACTCGCTCCGGGGCTTGGTGGAATGTGAGAAGCAGGAAGGCAACACGCACACCCCTCCGGGGGCACGACCCTTCAAACGACCGGCCAAGGCAGGCTTGTCCTGGCGATGCTCACCAGAGTTCAACGAGTCAGGATTCGCTGGACCTGGTCGATGTGTCGCTCCGCCCTGTCCCTCCTCTTCCTTCGCCTTGCCATCCTCCGATTCCAGCTCAAGATTTCAGTCTCATCGGCTTCTGAAGCCGATGCGGAGTCCCCATGACACCCTGAACTGGGGAGCATGATCTCAGGGCCTCCTCCGCCATCCGCTTGCTGTTGGCGAGGAGTCCTTCGACCCGATCCAGCCGACCGAGCGACTTGGAGAGAGCCTTGGCCAGGAATCGTCGGTCCTGCTCGATGCTCTCGAGCGCTCCGAATGCCTGGGGTTCCGCGGAACCGCGCAGCTTCTCCATAAGCCTTCGATCCAGGGTTCGACGTCTCTCCCCGGTAAGCGAATGCTCCCAAAGGACCTCCCAATCCAGGTCCGAGACACGGCGACAGGAGAGACGCCAGGGCATTCCCGTAGGACTCTTCAGAAGTCGCTTGTATCCCAACTGGATCTTCTCGATGGCCCGCCTGAGCGACCACGCCAACACGTAGAGTCCGGATTCCCGGGGATCCAGCTTGTCAAAGAAGGGACCCTCGTAGAAATGGCAGGGCGGTTCCTCCCTGAACGGGATTGGGATCCAGCAGGTCATGAGAGAATGCTTCGCAAATCCCATCGCCAGACCCAAAGACCGGTGCGACACATTCAGAGCCTGCGTCCGGTCAAAGAAGCTCATGATGCTTCTGCGGTGTTCAGTCATGCCATTCCTGTAGATCGCCGTGTGAAGCTCGCCGCGAGATCTGATCTTGAGCCGTTTCCACCACCTGGGGCGCTTCCGTGAAATGCGGTGTCCTCCTTCGAGTCCATCCTGCTTCCTGGAGAGCCGTGCCCAACACAGGTTATTCGGAGGGCTCCCGATGGGAAAGGCCCACGGAAACAGCTGCAATCGGGAGGGCGGCGTGCGGTCCCGGTAGGCTTGACTCGTGTCCTGCATTTCCCACTCCACCGATCTGACGAGCTGACAGCACTCCCTGATCAACCGTTGGAGAGGCTCAAAGGGACCGGAGTCGACAAAGAGACTCCCAGTGGACATGTGAAGCGTCGCCCGCGCAGGGGGGCTGTGGGAGGGCGTCTTCACCGCCGGGGACACGGTCAGGGGGATGGCCGCGGGGGGATTCGCTCGAGATCCCCTTACGTCCGGAGCAACATCCGCCGGTGGCCCTTTCGATGCCATCGAGGAACCCGGTCCAAACATCGCCCTGACCCACTGGCTCGCCTTTCCGAGTGCCTTTCTCACGTGTGTTCCTCGCGGTAAAGCTGACGGACCTCTTATCTTGGGCTCACTCGCCGTCCTTCCGATTCCCTGGCTTGGAAGCTCCCGCGGCGCTTCGTGAATCCGCCTCGTGGACTCGATGCGCCATCCAGGTCAGGGTGTCTCCCCTCGAATCAGTAGGCTCAGGCCCGCGGGACGCAAAGACCCAAAGGGCTTCCGTCAGAAGAGGACGCAACCATCCCCAGCGTTTCCCCGGCAGGATGATGGGGACCAACGGGATTCCCCTCCGCTCATGGCCGGTCATCCCGCGTCCTGGCCGGAATACGTGAGGAGTCGATTTGCTGGGATCCATCCCGTGACGCATCCGGAACGCGGCGAGGGATTCTTTCAGGGGGTCCCAAGGGGCTCCGCGGGCGGACCCTTTGACCTCGATATCCAGAATCTTCCCGCAATCATGAAAGAGTCCGAGCGCGAAGGCGACCTTTAGCCAAAGCACCTTCTCAGCGGATGTGAGGGATTGCAGATCCGTGCGCTCTGACCATTGGGCCTCTATGGATTGGAGGACGGAACCGGCCACCTCCAGGGAATGGCGATACAGCCCTCTTGCGGTCGAGTGATGATGCTTCTCGCTTGCGGGGAGATCCAAGACCCACCGAGCCAGCCGTTCGAGGACCCCTTGGACAAACTCCCACTCCGAAGGGTCGTGAAAGCTCCAGAGCGCTTGGCGAGCAATCCGGATCGTCTTCCCCGCCTGGCTCGGAGAGAGGGAGTACCAATAGGGGGGCTCTAAGGGAGGAGGTCCCTCTCTAACCCGGTGAGGGTGGAGAGAGTACGGGCTTCCGTCCACGGGATCCGGGGAAACCAGGGTGTGCTCGATCGCCATTCCAGTCCTCCTCACCTTAGAGTTCTCATCCCCCCTCTACTGGAGCAAGGGAACACCAACCCCCAAAGCCTGCAGGTCAGCGACCGCGGAGGGGAATATTCTGCCTTTGGCACCCCCTTGATCTCCTGCGCTTATCCGCCTTCTACCCGTCAAGGGAGGGCTTTCCGAATGGCCCGCAAGAAATCTGCTCGGAGAGGGGCCGATTCAGCGAATCGATCCAGATGCCAGGGACCTTCTGGGAACTTAGCTGGGGGGGGAGCGCTTTCTGGTCCGTCGGCGCGCGCGAGTTGCTAGAGCGGTCGATCAGATTGGAACCGGCGACCTTCTCGTTGGCAAAGCGGCCAGCCAGTTTCCGTCATGCTGAGTCGCGTTTCATCGGATTGGTTCTAGATGGCCGTTTGGAGGCGTTCTAGGTGGTTTTCAACTTTCGTCGTGTGAGCTCGTGTTGAGTCGTCAATACCCCCGAAACGTCCCCTAAGTTGGCACACTAATGGCACACACTTTGGGTCAATTCACACTCCGGAGCCGCCCAGTTCCGCATTGTCGAGTCGACGGATGAAGTTCCCCTTTTTCGCATGATCGTTCCGCAAGTCCCGGATGCGCCGACGGAATTCCGCGTCGCGGCCGCTCCGTCTGCAAACCTCGCCCAGATCCTTCAACAATTCCACGGCCTCTCCATACTTTGCGGGCTTATGGGCGATCAGCTCGTCGACTTGGGTCCAGGCCCGCGCCTCCCCGGCCTCAAGGCGCTTCAAATGCCTCTCGCGCTCCGCAGCCCGTTCAGCCTCGTAGCGCGCCTGCTCGCGCTTCTGCTGTTCGAGCAATTCCTTCTGGCGCTTCTCGCGATGCACATTCGCTACCTCCACGAGTTCCTTCACCGTTCGACGGCCTGCCTCGGGTCGTTTGGCCGCCGTTCGGTACTCCCGAAGAAGATCGGCGGAAGCTCCAGGATCGCGCATCACGCGGGCCAGCCACCCGTCCTTTTCCTCCGGCGGCATCCGCTCCAGCCATCGCTTGATCTCGCCTCCATCTTCAGACGGCGCGGTGCCGGCGGCCGCGACCTCCAGCAACTCCGAATCAAGCTTCAGAAGATCGACCAGAGCCTGCAATGCCCCCGTAGGCGCACCTAAGCCCGGCGGAACAGGAGCTTCGACCAAATGTCCTGCGATCTTCTCCGCTTGCACGCGCTGTAGCCATCTCAAGTAGAGCGGACGGAGGTCGCCGGCGAGCAGACTCCCACGGATCGGCAGGAGGGAAGCCAGCATACCTTCGCCCGTCTCCGTCCAGTCATCCTCGTCCGCCTCCTCCCCATGCGCGCCGAAGGTGAAGATGACGAAAGAGGCGGTCTTCGTCAGGGTGACAGAATCGCCCTTGCAGTAAGGCTCCAGTGCCTTGAGATCCACCTTCTCCCGCGGTAGACGGAACATGCACTCGCGTGTTCCCCAGTTGGCGAGGTAGAAGAACGCGGCAAAATACTTCTCGACGAGAACGATCGGACGCGCTTTTAGATCCCCCCACTCGTACGTATTGACGAAACTCGTCGGCGTGATCCTTGCCCGAGTCGAAATCGCCCGAAGCTCCCCCATTTCCCCAGCAGTCAATGGACGGTCAACTGCCAGGAACTCGTAATACTGGTACTCGCTCATGGGCCGCGATCTTTCTCCTGCAAGCCGCAGCGAAGAATCTCTAACGTATCTTCCGGCAATCCGGGCTTTGCTTTCCACTCGGGCCAAAGAACCAGGGGCGGGTCGGCGATCAGCGACTCTTTGAGTTGAACGTTCGTGAAGTCATCGTTCAGGTGGGGACGCAGGCCGCAATGGAGCGCCAAGCATCGGACGCGGGGGAAGCACTCCCGATATCCGCAGATTCTTCCGATATAGCGCCCTTCCTCGGAAAGGAAGATGTCCGCGCCACTCGCTATGCTTTGAGTGGCGCCCTTCAAGCTCCGAGCGCGGCGTGCAAGGTCCGCAAGGTCCATGCCTGGTCGGATGCCGATGAGAAGGTCGATGTCCTTGGGGCTAGCCTTGCGGGTGCAGAGTGATCCGATCAATGCAATCTGGTCGATTCCCTCCATCCCTTTGATTGCCTGCACGAATTTGAAGCCCAGGCTCAACAGGGAACCGCGGCGCTCTCCGACCTTCTTCGCACCCGGGTTAGCCATGCTTAACGGTGCTCTACAACTTGAACTCGAATGAGCTCGACTCGACTTGAGTTAAGAAGGCATCCAGGGACTCAGCCTGCGGGATCGCGTCGCTCCATACCCTGCTGACTTGGTTCACCGACAGAACAGGGGGATTTGACTCTCGCAGATCGACGGCGAGATGCTCGCTCGCACCATCATCCCCGATAATGAAAATCCCAGGGTGAGTCTTGGTTGGCTGCCAGGCGACCAAGGTCTCGAGGGATTCGGAGGGTCGGAGCAGCCGAAGATAACAGTTTTCGGACAGCCACCCCTTCCGCAGCCAGGAGCATTGCTTCAAGTAGGCAGACCACGCTTTCGGAAAACCATGGCCGATCTGGCCCTCAGCGGAGACGAATTCAGTGTCGGCGATCGGCCCTCGATATTCGGACACCTCCATGATCGCGCCGACAATGTTGGCGTTGAGCTTCTCCAGTTCTTCTGCAGGGATCCAGTATTCGAGGATGTCCTTGCCCCCAACCTTCTGAACTTGATAGCCGTCGAGGAAGGCCCGATTGACTTCGAAGGATGTCACGTACCCGACGCCGCCTTGCGGGACATTCCACTCTCGGGTGATCCGAGTAGCGTAGTGCCGGTTCAGGACAGGATAGAAGATCGGCTGTTCAGGCAACCTCGGGGGCCACTTTTTCCAGCCCGATTGTGCGACCAAGTTGAGTTCGGCTTGCCCCGTAGGACGCCATAGGGTGACCGTGCTGGACATCCGCCTCTTTCGGCTCCTAAGTCAACGGGGGAAGCTTGTACTTGGCCAAACTCGCATCCAAGAGTCCCGGTGCCAGATGTGCCGGACCCGCCTTCAACCGAATGTAGGCCTCCCGAAGGTCCTTTATGAGCGTCCGCTCGTACGCCAGTTCAAGGACTCGCATGGTGCCGGCCACCTTCAACCCGAAACTCTTTGCCGCCGCCCTCGCTGCCTTCTCGTCAATGAGCACCAAATCGGCTTTGAGCTCATCTGCCAGGATGATCGTTGATGCCTCCCCCTCTGCTAACTGCGCGCGCTCCTGAAGTCCAGCCACACGCGAGCCCTGAGTGACCGGCTTCTGTCTCACGAAGGATGCGCTTGCTACCTCCTCAGAACCCGGCCTCCCCTTCCCACGAATCGCCACTTCCTCAAAGACTTTGGGGCTGACGAGGATCTCGCTGAAGAGGTCTCGGAGCCGATCGAACTGACCGACCCCGGCCAGAAGAATGAGCGGCGAGGCGTTGGAAACGACGGTGGCCATGCCCCTCCCCCTCCCGATCAGGATCCCCTACGGGAGGGACTTCCGATCGTCCTCGAGATCCTGTGCCGAGTAGTTGAGATAGGTGTCGTGAGCCGCCATCCGCTCCAGGAGCTCGGCCTGCGACACCTGAATCAGCTCGGCGAGCCGACCCAGAGATAGACGCCCCTCTCGATAGAGCTCGAGGAGCAGAAGGAACCTGGCCTGTTCCGGGGCATCGCGCCCGGCCAACCCGGCAGATTTGGCCACGTCTTCAGGCAGGGTGACTTTCACTTCCATACTGATGTCATTATACTCAGCTGGAATCGGGGCTCAATGGACGTTTTTTCCTTGGGAGAACCGACGTGCCGCGAACTCGGGACATCCAGCAGATCTTTCGCGAAGGGACCCTCATCGACGAGGCCCTTCGGGAGGGGGCCCGGCTGGCCCTCGAGGCCCACAAGCGCGCCGGATCGCCCCTGGTGATCTGGCGGGACGGAAAAACCCAGTGGGTCTCGCCCGAAGAGTTCGAGAAGAATCTCAACGCGTCGGCCGCGCCGTAGTAAGGCGTCGAACTACCCCAGAGGAGCACAAGACCCCACCATTTATCCCGGAAATACCCCGCCAATCCGCATCCCTCCCCCCTCCCTCACCCGGAATTTAGAGAATTTCATCCATTGACATCATTTTCCCGAATCGATACCCCCGAAGCACCCCATCGTTCCCTCCGTCCTCGCCTCCTACCCAACTTTCTCATCAAAAATCGTGTTCCGTCCATTTCATCTGCTGAGTCAGAGCGACTTCGCTCGCGATGGGAGGTGGGGACATCCAGGGGTGCGGAGGAGCCGAGGAATCTGAACGATTTGGCCCGAAATTTCGTTTTTCCTGCTGACTCGCGACAAGTTGCCTCGCGATGGAGGGTGGAGGAATCATATGCATTCTGAAACTTGAGAACAGTGGATTGGGGACCGGTGGCCCTTCCGGAAATACCCCGCGGTTAACCAAGCTTTCGACCTTGCCGCCGCTCGGTTGGAGCAGGGTCACCTCCAGTACCTCGTCCCCTTCTTCGCCAATATCTCGGCCTACTATGCCCGCTGGACCTACGATCTGCCGGCCAGCGAACGTTACCACCACACCTTCCGCTTCGGGCTCCTCATCCATTCGGCGGAGACCGTTGAGCGCGCGGTTGCGCTCAGCCGTGACCTGATGGAGAGCTTCGCCCCGGTTTGGCACGAGGTCCTGATCGCCCTGGCCCTCCTCCACGACTTTGGGCGTCTCTTCGAGGTCGAGGTCGTCGACCAGCGGGATGGGGTCACATGGGATCCCCTCCGGGAACCCCTCGACGACTTCTACAAAACCCGGTTTGTTCCCCTCGAAGATCACTTCCGATGGCGCCCCGGCCGCGGCATCCGCACCCACGAATACCGCGCGCTCGACCTGCAACCGCACATCCTTGGCCCCTATTACGAGGACGAGTTCCAGCTCCGGCTCGTCGACGCCTGGTGGAAGTACTTCAAGCGAGTCTGGAAGTCGGACTTCGTGCACGACTTCTATCAACAATTCTTAAGTACTCTAACCGGAGAGCCATCCATTAGTTCGTGTGCTGTGGGGCCAGGGACGATTTTCTCCTCTGGAAGTTGGCGAATTAGTGGCACAAACGGCTACTGCGATTTTTCGTGTTTGGGTGGCGTGCGCAACCCCCTGAATCCAGGGGGTTAATGGAGCGGGCGACCGGATTTGAACCGGCGACCTTCTCGTTGGCAAAGTTGACGCAGCAAGAACCTGCCAACTGAAATCAGTCTACGCGATTCCAGAGTTTCCGCACCTGCAAATCTCGCTCTGAAATCCCCCTTCTCCCGCAGACCATTTCAAGTGTTGCCAAGTGTGACCAAGTGATCCCCTCGTCCGGTCCCATAATGGTCCCACGCTTCGGGCGACTTCACAAGCCGAAGAGCGTGCCGATATCGCGGTAGCCGCTCAGGACCCGTGCGACTTCGATCCCCGATTTCGCCGCGCGGCAGAAGATGATGTACTTGTCGACCGGAAAGCTCCGGATCCCCGACGCAAGCTCCTCGCGCGACCTGCCGATCCGCGGCGAGCGCGCCAGTTTCTGGCAGGTGACCAGGATACGGTCGATGAAGCGGTCCGCTTCGGTCGGGCTGTCTTCAGCGATATAGACCCAGATCTCCTCCAGGTCCGTACGTGCCTGGATGGAGAGACGTGCTTCCGTCATGACGGAGGGGGCTATGCGCGCCGCCGCCGCTGCCGAGCGAAGGCTCTTCGGCCCTTGGCCTTGATCGCGTTCGCGAGGTCTCGATTGAAGGCGACCGAGCGTCCGTTATCCAACTGCCTCAGACCCACCGCGATATTCCTGCGGAGTTCCTTGAGTCTCGCCGCACGGACCTGCTCCACATCCTCCAGAAGGCGAAGAGCTTCACGCACGACTTCGCTGGCGGACTGGTATCGTCCGCTGCGGACGTGCTCTTCGACCAGGGCGATCAGCTTGGGCGTCAAGGAGACATTCATAGCGGCACCTCCTAAGCAGGTACGGTTAAGTCCTTACTCATTGTGATCTTGTGAGTCGGAACAATTTGCCCCAGGCGTATAGGCCGTGCCATCCATGTGGATGGGTAACGACTTAACCGACATAGCTTAGGTCCAAGATAGAAGGTATGCCAAACCTTGTCAATTCTGGACATCCTACCACGCGGCCATCGGTCGATTTCTCAGGCCATTGGCTGAATTCACACTCTTCGAGGCCGACTCGAATCTGCTTGAAATGCCTCCCATGCGAGGGTACGACTGACAGCGCCCTGCTATAAAGGGGAGAGGGAATCATGGAGAAGGCAACCACGGCGACCGTGACCGCACCCGCCGAGTCCGAGACCACCCCCGTTGTCGAGACTGAAGCGTTCGCATCGCTCCGAGACCGCGCTCACCGAAAACTGGGCCGCATTCCCGCAGAGACCGCCGCTCGGCATATCCTGGACGTCACTCAAGGCGCGGACTGGCCCGTGCGGCGTGAGGCGCTCGAAGCCCTCCTCCGACGCTTCGCCTTTGGCAAGACCGACAAGCTGCGCATCGCCGGACGTCCCGCCGATGGCAGAGTCCTCGGCCTCTACTCCACGCGCCGCCTCGGCTCGTCAGCCCGTCCATACCGCACTCGCGTCGAGAGTCTTCAACCGCCTCGCGGAAACTGCGACTGTCCCGATTTCCTCCGCAGTTCCCTCGGCCTGTGCAAGCACCTGCTCGCCATATTGGACGATGTCTGGTCGCGCCCGCGCGAAATGCAAGCGGCCCTTTTCGAGCGGCCTGCCGAATTCCCTGGGCTCGGCTGGGATCCTGTCCGCCCTCTTGACGGACCTGGCGACTGGCTCGAACGAGTAACCTGGATAGGCACCCTCGTGCCCGTGGACCTAAGACGCTGGTTCAGGCCGGGCTCGAACAAATCGTGGAGGATCGCCGACGCCCAGGCCGCGCGACCCGATCGTCGCCTCGAGATCGTCGAGGCTCTCGCCTCGGCCCTTGGGAACGGCGACCGCCATCCCGCACTGTGCGCCCTGCTTCGCGATGAGCGCGAACGCCTCCGACGGAAGATCCGGGACGCCGAGGTTGTCGACCGGCTCCGCGTCTCCCTGAACGGTCTCAAGCAGAAGCTCTATCCGTACCAACGCGAGGCTGTCGAGCGTTTCCTCGCCGAGGGCCGACTTCTTCTCGCCGACGACATGGGGCTCGGCAAGACTGCCCAGGCCATTTCATGCTGCCATGCCCTCTGGCACGGCGGCCGGGTCCGGCGCGGTCTCCTTCTCGTCCCCGCGGCGCTCAAGCCCCAGTGGCTGCGCGAATGGAAAATGTTCACGGATGCTCCCGCGACGATCGTCGAGGGAAGCCCCGACGACCGCCGGAAGGCCTTCGAGTCCTGTCGCCGAGGCTTCCTCATCGCGAACTATGAGCAGCTCGTCCGTGACTTGGAGGTCATGCACGGCTGGAAGCCGGATCTCGTCGCGCTTGATGAAGCCCAGCGCATGAAAAACTGGGCCACGAAAACTGCCGCCAGCGTGAAGAAGCTGGATCCGCCCTATCGGCTCGTCCTTACCGGCACGCCGATGGAAAACCGGATCGATGAGCTTGCTTCGATCGTCGAATGGGTCGACGACCATGCGCTCGAACCCAAATGGCGCCTGCTCCCGTGGCACACGCAGCCGGTCGATGACAAAGGCGAGATTGGAGGCGCACGAAATCTCGATACGCTTCGCTGCCGACTCCGGAGCTGCATGGTCCGAAGGGTCCGCAAAGAGGTGCTCGCCCAGCTTCCCGCCCGCACCGACACGCGCGTGCCGGTCGAGATGACTCCCGAGCAGCTCGGGGCGCACGATGAACTGGATCGTCCCATCCTAATCCTGGTGTCGATTGCGAAGAAGCGGCCGCTCACCCCTGCGGAACATCTGAGGCTCATGTCGCTGCTCACGACGCAACGGATCATTTCCAACGGCCTCGCGCAAATCGACTACGAGGAGGTCTGGCCGCAAATCGCCCCGATCGCCCGGCCCACGGAGGCCATCCTGAAGGGCCTCGCGAGTCCCAAGCTCCTCGAGCTCAGAAGCCTGATCCAGCAGGTCGTCGTGGAGCAGAACCGGAAGGTCGTCGTCTTCAGCCAGTGGCGTCGGATGCTCAAACTCGCCCACTGGGCAACCCGCGATCTTCTTGCCGATTCGAACGTCAGGGCGGTCTTCTTCACCGGCGAAGAGGGTCAGAAGCGCCGGACCCAGAATCTGGTCGACCTCCACGACGATCCCGCGGTGCGCGTCCTCTTCGCGAGCGATGCGGGCGGCGTGGGCCTGAACCTCCAGCGCGCGGCCAGCGCCTGCATCAACCTCGAGCTTCCGTGGAACCCTGCGGTTCTCGAGCAACGGATCGGCCGCATCTACCGGCTTGGGCAGAAGCGGCCCATCGACGTCTACAACCTGGTGGCCGAGAAGGGGATCGAGTCGCGGATCTCGGACCTGGTCGGCAACAAGAAGGCGTTCTTCAGCGGGCTGTTCGATGGCACGACCGACGAGGTCGCCTTTGAACGTTCCGGGAGCTTCCTGACTCGGATCGAAAGGATCGTGACGCCGGCAACTACGCCCCCGCTCAAGCCTCGCCCGGAGATCGTCGAAGAATCGGACCTCTCGGAGGAGCGTGAAGTGGAGCGCGTCCTGTCGGCTTCCGACGAGAGCCGGGATGCGAAAGAGGATCCCGTCGCCGCTCCCTCGTCTCAGGAACTTCGGAATCTCTTTTCCTCGGTTCAAGTCCGGCGAACCGACCGTGGCGGCCTCGTGATCGAAGCTCCCCCGGAGGCCGCCTCAACTCTGGCAGCTGTCTTTCAGGGCTTCGCGCAACTGCTCCAGGCGGCGGCGAAGTAGGGCGCCCTCAGACCATCCCGTACTCCGTTTCCACGACGGGGTTGCGGGTCTTGGAACAGGACGTGAACCCTCAGAAAAGTTCGTTCGCCGACCGGAGCGCCTCCTCGTCGTACTCGACGACCACTTCAGGCATCTGAGGTCCAGACGGCCGCAGTGGTTCCTCTCGATAGCCGATGGCGCGATACCCCTTGCGGCGCTTCTCGAACATTCGGGCAAGCACGGAAACATGCCGGTCGACGTAGTCGTAGATTCGCACGTCGGATTTCCCGGGATGGAGACGATGCAAGCGGCCCGTGTACTGGACCAGCGTGCCCTTCCAGGAAACCGGCAGCGCCAGGAAGAGCACATCGAGACGGGCATCGTCGAAGCCTTCCCCGATGTATCGACCGGTCGCGAGGACCAGTCGCTCCTCTCCTTCGGGTACTGCAGCGAGCTGCGCAAACGCCGCCCGCTGGTCCTTGGCCTTCATTCCTCCACGAAGAACGATCAGATGCTTCGAGAAGGATCGAAGCCTGCCTGCAAGGTATTCCAGATGGTCTCTTCGCTCCGTCAGCACGATCGGCGATCGACCCTCGGTCAGGGAGTCGATGATATCCTTCAGGATAAGTTCATTCCGTTGCACGTCCGTCACCAGCGCCGCATACACTTCCTGAATCGCCGGCTTAGCGTCGGAACCGGCCAGTCTGAAATCGGTTTCCCGAACGATCAGCCGATGCTCGAACGGCCGGGACGCAGTCTGGCTCTTCTGGGTGACCGCGAAACGCGTCGGCCCGCACTGCATCTCGATGATCGGCTGGTGGCCGTCCCGCCGATAGGGCGTCGCCGTTAGGCCTGTGATGTAGCGCGCCTTGACCTCAGACATCACGCGCTCGAATGACACCGCCGGAAGATGATGGCACTCGTCGATGACGACATGTCCATAGCCGGCCACGAGATCGCTGACGCTGCCCTTGCGGACCAGGCTCTGGATCATGGCGACGTCCAGCCTGCCTGTCGCTCTCTGCTTGCCTCCCCCGATCTGGCCCACTTCCTTCGCGGGGATTCCGAGGAAGAGGGATAGCTGCGACACCCATTGATCCAGCAAGGGTTTGCGATGAACGAGGATCAAGGTGTTCACGCCCCGCGACGCGACGACGTGAATGCCGACGACCGTCTTCCCCACTCCCGGCGGTGCCACCAGAACCCCCATGTCCTCGGCCAGCAGAGCCTTCGCGGCGTCTTCCTGGACAGCGGTCAACTTCCCGTCGAAGCTCAGCGAGAGGAGATCGCCTGCGTGGCGCTGGTCTTCGACCTGCAGGCGCACCCCGTTCTCCTTGAGGAGCGACCGAAGGTCGTCGAGGCATCCCCTGGGCAGCGCGACATGCTCCGGTAGCTCTTCCGCGCACGTAACGATGCGAGGGGTGGTGGCCGTCGAAAGCCGCATCGACTGCTTCTTGTAGAACTCGGGGTTCTGAAAGGCAGCCAAGCGCTTGATCAGGTTGAGGAGGGGAGAAGGCAACCCTGTCTTCTCGACGAAGATCCGCTGGGACAGGACTGCTTTGATCGTTTCCGGAATGGGGACATCGACCTTCGACTTCTTCGGTCTGCCGGAGGGAGGCCTCGACCAAGGCTTCTTCGCCTCCCCGTCGACCTCATCGACAAAGCGAACCCCGAGCACCCTCCCCTGCTGAACGGCTGCCTGGGCGATGGATTCCACCTGCGAGGGAGCGATGCGTTGCACGGACGCGAGATAAGTCCAAGGGTCCTTGATCGGCTCCAACGCATCGTCCAGGAACTCCGTGTTTCCCGCCTTGCGCGCCTTGAACTGAAGAGGCAGTGCGATCAGGTTCCCAAAGCCACCTTTGGGCATGGTGTCCTGGTTCGGGAAGAGCCGGTCATAGGACTCCATCGACAGTTCATGTCGACGTCCCATGCTCTCCGTGATCAGGAAGCAGCCCATCTTGCGAGCCGCAGATGCTGGCACTGGCGCCGAGAAGAAGAACCACACGTGGGCGCCGTTCCCGGACCGGGAGCGCTCTACGACCGGATCCAGCCCGGAAGCGCGGGCTGTGTCGCGGAAAGCGGCGATGTCGCCCCTCCAACGGGCCTTGTCAAAGTCCGCCGCAAGGAACCAGCAGGTCTCGTCCCTGAGAAGGGGGTACACACCGATGACGTGGCGTCCTCGGAGATGGTCTTCGATGACCTGGTTCCCCACCGGGATGAATGCCTGGTTGGGACACTCTCCACACCTGATGCGCGGCTTCTCGCAGACTCCCTGCACCCACTCGTTGAAGCACGCAGGGGCGTAGCCTTTTTTGTCTGTGCGGGAGTTCTCCCAAAGTCGCGGATAAACATCGTCCCTGCCCCGAAACAGGCTCTTGAATAGCGCCACCTTGTCTTTTGCAGAGAGGCGTTGGGGGCGGAGCAATGGCGCACGTTCGGAGACCGACGTCGGGGGAACGATGCGGCCACGAAGTTCCTGGAGTCGGGCCTTCGACTGCTCCAACTCCGCTTCCAACTGCGCTAAACGGGAAATCTCACTCGCTATCCTTTCGCGGAGGTTTTCTTCTGGCGTTGGTTCGGTCATGTCGGTTCTTGCTCATCTTACGGACAGCTACGAAGCACGAGCAGACAAACCTGATGCAGAGTGCGACATCATGGGCGATCCTGGGCAGTGCCGCCAATCTGCATTTGCGTTGACCTTCCAGGCATACCCGAGAAGGTAATCATGGGATTCACCCGCCAGCATATCAATGCCCCCGACATTTGAAACCGGCCCCGATGTTCTGCAAACTCGCTTGGATCAGCAGGTTCCAGAGGACCAAGTTGTCCCCACTCTTCGCAAGTCTGAGGGAGACTTTTCGGAACTCCAATGCCGCGGATGCGTTAGAAGTTTGACGGCTTAATTCGTAGGAGGTGAAGGATAGGTTGGTGGCGTTGCTGCGGCGGCGTTGAGTTAAGGTGCTTTGCTGCTGATTACGGTGCCAACCCCCTGTGATCAGGGGATTAATGGAGCGGGCGACCGGATTTGAACCGGCGACCTTCTCGTTGGCAACGAGACGTTCTAGCCACTGAACTACGCCCGCCAGCCGGTTAGAGCCGCCGATTAGACCACCGTACCTGCTCAGGGTCAAGCCTTACCAAGCGACCTAAGAAAAAGCGCCCCTCCTACCCGATCTCGCGTTTATCCCGGAGGCGAGCTTGTGCCTCCCTTGAGCCAATTCTCCCACGGGCCACAGGCTTCCCCGTGCACTTCCAAAACCCATCCGTCCTTCAAGCTACATCGCGTTGATGGAAATGGATCCTGATGACCCGGGACTTGACCGTGCCTACCTCGTGGATGATTTGAATTGCAAGGGTTGTGGCCTCCGGAGCCTGGAAGAACTTCACGTCGAAGCGTGGGAAGACATTTCGTACGAGCCTCTCGATTGCACGTCGATTCTGCGCGGTATCGGCAAATGCTCCTCGAGGGGTTGTCTTTCTAGACGCTATTCGCCCGGCCATAGGTAGGGGGAGCGCGGCCGGACTCACCCTTCATCTCACGCTGAAGCGCCTGGATAAGACATCGTGTTCTCATTCCCCGATACAGTAGAGACTCTTCTCGGTGCGAACGTAAACGCGCTTTTCCTCGAAGACGAGCGAGCTCCGGAACCCCTCGAGCTTGTTCCGCGCAAGTTCCTTGTACTCCCGCCCCGCCTCGAGGATCACCGTCGCCCCGGCGTCGCTGCTCGCGTAGAGGCGTTGGCCCCCGAGCGAAAGGCTGGGATAGATCTGCCCAGCCAGATTGAGACGCTCTTCGTAGGCCAGGGTTCCCGTCGCGGCATCCAGGACCGTGAGAATCCCTTGATCGCTCGCCGTGTAGAGCAGGCCGTCATGGACCACGGGCGAGCAGAACCCGTAGCCGCCCCCCTTGACCTTTCCCTTCCAAACGATTTCGGGCTTGAGCGGCTCCGCGAACATCGCCGGCAGACGGACCGCCGTGACGGCGCCGTGCTCGAAGTAGACGATATCCTTGTGGAGGACGGGCGAGTTCGCTCCGCAGGAGCCCAGCCGATCCGCCAAAAGCTTGCCGTCCTGGGCCCGGACGAGGGCCCCTTTCGGGGTCACGAGGACATCGACCTCACCAATCCGAGTCCCGAGCGGCGTCCCCCAGCCGGCCGGAAGTTTGAGGCGCCAGACTTCGCCCCCCGATTTCGGGTCCAGAGCCACGAGATCCGTGAAGTGGATGACCAGCCTGCCGCCCACGAGAATCGGCGAACCGGAATGGGCGAAGGTCAGGTTGGTGTGTTCGATCAGCTTCAGCCACTGACGGTTCCCTTCAAGGTCGTAAGAAGCGACCAGACCGTTGCCAAAGGCCACGAACACGTTCTTGCCGTCCGTCACAGGAGTCGGGGCGGAGTAGCCGGCGGTCGAATGCTGAGAGGGCTGCGTATAGCGCTGGGCCACCGGGAAGCCGAGCTTCTGCTTGCCGAGTTCGTCGATCTGGGTCCGGAACGGCTTGGTTTTCAGGTCGATCTCCTGGGTTGTCGCCTGCTCCTTGAGCAGCGAGCGGTGCAGGGCGTCCATCTCCTTTTGGACGGCCGACTGTTTTTTGCCGAGCTCCGCGACCTCGGCAAGCTCCACTTTCAGCCGCTCGCGAACCTCAGGCTCGATCTCGAGCTCAGAATAGCCCGAGGACCTCTGCCAGAGGATCCGGCCGTCGGTCCGGTGAAGACAAAGCAGCGTGGCCGGCTCCGAGCAGGTGAAGATGCGCTCGCCCAGCGGCACGGGATGGCTGACGCCGTAGCCCGGCATGGCCGTCTTCCAGACGACGTTCTTGCTCGCGGACCACTCGAGAGGCGGCTCGGCCTTCGGATAGCGGCCGCTCCCGTCGGTCCGCCACCCAGTGCCGTCCGCTCGGGCCTGGGAGAGCATCCAGGAGGATAGCGCAAGGGCGAAGAGGACCCGTGGGGCGGTGATCCACTGTCCGCGAGGCCGAGCTTTGCTCCTGGTCATTGAAACCACCCCCTGGTGCATGAACGTCCCTTTGATTAAACCCGCCCGACCTCCGGTGGGTTCCTCAAGTCTTCTCACCCCGTCTGGTGCCAGTAACCATGACCCCCTGAAAGTGGAACCTTGTGTCCCCCAGTGCTGCCCCACTGGCAGACGCAAGCCTTTGAATCCCTTGTGACGAACAATGGCACAGAACGGGGAGAGGTGGGCAGCACCTGACCCCTTGAGCATGCTCCATCTCGATTCGTCTACTTTTTCCCGATTGGGCACCTTATCCTCTGTGTTTCAGTGGCCAACAAGGAGGAAATCATGACCGCCTACGCAATCTTTATCCGGGAAAAGTTGCGAGACCCCCAGGTGATCGAGGTTTACAACTCCAAGGCAGGCCCCTCGTTGGGGGGACATCCCGTCAAGGTCCTAGCCGCCTACGGCGGAATCCAGACGCTCGAAGGTGCACCCGCTGAGGGCGTCGTGCTCCTCGAGTTCCCCACGCTGGTCGAGGCCAAGGCCTGGTATGACGGCCCCGCTTACCGCGAAGCCCGTGAACTCCGCTTTAAGGGTGCCGACTACCGCGTGATCTTCTTCGAAGGGCTTTGATTCTCGCCGACTCGGGTGACCTGATCCTGCGGGGGAGCCGTAAACAGCGCCCTGCCTCCCCGCCCGCCACTTGCGCTCGCGCCCGCCTGTTCACCGCCAGCCAGGCCCCCGGGACCCAGGCTTTAGAAGGGGAAGGCGGCCCGCCAGAACGCGCCATGCGCGCCCACCCGGGCCCGGCCCTTGGGAGCCGGGTACACCGGCGGAGGGCGGTAGGCCTGACGCGCGGAGCGGGCCGACCGGGAGACGGAGGACGGGTGCAACGGGACGTGGATGAACCCTCTGGCTCAGGTCTTCAACAACAGGGTCTCCGACATGCCGAACGCCGCATATACTTTCTTCTGCAAGTCATCCGCCGCATGGTTGTAGGGATCGACAGCTGCGCCCATCCCGAGACGGTCCACCGTCGTGCGGAAGGGCCTCTTCCCCCGGGGGGCCTTGACCAAGCCCCCGACGGCGTCGGCCACCCACTGCGGATTCGGCGCTTGGGGCCCCTTCATGCGGGTCGCGTAGGCGGCGTACGACCGTTCCGGCGCATCCGACATCGGGCCATAGCTGCCATTCCGGGAGACGTCCGACGGCTTCAGCAGGCCGTCCATGAACGTCGTCCCGTAGCCCCCCGGCTCCACGAGCACCGACTCGATGCCGAAGGAGGAGAGCTCGACTCGGTAGTTGTCGGCCAGGGCTTCGAGGGCGTGCTTGGAGGCGTTGTAGGGGCCGTAAAAGGGAATGACCAGGCGCCCCAGCAGGCTGGAGATGTGGATGAGCAGGCCCGCGCGCCGGTCCCGCATCTGCGGCAGCACTGCTCGATTCACCCGTTGGACGCCGAGGACATTGACGTCAAAGACCTTATTCCAATCCTCGGGCGTGAAGGTCTCCTGGAGACCCAGGACGCCGACCCCGGCGTTGTTGACCACAACGTCCAGGGCGCCAGCCGCCGCGACGGCCCGGACCACGCTCGACTCGTCCGTCACATCCATCTCGACAGGGATGGCGCCTGTTGCCTTCAGGTCCGCAGCGGCACCCTTGTTTTTGCCGTCTACCCCGCGCATGCCCGCGACGACCCGGTGGCCGTCCTTCAGGAGCGTCTTCACGATTAGGAATCCGAAACCCTTGCTCGATCCCGTGACGAGGATGTTGGCCATAATTCCTCCCATACTCAAATGAGGGCAACTTCCCCTAAACGCTCCGGGGCACCGGAGATTCCCCTATAGCTTCGAGATCGGAGGGGACATTCGCCTGCGCCCCGCGCCTCCAGGCCCACCGGAGGAGGGCGGCCCCTCGATTTCTACTCGAGCACAAGCTCCAGTGAACGACTTGAGGCGCTGATCCTCGTCTAGGACTTTCCGGTCGCCGCGCGTTCGAACGTTTGACACGGTGTGAGCTTTCCGAGTTGCGGACCGAGGCTTTCTCGTTTCATTCCCTCCTTCTCCGGAAAGGGAGGTATAAGTGATGCATGAAGAAGGAATCTTCACTGGACGCCGAGACCAGCACAATCTCTTGCCCCTGCGGCGCCCCGCTTCAAGTCAACATGAGATCGCTCAAGCCCGTCCAAGTCTGCCCCGAATGCAAAGACTCGCTCACGATCGTAGTAACGGTCGACCCGGGGACACAGAAAAGAAAAGTGGGCATCCTTGTTACTCCGGCCGCGGTCATCGTTCCATCAAAGAGAAAAGCGAGTGCCCCGACCCAATTGCCAGTCCAGGAACAGTCTTTGTCGGGAGTCCACAATCCGAAATGCGCCTGCGGAAGCCGGGTTCCCGTGGACCTTCGATCCGTCGACAGCGTCTACTCCTGCTCCTGGTGCGGCGCCTGCTACACCGCCGTGGCGAAGCGCGACGAAATGACCGGATCGGAAATTCCGCTGCTCATGTCAGTTAATGTCCTTCCGCTGGGCAATGAGAAGCCCAGGACGGCTAGTAAGCCCCCGCTTGCCGAAAAGGCGAGGAAGAATCCGGCGTCCCGGATCGAGCGGGCCGAACGGGTGGGCCAGGAGAGTCTGCTCGTGACGGCCACCAATTCCCTCGGAGCGCAGCCGCTCCTGGTCCAAGGGAAAGAGGTCAAGATCAATTGCTTTTGCGGTGACGAGATCGCCGTCGACGAAAAGGCCAGCCGTCAAATCCTGGATTGCCCCCAGTGCGCGCTTTCACTCCTGGTGCTGATGGCCATCGAACCCAAGTCGAAGACACCGATGGCGATCACGCTGCAGCGGACCGCGAAAATGCCGACCGATCTCCCCGCCTGAGAGGAGTTCGCTTCCTCCCAACGCCCAGGGAAAGTCGTCCTGATCCGGGCCACCCCAGGCAATCTGCCCGTAGGAACAGTGAACAGCGCGGTCGCCGGCCTTCTAGCACCAGGCAAGGATCCGATTCCTGGACCGAGCAATACCTTCAGCTCCTGGAGATAGCCGCCCACGGCGGCCCGTCGGCGGCGGCCTGCGGCCCGGCCCGACCGGCGGACTCCGGTCCGGCCGAGCACGCGTGATCTGCGATCGACCTCGGCCAGGCCCCCGGG
>Ga0222749_10000457_pt1 | contig 25106 bp, 23 predicted proteins | sample IncBWH2Mmetat_FD_197234 | JGI IMG/M metagenome (GOLD analysis project Ga0222749, IMG submission 197234) | Metatranscriptome of lab incubated forest soil microbial communities from Barre Woods Harvard Forest LTER site, Petersham... | ecosystem: Environmental > Terrestrial > Soil > Temperate... | reverse complement strand
CTAATGAGTCGCCACTCCTAAGCCGGGATCTCGTATGAAGGACAGACGTCCCTGGGGGCCGAACCGGCAGAACCCTTCCGACCGCGGAATTGGAGATCGAGGGTCCAGGGGGTCCCCGGAAGGAGGCTGAACATGCTCGACCCGAAATCGCTCATTCTGATCGCTCATTCCGATAGACCCACGCTCCTGGCCCTTTATACCCTGCTCGACTCCGAGGGTTATTTTGTCGCCCCGTGTTTCTCGCAGGACGATCTGCTGGAGTCCTGCGGGCGTTACAAGCCCGAGCTGGTCATGACGAGCAACCCTTTATCCGGCAATGAGGGTGATCGGCTGCTCGAGAGCATCCAGGAGCAGTCCCCGAGAACGAAGATCCTCCTCCTCCCCGACATGCTTAGCCAGGAATCGATGGGCCCCCTTCTGGGGCTCCGCCCGAGCGATGAGATCGTCGGGATCGCGGAAGCACCTCCCGCCCCGTATCTCCCGATCCCGCTCAATGGATTCTGATCTGCCTCCGGTCCCGCAAGCGGGTCAGGCGAGATCGAAAAGCAGGATTTCGGAGGTCTCTTCAGCGGTGAACGAGACGGCCAATTCCTCGTCTAAGGATGCCCCATCCCCCCCCTCCAGGCTCTGATCGACGAGCCGAACCCTGCCTGCAACGACGTGGAGCCACGCGCCCCGTCCCGGGCGGAGTTCATGGATCACATGATGCCCCGGGTCCAGAAGCGAGGAGTAGATCCGGACATCCTCAAGCAGGCGGAGCGAGGCGGCATATCCATCCGGTGAGGCGATGAGCTTGAGGGTTCCGCGCCGATCCGCAAACGGGTAGTGCCTGAGTTCGGAGGAGGGCTCCCCCTCCTCCTCGTGGACTGTCAACGAACTCACGAAGAGATGTGCCCCTTGGGAAGGGGAATCGTCGGTAACTCTCGCGGTCATCAGGCGATGCGATTTCGCACGCTGATAGGTCCCCGGCCTGAGACATTCGCCCTTGTGCGATCTCTGGCGAACCACCAGGCTGCCTTCTCGAACATAGGTCACGCTCTCCTGATTCCCCTCACATGGAAGCGTGAATTTCGTTCCTGGGAGGAGCCTCACCTCGTTCAACGAGCCCAGCGCGCGGAAGCCTCGTTGAAACGGATCGCTGGCATTTGCAAGATCGAAGGTCATCCACGTCTCCTGCGACCCACGCCTGACGTAGCTGCGATCGGCCGACCTCTGGAACTTGATCAAGTTGTCCTCCGCTCCCTCTCTCTCCCTGCTAATTCCGCGGTCCGGGCGAGCCTGCCCTCCCCCAGCCCCCCACGCCCAGCCCGCACGATGAATGGGCTCAGGGGGTCAAAGGGGAGCAAATCCAGGGCCATAGCAGCCACATTCAGTAGCTGTACAGATTGCGCTATAGAAAGGCTAAAGCTGCCCAAGAGAGGATCAGAGTGATCTGAAGAGCGATCATTCTGATCTTCCCCTGCCGCAAGATCTCCGTCAGGACCGTGCATTATAGGCCTTCAGCTTCCGGTGAAGCGTTGCCGCGCCAATCCCCAGGGTCAACGCGGCTTGCGTCCGGTTCCCTGCCTTGACCTGCAGAATGGCGAGAATATATTCCTTCTCGATCTCCTCCAGAGGACGGAGGGTGCCACTCGTGACCGAGAACGAGGTCGGCACTTCAGTGCGCAATTCCGGCGGAAGATCCCTCAAGTCCACCCGGTTGGTCGTTGTGACCGCCACGGCGCGTTCCATGACGTTCGCCAGCTCCCGGACGTTCCCGGGCCAGGAGTAGGCCAGCAGATGATCAGCGACGGGACCGGTGAACCCTTCCACCGGCCTCTTCATCCGGATGGACGCCTCGGCCAGGAGGATCCGAGCCAGCGGGAGCACATCCTCCTTCCGGTTTCGAAGCGGCGGCACGACCAGCTCGACCACCTTCAGGCGGTAGTAGAGATCCTCCCGGAACCGCTTGGCCGCGATTTCCGGGAGAAGATCCTTGTTGGTCGCGGTGAGGATCCGGACGTTGATGGGCCGGCTCTGGTTCTCGCCGACACGGCGCACCTCGCGTTCCTGCAGCGCACGCAGGAGCTTCACCTGCATCGCAAGGGGAATTTCGCCCACCTCGTCTAGAAAGAGCGTTCCCAGGCCCGCGGCCTCGAACAGACCCGGGCGGTCCGCGATCGCCCCCGTGAACGCGCCCCGCGCATGACCGAAGAGTTCGCTTTCCAGAAGGGACTCGCTGATCGCCGCGCAGTTGATCGCGACAAACGGGCCATCGGCGCGCGCGGAGTGATCATGCACGAACCTCGCGAAGCGTTCCTTCCCCGTCCCGCTCTCCCCGGTGATGAGCACCGTGGAGTCCACCTTGGCGATGGTCTTGGCGAGATCCATGACGCGCTGCATCTCAGGGCTCCGAGACACCATCCCGATGTCCTTTAGATCAACATCACCCTGCAGGTTGCCGACCGACGCCAGCCGGCGAGTCCGCTCCTGCAGCTTGCGCTCGGTTCGCTTGAGGGCTTCCGTCACTTCTTTGAGCGCCGTGTCGATGCCTTCTCTCTTGAACACCGACAAGGTATCCCTCGCGGTGTCTCCCCATTCGCTGATCGACTTGACCGAGATGTGGCAGGCCGGATCGCCCTTGCCCATGCACCGGTCCTCAATGGCGTACACCTCGCTTCCCATGGCACAGCTCAGGTAGCCGCTGGCCAACCCGCAAAGGGTCCAGCAGACCGGGTAATCTGCCTGGCCCATGTGGAGAAGGTGCTGCTCCGCTTCGTAGGACACTCGCCACGTACCGCCGTCCACGTCGAAGCAGAAAGTGCTCCCGGGTTCCAGCATGAAGAGCCCTTGAAGGGCATAGATCCTTGAGCCGGCTCTCCGCCAATCCTTGTTGCTGTCCCATTTGAACTGGGTGCGCATGGCTTCGGCCATGCGCTGTCCGTGGGCATAGCCGAAGCGGCTCAAGAGGCCACGCGCCACCCGCACCCCGAAGGAATCGATCAGTTCCTTGCGAAGGAGACCCTGGGCGACGGCATCGAAAATGAGCGCTCGCTGGCCGGCGAACCGGACGAGCCCCCCCTCCGCATCGACCTCCAGGAGTTCCTTCAAATCAAGATCTTCTACTCTCACGCCTCACCCCTCGACTACGCCAGATTGAAAAGAATGATTTCGGAAGGAACCTGGGCCGTGAAGGAGACGGCCCTCTCGTCCTCCACACCCGCCGCATCCCCGGTGCCCAGGCAATGCTCCCGGAGGGCGACCCGACCCTTGACGATGTGGAGCCACGCGGCCCTTGCTGGGCCAAGCTCGTGAATCAGATGATGGCCGACCAGCAGGATCGAGGAAAACATTTGAACGTCCTGATGGATGCGGAGCGAACCGCTCCTCCCGTCCGAAGACGCGATGAGTCGGAGAACACCCTTGCGGTCCGCGACCGGGAATCGTCTCTGCTCCATGCCGGGTACAAATTCGGAGCCGTCGTGCATGATGCAGCTCTGGAACACGTGTGCGGGATTGAGCAAGGACCCGTTGATGACCCGGTGTCGGATCCTACCGGACGTGCTCGTTCGCTGGAATTCACCAGCCTGCAGGCGACCCATGCTTCCGGCCCCATCCTGCTGGACCAGGGTGCCCTCCCGGACGTACGTTACGATCTCGAGGTCTTCTTCGGAATGAGGCTGGAGGCTCATCTCCGAATGGGGGGTTTCTTCGTTGAGGGCTTCGAGGGTGCGGAATCCACTCCCGAACGGATCGGCGGGGTTCTCCGGATCGAACGTTAACCACGAGTCCTGGGTTCCGCTCCTAACGTGCCGCCGCGCTTCGGACCTCCGCACTGTAATCATACTTCCATGCTTCTGCGAGTATCGTCTGCCGGTCGGTGCCTTCTTCCGGGAGCAGAATCGAGTCCAAGCCGTGTCTTTCATAGGACGGTTAGGGGTGCGCCGGCACCTCTTTCGGGCTCTCCGTGTGGGCACTCGACTCTCGGAGTCAACCCATGAAAACGTTCTGGATCCCCAGAGAAGCAATTGCCGGGCCACAGGGGGAAGTAGAGGCTTTTGGGCACTTCGAGGTACAGCAGGGTCTGAACTCATGAGTCGAGCGATCAAGAACGAGCATGGAATGATCATTTTGATTGAAAGGGGGAGGGAAATCCCCATGGAGAGGCGAGAAATGGAAGGGGGCGATCGGGGGGCCGGATCGGAAAGATCTCGTTCGAGCCGCTTCCACACTGACCCCGGAAGACTCGGCCGCAGGCCGGCACGGGTCTCACCGACGGCGGAGGCCCCGGTCCGTCCGAAGGCGACCCAGGCTGGGGAAGGTCAGGAGCGGCCAAGTAAGGCTTAGCCGGCGATAGACCGGCTCCTACGACGGGAGCTCTTGGATCCATCCTCCGGTGGGGCGCGGAACTCCATCCCTGCATCCGCCCCGATGCTCCCGGCCCTTCCGTGACCTTCCCGTCCCCACGCCGTAAATACGGCCGGGGGGAACCTGAGGTGCTCGATGTGGAAGAAAGCGAACGGCAATGATCCTGGGATCCGGAAGACGTCCGTTTCCGATGGCGTCCTCCTCGACTGCCACGGGGACAGCACCATCGGCCGACGGAGGACCCTCAACGAGGACCGGTTTGTCGCCCTGCCGTTCATGCGGGAGCCCTCCCCGGAGGCGCACGATCCCGTCGACGGCGCTCGTTTTACCCTACTCGCCAGCACGACAGGGCACCTTCTGGGCGTAGCCGACGGGATCGGGGGCGCTCCCGCGGGAGAGCGGGCCAGCCTGCTCGTCGTTGAGACGCTCAAAGCGTTCGTCCAGGAGGAAGGCTCCAGCCTGCTTCAAGCCGGTCGACCGGAGGGTCAGATCGTGGAGACTCTTGAACGGGGTGTGAGAACATGCCAGGCGGCCCTCGCCGATGAGGTGAGACTCCATCCGGAAGTCCGTGGAATGGGGACCACTCTGACGGCCGCCGTCATCCTATGGCCAAAACTCTACCTTCTCCACATGGGTGATTCGAGGGCCTACCTCCTCCGCGAGGGATTGCTTCGACGGCTCACCCGGGACCAGACTTATGCCCGGACCCTGGTGGACGCGGGTGTCCTCGACGCGAAGAGTGAACATCGTTCCCGGTGGAAGCATGTTGTCTGGAACACGCTTGGGGGCAGAGCCTCAACAGAAGTTCCCGAGGTTCATCCAGAGGTCCACATCGAGAATCTTCGGGGGGGAGATGCTCTCCTTCTCTGCACCGATGGCCTTACAAGTTCGCTGACCGACGAGACGATCCTCGGTTTCCTTCAAAAGGGTGGGTCCGCAAAGTGCGTTTCGAGAGCTCTCATCGAGGCCGCCCGGGAGAGGGGCGCGCGGGATGACGCGACCGTCCTGGTCGCGCGCTTCGCCGATGGCATGTTGGACCGAGTAATGATGCCCGGCTAAGCGAGACCCCCCGGGCATTTGATTCCTCTGCGGGAGAACGCCCGCTCCTGGATCAGAATGATACACCCGGTGATCAAGGTGATCGCCCACCGGCTCACGCCCGAGACCGTCGGACGAGTCTCCAGCGAAACAGCTCGGGAGGCTCGCCCACGAGCTGTTCCCAACCTTTTAAGCCACTTGACATGCGATTCGCCGTACATAGGACGAATCGAGTTCGGCAGCCTCCGGCAGCTGCCCGGTGACCGCCGGAACTTTCAGGAGGGTGTATGAAATTCCTGTTGGCGATCCTTGGCCTCGGGTTCATGGCGCCACAATCCCGTTCGGAGTGCCTCACTTATAGCGTTCCTGGAAATCCAGGCCCGGAGGAGGCGGCCAGAGGCCTACGAATCTTCGCTTCCCGTTGCAGGGCCTATGGTTACAGGGGGATCCGCACCGAGATCACCCAACTGGACGGGGAGACCTATGCTCAGGTTACCTGCAAGACGGGAATTACCCCCGCCATGAAGCGGATCCTCAGCGCGTTCGCCGAACTACGGGGGTCCTCCGTTGAGATCCGCTTCCCGTATTCCCTGTGTGAGGTGGAATGCGAACAATATGGATGGGAGCCGGATTCGGCGGAGGATCGGGCCCCTGAGGGGACGAGCTGGTTCCGGCCCTGGAAAAGCGAGACCGCTCCTGTCCTTCTCCGGGACACGCCCCTCGTGACCAAAGCGGAGATCCTGCAGACGGTCATCCGGGGCCGCAACGGCCAGGACCGCGTGATCTGGGAATTAAGCAAACTTAAGACCCGAGAGCTCCAAAAAGCCGACCGGAACGGGAGCCTTGGCGCCCCGTATCTCATCATGGATGGCTTCGCCCTGGACTCCATCGACTTGACGACCCGCACCCGGAATGAAGACGGAGAAGTGGTTCCGATGTCTCGGGCCTCGTTCTCGCCGAATTCTCGGTTCATCCGGGAGCTTCTCCTGAACCCCCTGCCCTTCGCATTTATCCCTTGTGAACCACCGGGCTGCAAGGCGGCCAAAGAGTAGCGAGGCCTTGGGGCTCTCTCAGCCGCCGCAAGGCCCGTCGCAGGAAGGATTTGGAGCCCGAAGCACGTGCCTGGGACCCCGTCCGGCCAGCGGAGGATCCGTGCCAGAGTATCCTGGGTAGCCCAACCTCAATCGCGGCCTGATCGCTCCCGGCGAAACCAAGGGCCCAGGTCAGGGTTTTCCCTTAGGGGGAGTCTGAGCGGGTTGCAAGGGCGCTTCAGACGGGGTCGGCAGGAGCGTTCTTGCTCGGCTCTCCAATCCCCTCAGGCGATAGGCTTCGGCCAGACGCTGGAGAACCCCGACGTCCTTCCCCGCGACGACGGCGGCCTCCCCTTCATTCTGCCGGACGAAGAGCCGCTCCCTGAGCTCCCTAAATTCGCGGGACGCATCGCTGGCTTCCGGGATCCCTTTCATCAATAGGGAGGCGCGTTCAAGGGCCGCGAGTGCATCAGCCAGGAGTTGAGGAACCTCTGGCGCCCCCGGCCGGATCTGGTCGAGGGCCACTCGGGCCAGGCCCAATTCGCGCGGCACCTCCCGTGCCCGGACCGTGGAGAGCCGCCCGCGGAGTTCCATCACCGGAAGCCGCAATCCCTCGACCCGGCGCTGGGCCTGCTGGAACGTGGGACCGATGGCATCGGGGTCGACCAGCGACGGGTTTCCGAGCTTGCCCTCGATGGTCTCCAGGAGGACCATAAGATCGGATTCTTCGTCCGCCTGAGGGATTTCCCCCCGCCTCACTCGAGAGTTCATCCCCGCCACCCATCGCTCGAGGTCGTCCGATGCTTTCAACAGAGCGGTGAACACCCTGATGTCCGCCGAAAACCTCCCCAGACGGACCCCCTCGTGTTCCACCCTCCCGAGCAGCTCTCCGATCCGGGCCATAAGCAGGGTGTCTCCTTCCGGGGAAGGACGGCCGAGCGTCTGCCGAATCCCTTCGATTTTCTCGGCCGCCGTCGCATAGTCGTGCGCCGCCAGGAGAGCTTGGAGGTCGGCAACCTGGGAGCTGGCCTCTGCGAAACGCTCCTCCGTCTCGATCCGTTCGGCCAAGGTTTTGAGCTTCTGGACCCGAGCCGTGGACAGCGGGAGGTCCAAGGCGGCGGAGCGTGCTTGCTCAAGCTCGACCCGGGACCGGTTCAGGTCGCGCGCGAGAAGGGCCTCCTCCACCCCCGCCAGCGAAAAATCCAGCCGCCGCCGGGCCTCGAGCTCGCGCCCCAATTGGTTCCCAAAAAGCACTGCCATGCTGACGATGAGAAGCCCTCCCCCGGCGAAGAGGGCCTTCCTCCCGAATCTTCTGGGCTGGGAAATGCAGCGTTTGAAGCCGCGGTGTTCCAGGCGGCGGTGTTCGAGCGCGCATCGCTTTTCCAGGAGCAAGATCCGGTCCCGGGCGCCCGTGGCGGCACTTTCCCCGAGCGGAGCCACGAAGTCGCGATGAAAGGTTATCGCCCCCTCGTAGCAGTCGATCCGCTTGTTGATCCCTCTTTCGCTCTCCCGCGGATAGAACTCAGCCATGTCCTCATAGAGGGTGTAAACCTTCCGGATGGAGCCCACCCGAACGCCTTTCCCCTCTTCGAGAAGCGAGTCCCGGAGAACGTGAATTTCCCTGGCGAGGCGGCGGGCGGCCCGGCCGTCCTGACGGCGCTGACGGGGGGTCGCTTCGCGGTGGAGAAGCGTGTTGTTCTCTCCCAGGTACTTCAGAAGGCTTCGGACTTCGTACGTGGTCAGCCGGTACCGGAGATCCTTGGCCAGCATCATCATGACGACGTCTTCGAGCTCCTCGGAGACGCGAGGATTGACATCGCGGACCCAGCGGGGGTCCTTCGGACTCTGAATGAGTGCGACCGCGTCCATGGCGCTGGGGGCCTTGGCCGGAGGAACCCCCGTTAGGAGCCGGTAGAAGGTGGCCCCCAACGAATAGAGATCCGATTTTTCGACCGAGGCCGCGCCACGCGCCCGCTCCGGATCGAGATAGAACGGGGTTCCGACGATGACGCCCGTGGCCGTCAGGTGACCGTCCACGGCCTCGTCGAGCGCCTTGGCGATCCCGAAGTCGGTGAGCTTGACGGCGCCCAGATCGTCCTTGACGAGGATATTCCCCGGCTTTAGGTCACGATGGAGAACCCCCTGTTCGTGGGCATGGATCAAGCCTTCGAGGGCCTGCCGGATGACGTGCGTCATCTCCGGGATCGAGAATTTCTTCGTCTCGATCGAGACGGCCTCGACGTACTCCATGGCGACGTAGTGGAGCGGCCCTGCCTGGCCGCTCTCGACGACCTTGACGATATTGGGGTGATTCAGTCGGGAGAGGAACTCGATTTCACGGACAAACCGCCGAACCACCTCCGGGTTGCGGGCGAGGTCCGGATTGAGAATCTTGATGGCGCGCCGGTAGTCTTGGCCGAGCCTCCGGTGGGGGCTGAGCCACTCCATCATCTGCCGGTATTGCTCGGGCTGGGGCGGGATCTTCAGGAATTCCTCCGTCCGCTCCCTCGTCCACTCACGAATGCGCGCCTTGTCCTCGGCGCTCAGCGATTCTCCCTGGGAGTCCACCCCCACGAGTTTCCGAAGATCCTCTCGTTCGCCTTTCATTAGTTGTGAGGCCAGTTCGGCGGAGGGGATGAGCCAGCCCTCCCACACCTCTCCCATGCCCCCTGCGGCGATTCGACGGATGATGACGTAGGACCCCAGCGCCGTCTTACGCGGATCGATCCGAAAGTCCGCGGCCGGAGGAGAGACCCCTACCCGCGCCGGCTCCGCAAGCGGTTCGCGAACGGGCTCGCCAGAGGGTTGAGGTGAATCAGATTGGGTCATCGCTCAGATCCCATCGGAGAAAGCAGGACGAGGCCGACTCCTGATCATCGCGCCCCTTCGTGAGCCACCGTCTGTTCATCCGAGATCCGCTGAATTCGCAGCTTCGCGGACCTCACCCCACAGTGCAGCGGGAAAGCGCGTCTCCCCACGTTCATGGACTCGGACGGGGAACAGGTTCTGTGAATCGGTCGATCGGGGCTACCTCGCAGATGCGAGGCACGCGGGTCGCCTGACTCAAGAACCGAGTCACGCCCCGAATCGGAAATCGGGTTCCCACATGATCGTGGACTAGCTCCATTATAGAGCATGGGACCACGGCGTGATGGGCCAATTTTAAGGTCCAGGGAGGGGGGGGGCCCGGACGTCGACGAAAACTGAGCCCCGCGTTTCCCCGCTCCTGTGTCGGAGTCTGAGACCAAGGCGTGCCTGCTGGGCATCTGTCGGATCGGGATCGCGGTCCTCGTGTCTGCCTGCCGGCGTTGAATGAAGCCGTCGTAGAGGGCGGTGCAGGATCTCCCCGGCTCGGTCCGTGAAGGGGGAGGGGCGGACCTGCTGGCCGAGGCGGCTTTGCGAGCAAGCCTTGTAACTGCTCCGCGAAGCCGGCGTTCATAGTGCAGAACATCTGAAGAGGAATCCATGGCGAAACCGGAATACGAACACAAGCGGAGGGGGGACTTCCTCTTCCCGTGGATATTGGTGGCCACCAGCGCGGTCATCCCGGCCCTGTCGGCCTGCTATGTGGCTATCCGAGACCCCATCCACGAGGCGGACGGAGCGTACAACCGCGGGCAGGTCTACGCCAGTGAACCGGCACCTCCTCCTCGGGCTGAGGTGGTCGTAGGATTGGCCCCCAGCCCAGATCACGTCTGGGTGGGGAGTTATTGGACCCGTCATCACAACGACTGGTACTGGGTAGGTGGGCGCTGGGCGGCCCGTCCGCATCCGGGAGCAATTTGGGTAGACGGCCGCTGGGATAGCCACCCACGAGGCTACGTCCGGATCGGAGGGTACTGGCGTTAGAGTGACCCCTCTCAGCTCCCCCAGCCTTTGAGGGAGGAATCGCCTGGCCGGAGGCTGGAGGTCGTGAATCGAAGGGTCCCGACCCTCGAACAAGTCCCTCTCGTCCGTTGATCACACTCACAATGAGGCGTTGGGATCTCAATGTGATCCTGTGCCCCGTGAGTCGACCCGGTTCCCCAGCCCTGGATTCCATTATCGTGCAGTGGCCTATCATTTGCTGCCGTAGAGAGACTTGAATCCTTTGCGACCTGACGACTCCAGTTCCTGGGGTTCGTGGACCGAAGGGGGGAATTCAATGGTTTCCAAGAACAGCATCCGACGTGGACCTGAGCACCCTTCGATTCATGAAGAGAGGAATCCTTTGCGGCCTGCGAAGCCCCAGAGGTCGGCGGTCGAGGCCGCGTTGAAGGAAGTGCCCCTCACGGTGCGCGCCCCCGGCGCCCGTGAGGTGATCGTGACGGGAGACTTTACAGGCTGGTCCCGGGAGGGACGGCCGCTTAGGAAGGGTGTGGACGGCGACTGGAGGACGATTCTGGCTTTCCTCCCGGGCGAGTATCAATACCGACTGATCATCGATGGGAGGTGGAGCGATGATGCCCACGCGACCCAAAGGGTGCCCAATCCATACGGCAGCCAGAACGGCGTGTTCCGGGTGCAGCCCGAAGCCTGAGGGTCCCGGGGGAACGGGACCCCCTGCCGGTCGAAGCCATCCCCTGGGTTCCCGACATGGAAGGAGGATTCTCCGTCCCGCGAGGCGGCAGGGATATCGAGTGCTTTGTCTTTGGAGGGGACGTGACGTGCAACGAGTGCGAAGCTCCGCTGGTCCCAACGCATTGCGGCTGGCCCCACCGGAAGATTTCTTCGACAAGGACTAGGACCGCCCGCATTCTTCGAAGCTCCACTTGAATCAGGGGAGTTGAATCATGCAGCTGGAAGAGCTTACCCTGGGAGAGAAGATAGCGCTTTGTCAACGCGCCGAGTTGGCCGTGGGGAGCCGACTCCACCTGTTCGCCCGGTTGGTAGATCCCGAGGATGAACCCTTGCGGCAGCTTCTCCTGGATCTCGCAAGCGATGAGGCACGCCGCCTCGTCGAGATTGAGCGCCTGTCCGCCTGGGCTGGCACGCCTGCCGCCACCCGTCTCACCCCGGAGGAATTGGACCATATCGTTCTCGACCATTTCCCCTCTCTCTCCAAGTCGACCGGCGAGGGAATGATCCAGCGGGAATCGGGAACCTACCTGGCACAATGCCTGCAGGAGGAATCGGTCAGGCTTTATCGGCAGCTTGCGGAACACGCTGGAGACGGTGAATCGCGCAGCTTTTTCCTTCATTGGCTGCGAGAAGGGGAGTGGGACATCGATTTCATCCGGAACGTCATCCTGACCTAGGGTTTTCTACGGGGAGTGCCTCCTCAGGGGTTTGAGGACTCCTTGCAAAGGCGGTGGCGATGGGACCCTCGGAGGGCCCTGGGAGCCGATCGCCCGGCTCACGCAGGATCCGCCCCCCTCCATTCGTATCCTCAACGTGGCCCCTCCACCGAACCCGGTCTGGTTGTGACGGAGGGCGGATGCATTCAGAGCTGCAGCCCTTCGAATCATGGCGTGATCTTGCGCCCCTCGTTTCCAGGTCCGAGGTGAGTTCGGTTCGCCTCCGTAACGATGGCTCTCAAAGAGAGTACTTACCCGGTGGCGCGTAATCCCAAGGAGAATGATGGCGTTGGCACCCTTCCGTGGACCGGACTTCCAGGCTCCGCCCACCTCCGATCCCCAGGCCTGCGTGCCGACGATCCGGGATCGCCGGGGGCATGATTCGGACCTGGAAGAAGTCGAGCCTGAGGGAGTATGAACGCCCCCACCTCCCGGGCGGGTTCGGTCTCGACGATCATTCGACGGATGCAGAACGACGCACAGCGTCCGGCGCCGATTGTTCAGCTTCTGATCCGGTATCCGGTGCAGACCGCCGCCGCGGCCCTTACCGGCCTGATGGTTGGCATGCTGGGCTGGGTCATCGCCGCGTTCGTCCAGTCCATCATCGACCGTTCCCGGGACCTGAAGACGTTGCAGCTGTTTGCCCTGGGGGTCGCCTTCATCCTGGTTCTTCGGGGTGTCACCAGCATCATCCGGCGTGCCCTCCAGGTCCGGCTCGCCCGACGCATCGAGACGGACCTCTCAGAGCGCTACCTGGACCATGTGACCCGCCTGGAGATGCGCTTTTATGAGAAATACCATATTGGGGACCTTCTGGGCCGGTTGCGGGGGCTGGAGATCCTCCGCAATGCCATTGAGGACCGCTTCCTCGGCGTCATCTTCGACGCCGTCTTGGTGGTGATCGCCGCGGCTCTGATGATGAGACAGAGCGTCACCCTGGCCGCTCTGGCCACCCTCGGCGCCTCCATCCCCGCCGTCTTGATCCTGCTCATGCGGAAGAGGATCAAGCGGTCGTTCGAGGAGATCCGCACGCTCGACAGCGACTATACCAATCAGTGCATGGACGCGCTGCTCGGCGTTCGCGACTTGCGCCTCACCGAGGGTGAGCCGTGGATCCTGGGGCGAATCAAGAACTCCCTCAAGGCTTTTCAGGGGTTTCGCATCCGACACGTCATGATGCTTACCCTCGTATCGGCCGTGACGATTCTCGTGTCGACTCTCGCGGGCATCGGCCTCCTCCTCCTGGGCGCCTGGAAGGTCGACGTCGGTGCACTCACGCAAGGTCAATTGATGTTCCTGTTCACCATGAGCGGCACAATGCTCGGACCCCTCGAACAGCTCGCCTCCACCTGGATCTCATTCGACGAAGCGTCGGTCGCCCACTCCCGCTACGCCGAAATCCTGTCGCTGCCCGCGGAGCCCCGGGAGGCTCCCCGGACGGGGGCCCCGCTCCGCGGGGAGGTGAGACTCGAGAACGTCACGTTCGGCTACAAGGCTGGCCGTCCCATCCTCAACGGAATCAACTTGGAGATTCCGGCCGGATCCTCGTTGGCTATCGTCGGGGAGAGCGGGGCCGGAAAATCGACGCTCCTTTCCATGATCGCCGGTCTTTACCTGCCGGACCGGGGCCGGGTTCATGTGGACGGTATCGAGCTCAAGCAGTCAGGGCTGCCCAGGATCCGGGAGGTCACCGGCGTGGTCTTCCAGAATCCCCACCTCTTCGCGGCGACAATCGACCAGAACATCCGCATGGGTCGCTGGAAGGCGACGCGCGATGAAGTGCGCGAGGCGGCGTCTCGGGCTCACGCGGACGGGTTCATTTCGCGTCTCCCCGACGGTTACGACACCGTGGTCGGCCGCGCCGGATCGAACTTCTCGGGAGGACAGGTCCAGCGAATCGCGATCGCCAGGGCCCTGGTCTGCCAGCCCCGCATTCTCCTCCTGGATGAAGCCACCGGCAACCTTGATGCCCACACGGAAGCCGGGATCTGGTCGGTACTCACGGACGGAAACCTCCAGTGCACCCGGCTCTTCATCACCCACCGGATGAGCACGACCTCACAGATGGATCGCATCGTGGTACTCGATCAAGGCCGGATCGCCGAAATAGGAACCTTCGAGGAACTTGCTCACCGCGACGGGCTGTTCCACCGTCTCTGGAAGAGACAGGTCCAGGGGAACTCCGGGAGCCGATTTCCAAGTGCCGCCCAGCTCTCCCCAGCCGTTCCCTCCCTTCCCAACTAAAGGCGTCCTCAGCTCGAACGCCCCAACGCCAAGGGTGCAAGGCGTCCCTGAACGTCCAGGCGAGAGATGAAGGCCGCAGCCGATTCCGACGTCGGCAACCCCTCATGATTCACCGCACCCGCCTTCGGCTCCGTGATGCCGATCTTCAAGGCACGGACTCCACGGAGGTCCATTTTGGGTCGCGTCATTATCGGTGGGAACTCGCGGATTCACCCGGGCCGCGCCGCGACTTTCCAAGGATCGTTCCCCTCTAGCACAACATCCTAGGAGATGTGCCTACTCCAGGCTGAACAGGAGGATCTCGCAAGGCACCACGGCGGTGAACGAGACGGCCCTCTCGTCTTCAAGACCCGCCGCATCCCCGGTTCCCAGGAAATGGTCCCCCAGGGCGACCCTACCTTTGACGACGTGGAGCCATGCGGCCCTCCCCTGACTCAGCTCGTGGACCTGATGATGGCCGACGGGCAAGATCGACGAGTACATCTGAACGTCCTGATGGATCCGGAGTGAACCGTTCCTCCCGTCCGGCGAGGCGACGAGTCGCAGGACCCCCTTTCGGTCTGCGACCGGGAACCGTTTCTGCTCGGTGCCGGGCTCGAACCCGTTGCCGTCCGGCGTGATGCAGCTCTGGAACACTTGGGTGGGGTTCAACACCGACCCGTTGATGACCCGTTGACGTCGATCGCGACTCGCGCTCGTCCGTTGGAATTCCCCAGCCTTGATGCGTCCCAGTTCTCCAGAATGATCCTGGATAATAAGAGCTCCTTCCCGCACGTAAGTGACGATGTCGATGTCTTCTTCGGTATGGGAATGGAGACTCATCTCCCGGACCGGGGTCTCTTCATTGAAAGCTTCGAGGGTCCGAAAACCACGACGAAATGGGTCTGCTGGGTCCCCCGGATCGAACGCCAACAGCGAGTCTTGGCTTCCGCTCCGGATTCGGCGGCGTCTTTCAGATCTTCGGACCGTGATCATACTGGGTCGCTTTCCCGACAATCGCGTGTCGCTCGGGGTCGTCCTCAGGGAACAGGGGTGACTGCAATACTGTCCTTCCCTCCTGGAAGGGTTTGTGGCGGCCACGACTCGTGAACCCTCCCGTGTCGGGGATCGGGACAGTACTCCTGTCTCTCTAGTTTCCCTTGGCGGTGCAGCAGCTCTCAAACTCCGCCTTCATCCGATAAGAGAGGTCCCGACTCGCTTCGGTCTTCTCGTGACCGGCGATAAACGTGACCTCCGTCCCCTCTCCCATCCTCTTCATCTTGAACTGGACCGGGTTTGAATTCGACTCGCGCGCGTCGACGATCGCTGCGCCATCCTTGACTTCGCGATTCGTCACCGTGAGTTTCAGGCGCTTGGCGGCATCCTCAGCCGCTTTGACACATTCATCGATGCTCTTGGGATACGTCCCCTCGCAGCTGTTCCCGCCGAACAGGACCGCCTTGGCCTCCTTGAGACCCAATTTGTCAGCGATCCTCTCGTGGATCATGTCCGCCAGGTTCCGGTTGCCCGGTTCGACGCGGACCGACACGTCCGAGTTCCTGTCATCCAGGCTTTGAATTCGGACGGTGACCTTCCCCCCGTCCGCCCGGCGGGCTTGGATTTCGCCGCCCATCGTGTCGTGTCGGTCGCTGTCGACTTTGAGTCCATAGCTCTTCACGGCCGACATGGATGCGTCCCACGCATCCGAGGCGCTCCGGACATATTGCCGGTCCACCGTGTTGAACCCCGTGCCCAGATCGTTCTGCTTTGAGGCACTCCCCTTGTCTCCGGTGCTACAGGCGGCGGCATGGGCCATGAACAACATCACCAGACAGGAGCTCGTAAATTTCATCCAATCCTCCAATCATTCATTCCCGACGGTTTGAATCCCAGGAACGCCTTGTCCAACGATTCACGATCAGGCGCGGTTCGGATGGTTCCGCGAGGCCATCAATCCACCTCCACCCACAACCAGAGCCACCACCCCGCCCACCAGGAGCCAGATGGATTTGTCCGTGGGTCTTCCGGTAAATAGTCTCGACAAGTCCGACCCAATCGATTCGGAGGCGGATAACCCGAGCACCACGAGTACCACTCCGACCACCAAAAGCGCAAATCCGAAAACCTTGTTCATGCGTTGCTCCTACTAAGGGGGTCCTCGCCCGTGATCAACCACTCCGCGGGATGCGAATCGCACCTATTTCCCGGCCATCCTAACGCCGGCTGTACCAGAATCCCCCGCCGCCGAGCAGGAGAACCACCAAGACGACTACAAGGATAGTTTCCATATTCTCCTCCATTGCGATAAGTGAACCGCTGTATCTACGCCATCGGTGGATGGAGGTCACAGGGAGCCCCAGCAGTCAGAACCCAGGGAGATCGCGGACCGCGACGCGCCTGAAAGCTTCCTGGGAGGACCCGACTACTTAAGGCAGGAGAGGCACTACACTTTAATTAGCGACAAACGCCTGGGGTTGGAGACCTCCGGCCCCCTCGAGCGGATTTGCCGTACTTCAAGAGATTTGGGACCCGCCAACCCCGATGCTGAATCAAAATGATCGAACGGTGATTCTGTTTGATCTCGACCCTCACCCTGGATCGAGGCGCGGAATTCCTTCTTTTCACCCTGCTTTCCAGGACTATGATTGGGTCGGCGAGTAACGCACCGCTCTCAGATCTCGAAACTGAATCAATTTGATGCACCGCATCCTCAATGGACTAAGAGTTCGGGCATCTCCACAACTTCCGCACATCAAATCCCGATCAATTCTTCCTAATTCGCCCCCTCCCTCCCATGGCACACCGATTGCTTCACGACACTTGTGCATTGTGGAATCCGATAGCGTGGTGAAACCCAAGACCAAAGAGGATATCACCGTCACGAGGAGACTGCCCGCGGAGATATCGCCGGAAGCTCCTTCGTTTTGGCCCCTAACATTAGGCGGCCGTCCGTGTCCTTCCGGGTAAGGGACGGGACGTCGAGCGATCCGGGTGATTCGGACCGGGGGGCCTATCCGAGAGATCCATGAAGCGTTTATCTGCTGGAACAGTTGTGGATTCACGGTGGAGAAGTCCATGGCAAGGGAAGACACGACTCGATAGGCGGGCCTCCAAATCGCACTGAATCCTCTCTCTCCAGGGTCGTGGGAGCCCCTTCCGGGGCTCCCACGGCCTTTTGTCCCCAGCGCAAACACCGCGCCCGCGCGGGTCTTGATGGACAAGTCGCGGGTGCTTCCCCGGGGAGTGGATTCTGAGCTGCTCGATGACCTTCGCCGGGTGGAAGCCTTTTTCGCCGCGCTTGCGCCAGTCCTCCCGAAGGTGGAGTTCTGGGAGGCCTTCTCGCTCGCGGTGAGCGATCGTCGCGGGGCGAAGCAGGTGAACGGGCTCTACGGGGCCCTGATCGAGATGCGACTAACGAAGGCGTTCCTAGCGCGAGCGCTCCGCCGGTACGTGGCCGGACTGATGATCGGGACGTACTCTTCCGAAACGATGGAACTCGCGTTTGCCTTCATCCTGGCGTCTCCTGAGGGATGCCGCCGGATCCGGCAGTGGATGGAGTTCCCCGGGAAGTACAAGCGTGAGGCTGCGATCCGCGTCGAAGGCGTGATCGGTCGCGCCCAGAAATACCTCCACGCGCTCAGCGCTCCCGCGTGAAGGCGTAAGCGCGCGACGCTCCGAACATCCGCATCAGGTGGAACAATCGTCCTCGCCACGCCTCAGCCTCAGTGGCGTACATAGAGCCAATTCATGTTCAAAGAATGGAGCGGCTCACCGGGTAACTCCGGAAGTGACCCAGGAGATCACTCCTCGGATCACGTCCAAATCTTTCGGCAGAACTCCCGACCCGCCCGTGGCAACCCCGTTCAGAAAGCGCATCCCCCGCCTCTTCATCGCCGTCCGGGCCCACCCGGGGCCCTTCTCTCCTGTCTTCTTCTTCTGGGGGGATGCGGATTCATCGGAGGCCAGGACGTCGGCCAGCGCACGGCGCAAGGGGGGAGCTCCGGCCGTCCGATCACGGTCGACGAACTTGACCAGATCACCAAGAGCTTCGCCGATCGCTACGTCCTCCTTCTCGCCAATGCTTGCGATATGATCAAGAAGGGAGCCGCTACCGTCGACGAACGGCGAAACGCCCATCGCCTGAAGCTGACCGGCGCTACGGCCGCTTTTGACGCCGCCACGGGCCCGGATCCCGTCAAGCAACTGGTCGACCTAGCCGTCGGGGTGGAGCTACAGAAGATCGTATGGGTTGACGAGGGGCAAGCTGAGCGCTTTTTCGGAACCGAGCAGACCGGCCGGCTCGCTGAGGCTCTTGGGACGGCCCAAACGGAGCTGTGGGGGCTTTGCACCCGCGCGATGAGACCTGAACAGATCCACGATCTTCAGCAAGCGATCCGGGTGTGGCGTCGAGACAATCCGGGACTCCCGTGGATCTCTGACGTCCGGTTCGACGTCGTGGTGGGCAATGATGGCGCAACTCTGATCGACGGAATCCTAGGAACCCTCTCCCCCGCCAGTGGCATGGTCACCGACTCGGTGGGCCAGGCGCGCTTGTTGGGCCAGCGGGCATTCTACTACCTAAAAAGGCTCCCCCGGCTGATGGACTGGCAGATGGAGGCTACCCTGGATACTACCCTCACCGCCCCAGAGGCGGGTTCGGTGGTGCGAGGCGTGTCGCAGACCCTGGAATCGGCCGCCGGCCTCCTCTCCCGGCTGAATGAGTTCATGGCACCGTCGACCGGCCGGGATGGCAGGTCGGTCGATCCGACAGTTCACGAGATTCGCCAGATCATTTCCGAGGCGAAGGACCTTGCCCGGGCGGCTCGCGAGGCTGCGGTGACGTTTGCCGGGCTCCGAACGGGTTCATCGAGCACCGAGGTCCCTTCGGCTTCGTTCGAACGAACGGAGAAGGAGGCGACCAACGGCTTCGACATCAAAGAATACACCCGGGCCGGCGCCCAATTCGCCGAAACGATCCGGGAAGCGAACGATCTCCTTCGCGCAGCCCGGGGTTTGGCGGAGTCGGAACCCGCGATGCGGCAAGTGGGAATCTCGGTGGAGTCCGCCGTGCGGGGCATAGCCCGTCAACGCCTCAACGCAATCGATCACACGGTGGCCCGAATCGCCGAGGTGATCATCCTCAGCACTCTGCTCCTTTCGCTCTATACGGCGTTCCTTTTCTGGTTGCGAAGGAGAGCAGGGGCTGCGATATCCCACCCCGGATCCTAGTGGGGCTCATCGATCGGGATGGAGTATGTTCCGGCGCGCCGATCAGGTGAATTCGGTTGTACTGTTTGCAGCCCCCCCCGGAGACCTGCCTCAAACCCCTGGGAATGGATGGATCAACATCGACACGCTTCCGTCCGCTCCAGGCCCGGCTACAACACCCCCTCGGAGCGTAGTGTTTTGAAGGTTCGAGGGTCTGGCGCGCGAGATCGTCTTGGGCCGCCGGTATCAATCAGAGTCGATCCCGAGTTCCGTCCGCTTGGGTTCCAACCTACTTTCACGTCCCCCTTCACGGGGGGCGGGGATGCAAAGGACGAGTGGCCCGGGTCCCCAAGGACCCGGGCCACCGGAATCGCGAAAGGGCCTATGGGTCTTTAATTGCCTTTGGCTGTGCAGCAGCTCTCGAACTCCGCCTTCATTCGATTGGCGAGATCCCGAGTCGCTTCTGTCTTCTCGCGACCCGCGATGAACGTGACCTTCGTCCCGTCGTTCACCTTCTTACTCTTGAACTGGACGGGGTTTGAATTGGACTCGCGAGCGTCGACGATCGCCGCGCCGTCCTCGATCTCCCGATTCGTCACCGTAAGCTTCAGCCGCCTGGCGGCGTCCTCGGCCGCCTTGACGCATGAATCCAGGCTGTTTGGATACGTCCCCTCGCAGCTGTTCCCGCCAAAGAAGGCCGACTTGGCCTCCTTGAGGCCCACCTTGTCGGCGATCCTTTCGTGGATCATCTCCGCCATATTCCGGTTGCCCGGATCGACGCGGACCGAGACATCCGAGTGTTTTTCGTCCAGGCTCCGCACGCGGACGACGACTTTCTCGCCGTTTGCCCCGCCGGGCCTGGATCTCGCCGCAGACTAGGCACTTTCGTCGCGCTTCCTGGGAACCCACTCAATACGATCATCTACCCAATCGCTCTGATGCCGGATCGGGTCCGTCCAATGACTATTGCCTTCCGAACCGGAGTAGAATCCAGCGGAAGCCCTCCTCCCCCGAGGCTCACCACCGCCCGTAACCCGGCGGCGCACACACCGTAGAAAGAGCAGGTTACGAACAGGCTGAGGAGTAACCGCTTGCACTAAATGCGAACGAGGCCGAACATAAGGAGACCCGCTTGATTCGCTGGGCTGCATTACTCACCGTGCTTTCCATCCTCGCGATGCTGACCTTCGTCTGGGCGCGTTGTCAGAAGAGTTGCGGCGACCGCCAGGGGGCATTGAGATTCTTCTGTCTATAGGGGGAGCGACCATGGATAAGAATCGCGATTCAGAGCCTGAAAAGTTGGCACCCGCCATTCACCTGTGCCCGACGACGCGGTCGATCTCCATTCCCGCAATCGGGCGACCGGGGTTATCGCCTCTCCTTGGATGATAGACCGCGTAACCAAATGTTTAGCCCCTTGTAAGGAGGGCAAAATGACTGTTTCGGGACCTGATCATTTTCAGAAGAAGAGGCGAGACATGTCTAAAGAAGCGAAGCTTGCGAATGCCGGTATTGCGTCATCCCACCAGCTGGTCGGCCGCAAGGTGGAGAATCCCAAAGGTGAAAGCCTGGGCAAGATCGAAGACGTCATGATCGACACGGGGGAAGGTCGGGTTGCCTATGCCGTGCTTTCGTTCGGCGGCTTCATGGGCATGGGGAATAAGCTGTTCGCCTATCCCTGGTCCGCGCTTCACATCCATGGGGAAGATAAAGTAACTTTGGATGTCACCAAAGAGTCACTGGAGAACGCCCCCGGCTTCCCCAAGGACAAGTGGCCCGACATGAACGACCGGGTCTGGGGCGCGAGCGTGCATACCTACTACAAGACTCAGCCCTACTGGCAATAGAGCCGAGGTGTCCTGAGGCCCCCGTAAGTCAAATGGGGGTGCAAGGTAACACTTGCACCCCGACACGTCTGTGGCGTCGGGGTGGATCGGCAGGCACGATGCTGCGAGGAGACCTGTGAATCCTTCACTCACAAAAAGCCACCCGAGCTGTCTCGGGAAGGCCAACCGCGGATTCGGCACCTGGCCACCCCAACGACCCCTCGCAACAAGGAAGCCCCTTGAGCCTCACGCCTTCCCATCCGAAGAGTAACCCCGATCCCATTCACTCGTACAGATGACGTGAAGGCTGGTGCTCCGCCTGCCCGTTGCACTTTTCCTGAGAAGCTGATCCACGTTCACTGGCAACATTTCCCCCACGGTTCCGCCCATTGGGCACAAACGTATTTTCGAACTATCGGGCCTGGGCTGAATCGAGGCATGATCTTACTCTGATGGGATTCCTTCGACCCAAGCGGCTCGTCAACTGGAACCCGATTTGAGCCAATGACCTGGGTTAGCCGCCGGGTATCTCTTTGGAAAGCTGTCCTCCAAGGGAATCCCGGAGATCCCGCTCCCAGCTTCCGCAAATGGAGCGAAGCGTGTTCGCTATCGGGAAGGATTCAGTCGACTGCATCCCAGCAGGAACTCAGGCACACTGCATTATTCGGAAGCAAGAGTGCCTCTGGAGTCCGCTCAGGACACCCGGGCCACATCCCCATGATGCTCGAAGCACGGCGCCGTAGGGTGCCCTTTCGATCCATCCGAAATAGTCCCACCTAAGCGAGAAGTGACGCGAGGTCGGTAATGTGACGTTCGACCTCGTCATCCGACACTTTCTCAAGGCGGAGGCGAGATCTTAGCATGCCGCGGAGCCTGAGCCTAAGCCGGTGGACCGCCGTTTTCGCTGCTGTTTCGGAGAGTCCGGTCGCTTTTCCAATGCTCACGTAGTCCATCCCGCGCGCCTGGAGATCGAAGGCCTTGAGGTGGGATGGCATCCCCTGTAGATCCAGGATGCACTGGCCCAGGAGGCCCTTCGCCCAGGCGCGATCGAGGATCTTTTCCGGAGGCTCAGACGTGGAGACCGAACCAGCGATTCTCGGCTCGCCCAATTCTGGGTCGAGAGATACCGCTTTACGCCCTCCCCCTCGCTTCAGACGTCCCCAGGATCTGCGACGATCCTTGAGGAAGTTGGTCAGAGCCGCCAGGAGGAAGGTCCGGAAACGTCCTCGCTGGGGGTCAGCCCTGGGAATGATGTTGTGTTCGAGGGCGCCCGCAAAGAATTCCTGAACGAGGTCCTTCGCCTCCTCATTCCCGAATCCCCTCTGGCGAACAAAGAAGTAGAGTGGTTTCCAATACACGCGGATGAGGGCATCGAGCGCCTCGATTTTGGGAGCAGCCCGTACTAATTCCCATGAAGTCTTCTTGAACGTGATGCATTTGCCCAGTATGTCCGTGTCCCCGCCTCGTCCGAAGGCGGTTCCCCTTCGCTGCGTCGGGGCCGGGGTGCCGTCGGTGGACTCCGCCGAGAGCTTCGGCTTGGGATCGAGAGCCGCAGCGGGAGCGTCACACACTGGGGCCTTTGTCGCCACGAGCAGATGGTGGAGCTGATCCGAGAAGAGATCCAGCCGGACTTGTTTGATCAGGACGCTCGCCACTCCCCTCTGGTTCGCCCGGGCCGAAAATGCCTCGTCTGTTTTCACGCACAGGATGATGACCGGGATTTCCGCGTTCACTCCTCTGACTTTGGCCAAGAATCCGAATTCCTCACTCTCGTCGATTCCCCGTTCATAGACCAGGGCGTGCAGGGCGTTCCGGGCCAGCCGGCGTAGGGCGTCCGCTGGATCCAGCACGGGATCGACCACGATCGGGGGCGCTCGCCGCCGCATCGCTTCGCCGATGCTCCTGAGGAAGTCAACGTCCCGATCGACGATGAGAACCTGCCGCCTCTGCACCGACACCCCCGGCTGTCCGGCCTGGGGACAGCTCTTGTCGAGAACCATCCAGTACATGCCGATGGATCTCATCATCTCCAGAAGAGGCTCACACTCCACCGGCTTGGCAAGGTATGAAGTCACTTCGGTAAAAGGCGGGAGCTCGGAATCGCCCGGATCCGCTCTTGAGCCAGTCAGAACGATGACCGGGAGGTTCTTCATATTCTCCTGGGAACGGATCCAGGCCAGCACCTGCATGCCTGGAGGCTCCGAAAGCGTCAGGTCCAGAAGGACAAGGGATGGGAAAGGATGAGACTCGCGATCGGCAAACTCATCCTGCCCGGAAAGGTAGGCGATCGCCTTCAAGCCGTCGTTCACGATCCGGAGGGGATTGACGAGGTTCGCCTGGGCCAGGGCTTCCTGCACGCGGATGATTTCGCCCGGATCATCCTCGACGAGGAGCATCGGAAAATCGGTGACCTTCATCTTTCCCCTGCCAATTTACTTCACCGTGACACTGAGCAAGCAAGCCTGAACGGCCTTGATGGGTCCGGACCCCATCGAATCGAGAGACGTGGCCACTCAATATGGGAGGCCCTGCCGTGCGTCCTGTCCGACATTTCCCCAGCGAGGAATGCTTCTTGAGCATGGGTCATGTCGGCGTTCATGCTGATCACTCGCGCAACTGTTGGGCCATGAAGGTCAGGGGACCGGTTGGCCATGGAGGCAAGGCATCCTCCGGACTTCGAGCGAAGCGGTCCAGGGCCCGCCGTTTGGTGAAAGCGATGGACCCAGTACCCTGGAAAGTGGAAACGAGTTCGTAATCCTCCGTGGGCAGAGGTAGTCCGGGATTCAAGGAGGGTGGAAAGGAAGTTGGGATCGGTTGGCGCCTCGTAGTCACCTCAGATCTGGCCGGGTCCCGTCGCTCGTACGACTTTCTCCCATCCCCCGGGATGTCTTCACCGGCTAGGCATTGAATATGATTCCTTGCCCGCCCTCCTGCGACCCGATCAACGTCAGATGGACATCCTTCGCCACGGATAACACCTTATTCATCGAACCAGCTCCCTTCTCCTCGGCCGGACTGACCCACACCCACAGTCCTCCTTTCCGGAGGGTTAGTTCCCTTGTAATCAGGATGAGTGCCGTCTGGGACAGGCTTGCCCATGGGTCGATGGCAATGGAGACGTTCTTCTGCGACCCGTCGCCCGCCTTCGCGTACATAGACCCGCGAAGGAGGCCGATTATGCGCTGTTTCGTGACAAGGGTCTTGTTGCTCGGCGGTTTGGCTCTGATCCTGCCCGCCTGCGGCTCATCCCACTCAGACACTTCCGGCGGCGGATCGGACAAAAGCCCGAATCCGGTTTACAGCGACACCGGGATTCAAACGTTTCCTGATGAGGGACATTCGCACGTCGTGGTCGGAACCGTCATTGCGTATGGGACCGATCCGCCAACTTCCGGTGCTCACTATCCGTACCCGGAGGCGGGAGGCTACTACACAAGCCCAATAGCGGCCGGTTTCTTAGTCCATTCCATGGAACACGGAGGCGTGATCATCTACTACGATCCGGCTACCGTGACCGGCGCCGAGAAGAGTACCCTGATGACGCTCGCGAGTGCCCACCCCGGCATATTCTCTCAGGTGGTCTGCGATCCCCGATCTGATTCAACCTATCCCATCATCCTCACGGCGTGGACACACTGGCTGCGGCTCACCACTTACGACCAAAGCCGCATCAATGGTTTCCTCGCCCTGTTCTTGGGCGAAGGTCCAGAGGGAGCACCAGCGACCCCCTGGGGCGATCCTGCGATGAACAATGCGACGGCATTATCCTTTTTTCTCTCATCCTACGAACTCGAGATATCGGACATCGCCCGTCCAGGCTCAGTGTCGACCAACACCGGGATGACGTATCATGCACAGGCCCTCACCATTTCGGTCGACATGAAAGTTTCCGCATCGTCTGCTCTTGCTGACGCCGAATCAGTTCAGATTCTGGATGCCTCTTCGGCCGCCATACTTGCCGAAGCGATCTACACTGCGTCGACGGGCGAGATCACCCTTTCGATCGGGGCCGTCTCATATCCCCCCGTTTCAGTCTCTCCGGGTGCGTTCATCACCGTGACGTTCCGGGTCGACTCCGTTCACAATGCCACGTGGGCGGTAGCCGGGACCCCCGTCAGCCCGGCCATGGCGTTCGGTACCCCGACGGTCACGGTGGG
>Ga0222749_10000455_pt1 | contig 25167 bp, 19 predicted proteins | sample IncBWH2Mmetat_FD_197234 | JGI IMG/M metagenome (GOLD analysis project Ga0222749, IMG submission 197234) | Metatranscriptome of lab incubated forest soil microbial communities from Barre Woods Harvard Forest LTER site, Petersham... | ecosystem: Environmental > Terrestrial > Soil > Temperate... | reverse complement strand
GGCAAATATGCCCGGGATTGCGGCGCCCGATCGATGATGATCTCCAATTACTTGCTCAATGGACCCGGGCACGGCGAAAACGGCCGTATCGTTTTCCGCGACCCGAAGGAACTCAAACAAACACTGGCAGCCTTGGGTGTCGTGGCGCCGGCCATCAGCGCCCATTGCGCCGCCTATGCGCATCTCAGCGCAAAATGGGGCCTGGAATATGCCGAGAAATTCGTTCCCGCCCCGGTCCTGGAGCGCGGAACCCAATATGTGGAAGACTGGTCGGAGGAATACCTGCTGGGCCTGCTGGAAACCGGCACCGCGGCCGGCATTCATATTTACGGATGGTTCTGGGGCTTGTGGGGGAACCCGGTTTTGCATGGAGGGTATCCCTGGGTTTTCGGTTGGGACTCCATGATGGGGGCGGGGTTGAACCGCTTTCGAGATAAGACCGCCAAAATCCGCGCCCGAGCTGACCGGCTAGGCGCCTATCTGGCTCATGAAATACATCCGGCCACCGGCGCGATTTGTTCCCGGGATTTCGGCCTGTTGCTGCTGGCCACAGACTACGACAAGTGCCTGTGTGTCTGGGGCGACCCAAGCCATTGCTGGGCGGGTGAAACCTGGACCCGCCGCTTCACCAGCCCGTTTGTGGCTCCGCGAGTGGTCGGGAGTCATGCCAAGAACTTCAAATTCCTGGAAGGTGTTTCCACGCTTATGATCTCGGAGGATTGGCCGCAGAGGGGGCATCAGTTCTGCGGGCATGGCGAAGGGGAAGTGAACCTGGAGAGCTACACCAAGATGCTGCTGGCGATTGGTGCCGGCGATCGCTTTTGCGCGATCATGGGAGGCGACCTCATGCCGATGTACAGCGAAGCCGAGGACAGTATTTTGCCGCTGACCTCTCCCGCGCCTAATCTCCTGGGCGCCTGCAGCGCCGGCATCAAGTGGGTCAACGACCACCTCACCGGGATGTCCATGACCAACACCACTTTTACTGATACAATGGGTAACGCCTAAGATTCGTCCAGGGCAGCCTTTCGAGGCTGTGGTCCGGGCGGCTCAAGCGATCCGCCCCTAAGGCGGCTCAAAACATCCGTGGGAACCTCTTGGAGTTTAGCCCGCGAAGCCGGGCAATGGACGGTGGGTGGGCTCGGCGTCCTGCTGGCCATTTTGGCTTCCGGGCACGCGGTCCTGTATAAACGCGACTCCCGCTCCGCCATTGCTTGGGTGGGCTTCGTCTGGCTAATACCGCTGCTGGGACCGGTCCTCTACTTCATGTTTGCGGTCAATCGCGTCCGGCGTCGGGCCAGTCTTTTGCGCTCGAATCTCGAACGCTACCGCTCTCATTCAATTAAAGAGGAGTGTTCCCCCGAAGATTTGCATCGCCACCTGCCCGGCCACACCGGGCATCTGCAAATGCTGGCCCGAGTCGTGAGCAAGGTGGTCGAGCGCCCATTGCTGCCTGGCAATCGCCTCGAGCCGCTCGTTAACGGCGACCAGGCGTTTCCCGCCATGCTCGAGGCGATCAACCAGGCCCGCCACACCGTGTCGTTGCAGACGTACATTTTTGACCGGGACGAAATTGGGCTGGCATTTTCGCGGGCGCTGGGGGATGCCGCTCGGCGCGGCGTCGAGGTCCGCGTCTTGATCGATGCCGCCGGCACTCGCTATTCCTGGCCAACCATTCTGCACGCTTTGCGCCAGGAAGGCGTTCGCTACGCCCGATTCCTCCCTCTATTCAGCCTCGGACGGCTGCTGGCCATGAACCTGCGAACGCACCGCAAGCTCCTCGTCGCAGACGGCGTTCTGGGTTTTACCGGAGGCCTGAACATCCGGGTCGGACATTGTCTTCAAAAAAATCCCCGCAGCCCGGTTCAGGACCTCCATTTCCGTGTGCAGGGACCAGTCGTGACCCAAATGCAGGAGGCCTTCGCCGATGATTGGTTGTTCTCCACTGGAGAATCTTTGCGCGGCGACCAATGGTTTCCCAAGCCTGGCGTCGCCGGGGATGTGCTCGCGCGGGCGGTCATTGACGGCCCGGACGAAGATTTTGAGAAACTGCGCTGGACGCTGCTGGGCGCGCTATCTATCGCTCGCCACTCCGTCCAGATTACGACTCCCTATTTTCTTCCCGATCGGGCCGTGGTCTCGGCCTTGAACGTCGCGGCCATGCGCGGCGTGCGAGTGGATATCCTCCTGCCATCCAGGAGCAATCTGCCCTTCGTGCACTGGGCCTCGGAGGCGATGTGGTGGCAAGTGCTGGAGCACGGTTGCAATCTTTGGCTCACCCCGCCGCCTTTCGATCATTCCAAACTCATGATCGTCGATGGGTCCTGGGTCTTGTTGGGCTCGGCGAATTGGGATTCGCGCAGCTTGCGTTTGAATTTTGAATTCAACCTGGAATGTTACGATGTGCACCTCGCCCAACGCCTGGGGCAGCTCATCGAAGCCAAGCGTGAACATGCGCGGCCCGTGACGCTCGCAGATGTCGATGCGCGCTCCCTGCCGGTCCGTCTGCGCGACGGTCTCGCCCGCCTGGCCACTCCTTATCTGTAGCTTTAAAGAGCGCTTCAAGCCCTTCGACTAAGGCCCTGTCGCATCGTTGTTATCTTCCCATCCGCGGCGACTGTGGTATGCCCACCAGTCGAGTTCCTTGGGATTTCGCTTCTCGAAGCCCGCATGTGTGTCGGCAAGAACTACGTTCATACCGCCATCGTGTGGAGTACCGACGTCGGTCCAGTAAGGCATTTCCCAGACCAGAACAGCCTTTGTTGGGTTGACCACATCGGGAAGTCGCGGTTTGATCGACGCGCTTCAGGTCCGACGCTTGCACAGCGGTGTTCCATCGAATTTTCATCACATTAGGCCACTTTTAGTGATTTGGAAAGGCGTCACCCAATTATTTGCCCTGCCCTAGCGGGCCGCTTTTTAAACTGCTGTTGCACATTCGTTGCCTCGCCGCCCTTGAACTGTAACCTGGGCCTTTTAGGTTCTGCGTGCTCAAAAACCTGTCCAGGCGCGGCATCGGCTCAGTTTGAGTTCTGCCGACGGCCTGTTTTTCGCGTGCGAGGCACCGGAACGGGGCTGCAACTGGAGGGTGACTGTGCTTGGGTGGAAGTCGGAATGTGAAATCGTTGTACTCAGAAATATGAAGCCAAAGCTTTCATTTGAGCCGCATCTTGTCGTCAAGGAAATGCCACTCCCGCCGGGAAAGGAGTGGACTATTCAATCCCCAGGGTGGTCATTCTTGCATGTGAGCAGTGGCGCCGGCTATTGGTTGCATCCCCAATCAAACTACGATTTGGGCACCGGATCGGTCCTGGTTGTTTCCGAGCGCGCCAAGGGGGTGATTCGAGCCAGCCAGTTGGGACCCGTGGTGATGCACTATTTTCGTCTGCAACCCGAAAGATTAAGCGGCCTGGTGACGCTCGGCGAGCAGCAGTTCTTACAGAGTGCGGCTACCCAAGATCGATTGGCCGCGCGGCTGTTTGCTCCGTCATCGCCCATCTCGCAGAAATTCAAGATCGTCTGCGGAAATGTTGGAGGCAGCAGCGGTTTCTGCGTCCGGTTGGACTTATTGGCACTTTTCAGCAGCGCCTTTGAAGGAGAGTTGCAGTCCCCGGTACAAGAGGCCGCCACGGATGCCAAGATGCGCCTCGTTGTTTTGCTCAATGAAACACCGGCCTCCGAGTTGCTGGACATGAGCTTTGCCGACTTGGTGCAGGAGACACGTTGCACACCGCGTCATTTGAGCCGGATCTTTCATCAAGTGGTAGGGATGTCCTTCCGCGAGAAGCAAGCGCAGGTGCGCCTGATGCGTGCACAGGAATTGCTTGCAACTACTGAATCGAAGGTAGTCGAAGTGGCTTTGGAAAGCGGTTATCAGTCGCTGAGCTTGTTCAATCTAATGTTTAAGCGGCGCTTTGGCACAACGCCAGCGCGATGGCGGGACAAGAGCAGGGTCGGCAATAACTCGAGACGATCGGGCGGCAGGACAGCGATTCTGAGGGCATAATGAGCGCTCTGAAACGCAAAGACGCAGAGGGTCCAAGACTCGAAACGCAATCAGCCGATGACAGTTTTGATTCTGCCCCTGGTCGAGCTCGCCCAATCAGTGCCCCCGTCATGATAAAGTAACACTCCCTCGCTTTACCGACAACGGAGCGTGGCCTATGGTGCGCGCTGCTTGATTACAAACGATGTCTGTTAGGAGAGCCGCATGGTCAGCCAACGCTCTATAGGTATTCGCACTTTGGCCCTTCTGTGGCAGTTGGTGTTGGTCACTTTGAGCTACTGGGGGTGGATGTTCATTTGGCAAAGCCCCCTATTCTCGGACCACGAGGTCCTGCAACGCTATCTTTTGTTCAACGAATTCCTCTTGATCGGGCTGTTGTTTGGATCCGGGCACAGAAGGGAAAGCACCGGGCTGGAGCACAGTTGGGTCCTGGCGATCCGTAAAAGCATCCGCCAGGCGTTTTTGGGATTGTTCTGTGTCTTCCTGGTCGTTTTCGCACTGCAGGATACGACGGATAACTTGCGGTCTTTCTTCTTCAGTTATGTTCCTTGGCTGTACCTAACCTTGCTGTTTTCAAATTATTTGTTGCCGCGATTCCTGGGCAAGTGGGCTTTCTCGGGTGATCGCGAGGAGCGCGTGGCTCTGGCAGGAACGGGGGAACAGGCGGCCCAAATAAAACCCTGGTTGGAACGCAAGAGCCTGGTCGGTTTCAGGACGGTAGGACTGGTTTGTCCGCAGCCGGCCGCGGCGGGGGGATCACCGTTCCCGTTGCTGGGAAGTCTCGAGAACATGGGCCAGATTTTGCGGGAACGATCCATCACCCAGGTTATCGTGCTGGATTTGTCTCTTGGCAGCCCTTGGGTGCGGCAACTCACCCAACTCTGCGAAGGCGCCGCCGTGCGCCTGTTGGCTCTTCACGATCCGAACGATTACTTCAATCATACAACCACCACTTTCGAGGACGACGGCGTTCGCTTTATCGGCCTGCGCGAAGAACCTCTGGAAAGCCCCTTAAACCGTTTTATCAAACGGCTCTTTGACCTGGTGGTTGCGCTGCCGGTAGTGCTGTTTATCCTGCCTTTCACGACGATTCTGGTTTGGATCCTTCAGCGCCTTCAATCGCCCGGTCCGGTCTTTTTCAAGCAACAGCGCACCGGAATGATGGGCCGGCCTTTTACCATGCTTAAGTACAGGTCCATGCATCCAAATCACAATTGCGAAGCAATGCAGGCATCAAAGAATGATCCGCGTATCTTCTCCACAGGGAAATGGCTGCGCAAACTTAGCATCGACGAACTGCCCCAGTTCCTTAACGTCCTTCGCGGCGAAATGAGTGTAGTTGGTCCCAGGCCGCACCTGCCGGAGCACGACGAGATGTTTGCCCGGGTGATGAGACGGTATCTGATTCGTAAATTCATCCGGCCCGGCATCACTGGCTGGGCCCAGGTCAATGGATTCCGGGGCGAAATACTTTCCGAAATGGACATTAAACAGCGTGTTGAATCCGACATTTATTACCTCGAACGCTGGTCCTTCAGTCTGGATTGTTTGATCGTTTTGAAGACCGCAGTGCACTGTGTTCTTCCCCCTCGGAGTGCGTATTGAGTTAACAGACATGCCACGGTTCCGACATCGGATTGTCACCATTGGCGGGCACTCTGGATAGCCCGGCAAGGATCGATCCGGTTTGACAGTGGAATCGGCCTCCGGGCAGCAGATACGGCGTACCCAACGCTGACAGGGTTGGTGGCCGATGTAACTGCAGGTGAGTGAAAAGGCAACCAGGGCCGGAATGTTTTTGTGGCGCGAATCACCCGCACAGCCACGGGCGGCAGCTTGCCTGGAAAACATAACCGCGAAATACGCTAAACACGCGAAAACATGAATTCTCTCTCTGCGCTCTTTGCGTTCTCTGCGGTTAACACCAAGTAGTGACTGAAAAGACCATAGTTTTGCCGCCCGCCTCGTCCGGCAATGGGCATGAAGCCAATTACCGGCTGACGGTCATGGTGCCCAAGCGCCGCTACCTCTCGTACTTGCGCGAACGTTGGTGGGTCGTGGTCGTCTGCCTCGCGTTATCGATCGGTGCAATGCTCACCTACGAGACCCTTCGGCCGGAAACGTATACTTCGTTCGCGCAGCTTTATCTCTCCGGAGATGTGCAGTTGAACACTGGAATGCTGTTCACTGAGGATTCCGTGAACTACTACGGCACGCAAATCGAGCTGCTCAAGAGCGCCCGGCTGCAAGGCGCCGCTTTTGATCGCGTTGGAATAACCCTCAGGCCGGGGCAAAAGAACCCTTACAAAGTGGATGTCTACCAGCCGATGAAGACCTCCATTTTGGCGGTCCAGGTCACAGGGCCGGAGCAAGTCACAACGCAAAAAGTGTTGGAAGCCCTGATCGAGGAATATCTGAATTATAAAAAGGATACGCGCAAATCCACCTCTGAAGATTTGGTAAACTCGTTAACCTCGGAGCTAGCAAAGCGCGAAGCCGAACTCAAGGCGGAGCAGGACAAGTGGGCGGACTTCCAAAAATCAAACAATGTCGCTGTTCTCGAAGAGGAAGGCAAAAGCGCGGGGCTTTACCTGGCGGAGCTGAACCTGCAGCTTTCCAAGCTCAAGCTGGAGCGTGAGCTGCTCGAACAAGGCATCGCTTCAGCTTTCCCTGTCCTCCCGGCGACCAACCCATTGGCCAACACTTCGGTCTCAACGAATCTCCTCCAGGCGGTGACAGCGACGAATTTGGCCGCTGGATCCAGCGATTCCATTTTGAAATCTTCCCGGGTCGAACTGGCCGTCCTTTTCGCTGAAAGAGCGGCGAAAGCGAATCAGCTCCCTGCCCTGCACCCATTCATGCGCAAACTCGATGACGACATCGCGCGCCTGCAGGACACCGTTTCGGCTCTTGAGCAACAAAACCTCGCGCAGAAGAAGAACGAGTTGGATGAACTGGAAAAGCGGTTGATCGCGATAACCAACGCCATTCCCTCAGTCGAAGCCAGAGTTCTCAGTATCAACGAGAAGCTCTCCGAAGGACAAAGGTTCAAGAACAATATCCAGCGTGAAGAGGGATATTATGATCATCTTTTAACGACCCTCCAGGGTGTGGACCTGGGCAAGAACGTTCAACAGGAGCGCTTGTCGATTCTTCAGCCAGCCTCTCCCGCGCGACCCACTCAAAGAAACCTGGCCCTGCGCATTGCTCTGGCGGGAGTGGGTGGGCTGTTCCTCAGTCTGGGCTTGGTTTTTGCCTGGTATTTGTTGGACGACCGTTTCGTGTCAGTCCGCGATATCAAGGACCAGTTCGGCGAAATGGTCCTGGGTCTGGTTCCGCAGGTCAAGGTCCCTCGATCGAAGCCGCAAAAAGTGCTCCTCGAGGGGAGCGACTCAAGAAAAGCCTACGCCGAATGCTACCGGCACCTGCGCTCCGCTCTCTTGCTGTCTTCCCTGGGCGAGAGCCGGCCACAAACCCTTCTCGTCACAGGCGCTACTCCAGCGGAAGGCAAGACTACGATTGCAGTGAACCTCGCCCTGGTGCTCGCCCGCAGTGGTCTTAAGGTGGCCCTCGCGGATATGGACGCCCACGCGGGTGGCGTTCATCGCCTGCTCGGATGCCAAGCTCAACCAGGTGTCCTGGATTTTCTCCGTGGCGAAGCCACAGCGAAGGACGTTCTCCAGCAGACTGAAATTCCAGGCCTGAGGCTCGCTCCAGCCGGCTCTCACACCGAGCATGCTGAAGGCCTGTTCATGCGGCCCCAGCTCGACGAATTGATGTCTGAACTGCGAAAAGATAACGACTTCGTCATCCTGGATGGGGCACCGATTCTGGCCGCTGATGATGCGGCCTTACTGGTCCCGCATGCGGATGTGGTGATCCTGGTGGTCCGCCCGTTTTACACGAGGTCCCGGTTGGTGCGCCAGGCTCTGGACATGCTGTACCAAAGACAGGCAAAACAGGTCACGATCATTTTGAACCGCGCGCGGAAGGACGACCTCGCCGGTCATTATTACGCGCGGAACGGTCGGAATGGTGCGTCAAAGCCCGGGAAGCAGCGGGCCAAGGCCAGTGCCTGATATTCACCGAGACTCGCCCAACTCACCACGGCGGTCCCCCTGCCTTGGAACAATTGGTGCTCATCGAAACCATGGCCTTGTCACGGACAGGGAGATTGCTCCTTTGGTTAGCCTCGATTTTGCTGCTCCCCTGTGGAGCGATTGGGCAAACTAACGTGGTAAACTCACCCCATTATGTGTTTGCGCATTACATGGTTTGCTATGCGACTTACGGCCAAACCCTGGCCGGTTACGAGCGTGAGATCCATGAAGCCCAGGCCGCGGGAATTGATGGGTTTGTGCTGGATGTCGGGGTTTGGGAGCCGGGATACTATCAGGACCGTGTTGCGCTGATCTACAAGGCGGCTGAGGCACTTGGCACCGGTTTCAAATTATCCTTCTTCATCGAATTTTCGGGCACTACGAATATCACCGATATGGTTCATACCTATGCCAGGCGACCAAACACCTTTTGGTATCAGGGCGGGATGGTCCTCTCTTCATGGGGGATGAATGACGTTCCTTCGCTCGGTTGGGTCGGCCTGAATTGGACCAATATCCTCGGTGGGCTGAGGAGCCAGGGATACCCCATCTTTTTCATTCCACATTTCTGGCCTGCATACGCGCAGGAACTTCCAAGCTACGACGATGCCCGGAGCCTGCTTGCCACGAACGCCGCGATTCTTAACGGTCTTTTCCTGTTTGGCGCGGTCGGGTTGCCATCGCAATTGGCTCAATGTAATTCGAACTATACCAAGGCTGTTCATGAAGCAGGAAAGACTTTTATGGCCGGCGTCACTCCCAACTATTGGGGCAATGCGCAGCCAAGCAATGGGCGCCGGTATTTTGAGTCCTATGGCGCAGAAGGGCTCGATCTTCAGTGGAAGTCCATCCTGGCCAACCAGCCGGATTGGGTGAACCTGGTCACCTGGAACGATTTCAACGAAAGCACGTACATCTCTCCTGTGGACGACCCCAGCCAGTATTCCGGTTTCCTCAGCGCGCCCGCGCGGTATTCTCACAAGGGTTATCTCGAATTCTCCAAGCACTATATCGCCTGGTACAAGACCGGTCGCGAACCCGTGTCAGGCATCGACGTCCTCTATTACTTTTATCGCACGCACTCAAAAACAGCTGTCGCCGCCAACACGAATGATGTGCCGGTGACCGCGATGGCAGGGAATGTCCAGGATGTCATCTACACGGCTGTTCTTCTGCTGGCCCCGGCGCAACTGGAGATTACCTCCGGAACGAATTCCACGACCAACTCCCTGCCCACGGGAGTGAATTACCTGCGAACACCCTTCGCCCCCGGCCATCAGAAGTTCACCTTACGGAGGAATGGCAACGAAGTTTTCTCCACTCAAGGACCCGACATCCTGTCGCAGATTCAGGTCTATGATTTTTTCCCGGCCAGCGGTTACGCCACCAAGCCGCTGCCCCCCGACAACTTTCGCGTGCTGGGAACATACTAAGTCCGCCCGGCCGGAGTCAAGTGGGGAGGGAAGCTGAACGTAATCGGTAAGTGACGGCGGGCAGAACAGCGGCGCGCGGACTTTCTTGTCCGCAGCAACAACGGAAGTTTGAGCCGACTACGGTATAATCCTGAACCTCAGTTAGCTTGCACGTTACTGCCGACTAGAAAATCCAATGCCCACTAGGATTTAAACGCGAACTGGCCACTCTATTGCCTTGTACTCACTTGTCCCGGAGGGACATTCGACAATAGCCCAACGCTTCAGCGTTGGGATCGACGGTGGTAGCGGGAAAGCCCCGAAGGGACGGCTGAGGAATGCTACTCGGATTCAATCGTCCCTCCGGGACTTAGAGAGTTTTACGCGTTCAACCCAACGCTGAAGCGTTGGGCTACTCTCAGGCATCCCTCCGGGATGGGAAATGAAATCCTAGTTGACATTGGACTGGAAAGTCCGCGCGCCGCCCGTCACTGACCAATTAAAGCCGGACCCTCTCTTCGAACAATCCAATTTGAGGGCTAACCACATGCCTGCCAGCTTAGGGTTCAATTGAGCGTACGACAGACAATTGATCTGCTCTGCCCTCCCCTTCTGCTGGGCTTCAAGCGGCGCGTTGAAGCGTCGTCTTTGGCCTCGCGTTTGATGCGAGGCACTTTTTGGTCTTTGGTCGGAGCGGTTTTGTCGCGTTCCCTCGGATTGGCCTCTTCCATCTTTGTGGCCAGGATAATTGGCAAGGTCGGCATGGGCAAACTTGGGATTATTCAAAGCACCGTCGGGATGTTCAGCACACTGGCGGGACTGGGGCTCGGTCTGGCGGCCACAAAACATATTGCGGAATATCGAGTTAAAGATTCCTCGATGGCGGGTGAAACGATCGGTTTCCTGAGTCTGCTTTCGTGGATCAGCGGCGCCACGATGACTCTCGTGGTAATTGCGCTGGCACCCTGGCTTGCACGCCACACCTTGGCCGCTCCGGAGCTTGCCCCCCAGTTACGAATGGGATCCCTGCTGCTCTTCTTTGGCGTAGTAAATGGCGTGCAGACAGGGGTGCTTTCCGGTTTTGAGGCTTTCAAGCGAATTGCGCGGATCAATCTCCTATCAGGTCTGGCAAATTTCTCCCTGGTGGTTGGCGCCTCGTACCTTGCGGGTCTGCCGGGAGCTGTCTGCGGGCTCGTGGCGAGTCTCGCGTTTAATTGCGGCTTGAATTTTCTCGCGGTCCGATATGAAGCCGCCGTCTCGGGTGTTTTCATCACTTTCCGAAACCTGGATAAGCATTGGAGTTTGCTCTGGCTGTTTGGTCTTCCAGGAATGCTGTCGGGACTCGTTTCCGGACCGGTCGGCTGGATCTCCGGCACGATGCTGGTCAGGCAACCTGGCGGGTATGCCGAAATGGGCATTTTCAACGCCACCACCAACTGGTTTCAAGCGGTGGCGTTTCTTCCCGATTTGCTTGCCCGCGTCTTGCTGCCGATCTTGTCTTCGTACAACGCCGCGAAGGACAAACGCGGCACGAACCGGGCGCTGACCATCGCAACCTGGGCCAATATATCCATCGTTATCCCCGTGATCGCCGTGGGGAGCCTCTTTAGCCGCTTTATCATGGGACTTTACGGGCCGGGATTTGCCCAAGGCTGGCTGGTCATGGTGCTCACCATGCTGAGTGCGGGTGTGCTAACCATCCAAGGACCGCTAGCCGATAATCTCGTTGCGGCATCCAGAATGTGGGCGTATTTCTGGGCACATGTTGGGTGGGGCATGATATTCCTCACCGGTACTTTTTTGTTGGTGCCGGCCCATGGAGCAATTGGATTGGCGACCGCCCGGCTGATTGCTTACACTGCCAACGGCTTGGGAGTCGTTGGGATTGCCTGGTGGTATGCAAGCCAACGTAAGACATTAATTACGCCGCCCTGACCATGGGAGATTCGCGATTTCACGCGCTTTTGCCGGTTCGAGACGAGGCCGACATCATCGGTCAATCCCTACGACATATGCTGACGTGGGCAGATGCCATTTATGTCTTCGACACCGGTAGTGTGGATGACACCTGGGAAATCGTGCAGAACTTCGCCCGGAAGGACCGGAGGGTGATTCCGTTGAAACGAGACGCGGTGTACTATTCCGAACCCCTGTTGCGCGGATGGATGTTTAATCAGGCACGTAAGAACATGCGGGAGGGTGATTGGTTCCTGCGAGTCGACGCGGATGAATTTCACCACGTTCACCCAGCAGAATTTGTGAGGACCCGATTACGCAGAAATGAAACCATTGTCTGGCACCAATATTACGATTTTCGGCTCACGGCGTCCGAGGTGGAGGACTGGGAAGCGGGTAGAGAAACTCTGGCTGATCGCCAACGGCCGATCGAAGAGCGCCGAGGCTGGTTCACACCCAACACTTACAGTGAACCGCGGCTGTGCCGATACCGCGAGACGATGCAGTGGCCGGCGACTCATTCTTTTCCCTGCAACGCTGGATACGTGGCACGGGAACGTCTGCCCATCCGGCACTACCCACACCGCGACCCTGAGCAGTTACGTCGCCGCTGTCGGCTTCGTTCGATCATGATCGCCAACTATAACCGCGACTGGACGCAGCCGGAAACCCATCACTGGTCCGAAGCCGAGTGGCGGAGATTCGTCACGCCGGATGATCTACCCGAACTCCAGCGCTGGGAGCCCGGCGCGCCGCTGCCCCAACTTCATTACAATAGCCACTTACGCCCGCCTCATATTCGTGCAGTCCAAAAGCTTGTCCACACGTTCTGCCTGCCGATTCTGGATCGCACGCGGGCCAGGTGGCCGGAAACAGCCTATCCATTCAAAATCCCCACGGACATTGTGAACGTCCTGGAGCGGGAGTTGGCCCAGTGATTTCGTGAAAGCGTTGGCTTCATCTCTCAAGTCGCTGATCCCTGCCCGCTACCGGCCCATTGGGTACCTTCTGCACTTGACGCGGACGCGGACGGAGCGCCGAGTGCGCTCCGGGCCCTTTGCCGGTGTGCGCTACGTGGAGGATTCGGTTGGGAGCGCCTACATTCCCAAACTGCTGGGCATTTACGAAAATGAACTGGCGGCGGAGGTGGAAAGCATTTGCCGGCGCGAGCCTGGTTTGATTGTGGATATCGGCGCAGCGGAAGGTTACTACGCGGTCGGGTTTGCGTTGCGCAACCCTCAGGCAAAAGTTGTCGCGTTCGAAATGGAGCCGGCGGGACAAGCTGCCCTGCGCGAGATGTCCTCGCTAAACCAGGTGGCCAACCGCGTCGAAGTGCGCGGCAAATGCGAGCCGGCCGACTTGTCGGCAATCCTGGGAGATGCCGCCAACCCGGTCGTTATTTGCGATGTGGAAGGATACGAAGAAAAGCTGCTCGATTTGCAAACGGTACCAGCGCTCGCGAAAGCCACTATTCTGGTTGAGCTTCACGATTTCATCATTCCCGGAATCACAGAGGAATTGAAAACGCGTTTTAGCGCAACCCATCGCATCAGGCATATCTGGCAGCAGCCGCGTTCTCGCGACCAGTTTCCCTGGCGCACCCTGGGAACAAGCCTCTTGCCGCGCTCCTACCTCGATTGGAGCGTTAGCGAATGGCGGCCGGTACGCATGGCCTGGCTTTGGATGGAACCTTATGCGTGAAGCAACTCCGACCGTCCGGGTCCTTTTTTCCTGCACCGGCGTGGGGATCTTCAATCGCGGGATCGAATCCTTTTTTCGGGAGGCATTCGACGGATTGAAAGATACTCCCGGAATGGATGCATGGTTGATCAAAGGAGCGGGCCAGCCAACCGAGCGCGAAATCCCGGTTTGGTGCCTCCCACGGACCGGGCGACTTGCCCAGTGGCTCGGATGGCTCTTCAATCGCAATTCGTACGCGGCGGAGCAATGGAGCAGTTTTTTTTCGGTTTGCCGGCAAATCCGCCGCCTCCGCCCTCACGTCATTTTCTACAGCGACGCGAATCTGGGGTTTCAACTTTTCTTCCGCCGCAAGTGGATCGGAGTTCCCTACCAGTTGCTGTTCTCGAACGGCGGGCCGGTGTTCGCGCCATTTGACCGAACCGACTTCGTGCATCAAGTGGCGCCACTTTACCACGCGAAAGCTTTGGAGTTCGGTGAGCCCGCCTCCAAGCATTTCATGGTGCCTTATGGCATCCAGGTTCCGCCGCCGCCAGTTTGCGACCCGGACGCCAAACGTTCGCTCCGGGCGCGCTTCCAGATGCCCGCGGACAGGCCGGTTGTATTGAGCGTGGGGGCGATTAACCGTTATCACAAACGCATGCACTATGTGGTGGAGGAGCTTTCCCGGCTGCCGGAACCGCGTCCATTCCTCCAAATGGTCGGCGCATTCGATGAAGAGTCACCCGAAGTGATGAAACTGGCCGATCGGCTTCTGGGAGAGGAAGGTTACTCGGTAAGATCAGTGCCTTACCGGGAAGTCTTTGATTTTTATCGAGCGGCAGACATTTTTGTTTTGGGTTCTCTGCAGGAAGGTTTTGGCCGAGTTTACATGGAAGCCCTGATGCACGGTTTGCCGGTCATCGCGCACCGGCACCCGGTCATGGAATATGTTCTCGGCCGCCACGCTATCTTTGGCGATTTGAGCCGTGAAGGTGAATTGGCCGCTTTGCTGTCGCGGGAGTTGCAATGCGCTCCAGGTGATAAGGGAGCCGGCCACGCCAGGTGGGAAAGCGTGCAAACTCGGTTTAGTTGGCCCGCGCTGACTTCTCAATATTATGGGATGTTTCGCGACGTTTTCGACCGGAGCCGCAACCACCGTCCGGTTGTCAACGCCTCACATAATTTCACCAACCGGGTAAGCTTGCATGGCACGGCTTCTTGAGACCGTTGCGCGCCATCGGCGCACACTCCGGCATTTTCCCCGGCTGCGGGATCGGGCTTTCTACATTTATGGCCGGATTTTGAGGCGCGTTTCCGGTCCGCTGCCTTATCGGCACTCAAATGTGCAGGTGTGCCTGCGCGGTCAACGCGACCCGTTTCATGTGCGGCTCAGTTCCACGGACTGGCTCGTGCTCGAGGAGATATTTCAAAAAGATGAATACACTTTGGTCCGGGACGCCATCAGAGGCGCCCGCTGGATTGTGGATCTCGGCGCCAATGCCGGCTACAGTCTGCGTTACTGGCAGACACTCTTTCCCGAGGCGAGAATTGTGGCCATGGAACCGGAACCGAACAATTGTTTGATCTGCTCGCGGAACATTGCTTCGGCGGGCCTGGAGAGCCAGGTTACCCTCCTTCAAGCGGCCGTCGGACCACGCCGCAGACAAACGCGCCTGGTGGACGTGGGCGAAGGTGAATGGGGTTATCGGACTGAAGAAGGTGAGACCCAAAAGGGACAGCCCGTCGAGGTATTACCGCTTTCGGAGGTACTGGAAAACCACGCCAAGGGACAAAAAATCGACTTGCTCAAATGCGACATCGAGGGCGCCGAAAAGGAGCTTTTTGAGGACTGTCGCTCTTGGATCGGGCGGGTAGCTGCCATCGTCGTCGAACTGCACCCACCTTATAGTCTGCCGGAACTATTGGCTGCTTTGAAGAGAGCGGACGCAGATTTTGAGATTTCCGCCCAAATTAACCGCAAACTGTGCCCGGTGGTCCTTCTGCGCCAGCCACAGACTCTTAGTTAAAAGCTATTACGCCTGTTAGCCGGGATATTTCACAGCCAGGATAACCTCTCATTAACACCGCGGCTTCAGCCCGGTGGAAGACGGCTGCCTGGGCAGGCTAACTGTTTCAACAGTTTGTCTCCCGCGGGGAAAAGCCGTTGAAAACGGCTTGCCTGTCCCAACTCGCTTTTCACCGGGCTAAAGCCTCGGTGTTAATGAGAAGGGACACACGCGCTATGAAATGTCCCTGCTGCGACGGGTTCGAGATGTTTGGCAGGCGACACCACCCCTATGAAAGTGCTGATTGGCATTATTACTAGAAACCGAGCCGCGTACTTGCCGCTGGCTATCAAATCAGCATTGGCTCAGGATTACCCTGACAAGGAGATCGCAGTGTTGGATATCGCCTCGACTGATGAAACGCCCTCGCTCCGCCCCCAGTTCCCGCAGGTCGCGTGGGAGCGCTCGGAACTGCGCTTGGGAATTCCCGAATCGCGCAACCTTCTCATGGGCCGGACCGATGCACCTTACTTTTTCAGCCTGGATGACGACGCCTGGTTCCTGCGCAACGATGAGATTTCACTGGCAACCCGGTTTCTTGAAGAGCATCCGGCGTATGCCGTAGTTGCTTGCGACATCCTGCTTCCGGGAGACCAACCGAAAGTTGAGCGCGGGCAGCCTCGCGATACGGCTCTCTTTGTTGGCTGCGGACACCTCCTCAGATTGTGCGACGTAGCGGCTGTGAACTATTACGCCCTAAACCCCACGGTTTACGGTGGCAGCGAGGAGACTGATTTGTCCATGCGGCTCTATGAAAAGGGGAAGAAGACGGTCTTTTTGCCGGGAGTCCATGTTTGGCACGAACGGACCATGGTCGGGCGGAACATCCTCGAGCAATATAGTCACAACTTGTGCAATGACCTTGTTTCGTTGGTGCGCCGCTGCCCCTTACCCGACCTTTCCTGGATCATCGTCGCTCGACTGCTTCACCAACTGCGTTTTGCCGCCGCACGCGGCCGGGTAAAAGCGTACTTTAAAGGCCTGCGTTTGTTCACCACCGCATTCCCGGCAGTCATCCGAACTCGTGAGCCGGTGAGCCCACCCACGTTCAGGGCTTTCATGCGCCTCAAAAGGTCTGCCGCCTGAGTGTCTTGCCGCTCCCGACATTGTGAAGAAGGTATGACCTGTGCACATGCCACCTGGCCCGAACGTTGGATTGTCGCCCAGGAGGGATCCAGGCAGACCTATGCCATTCCCCTGGCCTTTCACCGTTTGGGCGCGCTGCGCCTGTTCTACGCCGACATTTGGTGTCGTCGCGGTCGCTCCGTTTTGCGCCGCGGGCCGTCCGGTGCACGAGCTATCGCGACTCGTTTCAACCCCGAATTACCCCTGGACCGAGTCGTGTCGTTCGACTGGCCCGCCATGCTCTCCAGATCGCTACTCCACCTCCGCCGAGGCGGTCTTTCTCAGCAACGAATCGCAGACGAGTTTTGCCGTTTTGGCGAGTGGTTCGCGATCCGAGTTCGTGAGCATCTTAAAGGGTTGGAACTGGACCGAGGAAAGGACCTGTTTTTTGGTTTTAACACCAATTGTTTGGAGGTCTTGCATTTCTTGAAGAACCGCGGCGTATTCACTCTGGTGGACCAGGTGGATCCCGCTCGAGTCGAGGAGCGGATGGTGCTGGAAGAGATCGAGCGCTGGCCTGGCTGGGCCAGTGCTCCAGGACTGATCCCGGAGAGTTACTGGAAACGGATCGAGGCCGAATGGGAGGCGTCGGATGTCATTCTCGTGAACTCCGAATGGTCTCTGGAGGCCCTCGTCCAGCAGGGTGTGCCCCGAGAGAAAATGATTGTCGTTCCTCTTGCCATTGATCTGCCGCACCAAACCCTGCAACCAGTAAACCCGGAAGGAAACTTGAAGGTACTGTGGTTGGGTGGCGTGCTTTTGCGCAAGGGCATCCAGTACCTGGTGGAAGCGGCCCGCCGGCTGCAGCATCTGAACATCGAGTTCCTGTTGGCCGGGCCGTTGGGTGTCTCCAAGCACGCCGTTCAATCGTTCCCGCCCAGCATGAAGCTGCTTGGCCGGATCACCAGGGATCAATTGGGTCAAATCTATCGCCAGGCGCATGTGTTCGTGCTGCCGACAATCTCCGACGGCTTTGCCGTCACGCAACTGGAAGCCATGGCCCATGGGTTGCCGGTGGTAACGACACCGAACTGCGGACGCGTGGTGACAGACGGAGTGGAAGGCTTTCTTGTTCCCGCCCGCGACGGTCAAGCGCTCGCAGATGCCTTGGCGAAACTGAATGACGATCGGGGCTTGTTGCGAGCCATGTCTGTCAATGCACTGAAGACCATCCAGCAGTATGATCTTCCGTCCAACGCTCGGATGATACAGTCACTGGTTTGCGCCCGCCGCAACCAGCCTCGAGAAACACTTTTGGAGTGCCATGGTTGATATCGCACTTTGGGCGCAGGGGATTGTCTGGCGGTGGCGAGAAGTGAGAGAGAAACGAACGGTCACATGGCGCATAGTGACCATAAGAGTGAAAAATGAACTCAGGTCAGGGCAATAGACTCAAAGTCATTGATATGCTTCGCGGAGTTGCCTCGTTTGCGGTTTGCTTTGGCCACCTGACCTTCGCTATCTTTCGGCCAGACAGTTGGTTTAAATTGGTTGGAAATTACGGGTACTTGGGAGTTGAAATATTCTTCGTTATTTCAGGCTTTATCATTCCCTATGCTCTGTGGCGGTCGTCTTACAGGTTGTGTAATTATGGAACCTTCGTCTTGAAGCGCGTCGTTCGATTGGACCCCCCCTACCTCGCGGTAGTCGCTTTCCTTATTCCTCTTGGTTATTTCAGCGCCCATGCACCCGGCTACAATGGACCGCCATTCCACGTCACGATATCACAGGTTCTCCTTCATCTGGCATACCTGAACGTATTTTTTGGCAACAATTGGCTGAGTGGTGTTTTTTGGACATTAGCAATTGAATTTCAGTATTATCTTTTTGTCGGTCTTTTGTTCCCGGTAATTTCTGCGAGGAACCCGAGGCTGCGTGTTCCTCTGTTCATCTTCTTAAGCGTACTTGTAGTTGCAATCCCAGTTCAAACATTCATTTTCCATTGGTTATTCATGTTTATGCTTGGAATGCTCATTTTCCAGTGGCATGCAGGCTTAATCAACAAATTGGGAACATTTTTCATCTTATTGGGACTATTAGGTGCGGGTGCTTGGTTCACATTGACGCCTGTTATGCTTCATATACGATTTGCCATCGCACAGTCCACGACTGAACACATCTTTGAAATGCTTAAATCTCTCACCGATGCAGTAGGAAGGTCGACTCACGGGCCGCATGATTGATTTGGCTATCAGCGCTCAAGTGTTGGTGTGGCTCGCCGTAATCGGCGCGTTCCACATCAGCGGGCAGGCTTCACTGTTTCACCCGGTCACCTGGTATTTGGCCTTTCATACCGTGGTCTTTGTCTTGCGCCCCCTATTGGTGCATTACTTCGGTTTTGATTTTATTTGGAATTACATGAGGTTCACGCCCACCAATGAGGTTTTCGTGCAAACGCTGGAGGTGAGCTCGGTCGGTTTGGTATTGTTTGTTGCGGCGTGTCTAGCCGTGAGCCGCAGGAATCCATCGTTTTCCGAAGACCATGATCGGGAGTTTTCGCCGACTCAGAAACGTGGACTGCTCGTGGTTACGCTGTTACTTGCGCCAATAATTGGCTACTCCATCTACACTGCTGCCAAGGGGACTTCCGTAGGCGAATTGGTGGGCGGGGTTTTTATCAACGTTAACTCCGTTGGATACTTGAACGATGCGCAGTTCCTTTTGATGCCATTGTTGTGTATATGGCTGATGGTCACGCGGTTTCACTGGGCTAATGCGCTCCCGGTGATTCTGTACATGGGGTACCGTAGCTGGGGCGGTTGGGCACGCTTTACGATTGTGTTGTTTGTAGCCATGGTGGTGGCAACCTACTGCTGGCAGCATCGGTTGCGCTGGATGCCGCTTGGGGCTCTGGCTGCCGCGCTGCCGGTGTTCATGCTTTTCAACTTGATTGGACACAATCGGGACGTTTTCAAAGAGCTGTTGACTGGGCAGCAGGTCCGTACCGTTGAATATGATCCTGGAATGACTACGGACCAAAAAATCAAGAAACAGTACGATAACCCGGATGCGGCTAACTTCGATTCTTTGGCGTACATTATTGCCGTCGTGCCGGAGCGCACAGGAACATACACATATGGCTCCCAGTATTTGCAGATTTTCACCGAACCAATTCCACGCATGCTTTGGAAAGGCAAACCGGCGGGGGCGCCCGTGGCATTGTTCGATTTGAATGCCTACGGTAACTTCATCGGATTGACTCCCAGCCTTGCGGGTGACGGTTGGATGAGCGGAGGCTGGATTGGGGTAATCATAACGATGACAATAGTGGGTGGCTTTCTGGGCTGGGCACATCGTTGGTTTTGGAATCATGCGCAGAACAACATGGCTTCGCTCTTCTATCTAACGGGTTTACCCATGCTCGCTCAATGGTACCGGGATGGCGGCATCTCCGTCACCAAGTTCCTGCTGTGGAGCTGGCTGCCGTTGCTGATGTGGATTGGGATCAATTGGATGATGGGCCAACGATTGGTGCGAAGCTACACTATACTCATGCCAGCCAAAGCACGTCTCCAGCTTGCTACCGCGCATACTGAGGGCGGTACCACGGCCCCCGTGAGTCCCCCTTAGTGTTCAGGAGAAGAATTAGATGGAATTTGTTCCGCATCCTGACAGCACGGGGCCTCGAATTGCCGCTCTTTGGGCGCAGTACGGCCCGTATCATTTCGCCCGGATGGGGGCTTTGGAGCGCATGCTGGGGACGGGGCGGGCGCATGCGTTGGAAATTGCGGCACGCACACAAGATTATGGCTGGAATCGAGCACCCGGCTTGCAGGTCATCACTTTGTGCAAAGATGCGGTTGCCGAAGGCGTGCCGTTCAGGAGAGTTTTCCGCGAGGTCCGCCAAAAGCTGGCCGAGTTGCGAATCGAGGTGTGTTTCCTGCCCAGTTATTTCCCCAAGCAATCTCTTGCCGCTTTGCTGGCGGCCAAGTCGTTGGGCCTCAAAACCGTGATGATGAACGAGAGTCACGCAGGGACCGCTCGGGCCAGAGGCCTTTCAGCCTGGGTCAAACGTCGCTTAATCCGCCTATTCGACGCCGCCCTGGTAGGAGGAATTCCTCACCGGCGCTATTTCATTTCAATGGGTGTTCCAGCGGACAAGGTGTTCACCGGATATGATGCGATAGATAATGACTATTTTGCGAGGAGGGCTGACGAAATCAGAGCCAAGGCTTCGGAGTTCAGGCGCCAGTATGGATTGCCGGAACACTATTTTTTGAGTTTGGGGCGGCTCGTGCCGAAGAAGAACCTGGAAACTCTCGTTCGAGCCTACCGGAAATATCTTGATGCCAGTCCTCTGAAAGAGACTGACCTGGTGATGGTCGGCTCCGGTCAGGAGGAAACGAGTTTGAGGTGCCTCTGTCATCACCTCGGACTGCCAGTTTACGAGAAAACCGCCGTCGGAGTCGTCGGAGTGCGGAGTTCCGCCTTCGCCGAGGCTACGGCGGACAGGCCGGAGTGCGGAGTGCGGAATACGGAAAACGGAGAACACCAAATCGCAAATCGCAAATCGCAAATCGGAAATGAGAAGCCCGGGGTTCACTTTTACGGATTCCGCCAAATTGAAGAGAACCCGGTGTTCTATGCGCTTGCTGATGCTTTCATTTTGCCCAGCTTGTACGAGGAGTGGGGTTTGGTGGTGAACGAAGCCATGGCCTGCGGTCTTCCCGTGATCGTTAGTGAAACGGCAGGATGCATCGACGATTTGCTGGAACCAGGTTGGCCCGATTTGCCGAAGGACAACACGGCCGATCTGCTTCGCAACCTGGGCCCGATTAAGAGCTGTGTGCGAAAGAATGGGTTTGTGTTCAACCCCCGGTCCCGGGAGGCGCTTGCGGGCGCTCTCCTGGCGATCCGATCCGTTCCCGGGCTCCAGGGTGCCATGGGGGACGCCGGCCGGCGAATCGTCGAGAAATGTTCCTGCGAAAACTTCGCCCGGAACGCATTGATGGCGGCGCGCGCCGCCCTTGGAGAAAAGCCCGTCGGAGAGGTTGACGGGCTGCCCTCGCCCATCGAATCCCGGGGGTAGGGACATTTCGCTGGACATTGCGCTGCGATGTCCCAGCCCGCGTTCAGCGCGCGCCATCCCTACCATCCGTTTTCAGGCTGACTCCGTTTGCTCCGGGTTATGCGCCACCTTCATTTCACCCAGTCACTGGAACCGCTCTATGGCGGTGGATTGGGCTCGAGCTCAGCGGCACTGCACCAGGAGTTGCTGGCGGACGGGGTCGAATCAACGCTTTGCGCCACTTACGGAGAGGTGCCTGTGAGCCCGGCGCCCCGAACTCGGGAGTTCAAGCGAGCTGGACCTGATTTTCTGTACTTCGCGCCGGATCTGACCCGCAGCGTCAGAGAGTTAGTCTGCACCGCCGATGTTGTGCACGGCCATGGTTTCTATGTGGGCACGAATTACCATTTTGGGAGTGAAGCACGGCGTCAGAAGAAGCCGCTCGTTTACCATGTTCATGGCATTTTCGAACCCTATATCTTGCGCCGCTCCCGTTGGAAAAAGCAACTGGTCCACTGGCTCTTTGAAGATGCGAATTTCCGGCATGCGCGCCTGTGGCGCGCACTGACAGTCAAAGAGGCTGACCAAATCCGCTGTTATGGAATCAAAGCGCCCATCGTTGTGGCCCCCAACGGATTGAACCTCCGCGATTATCCGGGACCCGAGAGTCCCCCGGGCGACCTTGAAACTCCCATGGCAGGAAGGCTGGCAAAAACACGCCGCCGGGCCCTCTTTCTTGGGCGGATCCATCCAAAAAAGGGGCTGGACCTGCTGCTCCCGAGCTGGGCCAAATTAGAAACGGCCCGTAAGGATTGGGAATTGGTCGTGGCAGGTCCTGATGAGCAAGGCTACCTACAGCACTCTCGGAAGCTGGTCGAGTCTCTTAACCTCCAGGACGACGTGGTTTTTACCGGCCCGGTAACGGGCAAAACGAAGCGCGCACTGCTCTATTCGGCGGATCTATTTGTTCTGCCATCCTATTCGGAAGGCTTTTCCATGAGTGTGCTGGAAGCCATGGCCTGCCGGGTGCCGGTCGCCGCAACGACGGCCTGCAATTTCCCCGAGCTGTTTCGCGAGGGTGGCGGGTGGGAATGCGCGCCCAGCCGCGATTCGGTGGAGGCTACTCTGCGCGAAGCGCTCTGCGCCTCAGAACAAGAACGGCGCCAGCGTGGTGAAATCGCGCGCCAACTGCTCGAACGAGATTACACCTGGCCGCGGATTGCTCAGCGATTGCTGGACGCGTGCTCGGCCCATTGCTCGTAGCTTCAAGACCGCTTCCGCATTGTAGAGCATGGACGAAAAAACAATCTTGGTGACCGGAGGGGCCGGATTTATCGGCAGCCATTTGGTGGATAGGCTATTGGCTGATGGATTCAAGGTAGTCGCGGTCGATAATTTCGAGCTCGGGCGCAAAGAAAACCTGCAGCATCTAGCTGGAAAGCCGGGCTTCCAATTCTTCGAGCTGGACCTGCTTGAGCGTCCGAGGTTGCACGATCTTTTCCTGAAGCACCGATTCGAGGCGGTATTTCACATGGCCGCCAACTCCGATATCTCGCGTGGGGGCCAGGACACTTTGCGAGACCTGCGGCTGACTTTTATGACCACGTTTGAGGTGCTGGACGTGATGCGTCAACACCAGGTGAAGCAAATCGTTTTTGCTTCGTCGAGCGCCGTTTACGGAGAGCGGGATGATGTTCTGCACGAGAGTGGTGGACCTCTGAACCCCGTGTCGCTCTACGGCGCGGGGAAGCTTTGCAGTGAAGCTTACATTTCCGCCTTTGTCGCCAATTTCGATATGCAAGGGTGGGTTTGCCGCTTTCCGAATGTCGTCGGCGAACGCGCCACACACGGCGTGATCTATGACTTTATCAACCGGCTGAAGGGCGATGGCAAGCGACTTCAGATTTTAGGCAATGGGCAGCAGGAGAAGCCCTACCTCTATGTCAAGGACCTCGTCGACGCGATGGCCTTCATCTGGCGCAAGTCATCCGCGGCTCATAACTGTTTTAATATAGGCGTGCCTGGAGTCACGAGAGTAACGCGTATCGCCGAAATGGTCGTTGAGGAGATGGGGTTGGCAGACGTTCAGTTCGAATACACGGGCGGCACTCGTGGATGGGTCGGTGACGTTCCCCGTTTCCAGTACGACGCGACCAGGCTGGAAATGCTCGGTTGGCAGGCACCGCGCAATTCGGACGCTTCGGTCCGAATTGCAATCAAACGAATTCTTGGGAAAGCAGCATGATCACACAAGCCGTGATTATTGCGGGCGGACGGGGAAGTCGATTGGGTCAACAGGCGCAGAATCTGCCCAAAGCGCTCGTGCCGGTAGGGGACCGGCCTCTGTTGGATCACACGCTATCACTTTTGCAGCGGCATTCCGTGCGAGAAGTCGTGTTTTGCACAGGGCACCTTTCCGAGAAGATCGAAACCTACGTCGGGGACGGGTCAAGCTGGGGACTGCGCGTGAGTTATTCGAAAGAGCCCTCGCCCCTGGGCACGGCCGGCTGTTTGCGCAGGATCGACCCGGCACCCGCCTCCGATTTCCTCGTAGTTTATGCGGATCTTCTCATGGAACTGGACCTTTCAGCCATTGCGCAGGCGCATCGGGAAAACCAAGCCGACGCGACGCTCTTGGTCCACCCTAATGGCCACCCTTACGACAGCGACCTAGTGGACATGGATCCGGCGACGGAGCAGATCCGGGAGATTTTTAGAAAGCCGCACCCTCCGGGCAAATGGCGAGCCAATCTTGTCAGCGCCGCGGTTTACATTTTGCATCCACGGGTGTTGACCCTGCTCGCTCCCGCTGAAAAGGCGGATTGTGCCCACGATCTCTTCCCCAGGGCATTAGCAGCAGGCTATCGCTTGTTTGGATATCGAACGGCTGAATACCTCAAAGACATCGGCACTCCCGAGCGTCTTAGAGAAGCGGAGGACGACCTCCGCTCAAGTCGTGTTTCCTCTTCCAGGCGTTGCAAGCCTCGTCCAGCAGTTTTTTTGGACCGTGATGGGGTAATCAACCGAGAAGTGGACTTGCTGCACGATCCAGCGGAACTCGATTTGTTACCCGGTGCTTCAGAGGCGATAAAGAGGTTGAACGAAGCCGGCTGGCTGACGGTTGTTGTCACCAACCAACCGGTTGTCGCCCGCGGGTTGTGCGATGAAAACCAGGTGCGGAATATTCATGCGAAGATGGAGTGGCTGCTGGGGAGCGAAGGAGCGTTTGTCGATGCGATCTATTATTGTCCGCATCATCCGGCGGCAGGGTATGCCGGCGAGAATGCGGCTTACAAAGTGGCGTGCGGATGTCGCAAACCGGCTCTGGGGCTGATCGAGACTGCAGCCAGGGACTACAACATTGACATCGGCTCGTCCTATTTTGTTGGCGATACCACCACGGATTTGCAGACCGGCAGGGCCGCGGGAATGACCTCAGTGCTGGTCCGCACCGGTTATGGGGGAACTGACAAGAAATACGACGTCTCTCCCGACCATATCGCAACAGATCTGTTCGAGGCTGTGGAATGGATCCGGATGCACTCCGCGCCAAGCTCGCCAAGCCTTTCGCCAGTTTCGCAGAGATAAACCGGGCAATCCGCCTCCCCAGGTTGTTTACAGCTTATGATCATTACCCGCACACCGTTTCGCGTTAGCTTCGTCGGTGGAGGATCCGACTTGCCTTCGTTTTACACAAAGCATCCCGGATGCGTGGTGAGTGTTTCTATCAACCGACATATATACGTGTCCGTCCACAAATTTTTTGATGGTGATCAATTCCATTTGAAATATAGCAAGGTCGAGTTGGCAAATC
>Ga0222749_10000454_pt1 | contig 25182 bp, 18 predicted proteins | sample IncBWH2Mmetat_FD_197234 | JGI IMG/M metagenome (GOLD analysis project Ga0222749, IMG submission 197234) | Metatranscriptome of lab incubated forest soil microbial communities from Barre Woods Harvard Forest LTER site, Petersham... | ecosystem: Environmental > Terrestrial > Soil > Temperate... | reverse complement strand
GGGCGACGAGTGAAGCCTGGGAAGAGACTGCGCAACTTTTTCGCACCATGCCGGACAGCAGCACAAGAGTCTTCAGCATTTCACTGCACGACGCTATGGCTGGCGATCCACTGAACAACATTCGCATTGCGCCGCGGGACAGGATTCTGGTGCATCGCCAGCCGGAGAAAGTAAGTCCGCGGAGCGTGTATGTGCGCGGGGACGTGGCGCGGCCGGGACGCTATCCGCTGGCCGCCAATATGCGCGTCTCCGACCTGGTGCGTTCCGCAGGAGGATTGTTGCGCAGCGCCAATCCGACGAGCGCCGACTTGACGCATTACGCCGCCACGAGCGGAACAACGGCGCCGCGAGAATCCATCGAATCACAACCGGTGAATCTGGCAGCAGCACTCGGCGGGCAAGAAGTGGAGGATTTCTCTTTGCGCGACGGAGATGTATTGACGGTGCCGCAGCAAACTGGATGGAAAAACATCGGCGCTTCCGTAACGCTGCGCGGAGAGGTTGGCAAACCCGGAGTCTACGGCATCCAGCCTGGCGAACGGCTGAGTTCGCTGCTGCGCCGCGCGGGCGGTTTGCTGCCGACGAGCTACGCGCCAGCGGCGGTATTCGAGCGCATCGATGTTCGCGAAATGCAGCAGAAGAGCCGGCAAGATTTGATCCAGCGGATGGAACAGGAAACGGTGGTGGTGAAGTCCGCAGTAACGGCTTCTGGAACGGAAGAAGCGGCGCTGCAACAGGCAGCCATGCAGCAGCGGCAGAGGATGATCGATGCGCTGAGACGTGCGCCGGTTTCCGGACGGCTGGTGGTGCACATCCGGGAGGGGCAAAAGGGTTATGCGGGTTCCCCGGATGATATCGAGTTGCGCGCCGGAGATACGCTGGAAATTCCCAAACAACCGGGGTTCGTGGTGATCGTCGGGCAAGTGTACAACGCGAATGCCATCACGTATGCGCCGGGAAGAAATGCGGGTTGGTATCTGTCGCACGCCGGCGGAGCCACCGGGCTGGCCAACAAGAAAGCCATTTTCATCATTCGCTCGAACGGTTCGGTGATCAGCGGCGGGAGCGGACTGGTCTCCGGCGGCGTCCTAAGTTCCTCGATTGGGCCGGGGGACACGATCGTGGTTCCGGAAAAGGCCGCGTTCGGGAGCAACACCTGGAAAAGCGTGGTTGCCATTGCCCAGATTGCGCAGGCAGCGGCATTGGCGGCAGCGGTGGCGATTCCATGAAAAAAAATTACCAGAGCGGCGGGGAACAGCTATTGAGCGGCGAGGTCAGAGGGGGAGGAGCGCAGTGGACGTGAGCGCGGCACCTACAGAGTTCAAGACTTTGCTGGAAGTGGAAGCCGCGCGCGCGCGGATGATTGCGAAGCTGCGGCTGCTGTGGGAGAGCCGGAGGCTGTTTTTGCGCGCGGTGGTTGCCGGAGCGCTAATTAGTGCCGGGATGGTGCTGCTCATTCCCGTGAGGTATGACGCGACGGCCCAACTGATGCCGCCGGATGGACAGGCCGGCGGAACGGGTTTGGCAATGTTATCAGCGCTGGCAGGACGCTCGGGGGGACTGGGAGGAGTCGCAGGAGACTTGCTGGGAGTAAGAAATTCACGTTACTTGATAGTGCCGATTGTCCATGCGAAAATAAGTAAACGTGCCGGAAGTTCGAGGCACTCCGCAGCAGCAAGGCTCCGGCGATATCGTCTAAGGGTTAGGACGTAGCCCTCTCAAGGCTAAAATCCGGGTTCGAATCCCGGTATCGCTACCAATTTTTATCTCCTGAATTCGAGTCGCAATGCCAATTTGGATTGCGATTGCTGCAATTTCTTGAATCCATCGCATCAGGTCTTTGGATTGACGGGCTGGAGAGCCACGCGATACCCTAATGCCGGGTTGGCGTGTCCGAGCCACCAGGAAACTCGCCCCGGAGTCTGCGTCTTATTCCAACTTGAGGAGATTCATGTCGAACGAACTGCGTAATTTTCTAGCCCTTTCCTATGATGAGCTGGAGCAGTTGAATTTAAAGGCCAAGGAGCAGCGCCAGAAGCGCGTTGCCGCGCACAAGATTCAAGAAGAACGCATCAAGTATTTGACGGACGAGAAGCGAATAAAGGCCGTGACTGTTTTGTTCAGCGACCTCGAAGGCCGCCTGCACATGCTCGACTATGACAAAAAGTTTCTCATCAAGAGCTGGGACAACCTGACGTTTGATGGTTCTTCGATTCGGGGTTTCACGGCGCAACGCGAGAGCGACTTGCGGCTGGCGATGGATTGGGGCGCGTTTTACTGGGCGCCCGCGGACGTCTTCGGCTCCGGAAAGGTTCTCGTTTTCGGCCACGTGATTGACAAGGACGGTTCGCCCTACTCCGCCGACATTCGCGGCGTCTTGAAGGGTTATGCCGACGGCCTATACGACAAAAAAGGCTACACGCTCAATGCCGCCAATGAAATTGAGGGCTTTCTTTTCGCGGGCACCAACGCCGAGCGCTGCTACCACGAAACCGGCAAATTCGAATACGTAAACACCGGCGGCTATTACCATTCGCTCCCGGGCGATCCGCTGCGCACTTTCATTGATACGACTGCGGAAGTGCAGCGCTCCATGGGCTTCCAGAACGAAAAGGATCACCCGGAAGTTGCGCCTTCGCAATTCGAAATCAACTATGGTTATGGCGAAGTGGTTTCCGCGGCCGACCAGATCCAGCTTTACAAATTGATTTGCCGGCAAGTTGCAACCAACATGGGCTTCACCGCCAGCTTCCTTCCCAAGCCTGTGGTAGGTGTCAATGGCAGCGGCATGCACACCAACGTTTCCGTCAGCAAAGACAGCAAAAACATATTTTGGGACCCCAAGGGTGAGGAAAAGCTCAGCAAGTTCGGCTGGGATTTTGTCGATCGCATTCTTACGCACGGCAACGACATCTGCCTACTGATTAATTCCAGCGTCAACGCCTATCGCCGCCTCGACCCGCACTTCGAAGCGCCGAACCAACTCAACGCTTCGCCCACTAACCGCGGCGCCATGGTGCGCATCCCCATCGGCAACGAAAAGAGCATGCGCACGGAAGTCCGCGCAGTAGCTCCCGACTCCAACCCGTATATGGTGATGTACTCCATCTTCAAGACCGGCCTCGATGGCGAAACCGCGAAAATCAAGGATCTGCGCTCCGCGAAACGCTTTCTGCCGGACAACATCTACACGGCGATTGAAAACTTCGAGAAAGCCGAGTGGACCACCAAGCTCTTCGGCGCCGACGTCAAAGGGCGATATTCCGAGCTCAAACGCGCTGCCGCGGATCGCTGCCCCCGCGCACTGGGCACCATCGTCAAAGCCCAGGAAGTGCAATTTCACCACGAGGTGTACAACCAGTTTCTCTGGAACCAATTCTAGAAGGATTGCATAAAGGCAATCGAAAACGCCCCCAGTACGCTTGGGGGCGTTTTGCTTTGTGCCAAGAGTTTTCGCGCAGACTCAGGAGCGTGACGGGCAACAGCGGCAGTCTGACAGGAGAAGCACTGCTCACTTCTTCCTTTCGTAGGCGTGGGAGGAAGTGATTCCTCTTCCCTCGGTCACGATGATGGTTTGACCGGCGGGAACGCCCGAAAGGCGGTCCGCTTGGCCGCTAGGCCAGCGCATTTCGATGGTGTCTGCTTTTTCTCGTTGTGCGAGTCCGAAGGTCAGCACAAGCTCGCTTGCGGAAAGATAGCTGGAGCCGCTGCGCAGCATTTGTGTTTGCGTTTCTCCCCCTGACGTGAGCTTCACCGTCGTGCCAATGCCGTCGCGGTTGGATTTCGTGCCGACCAATTTGATGCGCAGGCTATGGTTAGAGGCTGCCGCGCCCTGGGCATCATTCCGGAACAGATAGACCGGGCCCCCGTTAGTAGAAAGCAGCAAGTCCAGGCGGCCGTCATTATTGATGTCCGCGTAAGCAGCGCCGCGTCCTACGCGCGCCGAGGCGAAGGCTGGCCCGAGGGATTTCGTGACCTCTTCGAATTTTCCTTTGCCGTTATTGCGGAAGAGGTGCGGCGGCATGGCGTATTTCACATTGGCTTGCACGCGTTGAATGTCTGCATCGATATGGCCGTTCGCAACCAGGACGTCGGGCCAGCCGTCGAGGTCATAATCGAAGAAAAAACAGCCGAATCCGAGAGTGAGGAGCGAAGCGCGGCCGATGTCCGATCTTGGGGCCTCATCCACAAACAGCCCCTTTCCCTCGTTGTGATAAAGCGAGATCATCTGGTTTGAAAAATTGGTGATCAGGAGGCTTGGGTAACCGGAATGATCGTAGTCGGAGGCATCCACGCCCATTCCTGCGCGCGCAATGCCGTCTTCGCTGAAGGCCACGCCGGCGACCACAGCTTTTTCCGTGAAAGTGCCGTTGCCGTTGTTGTGATATAGCTTGTTCGGCTGGGTGTCGTTCGAAAGGAGCAGGTCGGGCCAGCCATCGTTGTCGTAATCGAGCACGGCGACGCCGAGGGTCTTCGAGGTCGGCTCCCCTATGCCGGCTTTTTGTGTGACGTCTTCAAAGGTTCCGTCGCCGCGATTGTGCCAGAGGCGCACGGCAGTGCCTTTGTAAGATTCCGGTGTGCAATACGATTTGCTTTTCCCATCGAGCGTGCAGTAGAGATCCGTCTCGAGCGTCCATTGAACGTAGTTTCCGACGACGAGATCGATATGGCCGTCTTTGTCGTAGTCCACCCAGGCGGCGCTGGTGCTGAATTCTTTCGGCCCGAGGAGGCCGGACTTTTGGGTGACATCTGTGAAAGTGCCATTTCCGTTGTTGTGGAAGAGGTGGCTCTGCCCGTAGGCGGTGACGAAGAGATCATCGTAGCCGTCGTTGTCGTAGTCGCCGACAGCGACGCCCAAGCCAAACATTTCGATGTCCAGGCCGGCTTTGTGAGTGACGTCGGTGAAAGTACCGTCATGATTGTTGTGGTAAAGCTTTGGCGTGGAATGCCTTTGAACGTGGCCTGGCCAATCCATGCCGTTCACGAGGAAAATGTCCGGCCAGCCGTCGTTGTCGTAGTCGATAAAAGCGACGCCTGGGCCCATGGTCTCCGGCAAGAATTTTTTGCCAAACGCGCCGTTGTTGTGGGTGAAGCGAATGCCAGCCTGCTGTGTAACGTCGCGGAACTGGATCGATGAGTTTTCCGGAGTGGCGCCGGTTCGTGATTGTCCAATCTGGAGAGCTGCCAAGACAAAAACAAAAACGTATGCAAGCGGACGTTTCACCATTCCCCCATGAATCAGTCGCGGCCCACGCCGAGTGCGTCGGCAACTTTGTTGATGTAGTTGAACCATGCGGCGATCAGCGTGATCTGCAGAATGCCCTGGTCAGCGAAGCCGACCGAACGCAGTCTCACATGGTCTTCCGGGCGGCACAGCGTCGCGTCCTTCGTCAGCTTCACGACATAATCCAGCATCACGCGGTCCTGCTCGCTGATTGGCGCTGTCCGATAGTCCTTGCGGAGCGCGTTGACCATCTTTTCATCCAGCGTGACCCTACGCAGAAACTCTGCGTGAGATTCGATTCAATAGTGGCACCGGTTCGTCACGGAAACGACGGTGGCGATCATTTCGTGCTGGTGGCGCTTCAGCGGAAGTTCGGGCGACAGCATGGCGCCGAATGCCGAAAACGAATGAAACAGAGCGTCGGGAATCAACGAGTGCGAGGCGGTAATGCTTTCCGCTTCGCCGCGGTCGACTGCAGGGGCCGGCGTGCGGTACTCCACGGGGTAGAGCTTGCGCTCATCCTCGATCGCTTTCTTCACGCGCTCGTCTTCGTCCATTCGAATCGTTTTGATCCAGGTCATCTCGCCTCGTTGTGAAATGAAATTTGTCTTACTGCCGGCTATCGGCCTCCGCCCGGTTTCACGGTTTCTTGCGTGGCTGTCTTTGTGGCGGCTTTTCCGATTGCTGCCTTCTTCTGCGGTACCTGCACAAGCGCCACGCTCACGTGCTCGTGAATGGGTTGGCGCTCGTTGTTGTCCTCCGCGTGTGTTTGCCGGTACGGCCCAGTGATGGCTTGAGCCGATTCGTCCGCCTTGAAGCGCAGATAGCGGGTCTTATGCACGTTGGCTTTGGCGTCGTCGCCAAGGCCGCTGTAGCAGAGCATAAGGTTGTAATGCGCTTGAAGATCCTCGGGATCGATCGAAAGTGTTTGTTCAAATTCTTTGACCGCGTCCGCGTAACGCTTTTGAAGAAAAAGGACACGACCTAGTTCGTTGCGTACAACCCGGTCTCTAGGAAACTGTTCGAGTACAGTCCGCAAGTGAGTGATAGCGCCGTCGTAGTCGCCGTCTTCTTTAAGCGCTCGCGCGTAAAAGAAATTTGTGCGTGCAAGTTTTGGGTCGATCGCCAGCGATTTCTCTAGCACTTTTCGTGCCCCGGTGGTATCGCCCTCTTGCACGAGGACGCGGCCGATATTGGTCCAGCCATCGGGATTCCAGGGATCTGCGTCCGTAATCTTCTTGAATGCCTCGGCCGCTGCTTTCAAGTCGCCCTGCAAGAAGAGACCGATTCCGTAGTCATTCCAACGCGTCCACTCTTCTTTCGTGCCGATGGTCTTTGGTTGGGGCGCAGCAGCATTCCTCGCGAGGACGCGCAGTGTCTTGGTGTCTTCGGCAACGACGATGACGGGAAGATCGGGGATGGCTTTGAGGTTGCCGGACACATTCGAAGTGTCACCGTTGAACTCCCATTTGCGATCATCGTAGTCCGGAGTGGGTCGGCTGCGCTCACGGGTAGTAATCGTGCCAGCGAGCGTTTCCTTTTCTGCGACCCCAGCAAATGAAAAGTGCGTATTGAACCAGCTGAATTTCCGGTAGTTCAACTTGGCATGCAGCGTGATCTTCTCCCCGGCACTTTGCGGAATGTGCAGGCGAAAATGTGCCGTGTCCGCGGCACCCGGAGGGATGAGATGGACGTAAACGACGGAGCGAGTGGACCAGGCGTTGCGCTTATTGATGGGATTGCCATGCCCGTCAATTTGAAGTGAACGATAGAAGTGCGCTCCTGGCTCGACGGGGCCTTTACCGTCGTCCTCAACCTTGCCGCTCCAAAAAATTGCCTGGCCTTTTTCATCGGTGGCTTGCAGTTCAAGCCACACGTCAAAAGCATCGACAGTGCCGCCGGGGAAAAAGTGACCGACCTTGCGTGTACGCACAACGACGTCGACGCGAACATCGTCGCCACGACGCACAGCCGCATCGGTACGATCGATGGGCGCGGTAATCGGGCGGAGTTCGCCAGCCGGACCTTTCGGAAGGGAAGTGTCTGATTCTTCGCCGACGGCAAAAGTCGTGGAGATTTCCGGCTTCCCGAACTCGCTTCCGGCCGACGGGTTTGATTCATTTCCGGCAGGAGAAACGGCGAAAATATCGACGCTTAGTTGCTTGTCCTGAAGAAACTTTTTCGCAAATTCAAACTGTGCCTGATCCTGGTTCGCGGTGGGCACCGCTGTATTTGCACCAGGGAAGCGATGCGAATGTACGAGTCCGTTGCTGTTGCCGTCGTCGTTCGAAGGAACCTGCGGCATGTGGCAATCCGCGCAATTCATGGGCGCCTTCGGATAGTAGAACGCGCGCGCGCCCTGGCCAGAAACGCCACTGGCCTGCCAGTTGTCATATTCGTTGAAGCCGCGAATCCAGCGATAGTGATTCACGGGGACATCCAAATGCACTTTGTGGCAGGAGGAGCAGAACTCGGCCGTGTCCGTCCGCATGAACGGCTTGAGGAAAGTGCGGCGATGCGGCTCCGGGTTCAGGCGAACCAGGAAGTCGTGCAACGAGCGCACCACGGGATTATCGCTGGCGGCAAGTTCGTGCAGCTTGGGATATTCCAGGAAAAAATCGCCCTGGCCCATGGTGCTTTTAACCTGCACGATGCTGTGGCACATCAAGCAGCCGAGCCCGGCGCGGGCTTCGGGGCGATCCACGATCTGCTTGATAGGGGTGTCGAACAATCCGCTATAAAGCAGCGCAGGATCGTGGCAACCGGCGCACCATTTCGACGACTTCACTCCTGCCACGTCCTGCATGTACTCGATGCTCTTGCGGTACCACTGATTATTGAAGGAAGAAAAATGGTGCATCGAGCTGTTCCACTGGTTGTAGATGTCGGCGTGGCAACGCTGGCATGCTTCGGATTTCATGAAGTATTGCGAGGGAATGTTGCCGCCATGTTTGGTTTGCGCGGAACTCGGAAAGAACTTTCCCTGTGGGCCGTCACCTTCGCCGTCCATAGTTTCAGGCGGCATGTGTGGATTGGAAATGTGATTCGCATTTTTCCAGGCGATTTCACGGGTCCACCACGCCCCAGCGGAAATTCCCGCCGTCAGAAGCAGCAGCGCAACAAATCCCAATCCGCGTTGCACAAAACCATGGCCCATCCAGCCGCGCGATGCCAGCCAGGACGCGAGCAAAAACAACGCGCCGAAAAGGCACAGCGAGATGTGCGCGTACAGCCAGGATCTTAAATGGATGGGAGTGCCAATCTTGATCAGTACGATGCCTAGAATCGCGCCCGCGGCCATCAAGATCCAGCCAAAGCGCGCGAGCGGCGGTTCATTGCGGAGCAAATGAAACAGCGTGAAACCCAGTAGGAGGGTGAAAACGATTCCAGCAGCAACATGAAACAAAACCACAATGCCGAAGAAAATCGTCGCGGCGGGATAGCTGTACAAATACAATGCGCTCACAACCAGGGCGACCAAACTTCGGGATAACCAACGCTTTTGAGATTCCATCGCCATCATTTCCGCCTGCGCGCGCGGTTACCACATATTACGACAGCGGCCGGATGTCTGAGTAACATCCGGCCGCGATTCAGTTTGGGGTGCCTCAGAGCAAGCCGGAAAGGCTTATTAGGAGGCGGTGATTCTATTTTCGTCACTTATATGTAGACGGAAGCAGGCTGGCAATAATGCAAAAAGACTAGAAGCCGGGCTGCGCCTCTATCCCCTTTGTTTCCATGCATTTGTATAGCTTGCCAGCGAAGATGTTTTTGAATTCTTCGGTTCGCCCGCTCGGCCAATCAATCACCAGTCGATCGATCTTATCGCGGGAGCCCAGACCAAACGTCAGCGGCAATTCTGATTGGGAAAGATAGCTGGAGCCGCCGCGCACCATTCTCGATTGCATTTGGCCGTCGTGGAAAATGCGAACGGAAGCGCCGATGGCGTCGCGATTGGACTTCATCCCCTGCAAATGAAATCGAATGCTCCGATGCTGTGACAGCTGATCGTTCCGGTACAAGTATGCTGGCCCATTATTGGTCGTCATCAGAATATCCACATCGCCGTCGCGGTCGAAATCGCCATAGGCAAGTCCGCGCCCCACTTTCGGCGTTTCGAATCCGCCACCGGCACTTTCGGCCACGTCTCGAAATTTTCCTCCGCCTCGATTCAGGAAGAGTTGTGGTGGTTGCGCATATCCGGTATTCCCGCGGATATTCCGTACGGTTTCATCAATGTGTCCATTGGCGACGGCCAAATCTAGAAAGCCGTCCAGATCGACGTCGAGAAACAGGCAGCCGAACCCGAGCGTGTTCCTGGATGCGACTCCAATGCCAGAGGGCATCGACACGTCGTCGAAAACGCCCGGCGCGTTAGTGCGATACAAACCCATCATCTCGTTGTCGAAGTTGGTGATGGCCACGCCGGGTTTGCCAGAATTGTCAAAATCAGCGATATCCACGCCCATGCCCGCGCGGGCTTTTCCCTCGGTGCTGAATGCCAGCCCGGCCTCGACAGCGACGTCTTTGAACTTGCCGTTCCGCAAATTGCGGTACAGCTTGTTCGGTTGTGTGTCGTTAGCCACCAGCAGATCCGGCCAGCCGTCGTGATCGTAGTCGAACATGGCAACGCCGAGGGATTTTGAGCTGGTATCGAAGATGCCGCTCGCCGGAGTTACGTCTCCAAAAGTTCCGTCGCCACGATTGTGAAAGAGCCAGCAGGTGTCGCCGCGATAGGCCTCGGGCGTGCAATAGGACTTGTGCGTGCCATCCAGGCTGCAGAAGACGTCGTGCTCGGGGGACCAGCGCACGTAGTTGCAGACGAAAAGATCGAGCAAGCCGTCGCGGTCATAGTCAAACCACAATGCGGAAGTGCTGAAGCCCTGATGCCCGAGAAGCCCGCTCGAACGCGTGACGTCAACAAATGTTCCTTTACCGGTGTTTCGAAAAAGCCGGCTTTGGCCAACGCAGCTGATGAAAATGTCCGGAAAGCCATCATTATTGTAGTCGCCGACCGCGACGCCCATGCCGTACATCTCGATGTCCAGGCCTGCGGACTTGGTTACGTCCGTAAATGTTCTGTCGCGATTGTTGCGATAGAGCCGCAAGGTGGAGCGCTGCCGCTTGTGTCCGGCCCAGTCCATTCCATTGACGAGCAGAATGTCCTGCCAGCCATCGCTGTCGTAGTCGAGGAAGGCGCAGCCCGATCCCAATGTTTCCGGAAGGAGCTTGCCGCCATAGCCTCCCGTATTGTGGCGGAACTGAATGCCTGCAGCCGCTGTCACATCCGATAAACGAAACGTGAGCCCCGCGCTCGATTCTTTTTGCAAGATTGCTGAGGGAAGAGCTGCTGAGAAGCCTGCGGCACACGCACCCCACAGGAAATTCCGTCGGATCATGGAAGATTGACCAAGCCGTTTCGAATCGCGTAGACGACCAACTCCGCCGTCTTGTGAATTCCCAGCGTGTCCATGATGTTGGCGCGATGAACCGCGACCGTATTTACACTGAGCTTCAAGTCCACAGCAATTTCCTTGTTGGACTTGCCCGCCACGATGTGTTGCAGGATTTCCAGCTCGCGCGGGGTCAATCCGCCGCCGCGTTCGCCGCGCAAAGCGTCCGGACGGGAAATTTGCGGGTCGAGCACGGTCATGCCGGCGGCCACGCTTTTGACCGCGCTCACAAGGTCGAGGTCAATGGCGTTCTTCAATACGTAACCGCGCGCGCCCGCATCGAGCGCCTGCCCTACCAGTGTCTCCTCCGAGTGCATGCTGAGCATGAGAATTTCCGCTTCCGGGAATTTTTCGAGAATTTTGCGCGTTGCTTCGATGCCGCTCAGTTCCGGCATCGCGCAATCCATGACAATCACCTTGGGCCGCAGTTCGCACGCCAGCCGCACGGCTTCCTTACCGGTGCTGGCTTCTCCCACGACGGAGATTTCCGGATCGTCTTCGAGCATGCGGCGGAATCCGCGCCGTACCAAGGCGTGATCGTCGACGAGGAGAACGGTGATCTTATGCGGCATGGAGGTCCGCCTTCTCTCTGGGGACGTGAAGGCGAACAACCGTCCCGCCTTGCGCGCGAGGCGAAATCACGAGAGCGCCACCAATCAATTCTGCGCGTTCGCGCATAGCCACCAATCCGATCCCTCGCTGCATTTTGTCCGCCACAAAACCCGCGCCATGATCTTCTACCTCCAGCTCCAGCGAATCAGGAGAAAACTTCAACCGTATCCACGCCTCACGCGCGCCGGAATGCCGGCTGACATTGTTCAGCGCTTCCTGCAAGACACGATAGATATGCACTCCAGCTGCTGTTTCCACCGGGAAGGGCGGGCCGCTCTTGTCATAGTGCAGCGTGAGTCCCGCTTGCCGCTCCACTGTGGGAATATACCAGTCCAAAGTGCTTTCGAGACCGGCCTCTTCAAGCAGCACCGGATGCAGTGCCTGGGAAAGAGTGCGAATATTATTCAAGGTCGTTTGCGCGATTTCCTGCACTTCCTGTAAGTCTTTGCGCAGAGGGGAATTTTCCGGCGTGTGATTGCCAGCGCGGCGAAGCATCGATCCGATGGCCGTCAAAACTTGCCCGAACTCGTCGTGAAGCTCGCGCGAAATATGGCGGAGTGTGGATTCCTGAGTGGAAATCAATTTTTGCGCCAGGTCGCTGCGCTGTTCGGAAAGTTCTGCCAGCCGCGCAAAAATCTGCCGGTTGCTGCGAATCAGGTAGAGGCTCGTCAAAACAATCGCGATGAGTGTCGCCGCAAGAAAGAGGTATAGCTGGCGCTGCACGCCCTGGTAGATCTGCGCGATCCGCGTTGCGGCTTGCTCTTCACCCTCGTTATTCTCGACCAGGAGCCGCGAAACCGCGGTGCTGAGCGCTTCCTGCCGAGCCTGGAGGGACAAACGAATCTGCTCCCGCGCTTCTGCTTCTTTGCCGCTCTGCGCCAGGGCAAACATTCTACTAACCGCATCCCAGAACTGCGCCGCCGATTGAGTCAGATACCGCCGCTGTTCCGGAGTTCGGTTTGCTGCCGCGAGGTTTTCCTCAAGTTTTAGTCCGGCATCGAGATCCTCGTGAATGCGTTCGAACTGGGCGGTCCAGGCCGTCAGCGGATAGGGCTCCGTGGTATCCAGCATGTCGCGCATCGCCAGCGCAATGGAGTTCAGATCATTCTGGATGCGCAGGAGCTGCAGGGAATCCCTGCGATTTCGGTCCACCATTTCGCTTTGAAGTTTTCGAAGGCCGGAAAGCTGCACAGTGATGTAGGACGCGTAAGCGAGCACCGCCGCGAGCGTGATGACCAGCCCCAACAGCAGTCCGGTCGTCGGCGAGCGTTGCGAGGAAGCGCCATTCTGCACGGACTAAGAATACCTCACGCCGTGGTTTGCCGCCGCAGGAGCCATCCGAGGCGGATCAGCCACGAGTACCTGGGCGAAGCAATCCGATTACGGCCAACATCACGGCACAGCCAGCGACTGGCACTAAGAGCCCGATGCGCAGGCTTCCCGCGTATCGCGAAACGATCCCCACAAGGGGCGGCATCAGCGCGCTACCCGCCGCGGCCATTGCAAACAGCACGCCGCCTACTTTTCGCGCCCGCGCGCCAAACCATTTGGAAAGCCACGCGATGAAAATGGGAAAGAGACTAGCAAGGCCCAGGCCTGCCAGGAACGCTCCCCCAAATAACGCAACCCGGGAATGAGCAGACAGGAAAATCAATTCACCAGCTGCCGCTAACAGGATTCCCGACACGGCCACTGTGGTTTCTTTCAGTCGAAGAAGAATCGCGGCGGCGGCTCCCCGCCCACCGAGGAGTCCGGCGAAGAAAAACATCGGAGCCAGCGTCCAGGCATCGCCACTCCACGTTGTCGCCCGCTGCGCGTGTGCCGGAGCCCAATACGATGTGCCGACTTCTGTTCCCACATAGACAAAAAACAAAATCCCAAGCAAAGTGGCGACGCCGGTGCCTGCTGTTTTGCCTTCTGATGCTATAGGGGCGGAATCTTCCTTGTGCGGCGGTTTGCCAAACGGCATCTGCAGGAGGACGAGGGCCAACACAGTACAGATCCCTGCGACAATGTAGAGGAGCGGCGTGACTTGCGAGCTACGAACCGTCAAAAGAGCGAGCGGCGAGGATGAAATCGCGCCGGCGCCCCAAGCCAGGTTCATGATGTTCAAGGCGGAAGCGCGGCGATTGCCATAGGTTTCACCGACCCATAGATTCGTGCCTGGCGTGTTGAACCCGTAACCAAGTCCGTAGATGCCACTTGCGGCGAGAGCAAGCGCGAACGTCCTCGCATTGAGCAGAGCGAAGCCCAGCCCCAGCATCACGAGGCCCAGAGTGATTGCAGGTTTAAAACCCTTCCTCGAGATCAGCGCACTCGAAATCAGCACGCCCGTGAGCGATGCCGAGAATTGCACCAGCGAGAAAAGCCCGGCGCGGCTATCGTCCAGTCCCCACTTGGCCATGAAAACGGGGAGAATGGGTCCAATAAAAGAGATCACAATCCCGTTGACGACGAAGCCCGCGCAGAGCAGATAAAAAATCACGCCTTGGGAGGAGGGCGATGCTTTTGCCGGGATTTGCGTTTTCGAGGACATCATGGCATTTTGCCGGAGCCACACCTTTCGCGCAATGACACCTTTGCCTGTGCAAGAGACTGGACGCGACGCAACATGATTGAGGTTGGACTCATCGGATTTGGGCTCGCGGGCCGGGCGTTTCATGCGCCGGTAATTCGCGCGGTGCCGGGCTTGCATCTTGCGGCGATTCTGCAGCGCAGCGGCGACGAGGCGGCAGAGAAGTATCCGGACGTTCAAATCGTGCGAAGTCTGGACGAACTGCTGGCTATCAAGGAAATTCAACTTATTGTCATTGCTACGCCAAATGACACGCACTTTCCGATTGCGCGTCAGTGCCTCACCGCCGCCCGCGACGTGGTTGTCGATAAGCCATTCGCCACGACTTTGGAAGAAGCAAATTCGCTGGTTCAGCTGGCGAGAGCTTCGGGGCGACTCGTCACTGTTTATCAAAACCGCCGCTATGATGGTGATTTTGAGGCCATCCGCCAGCTTGTTGCTGCAGACACATTGGGACGAATCGTCCGCTTCGAAACGACCTATGATCGCTACCGCCCGCAGCTAAAACCCGGCGCCTGGCGGGAAACGCGGCGCCCCGGCAGCGGCATCCTGTTCGATATCGCGCCCCACCTGATCGATCACGCTTTAGTGCTCTTTGGTCTGCCTGAAGCTGTTACCGCAGACGTTCGAATCGAGCGTGAAAATGCGTTGGCTGACGATGCGTTCGATATCACGCTGCACTACCCGAGCAGCATGCGAGCGGTTCTTCGGTCCAGTATTCTCGCCGCTGCGCTGCGCCCGCGCTTCGTTGTGTTCGGCACTGAAGGCAGCTTCGTCAAACAATCCTTTGATCCGCAAGAAAATAATCTCAGGTATGGGAAAATTCCAGTGAACACGCCGTGGGGATGGGAACCAGAAGAAAACTGGGGAATCCTGACCGTTCCTTCGGGAGATTCGTTCGAACAGCGGCGCATCCCTTCTGCGAATTGCGATTATCGGGACTACTACGCCAACGTACGCGACGCGCTGCTGGGAAAAGCCACGATTGCCGTTACTACGGAGTGGGCTTTGAATGTTATGCGGCTACTGGAGCTCGCGTGCGAGAGCAGCGAGAAGCGCTGCACGATTCCCTGTTGATTCATGGCATTTCGCTCGAACTGCACTTTTCAGCAAGCGACGAAGGAGTTGCGCGTATAATCTCCTTCTTCAAGCAAGGGAAGGAGTGCCCCGGCGCCCATGGCGATTGAACTGGCACCTTCGATTCTGTCCGCAAATTTCGCGCGGCTTGGCGATGACGCAAAAGCCGCGCTCGACGGCGGTGGCACGCTGCTCCATGTCGATGTGATGGATGGACATTTCGTGCCGAACATCTCGATTGGTCCGCTCGTGGTGGCGTCCCTTCGGAAAACTTTTCCAAGTGCCATCCTCGACTGCCACTTGATGATCGAAAATCCCGATGATTACATCACCGCGTTCGCGGAGGCGGGCGCGAGCTGGATCTCCGTGCATCAGGAGGCCTGTGTACATCTTCATCGCACGCTGCAGTTGATTGAATCCCACAGATGCAAGTCCGGTGTCGTTTTGAATCCCGCAACGCCGGTGCACATGCTGGACGAAGTTCTGGATATGGTTCACCACGTCCTGGTGATGTCCGTGAATCCGGGCTTCGGCGGGCAGAAATTTATTCCGGGCGCGCTTTCCAAAATAAAGACTCTCGTCGAAGTGCGTGAATCGCTTGGCCTGTCATTTCGTATCGAAATCGACGGCGGCGTAGCGCTCGACACGGTCGGCGAGACCGTCCGCGCTGGCGCAGAAATCCTGGTTGCGGGGAACGCCATCTTCGGGAAAGGCGATATTCGCGAGAACGCGAAAAAACTTTTGGAAGCTGCGTGCTCCGCAACGCTTACGCACACCTGAGGGCAAGAGTGTTTGCAAGTTGTTCTCGCTTACGACTGCGCTTAGCTTACGCGCACTCCGCATGCGAGAATGGGTGCGGCCCTCGGATGAAAATACTCACGCAACAAATCATCGCGATCGCCGCTCCTACGGTTGCCCGAAGCCTCCGACGATGGATCTTCCACCTCGGTGGCTTAGGCTTCATTCCGCTGGGATTGCTCGACAGCTCAGTCATTCCGCTCCCCGGGAGCATGGACGTTCTGATCATCGTCTTATCGGCGCGCAAGCAAGAGTTATGGTTTTATTACGCAGTGATGGCCACGCTTGGTTCCGTGATCGGAGCGTTCCTCACCTACCGGCTTGCTCGCAAAGGAGGAAAGGAAACCCTGGAACGCAGGTTTTCGGCCAGGTCGCTCAAAAAAGTTTATGGCATCTTCGCACGATGGGGTTTTGGAGCCATCGCTGTCGTGGCTGTGCTGCCACCGCCCGCGCCGATGGTTTTGTTTCTCTTTGCCGCCGGGGCATTGCAATATTCCGTGAAGAAATTTCTGGTGGCGATCACGCTCGGCCGCATTGTCCGATATTCGCTCCTGGCGTTTCTGGCCGCCCGTTATGGACGGAAAGTGCTCACGGTCCTTTCACAACATGGACATCCCGTCATCATTGTGTTTATCACGCTGATCGCTGCCGTGATGGCAGTTGTTGTTTTTCTTCTCCTCAGAAAGCGTGAGAAGAGAACACATAGTTAGCAAGCAGAGCCATCATGGTGCGAGTGGAAGAATTAAGTGAGAAGAAGGATAGACACGCTGGGTAGCTTTGGAAAAATCGGCGGGGGAAGCGCTCATGATACTTGGAAGAAATTTCTGCGGATTGCGGTCGTACAACGGGAACCATGTGCTTTGCACTTGGACCTTGATGCGATGGCCCTTTAGAAACGTGTGATCGGCGGCGTGGAGACTGAACCGGTATTCGACCATTTTGTTGGCGGGGATGGCTTCGGGATGTTCGAAGCTCGTGCGGTAACGACCGCGAAATATCTCTGCATTTATGATGAGCTGGTATCCACTCATGTCAGGCTGAACCGCAGTTGGCGAGGAGGTCGTTGAGGACGTAGGTGACACACCGGGATATTCGTCGATCAGTTTTACAACCCAGTCGGAGTCTGTACCAGTCGTGGAGGCGAATAGATCCGCGATTACATCGCCTGCCACGGTGATATCGCGCTCGAGGGGCGGAGTAGTCCAAGTAGCGACGTCGGGGCGGTCCGAGACGAATCTCTGGTCCTCCACCATCCAGGTGTACCACTTGGAGCCTTCCGAGTACGTCGCCTGGATAGGGCGATGGCGATACGGAACAGGATTCGCAGGATCAGAAATGTACTCACGATAGTTCTCAGCGTCCGTCCCTCCGCGGGGAGACTTTTTCGGCTCCGAAGAAGAAAGCGTAAGCGAGCCATCCGCGGAAAGGTAGAGATTCTGTGATTTACTTTCCGCAGGGGGCCAGTGGGAGTATTCGCGCCAGCGGTTGCTGCCGGTTTCGAAAGCTGCGGTGTCCGCCAGATTGAATCCATTTTCATCCTTGAGGTAGTGAGCGAAAAACGGCGCCTCGTAGCGCTTGCGAAACTCGTCGGTCGTGGGTTCGCCGAATTGAATGGCGCCGAGATGGCGCGTGGTGCCGCCCCATTGCCCGTGATTCCAGGGGCCGATGACCATGAAATTTTCACGCCGGGCATCGTGAGGCTCAAGTTTTGAGTAGGCTTCCTGCGGGCCGAACATGTCCTCCTGATCCCAGAAGCCGCCGACGAAAAGGCTGGGGACGGCGACCTTGCTGAGCTGTGCCTCGACCGCGCGGGCGCGCCAGAACTCGTCGTAAGCCGGATGCTGTAGAAATGCCGCGCCCGTGGGTAGTTTGTCCACGCCATCATGTTTGGCGGCGACTTCGAAGGAGCCGGAGTGCAGGAAAAAATCGTACGCATCCTCATCGAGCTTGGAGAAAGCGTTTTCCTTGGAGCTTTCCATGCCCAACGCATAGTCGTATCCATAGGTCTCGCGGAACGCGCCGTTGTGGAAGAAATCGTCCCCCATCCAGACGTCAATCATGGGAGCCTGCGGAGAAATGGCTTTCACGGCGGGATGCGGATCCATGCCAGCAGCCATGGCGAGAAAGCCGGGATAAGAGGTGCCGTGGACGCCCACACGGCCGTTGTTGCCGGGAATATTCTTGAGGAGCCAGGCAACTGTGTCGTAGGTGTCCGTGCTTTCATCGACAAGTTTTGAATCGCGATGGTCGGCCATGGGGCGGCTCATCACGAAGGTGCCTTCCGATTTGTAACGGCCGCGAATATCCTCAAACACAAAAATGTACCGGCTGGATGCCAGTTCGGGGACGTCAGAGTTGATCGACTCCGGAGTGTTTCCATCGACACCGTAGGGCGTGCGTTCCATCAGGAACGGAAGCGGCGCCGTATAATCCTTGGGACGCAAGATGACGGCGTGGAGTTTGACGCCGTCACGCACGGGGATCATGACGTCCTGGCGGGTATACACCGGTTTGATGAAATGCAGCGGCTGGTCGCTGATCTTGCGTGCGTGAGTAGTTCCGTCCGTCGCGATGCGGTTGAATCCGACGACCGTTCCCTCTGTGGAGCGCAGGAACTTGAAAGTGATGGGCACATTGAGAGGCGAGAAAGTGTCTTCGGATTGAGGCACGAGTTCGTAACGCGCGGTGCGCAGCGATTCGGAAAATAGATGCGAGCCGTCGACGGTAATGGAGCGAGTAAGATCGGGGTCATCGTCGTATTGATACTGTCCAACGAAGGCTGCGAGCTTGTCCGCGGAAATCTGGAATCTCGGCGGGGCAGCGGTGTCTTGAGCGAAGCCCCTGCTGGAGCTAACCAGCAGAAAAATGACGACAAGCAAGTAACGAGGGAACGCCTTCATAGAGCCATCCTTTCGGGCGGGCCTTATCGTATTTGATTCACGGGAAGAAGAGAAGCGAGCGCGAGTACATTTATGGTTCGTTGCTGCCACAGGGGCACGACGGATTGCGCCCCGAAGACTGCCCATAAGCAATTTTGGCCGCCGCTCCTAGGCGACAGTGACCTCGGAGCTCAGATAGACGTCCTGAATGGCATTAAGAAGTTGCACGCCTTCCTTTATGGGGCGCTGGAATGCTTTGCGGCCGGAGATAAGACCAGTGCCGCCAGCGCGCTTGTTGATCACTGCCGTGGCCACCGCTTCTTCGAAGTCGTTCGCGCCCGACGCGCCGCCGCTGTTGATCAAGCCCGCACGGCCCATGTAGCAATTGGCCACCTGGTAGCGCGTCAAGTCGATGGGATGGTCGCTGCAAAGGTCCGTATAGATGCGCTTGTCGAATTTTCCGTAGCTCGAATCGCCCATGTTAAGCGCCTGGTAGCCGCCGTTATTCTCCGGGAGCTTCTGCTTAATGATATCGGCTTGGATAGTCACACCGAGATGATTGGCCTGGCCGGTAAGGTCGGCCGACAAATGATAGTCTTTGTCTTTCTTGAACGCGTTGTTCCGCAGGTAGCACCACAGGACGGTGGCCATGCCAAGTTCGTGGGCGTGTGCGAAAGCTTGGCTAATTTCCACAATCTGCCGCCCGCTCTGCTCAGAACCGAAGTAAATCGTGGCGCCGACGGCCGATGCGCCCATGTCGTAGGCTTGCCGCACCGTACCGAAGAGAATCTGGTCCGCCTTATTCGGAAAAGTCAGGAGCTCGTTGTGATTCATCTTCACGATGAACGGAATTTTGTGGGCGTACTTGCGCGCGACGGAGCCCAGGACGCCGTAGGTCGAAGCCACCGCGTTGCAGCCGCCTTCGATGGCCAGCCTGACGATGTTTCCGCCATCAAAATAATCGGGATTCTTCGCAAAGCTCGCGCCGCCAGAGTGCTCGATGCCTTGGTCCACCGGCAAAATCGAAAGATATCCCGTGCCATTCAATCTGCCATGGCCGAATAGGCGCTGCAGATTTGTGAGCACGCGCACATTGCGATCCGTCGCCGCATAAACGCGGTCGACAAAATCCGGCCCGGGAAGATGCAGCCGCTCTTTCGCGATTTTCGGCGAGTTGAATCCCAACAAGGATTCAGCCTTCGCGCCGAGATAGGTTTCAATTTTTCCCAGACCTGCAGTAGTTGCCATCTCTTTCTCCTCGATTCATCTCCGGCCTCTGAGCGGCCAGCCGGCTATTCTCGAATTCCCGTCGAAAGCATGCCGCCTGCGGCAGTGTCCACCAGCCACAACAGCTTTCCATTCTTTGGCTGGAGCAATTGCGCGGGCAGTTGATCTGGCTCGTACGGCCCTTCGAGCACTGCCTTCAATGCTAGGCACTTGTCCGCGCCCGTCACCATAAACAGAATGCGCGCGGCATTGTTGGCCGCCGGTGCGGTGAGCGTGATGCGCTCCGTGTACAGCTTACCCACCCAGTTTCGCACAACAACGCGCCCATCGGCATGCAGAGCTTTCGTTCCGGGAAAGAGCGAAAGAGTGTGCCCCTCGTTTCCCATTCCCACCAGGACAAGATCAAACTTCGGATACTCTCCATCCTTCAGCTTGAAGTATTCGCGAAGAGCCTTCTCATATTCCAGCGCAGCCTGTTCCGCGTCCGGATATTCTCCTTTGATCCGTGAAACCTGAGCTGCTTGCAGGGGTGCTTTCGAAAGCAGCGCTTCCGTGACCATGCGGAAGTTGCTGTCCGGCTGGTCCGGCCCCACGTGACGCTCGTCGCCGAAGAACAAATGCATTTTATCCCAGGGTACTTGCCCGCGCAGCGCCGCATCGGTCGCCAGCAGGCCATAGAGCGCTTTGGGCGTCGAGCCGCCAGCCAAGGCTACGTTAAAGACACCCCTCTGCTCGACGGCCTCTGCCGCTGCCTGAACAAATTCCTGCGCCGCGCGCCTCGCAATGGCCGCGCCGTCTGGCAGGATTCGAATCTCACGTTCCACGCTTGGCCCTCTCAGGTGATGATTCCGGCTCGGTCGGGAACGGCAATTCTGCCGCGCTTGTCGATTTCCTCTTCCCCGATGCGCCGCCACGAGCGCCCGTCGCGCTCCAACAAGTCGTCCGCCTCGATGGGCCCCCACGAGCCTGCCACGTAGTTCGGAAAACCACGTGCCGGCAAAGCGCGCCACACGTCCAGGATGGGCTGAATCACATTCCATCCCGCTTCCACCATGTCGGATCGTTGGAAGAGCGTGGGATCGCCCGCCATGCAATCGCGCAGCAGCCGCTCGTAGCCCGTGCTGTGCTCCAACCCAAAATAGGTGCTGTAATCAAAATCCATGTTCACCAGGCCGAGCTTCATGATCGATCCGGGAACCTTTGCGCCGAAGCTCAGCGAAATGCCTTCTTCCGGCTGAATGTGAATGACCAGGCGGTTGGTTTCTAGATTTTTCACGGTAGTATTCCGGAATAAGACGAAAGGTGTGCGGCGAAACTGAATCACGATCTCCGTCGTGCGCTGCGCTAGCCGTTTTCCCGTGCGCAGATAAAACGGCACACCCGCCCAGCGCCAGTTGTCGATCTGCAGTTTCAGGGCAACAAACGTTTCCGTGTTCGAATCCGGCGCGACATCCGGTTCGCTGCGGTAGCCCGCGACGCGCTGACCGTCTACGCTGCCCCCGCCGTACTGTCCGCGCACCATGTTCTTCAGCACGTCTTCTGGATTCAGAGGTTGGATGGCGTGTAGCACTTCCGCTTGTTTATTGCGCACTTGATCGGCATCGAACGAAATCGGCGGCTCCATGGCGGTCATGGTCAGCAATTGGAACAAATGATTCGGCACCATGTCGCGCAGGGCGCCCGCCGTCTCATAGAAACCGCCGCGATGCTCCACGCCAACAGTTTCCGCGGCAGTGATCTGTACGTGGTCCACGTAATTGCGGTTCCACAACGGCTCGATGATGTTGTTTGAGAAACGGAAGACCATCACGTTCTGCACCGTCTCCTTGCCGAGATAGTGATCGATGCGGTAGATCTGGTTTTCCGTCAAAACCTTCTGCAAGTCCTGGTTCAGTTGCTTCGCCGATTCCAGGTCGTGACCAAAGGGCTTCTCAACGATCACACGCGCCCATCGACCGTTTTCTTCCTTCGTCAGGTCGCATTCGCCCAGTTTGCTGACGATCGGGGAGAAGAATCGCGGTGCAACCGCCAAGTAGAAAAACTTGTTTCCCATCGTGGCATGAGTTTTGTCCGCTTGATCAATCTGCTCCTTCAGGCGCTTGTAGGCCTCCCCGTCCTGAAAATCGCCGCGGACGTAATAGATACGCTCCGCCATCCAGTCCCAGCACTTGAGATCAACCGGTGCGGGAGAGTATTTGGGAATCTCCTCCCCCAGCATCTTGCGGAAACTCTCCGTGGTGAAGTCGTTAGTGGCAAAGCCGACTATGGCGAACTGCTTCGGCAGCAGATTGTCCGCGGCAAGATTGCACAGCGCAGGAATCAGCTTGCGTTTCGTCAGGTCGCCACTCGCGCCAAAAATAACCATCACGCAAGGCGCGGCAGTGGGATTCGAATCCGGGTGATTTGGGATCATCGCTGGAACTTCCTGTCTTCGAGCCTTGAAGAGCTTGCTTGACCTCTAGTGCCCGGACTTCTTCTCGATATGTCCGCCAAACTGGAACCGCATCGCGGACAGTACCTTCGCCGCGAAGTCATCTTCACCGCGCGATGTGAACCGCTGAAAGAGCGACGCGGTCAGCACGGGCGCGGGAGCCGTCGATTCGATCGCTGCGAGAATCGTCCAGCGTCCTTCGCCGGAGTCCGAAACGCGCCCGGAAAAACGCTCGAGTGTGGGCTGATCCAGCAGGGAAATGGCCGTCAGATCAAGAAGCCACGAAGCCACCACGCTTCCGCGGCGCCACACTTCCGTGATGTCCGCCAGGTTGAAATCGTATTGGTAGTGTTCCGGGTTCCGCAGCGGCGTGGTTTCCGCGTCGGCTTCGCGATGCGACTTGCCGACGTTAGCATGCTTCAGAATGTTCAATCCCTCGGCGTACGCCGCCATCAGGCCGTATTCGATTCCGTTATGCACCATTTTCACGAAGTGCCCCGCGCCGGAGGGGCCGCAATGCAGGTAGCCTTCTTCCGCGGTGCCGGCCACTTTGTCACGCCCCAGGGTGCGGTCCACGTTTCCTCGCCCGGGCGCGAGCGTCTTAAAGATAGGATCGAGATGCGTCACGATTCCAGTCTCGCCGCCGATCATCTGGCAGTAGCCGCGCTCCAGGCCCCAAACGCCGCCACTTGTCCCGACGTCGCAATAGTGAATGCCCTTGGCGGAAAGTTCCTTTGCCCGGCGGATGTCATCGATGTAATAAGAATTTCCACCGTCGATAACAATGTCGTTCTTCTCCAGCTGGCCGACCAGGTCGCGCAGCGTGGAGTCCACCACCGCCGCCGGCACCATCAGCCAGATCGCGCGCGGCTTTTGCAGTTTCTTTACGAAATCATCCAGCGAAGTCGACCCTGTCGCGCCCTCGCCCTCCAATTGTTTTACTGATCCTGCGCTTCGGTCATAGACGACGCATTTGTGCCCGTTTTTTTGCAGGCGCCGCACCATGTTGGCGCCCATTCTGCCCAGTCCGATCATGCCCAGCTGCATCGTGTCCGCTCCTCTGCGTCGTGGGTTAGAAAAATCAAGTTCGCGTAATCCTAAGCGATCGCTTTTTGTACCGCTTTTGCAAGTGTCGCGAGTCCCGCCTTCACGTTTTTCCCGAGATGAACCCGCAAAGCGCGCCGTCCGCGTTCGGCGAGAACGGCAAAATCACCCCGGGCCTGCGCCGCCTTCACGATGCCAAACGTGTATTTCTGGCCTGGGACCGGCAGATCTTTTGCGTCATCACAAGTGATCTGCAGAAAAACTCCGCTGTTCGGGCCGCCCTTGTAGGCTTGTCCCGTGGAATGCAGGAATCGCGGGCCGAATCCGAGGACGGTGGCCACTTTTTTCTTGTCGCGCACGGCATGCCGGATTCCCTGCAACGCTGTTTCGTTGGCCGGACTCATGGTGATGTAGCCGAGGACTGCGAAATAATCCCCCGCCCTCGCTCGCGCAAGATGTGCTTTCAGAACGTCGACAAGCTTGGCGCCGCCCTTCAATGCTGCGGTGTTCTTTTCATCAGCAAAAAGCTTGATGCCCTGGTCTTCAAAGAAGGGCGCCTCGGGCGGAAGGCTTCCCGTCGCTTCGTACTGGCTGGTCAGTTTCTTGGTTTCGATTTTGCTCGCTTCGACGTCCGGCTGGTTGAAGGCATTAATGCCTATGATCGATCCGGCCACCGCAGTAGCAATTTCCCAGCGGAAAAACTCCTGGCCGAGGTTGTAAATATTCGGCAGCGTGATGCGTACCACCGGATGCCCGGCTTTTTCCAACGCCGCAACTTCTGCATCCTGCGCCTTGTTCGGCTTCGATGCCAGCCGCAAGTAGGCGAACACCCGGTCGTTGCCGTAGACGGCTGGCTTGGCGAGTCGTTCGCGGTCCACTGGAATGATGCCTTTGCCGATTTTCCCGGTGGACTCAGCAATCAGTTGCTCCAGCCAGGCCCCAAGGTCCGCGATTCCCGGCGAAGCGATGAAGGTGACCTTGTCTCGGCCGTGATCTGCAGCCACTCCCAGGATATTGCCAAGAATCACGCCGGGATTCGAATCGGCAGCCACAGAAGAGCCGCACGCCTTCACCATCTCTTCCGTATTCTTCAAAAATTTTGCAACGTCCAGGCCCATCACCGCCCCGGGAACCATCCCGAAGTTGGAAATCGCCGAATACCGGCCGCCAATACTTGGCACCCCGAAGAAAATCTTGCGAAACTTGTCTGCTTCCGCCACTTGTTGCATCTTCGAGCCGGGATCGGTAATAGCGATAAAGCGATTGCCAACTTCCTTCTCTCCCACCTTGGCCTTCACGCGCTCGAAAAAGTATTGCTTGTAGATGTTGGGTTCCAGCGTGCTCCCCGATTTGCTCGAAACGATGCAGACCGTGCTCTTGAGGTCCACCTTCGCTTCGATGGCTTTTATTTGCGCGGGATCTGTGGAATCCAGAACATGAAGCTCGGGGTGGCCCTTGACCTTGCCAAACGTCATACGCAGAACTTCCGGGCAAAGGCTGGAGCCGCCCATTCCCAGCAAAAGCGCATGCTTGAATCGCGCTTTCTTCACATCCGCGGCAATTCCTTTGAGCGCGTCAATGTGCGCGATCTGTTCTTCCGTGATGCTCAGCCAGCCAATCCAATTGCTTTCGTCCGCGCCACTCCACAGCGAAGCGTCTTTCTGCCATAGTCGCGCGACCTTGTTGTTCTTCTTCCAATCGCCAAGGGATGCGGCAAATGCGCCTTGCAGCGAGCTCGGCAATTTGTAGGTTTGTTTGTTGACGCTCACACCTTGACTCCGGCGGTCTTACCAACGGCATCCAATAGAGTTTTGAAAGCGTCAGAGAAGAGCTTGACGCCATCCACCATCAGCTTCTCCGTC
>Ga0222749_10000450_pt1 | contig 25318 bp, 17 predicted proteins | sample IncBWH2Mmetat_FD_197234 | JGI IMG/M metagenome (GOLD analysis project Ga0222749, IMG submission 197234) | Metatranscriptome of lab incubated forest soil microbial communities from Barre Woods Harvard Forest LTER site, Petersham... | ecosystem: Environmental > Terrestrial > Soil > Temperate... | reverse complement strand
TGGTACACCGAACCCGAAATGGGGTGGTACACTCAACCCGAAAACGGGTGGTACACCGAACCCGAAAACAGGTGGTACACCGATCCCGCACACGGTGGGACACTATAGGGTGCTAACTGACACGAGGGGATAGGTCCACGGAAACAGCTGAAGCCGGGCGGGCGGCATGCAGTCCCGGTAGGCTTGACTGGTGTCCTGCATTTCCCACTCCACGGATCTGACCCGCTGGCAGCACTCCCGGATGAGGCGTTGGAGAGGCTCAAAGGGGCCGGAGTCGACCTGGAGACTCTCCGTGGATAAATCAGGCGCCCTCCGCTCCGGGGGGCAGCCAGGGGGTGACTTCACCTCCGGGGAAACGTTCACCGGGGTGGCCAAGGGGGGGGTCCCTCGGGACCCCCCTGTGGCCGGAGCAAGAACCGTCGCTGGCCCTTTCCTGGCCTTCCCGGAACCCGGTGCCAGCATGGCCCTGATCCACCGGCTTGCCTTTCCGAGTGCTCTCCGCACGTGCGCTCCTCCCGATGAAGATGACGGACCTTTTGTTACCGGCTCAGTTCAGACGCCATTCTTCCGATTCCTCGGCTTGATGGCTCCCGCTGCGCTCTCTGAATCCGCCTCGTGGACTCGATGGGCAATCCAGGTCAGGGTGATTCCCCTCCATTCAGACGGCTCAGGAGGGCGGGACGCGAAGACCGAGAGGGCTTCTGTCAGGAGAGGTCGGAACCATCCCCAGCGTTTTCCCGGCAGGAGGATGGGGATGAGCGGAATTCCCCTCCGCTCATGTCTGGTCAGCCCGCGTCTGGGCCGGAATAGGTGGGGAGTCGATTTCCTGGGATCCATCCCGTGCCGAACCCGGAAGGCGGCCAGGGATTCTTTCAGGGGGTCCCAAGGGGCTCCCCGGGCGGACGATTTGACCTCGATATCCAGGATCTTCCCGCAATCATGAAAGAGTCCCAGGGCGAAGGCGAGCTTCTGCCAAAGAACCTTCTCAGCCGGGGTTAGGGATTGAGGATCCATGCGCTCCGACCATTTTGCCTCGATGGATTGGAGGACGTTGCCGGCCACCTCCAGGGAATGGCAATACAGCCCCCTTGCGGTCGAGTGATGATGATTCTCACTCGCGGGAAGGTCCAAGACCCAGCGAGCCAGCGGTTCGAGGACCCCCTGGATGAATTCCCAGTCGGAGGGGGCGTGGGGGCTCAGGAGCGCTTCGTCCGCAATCCGGATCGTTTTCTCCACTTGGATCGGAGAGAGGGAGTACCAGTAGGGGGGCTTCAAGGGAGGGGATCCCTCTCTCACGCGGCCAGAGAGGGGTGCGAACGGGCTTCCGTCCACGGGATCGAGAGAAACCAGGGCCCGCTTGATCGCCATACCCGTCCTCCTCACTCCGGAGCTCTCATCGCCCCTCTACAGGTGCAAGGGAACGCCAACCCGGAAAGCCTGCAGATAATCACCTGCGGATGGAAAGTTAGGCATGAACAAGGGTCGCATTGGAGCCAGGACTTGGATGGTCGGAACCTTGAAGGAGAATCTTACCGTGCCTGGCTGGTTTCACTTCGATCGATGACCGGTAAGGCTTAAATCCCTCCTAGGGCGACTTGGGCGTCCGCCCGCCCTCCGACGAGAAGCCGGGTTTTCCGTACACCCGCGAATCGCACCAAGCAGCACGTTGTGCTATATCATATTGACATTACTTGGGGTCCAGTTGGCAAGGTCCTTGCGGCGATCATGGCTATAGGTTCTGTTGGCGGTATCATTGCCAACGTGCGGTATCTTCAAAGGTACGGAAGAGAGGACTCGGGGTTTCGGCTTGCGATCGCAGGATTGATTTTCGCTACCGCTGTCCTGTCGGTTAGTATCTATGTTCTGCGGATTCGTCTCTCGAAGTCGCAAGGACAAGAAAGATAGAGCCGTCTAACCAGATCGGTCCAGCGAACCGCCGCTGAGCCGAGCTGAATTCCCACTACCCTTCCCGGCCACGCCCGCTCGCGTCCCGGCATAGTGTCGGCGCGCGACGAGTTGGAGATCCGCGTCCTGATCGGTCGTGGAGACGCAGACATAATCGGCGATACGCACGTCGGGTTATATTGACCGGATCGGCACGGCGAATTGCTCCGCCTGTCCCGAACTTCACCGGACAGATACGTTTATCCCGAGGAGGAGGATTACAGCATCACGAAGCACCAAGTGTGCGGGGCTCCTAAGGACTGATGACTCGGATGCCCTACTTCAAGCCAGCGGTGCAGGGATGCCGAGTAACCTCCGAAAACGGGGGTTTTAGGATGCCCCCCACAGTCTTCTGGATAAGGACAGGCGGCTTGGGCCATCTCAGCATACCCGTGATTTCTTTGCATGGCTGGATACACACCGGCCGCCCTGACTCCCGTCCCGTCATTGGGCCACGGAAGTTCTCCTCGGGACTTGAGGATTCCCCTCGACACTACCGGCACATGAGTACTTTTTGCCGGGCCATTCAGGCCTCCTTTCTTCCCCTTTCGGGGGTTAGGGAGGCCCAAAAGTGTCAACTAAACTATTCCGTCAGCGTGTCTCACTCCGACCGTTTCGGGACAAGGGCCGTGAGATCCTGGCCCGGGTGCGCCATTGTCGCCAAGTTCACTACTAGGGAACGGTGACGGGAACCTCTACTGAGTCCGGCCCTTCCCCGCCGTCACCTACCGCGCTAAGCACATAGTAATAAGTTCCTGGCGTTTGTTCGGTGTCACCGCCTGTGGTGCGGGCAAAGAGAACGATTGTTCTCAGAACGTATGGACCGCCCGAATTCAGGGCTCGCTTAAGATAATAGGCTTTCGCGCCATTGGCTGCGTTCCAAGTAAAATCAACGAACGGTTTGTTCTCGGTCGCCACCACGTTGGTCGGCGCTGGGGGAACGGGGACTGAGTTGTTCCCCGTTCCAAATGCTATCGCCGAGTCCGCGCTCGCCCCCCATGCGTTCACCGCGCGAATGGTGTAATTATATTGCTGCCCATTCGTGATCGAGGTGTCCTCGTAGACAGTCGCGGAAGTAAGATCAAAAACGGCAGGGGTGCTCCCCATCGTGGAGCGGAGGATCTGATAACTTGTGGCTTGCGGTTGAAGATCCCAGGAGAGCGAGATTTTGCCGTTGCCCGGGGTCCCCTTTGCTCCCGTCGGGGCGGCGGCAATTGCACCTGGGTCTACGAATGACACCGCCACTTCGTTCGAGTTCTGGGTTTCTCCAGATGGATTGACCGCGCTCACCACGAAGTAGGTTGGGCTTACGGACAAGAAATCCAGCCAAATGGTGTGACCATTGTCCGTCGGGGATTGGCTCTCCATGTAGCGACCGGGTGCGGCCACGTACGGACCGCCACTCGTGGACGATACTTTGACGTTGTATTGCGTGGTGTGGCTCATTCTCGACCACGCCAATACCACGACGCCATTCGCGGAGGATAGCAGTTTCAGGGTCGGCACGCCGGGCAAAGACGGACTGGCCGATGGTTTTGCACCTGCGAAATCCGAGGGAATGCCGACGCCATGAAGGTTGCTCGCTTGCACCGTGTAGAAGTAAGTGGTCTCGTTGGTCACGTCCGTGTCCGTCGTAAAGAGGTCGTTCTGGACTCCCTGAGAGGCGACAAGATTCTTGAAGGGGTCTGCCTGGTCGTCCGTACGCCACACAACGTAGGTGGAAGCCCCGTCGACAGGGTTCCAGAAGATCTGGACCCGACCGTTGTAATCAACGGCCGAGGTAATCTGGGGAGCGCTTTGAGGTTTCTCGATTGGGAATACCACGGGGACGGCGACCTCCCCGCTCGGATCACTCTCTCCCTGGCCATTCAACGCGGTAACCACGTAGTAGTAGGTTGAGCCCAGAGTCAAGCCATGGTCCGTGTAGGAAGAAAGAGGCGTGCGAACCGCCAGCGTTGTGTAGGGCCCGCCTGAGACATTTGCACGTTTGACGTTAAATCCCCAATCGGAGAGATCCCCGACCCATGTGAGGCCAACTTGGCCGATTCGAGGCGCGGTAGGATCGCATGACCCGGCGGCCAGGAGACTTGCCGGTGCAGACGGGACCCCTACGATCGTCGTTGCGCTCACGGCGATGGAGACGGTACTTTCGCCGGTGGTGTTGACCGCGCTTATCTCGAAGTAGTAGGTGTTTCCAGGCGAGACTGTTCGGTCGATATAAGTTGTTCCTTGGATTCCCGTCGCGATGATCGTAAAGGGTCCGTTTGCGGAGTCGGCCCGTCTTACGGTGTAGCTGAAAGCTCCCGTGGACGCATTCCAATTCAGTGTTACCCGGCTTGACCCTGTAATGATCGTAAGGTTAGTGGGGGTCGACGGGAGAGGCATGGGAGTTGCCAGTGCTTCGTTGGAGTTTCCGCTTTGCCCGCTGCCGTTAACCGCGCGTACCACGTAGTAGTACGTGGTGTTGTTCGTCACGAAGGTGTCCAGGAATGCGGTTCCGGTCAGCCCGTTTGCGAGAACGGTGTTGTATGGCCCGCCGGAAGATACGCCGCGGAGGACATTGTAGGCCGTGGCACCTGAAACGGCGTTCCACGAGAGGGTGACTTGGGCGTTTCCCGGAGTTGCCGTCAATCCCGTCGGTGCTGCGGGCAGCGGCATGGGTGTGGCGACTGCTTCGTTTGAATTCCCGCTTTCCTCTCCGGAGTCGTTCACCGCGCGGACGACGTAGAAGTAAGGCGTCCCGTTCGACAGACCCATGTCGGCATAGGTCGAGGTCGGTACGAGCGTCGCATTGACTTTTACGTAGGAGCCGCCCGAGACGAGTGAACGGTAGACGTTATATCCAGTAATGTTGGTCTCGGGATTGTTCGCCCAGTTCAGAGTGACTTGGAGGTTCCCGGCGAAGGCGAGAAGCGAGCTTGGAGGGCTCGGCGGGACGTTGGGTTTCGCTGAGGCTCCATTGGAGTTCCCGCTCTCCTCGTTCGAGTTGTTGACCGCGCGGACAATGTAGAAGTAGGTCGTGAGGTTGGTCAGACCTGTATCCGTGAACGACGGCGTCGCGAGGAGGGAGCCGTTCACCTTCAGGCTAAAGGGCCCGACCGGGTTGAGTGACCGGTAGACGTTGTAGCCCGTGAGGTTCGTTTCGGTGTTCGCGTTCCAGGAGAGACTCACCCGAGTGTTTCCTGCCGCGGCCGTCAACCCCGTCGGCGGTGCGGGGGGGATGTTGGGCCTGGCTGAGACTTCAACCGAGTTTGCGCTTTCTCCGGCAGAATTGAGGGCAGACACTACGTAGAAATAGAGCGTTCCATTCACGATCCCCGGCCCCGTGTCCGTCAATGTCGTCGTCGGTGAGGTCACCGTGGCGACCGTCACCTCGCTTCCCGAGGTAAGGGAGCGCTTCACGTGGTAACTCGAGGCCCCCGTTGAGGCATTCCAGATCAGGGTGACTTGCTGGACACCGGCCGTCGCGATGAGGCCCGTAGGCACCGGGGGCACGATCGGCGGCATGCTCGGAAGGGCGGACTGCTGGTTCGAGTTGGCGCTTTCCCCGGAGCTGTTCAAAGCGCTGACCTTGTAGTAGTACGTCGTGCCGTTCGTCAGGCCAGTGTCCGTAAAGGAGGTGCTCGTCACATTCGCAATCGTGGGGAACGATCCCGTCGCCGAGGTATCGCGCTTTACGTTGTAGCTCGTGGCCCCCGTGGACGCCGTCCAGGATAGCGCGACTTGCCGGTCCCCTGCCACCGGAGTCGAGAGCGTCGGGGCGCTGGGAAGAACCGCTGAGGGCGTGGCGGAGACGAATCCGGAGTCCGCGCTCTCGCCCGAGAGATTGTCGGCCGACACCTTGTAGAAATAGGTCGTGCCGTTGGTGAGTCCCGTATCCACAAAGCTGGTGGTGTTGGACATGCCCACGACCGTGTAGGTCCCGCCGCTGGTGGCCGACCGCTTCACGTTGTAGCTCGTGGCTCCGCTCGACGCGGTCCAAGTGAGGGACACTTGCTGATCGCCTCCAATCGCGGCCAATCCGGTGGGTGTAGCAGGAACGACACTGGCCAAACTTCCGATTTCCGCGGTTGAGAGAACCCGGCAATAAACCCGCACCTCGTCAAGGAGTCCATTTAGAAAATTACCATCGCCAGAGTCCTGGCTCCCAAGCGCCGCGTCCGTCGACACCGTATTCGCGGATAGGGCCTGGGCGAAGGCCACCGTGGACGACGACTTTAGCGCTCCATTGACGAAGATTTGGAGTTTGTTGTTCTGGAAGTCGATGGTTGCCGCCAAATGGACCCAGGTCCCCGGAGTGAGATTCGTCGTGTCGACCAGAATCTTCTGGGATTCGGTGTCGGTCGAGCGCCCCCCCACGAAGGCATTGCCCCCGCTCCCGTTCCCCTGGATCGACAGAACCGCACGAGACGTGTCGGTTCGACTGGAGGCATTCACCGAAATGGAAATGAGGTCCTGGTAAGAACCTGTGGGAATGGCAGCAGCGGGCTTCACCCAGCAGACGAGAGTCGCCGCAGGCACGTTTTGAAGAATGTTCAGGTTGGAGCCAAGGTCCAGGGTGCCGTTCACCCCGTCGAAGCTGAGGGCGTCGCCGACTTGGCCGGGCACCGCCCAGCTGACGCCGTTCCGGAGCGTTCCGGTGATCCCGTTCCCGGACGAATCGGCCGCCGTCGTCCCGGAGCCCTCGTCGGCCTTCCAGTAACCCCGAAGGCCGTCCTTCCCCGCCAGGTTCTGGACGTCGCAGGCGCAGAGGGGCCGGCTGTAGATCCGGACTTCATCCATGAGCCCTTGGTAGAAATTGGATCCTCCCGAATCCTGGCTTCCGAGCGCGGCATTGGTCGTGACGGTGTTCGGGGTATGGGGCTGAGCAAACGTGGCGCTGGAGCTCGCGACCAGGAGCCCGTTCAAGTAAATAGCGAGCGTGCCCTTTGCATAGTCCACAACCCCTGCCACGTGGTACCACTGGTTAGGTTGCAGGTTTGCGCTGAACGTCAGGTTCTTTTGGGCTTCCGTGTCGGTGGATCGGGCCCCGAAAAAGAGCGCCCCTGCGCTGCCATCGCCCTGGAGCGCGAGCGCGACTCTGGAAACATCCGTGGGAGTGCTTCCATTGTTGACCGAGATCGAGACGAGTTCCCGAAACGTGTTCGGGGCCATGGTAGACGTGGGCTTGATCCACGCCGTAACCGAGGCCGCATTTACGTCCTGCAGCACCCCGAGATTCGTGCCCAAGTTGAGGTAGTCATTGACGCCGTCGAAGCTGAGGGCGTTCCCCATGAATCCGGGGGCCCAGGCGAGTCCACTGGTTAGGGTCCCACTGTAGTTGTTGCCGCTGGAGTCCCCCGCCGTCCCACCCGATCCCTCGTCAAACGTCCAGTGCGCGGCCAGGGAATCACCGGTCGAGAGGGTCTGAATCTGCGAAGCCCCAAGGGCGAGACTGTAGACCTGAACCTGATCCAGGGATCCATTCAGGAAGTTGCCATCGCCGGAATCCTGGCTTCCCAGGGCCGCATCGGTGGAGACCGTGTTCGCGCTCACGTTCTGGGCAAAGGTGACGGAACTCGAAGACGTAAGGGCCCCGTTCACGTAGACCTTAAGGGCATTGTTCTGGTAGTCGATCACGCCAACCAGGTGGTACCACGTGCCCGGGGTGAGATTCGTCGTGTCGACCAGGATCTTCTGGGATTCCGTGTCCGTCGAGCGGCCTCCCAAGAAGACATTGCCGCCGGTCCCATTTCCCTGGATGGAGAGTACCGCACGGGATGTGTCGGTCCGGCTCGAGGCGCTGACCGAGATCGAGATCAGGTCCTCGAAGCTGCCGGAGGCCACGGCGGCGTTCAGCTTGACGAAGCAGGCCAAGGTGGCGGCAGGGACGTTCTGAAGGATGTTCAAATTGGAGCCGAGATCGAGGGTACCGTTCACCCCTCCGAAGCTAAGAGCGCTCCCGATCCGTCCTTGGGACGTCCAGGATACGCCGTTCCGCAAGGTTCCACTGTGGCCGCTGCCGGAGGAATCGCCGGCTGTGGTGCCACTTCCCTCGGCAAAGGTCCACTGGCCTTTGAGCCCGAGGGGAATTCGGGGACTGGGCGAAGTCCTTGCGCCAGATTCGGCCCCGGCCAATAGGAGGAGGATCGCGCAGATCATCCAGATGACCGAAATGCGGGTCGAGGCCCCGCGAGGATACAGCAGCAAGTTCTTCCGGGTCGCCATAGGTCTCCTCCCTTATCTCACGGATGGGCCTTGCCGACGGTTCAAGGCAAACGCTAATCTAGCAGCGGGAGGAGCGAAGACCAACGGAAGGGTCAAAACATGAAGCGTCTCAGAGGTGCGGGTCGACCCTGGGGTCGCCATTCCCGGCGCGATTAAAGATCGAGAATCACCGGCGGCCCGCCGTAATCCATGGCCGGCCGCTGTCTCAACCCCGGTCGCATCCGGAAGTGGTCGCCTATCGCGGGCATGAGACCAGCGAGGCAGGCGGAGAAATCACCCCCGTGCAGATGTCAGAACGTACTGAGGGTAGCCCTAGTACGTCAAGGAAATCTGAACGTGTAGTTCCGGCGTGATGAAGGCTGAGGCGCCCAGCCGCCCCCCCGGCCTCCGGCCTTGGGCGGGCGCGGGCGCGTTCGAGGCCACGAGGAAGGGAGTTGCTGGCGACATCGACGCGAACCATAGTACATAATCCGGACCAAGGTCATCGCGCCAGTGCTCACGTCCCCGGACCTAGGGTGCTCTAGCGAACAGTTGCCTCATCGAGAACATCTCCAAGTCACTCCGCTCAAGCCACTTGAGGTTTGTCAAATTACGGAGTTACGGAAATCTGAGGTGATGGCGGCCCCGTAAAGCCATTGGGATCAATGGTCTGGATGACGAAGTAGTACGTCGTCCCGATCGTACCTGGATTCCAGCTGGTTGAGGTCGATGGCGCACCAACCGCAATTCCGCCAATGGTTTGAGGCCCAGGAAGCGGGATTGTTGAAATCAGGATCTGGTATTGGAATGCCCCGGGAACTGGATTCCAATTAAACATCACCCCTTTTCCATTCACTGCAGTCGCGGAGAATCCGGTTGGGGGCGGAAGAGCATCTGGCGTGGTAATCGCGGCTTGAATGGATTCTGAACTTTCCACCAAACCGAAGAGGGCCGTCACCACGAAGTAGTAGGTCGTAGACGCGGCATCAGAGATGGAATTGGAAGCATTCGTGGAACCAGCCACAAAGCCGCCAGGCAAGGAGGCGAAGTTCGTTCTCGTGACTCCTGGGGCCGTCGCTCCGTAAAGATTGTAACTAGTGGCGCCCGGAACTGGATTCCACGACACATTGAGAACCGCATAACCCATATTCACAGCGAGTCCGGTCGGAGCCGGAGGAGGAGCAATGGGGATCGCTTGGACCGGGTTGGAATTTGTTTGTCCGGCCGAATTCACGGCGCCGATCACGTAGAAGTACATCTGGCCATCCGTTAGTCCGCTGTCCACATAGCTGCTGATGGAAGCTGAAGTCGACGACAATGGATAATAGGGGCCCGAAATGCTCAACGTCGATCTCTTAACGCTATAGCCTGTCGCGCCTAGGGACGGAGCCCAAGACAGGGTAATCTGACCATCCGCTGAGGGGTTCCCGGTGAGTGTCGTCGTGAACGGTAGAAGGGTCTCGCCTCCGTCCGACGCGAAAACGGATTGGGATCCCGGAGGCCCCTGGGGCCCGGGGGGGCCAGTCAACCCGGGGGCACCATTTTGACCAGGAGGTCCAGGGGGCCCTGAAGGGCCTGCGGGACCCGCAATCCCATTGGCTCCTGCAGGGCCGGCTGCACCCGTGACCCCTTGGGGACCCGCGGGACCCTGCGCCCCAGCCGCTCCTGCCGGGCCTTGAGGCCCAGCCGCTCCCTGCGGCCCCTGAGGTCCCGCTGCACCGTTCGCACCGGCAGGTCCCCGTGCACCGATGGGCCCTTGGGGGCCTACGGCTCCCAGAGTCACTTCGAACGTCGAATCCGTTTGGCCTGCCACGGTCACCTTGAGGAGATAGGTACCCGACGCCGTTCCACTGGGAAGCGCCGTAATGATCTGGGTCGAGCTGGAGGTCTTCACCGCAAGACCGACCCCGGCCAGCCTCACAATCGGAGTTCCCGTGCCAAAGCTCGTACCGTTTATGGTGATCGTCGAGGCCACATAGTCGGCTACCGCGCTCGTGATGACGGGGGGAGCGGCGCTTTTCGCCAAGGCTGAGGTGAATCCGCCCGCCAGACCCATACAAACAAGCGCAACCAAGCCGGAGGCCAGAAGATGCTTCATCGAGATCCCTCCCCAATCACTCCGTAGAAATTCATTCTTACTCGCGCGGGTGTCCCTACGACCACACGGAGAAACCCTTTACTTTCCAGTCGCTCCCCTCACAGAGCCACGAGGGTCCCGAGGCGCTCCTGGAGGGGACCCAACTACGACAATATGGAGAATCCGGGGATCCGCTGTCTTGTACATTCTTGCGGCTGAACACTCGTCCTTACTTCAGCCGAAGTTGCACCCACGGCTCAAATCGTTGACATGCTGAACCCGACGCCCGAGAATGCCTGTTCTCCCAATAGGGAACTCGGGCAAAGACCATGCAGGATGAATCTTCAGGGGAACGGATTGAGTTCCACCATCCCCTAGGATTACCGGGAACTCACGTCTTGAGGGCGCGCGGAACCACTCGCCTCTGGAAAATTTTCCATGAGGCGTACGCGATGTGTGGAATTCGTCGTGGGCCCGGGGACTACTATTACCGACGTCGCACTCGGCTTGCTCCTCCAGGGGGAGTAACCGTATTTGAGCCGGGCGAAGTCCATGTGACTCGTCGAGTTTATGAACCCGCGAACTTTTCCGTGCTCTTCATCACCACGGATTCCATTCGCGAGTGGGCCATGGATGTCGGCCTTCGTCATGGACCTCCGCATTTCCATTCTGTTCAGCTAGATCGATTAGATCTCTACCATTCGCTCCGGCGTCTCGCGGATTCCATCGAGACGCCTTCGAGCGCCCTCGAGCAGCAAACCCGCATGACCCTCTTCCTGCACTCACTATTTAGAGTTGCAGCAGAAGAAAGTCCACAGATGCAGTCTCTGAGAGACGAGCCCGTCGCCGTCGGAAGAGCGCGAGCGCTCATCCAGGATCGCCTCAAGGATAACATCACCCTTGATGAACTTGCCCGGGAGGGCAGACTGTCACGCTTCCAGCTGGTGCGTGCGTTCCGCCATGCCGTCGGAATGGCGCCCCACCAGTACCAGGTGCAAGCACGCCTCGCTCGCGCCAGATCCTTGCTCAGCCAGGGCATTTCAATCGCGGAGGCGGCTTCGGAGGCTGGATTCTTCGATCAGAGCCACCTTCATCGTCATTTCCGAGCCTCGTTCGGCTCGACGCCCGGGGACTTCATTCGGCACTTGAAATGACCTTCCATGGCGTTGATTCTGGCGCCAGCCTTTCGCACCAATTGCCCGAGCGCATGTGCCCACAAACGCCGATTTGCGTGCATCAGGCCTGACCCCCGATGGAGTAGGAGCCGGGATCGGCAGGCAACACAGGGTCTCGTCCGCCGTCCTTTGAGACCTTGGCAAACCCGCCGTCGACCTTTTCGGTACGGCCCTTGTTTCCGCCGCCTCGCGTGGGGAGCTGCGAGTCGCAGTTTGGGAAGAGCAATCGAAGATTATGGGGACTATTGTTCGTGTTGTTGCCGTCGGTGTGGTCGAGGATAGGCTTGAGCGGCGTACCGTTCCAGATGAGAGGGTTCGTATGGAATTCGCATCCAGGATTGTCGCAGCGCTCCGGAAGTGGAGGATTCTGGATCTTTCGCCACTGAAGGTTCCAACTCTTTGTGAAGGGCAAAGAGAATGACCCCAAAAAACAGAGGGCCGATCGACTTTCTATGGAAAGGCTACGGAGAGGAGGGTATAACTATTCTATTATTAGATAGATCTATCTACTAATTAGAACACTATACCCTATGAGGCTCTTGGAGTACTTGGTTCCGTCTAGGGCAAGGCGTGAGGTGTTGAAGACACTTCGAGCCCGGCATTCGGCGCTCACAATGAAGCAGCTCTCTCGAGAGGCAGGGGTTGCGTACTCAAGTGTCCACCGGGAGCTTGCTCAATTGGAAGCGTTGGGTCTGGCTCGAACTGAGAGAGTCGGCAATTCAGTCCTGTGCTCTTGGAATGCTGGAAGCCCGGCCGCGAAGGCGATGGAACAGCTGCTTTCGATTTCGAATGTGGGAAAAGGAACAGCCGATCCCAGCGAGGATGCAGTCTTCTGGAATCTAAGGAGATTTGGGGCGCCATTGGCTAGGGTTGGCACAAAGGGCGAAGAACTCTCGCTGGAGAGCACCCTGGCATACGCTCTCAGACTGTCTCGACGACATGCGGATGTGGCACGCGTTTGGCCCGTTGTGCTTGCCAAGCATCTTTCGGAAGTGAAGCTAGAGGCACTAAAGCGCCTATCTGGACGACTGGGTCAAAAGCAAACATTGGGTTTCTTCGTGGCGCTCACCCGAAAGCTCCTCGGGAATCAGACATCGGGCCTCAATGAAGAAAGCCTGCATGACAACCGCTTTAAGAAATCCAAAGCCTTCTTTCTTTCTGAAGAGAGTGAGAGAGCCAGGCAGTTGGCAGAGCTCAGGACCCCCGACTTAGCGAGAGAATGGCAGTTTCGCATGAATATGCCTTATGAGTCATTCGAGTCATCGTTTGAGAAATTCTTTCTTGAGCCCGAAGCACTTCGTCAGAAAAAAGATAAGCACGTTCCTGAAGGCGATTGACCAACACCTAAAGGAACCGTATCTGTCTACCGCGGTGCTGAGTTCAGCCGGTTGAAGAAAGCCCGAGCCCATCAACGACCATGATGACTTGAGGATAGTACAATTGACGCGTACAAGCTACAGGAGGGATTGAACATGGATAACGCCCGATGCGTGATTCAGCAGCTTAAGCATCAAAACCGGATATTGAAATGTCTCTCCCTGATATGTGCTTCTGCCCTCGCATGTTTCCTGCTCATGGGTCTTCGTTCCCAAGAAAAGCAGCAGATCGTCCTCTCGGCCCAGATATTTCAGCTTCTTGACAAGGACGGAACACCCCGGATGAAAATCTCGACCGACCCCGACGGAACACCCTGTTTCTACCTTACTGATAAGGATAAGACCTCCCGCGTCCAGCTTGCGATGTCAGACAAGAATACTCCGATCATTAGACTGCTCGCCGGTGACGGAAATCTTGTCTACTGGATTCCGCGGCCGAAAGGTGACTAATACACAGCCATCCATCAAACGTGGTGTTGCGTTCAGACGGGTAAAGGGAGCCCCAGCCAGCGGCAGGCGAGGGATTCCCGGCGGTCTGGGGGAGCACACAGGACGCGCGTGAGGTAGGTGAAGATGTCGACCCCCCGTTGGGTGCAGGTGGCGACGAGGGTGGCCAATCGTTCTTGCGCACGGGCTCCCGAAGGTTCTCGGTTGCCGCCAAAGACCTTGCGATTGACGATCGCCGGACGGCTTGCCTGATCCGCCGGCCAACCGGTTCCTTCCAGCCCGGGGTGCTTGAGGAAAGGGAAGATCTCATCGTGATGTTTGGCCACGTGGTTCTGGAGTCTGAGATTGGCTTTGTTGGACAGACTCCAGCTCAGGAGACCCTCGAGCCTGGCTTCAAGCCGGCCGATGGCTGTCGAAAACCTCAGCCTTCCGCGACCACTTTCTTACCCAAAAGACCAAATCCGATCACAAACGGGGGTTTTTCACCGGCCTAGAATGGGGATTATCGAATGTCCCCACCCTTCCCCGCATGAGATCGAAAGTGTCACACTGGTGTAGATTCTTCGAATTGCTGGATCCAAATGGCCCCAGCCGGAAGATGAACCACTATTCGAAGTTCTGTCCGCAACCTTGTACCCTCGCCTCGTTCTCGCATCCACCTCACCTTACGAAAGCAGCCCTTCCACAGAGCGTTGGAGCCCCTTGAGATACATCTCGAACGACGCTCCCTCCCTCGACGGAAGATGAAAGCCTCGCTCGGAGGCTTCGATATCGTCCTTGGCCGCCTCAACCTCACGCGCGAATTCGGAGGCAAGGGCGTAGTCGGATCCGCTTTTCGATGCGGTTCGTCGGAGGAATCGGAGAATCCGAGCAAGTCCCCGGTACAGTCGTGACCAATTGACCCAGGCCACTTCCGGCATGGCCGCGATCCGTCGGGCTTCGCGTTCAAATGGAGAAAGGCGCGTCGATTCGTCTCCCCCAATCGCGCCCTTTTGGGCCGCTCTCTGTCGAGTTTCCAGTTCCAGCACCCCCATCTCACGCAGTTCCTTCCCGGCTCCAATAGGCTGCCTGGCCGCTTCGGAGCGGAATGCGAGCTGCTGCGGGTCCGCGAACCGAAGTTCAAGAAAGTCGCTCCACCGGGATTTCTCCACCCAATACCGCTTCTCCCGACCGGCGCGCCGCGCGTGGACCAACCCGGACGAACTCATCTCGCGCAAAACCTGCTGGACGCCGGGGAATGAGTAAGCAATCGCGCGAGCAACATCGTCGGCGTGACTTTCCTGGTGGGTGAGCAGATAGATCACCGCTTCCGACCGGATGCCGATCCCAAAGAAGGCCCGCAGGCGAAAACGAAGGCAGGGTGCGGACTGGATCGGTGCGCTCTTGGAAAGCCCCCTGGCCTCGAACGGACTCCGAAGGAAGCCAGCCTTCTCGAAGTGCGGGTCGTAGGAGCCAAGTTTGGGCATCGAGGCCCCGGGGCGCAGTTGGATGAGCGGAACCTTCTTTGCGGCGGGATCAGGAACAAAGCCGGCCATCCGCTTCCACTTGGCGGAGGTTTCATTCTCCGCAAGCATCAAAGCGACGGCGTTCAGGAGAGCCTTCGGATACTCATTGTCCTCGTTCTTCAGATTGTCGAGGCGCTGGACGTCGATTCGCTCGCCATTGGTCAGGAGCCAGTCCAGCACTTCATCAAATAGCCGGGGCTCTGTTCGAGCAGATTCCAGCGTCAAGAGGAGGAGCGCCTCCGGATCAAGGATCCAGCGATCCTCGCCGCCTCCGGCGGCCGCAACGCCTAGCTGCGACCACTGCCCCCAAAGGAAGCCGTGGAGTTTCTCCTCGAAGCGATCCTTAAAGTCGATCAGCGACATCGGCGTGTCCCATGAACTTGAGGCAACCCTGGAGCGTCACTTTGTAGCCTTCGGAGATGTCGTGCGTCATCGACCAGCGGGCCGCCTTCTCCAACTCCTCCGTCGTGGGCTTGAGGGCTATAAGATCGGCCATGTGCCTGCTATCGGGCCCCTGATCCGTCGCGGCATAGAGCTTGAAGTGGATCTGATCGAATCGGTCGAGAAAGTGAACCGTCAGCTTCGGACCGTAGACGATCCTGTGGAGTCTGGATTCGAGGCCGTGCGGCAAACCGAGATCAACAATGTCAGCAGGGCCCGCGTTGAGCCAGTCCTCCGGGAGCCCCAAGTCCTTGGCCACGATCTCTGCCTCCCGCAGAAGGTACTTCGGGAGCGGTTTCCTCTTTACGAGCCGAAACGAACCATCGGGATTCCGCTCCACGACCGCGAAGGCATCGACATCCTTCGTCACCTGGCGGGTCATGAACCCCTCGACGAATAGGGCGGCGCCGCCACAGACCGCGATCTCGGTCTCAGGAGCCTTGGAGTAATCCAAACGCTCGGCCAAGGCCTGCAGAGCCCGGGTGACCTGATCCTTCGAGGCGAGCATTAAAACTATTTATAGCATATAATCAATATAGTACAAGTAGTATTTAATTCGATCCTTCCTGGATTGACTCCGGCCAAACGGGGCGATACTCGACATTCGGTGCTGGCCACTCGGCCGGGAGAGCCTGCAGGACATAGGATGAGCTAGAGATGCGCGGCTAACGACCCATTCCTGGCGAGGATACCCGTCCCGGAACTCGTTCCCGGCAATATCCAAAACGCTGATATACGGTCTTAGCCCTGGCGGCAGGTCCCTCAATCCCGCTGAGCTGCCATCTCGATCTTCCGAGAGTGCTGAGCAAGCCGAACCAATATTGAAAATATTCCAGAACGTTGTATCCACACAACAACGCCCGTTGTACAAAATGTACAACGACCCACTGAAGGGAGAGCATATGACGAAATTTGGAGCCTTCTTCAAGGACCTGAGGCTCAAGTCGGGCCTGACGCTCCGTGAGTTCTGCGTGAAACACCAACTGGATCCGGGGAATCTGTCGCGCCTGGAGCGGGGGCTCGTGGCTCCCCCCCAGTCTCGCGAGAAGCTGGAAGAGTACGCCGGGTTTCTGGGACTTAAAAAAGGAACGGACCCGTGGTACCAGTTCTTTGACCTGGCAGCCGCGGAGGTCGGGCGAATCCCGGAAGATGTTATGTCCGACGCGCAGGTCGTCGCCAAGCTGCCTTTGCTGTTTAGAACGCTGAGGGGCCAGAAGGTTCCCGAGGACAAACTGGATGAGCTGATCCGAAAGATCCGCGGGAAATAGCCACAGGAAGCGGCTGCATTACTCTGAAGGGGCATCACCCGATCGCGCTCATCCACTCCAAAACGCTTTATGAGGGGCTAAGGCTCTGCTGCTTCATCTACCGGATGGAGCACCGGGGACGCCTCCGGAAGCCGCTCGATGAATTGATAGCCTCGAAGGGCGTGGCGCGCCTCGTCCGCAAGCAATAGGGATGACACGGTATTCTGCTGCCTCCCAGACCCCTCCTCTGAAGTGCAGGGAGGTGACTCGGGCGCGCTTAGGCGAGGATGGCCTGGACCACGTTCCCATACACGTCGGTAAGCCGATAGTCACGACCCCCGTATCGGTACGTCAATTTTTCGTGGTCCATCCCCATCAGGTGCAGGATAGTCGCATGCAGATCGTGCACGTGAACGCGGGGCTCAAGTGCGGCCCAGCCGAACTCGTCCGTTGCGCCGTGCACGAGGCCGCCCTTCACTCCCCCTCCCGCCAGAAACATCGTGAAGCCGTGCGGGTGGTGGTCCCGGCCGTCCGTCCCCTCCGCCGTGGGCGTTCGCCCGAACTCCCCGCCCCAGACGACGAGCGTGTCGTCCAGCAGGCCCCGAGCCTTCAGATCCTGGAGCAGGCCCGCCATCGGGAGATCCACCGCGGCGCAATTGGCCGGAAGGTTCGCCCGGATCTTTTCGTGATGATCCCAGTTGACGGGACTGAACACCTCGACGAAGCGGACGCCGCGTTCGACCAGCCGCCGCGCCATCAGGCACTGCCGGCCGTAGGTCTGCGTCTCCTTCCGGTCCACTCCGTACAATCGCTTCGTCGCGTCGGACTCACGCTCCACGTCGAAGGCCTCGGGTGCCTCCCTCTGCATCCGGTAGGCGAGCTCGAACGATGCGATCCGCGCCTCCAGACCGCCATCGTCAGGCCGGTTCTCCGCGTGCCGGCCGTTCAAGGCGCGGAGCAGGTCGAGCGACTTCCGCTGGGCCTCCGCGGGACGGACGCCCGCCAGGTTGGCGACCGGATGAACGAGATCGCTGACGTAGGTCCCCTGGTAGGCCGCCGGCAGGAAGCTGGAGCTCCAGCCCATCGCCCCCTGGGTTTCCTGGGGGCTGATCACGACGAACCCGGGGAGGTTCTGGTTCTCGCTCCCGAGGCCGTAAAGCAGCCACGACCCGAGGCTCGGGCGGGAAAACGTCTCCTCCCCCGTGTGCATCTGGCGGTAGGCTCCGGGATGGCTGATGTTGTCCGAGACCATCGATCGCAGGATGCAGAGATCGTCGACCCGCTTTGCCAGCTGCGGGAATAGTTCGCTCACCTCGATCCCGCTCTGGCCGTGACGCTGGAATTTCCAGGGGCTGCCCAGGAGCTTGCCCGGCGCCACTCGGGTCAGACCCAGGCTGCCCAGCGGGAGGGGCTTCCCCGTGTCGGCCAGGGTCCGCGGCTTGGGATCGAAGGTGTCTATCTGGGACGGGCCGCCCGGCATGAAGAGGAAAATCACCCGCTTGGCCCGAGGCGGATGATGCGGCATCCGGGCGCCCTGGGGATTCGAGCGATCCTCGGCTTCCGCGAGAAGTCCGGCCAGGCCCAGCATCCCCAGTCCGGCGCCCGCCCCGCGAAGCATCTGCCGGCGGGTCAGCGAAGGGAGATCATTCATGTCTAGTCCACCACCACGAACTCGTTCGCACAAAGAAGGACCCGGGCGAGTTCGGTCCAGGCCCGCTCCTCGCCTTCGCCGCTGAACTCCCGGACCAGCGCCAGCCCGAGCTCGATCTCTTCTCCGGCCGGCGGACGGCCGTAGAGGAGCTCATAGAGGCGCGACACGCGCTCGTCCCCTCCCCCGCTCGGCAGCCGGCCGACGAGGGCCGAGGCGGCGTTCTGGAGGAACGGGTGGTTGAGCAGGAAGAGCGCCTGGGGCGCGACGGTCGAAACCGTCCGCCTGTCCGTATGGGCCGTGGGATCGGCGCCGTCGAACAGTCCCTCGAAGGGCGACTTGCTGGTCCGGCTGACTTGCAGGTAGATCATGCGTCTCCGGCTCCCGGGCTCCGGATCGGCCGGACCGCCCCGGGCGAGATCCAGCGTCCCCGATACCGCCAGAAGCGCATCCCGGAACGCCTCCGCCTCCAGCCGTCGCCGGTGCATGCGTCCGAGCAGCCGGTTCTCCGGGTCCTTCTCCAGGCCCTCCGGAGTCGGACGGCTGGACTGCCGATACGCCGCCGAGAGCAGGATCCGGCGATGGAGCGCCTTCACCGACCATCCACTTTCGACGAAGCGGTGACCCAGCCAGTCGAGGAGTTCCGGATGCGAGGGGGCTTCCCCCAGCTTCCCGAAGTTGCTCGGAGTACGCACCAGGCCCTCGCCGAAGTGGTGCTGCCAGATCCGGTTCGCCATGACGCGCGCCGTCAGCGGATGGTCCGGCGACGAGACCCAGCGGGCGAGCGCCCAGCGTCCGCTGCCGGAGGAGATCGCCGGCGGGTTGGCCCCGGACAGCACGGCGGGAAAGCCGCGCGGAACCTCCTCACCCGGCCGCTGGACGTCCCCGCGGATCCGGATGCGGGCATTGTGAAAGCCGGCGTAGGAAGTGTCGGGAATTCCCCCTTCCCGCGCCGCCAGAGCCATCGGGACCGGAGCGGGCACGCTCCGCTTGAGCTTGTCGATCTCGTCCTTGGGTACCCCGCGCTTCTCCGCGTCCGCAATCTTGGCGGCGACCTCGGCCGCCAGGAACTTCGCCTGGTCGGCCTCCGCCTCGGGGACCAGGGGGACGCGCATCATGGGGGTGTGGACGCCGATCTTCGCCTGCCGGGCGACCACGTGCGTGCTGACGAACATGCCCGCGAGCGCGTAGTAATCGCGCGTCGTGAGGGGGTCGAACTTGTGGTCGTGGCAGCGCGTGCAGGCGAGGGTGAGCCCGAGGAAGGTGCGCCCGACGGCGTCGATATCCTCGTCCGCCGTGTCCCAGACCATCTTCTCGGGGTTGTCGTCCTGGATTCCCCACTCACCGATGGCGAGGAAGCCCGAGGCGATGATCCCGTCCACGTTGACGCCCCCGGGTTCCTTCGGGGGAAGGAGGTCGCCGGCGATCTGGTGGCGGATGAAGTCGTCGTAAGGCAAATCGCGGTTGAAGGCGTCGACGACCCAGTCGCGGTACCGCCAGGCTTCCGGGATCTCGCTTGGCTCCTTTTTCTTCGCGGCCCCGTCCTCGCGGACGACCGCGTAGCGGGCGAGGTCAAGCCAGTGGCGCCCCCAGCGTTCGCCGTACTGGGGGGACGCCAGGAGACGCTCGACCACTTTTTCGTAGGCCTCCGGCGACGGGTCCCTCTGGAAGGCCTCCATCTCCTCGGGCGTGGGAGGGAGGCCGATCAGGTCGTAGCTGACCCGTCGGAGGAGCGTTCGCGGATCGGCGGGCGCCGAGGCGGTGAGTCCGCGTGCCTCGAGCTTGGCCCTCAGGAAGGCGTCGATCGGATTTTCGCCCGGCCGGAGATGAGGAACCGGTGGATCCGCCGGAACCTCGAAGATCCACTTCCTCCGCGCCTCCCACTGGGGGTCCGGCGGGCGGGCCGTTTCTGACCGGGGGTAGGTCGCACCCCGCCGGATCCACGTCTCAAGATCGGCGACCTGCTCTTTGGAGAGAGGGGTCTTTTCCTGGGGAGGCGGCATCCGGAGCTCCGGGTCGGCGTAGCGGATCGCTTTCACGAGGAGACTCCTCTCGGGATCGCCCGGAAGGACGGCCGGCCCCGAGTCGCCGCCCTTCAGCATCCCCTCCCGCGTGGCGAGCGAGAGGCCGCCCTTCTGCTTCTTGGTCTCCGCGCCGTGGCAAGCAACGCAGCGTCCGACGAGAACGGGCCGGACTCTTTTTTCGAAGAAGTCCGCGGCCGACGCGGCGTCCTCCTGGGCGGCGCCCTGGGCGGCGAGGAGGACGAGAAGGAGGAGGGCCCTCATGGGCTTAGGTCGGAGGCTTGGACGGTTTCCGGGACTTCCCTTCCCGCTCCTCGAGTCCCCGTTCGGAGAGGTCCATGTGCGCCCGCGCGGCCCTTTCGGCGACATCGGGATCCCCCGTCCGGATCGCGTCGATCACCTGCATGTGGAACCTGCGGCTCTGGTCGTAGTCCCGTGGATTGGGCGTGGTTTTCACCATGGAGGTCATGATGAATTCCTGGATGACGCCGAGGGCGCCGTGCATGAGCTGGTTGCCGGAGATTTCCACGATCTTGAGGTGGAACTGGAAGTCGAGGCGGACGGATTCGAGGAAGTCCTGACCTTCACGGTTCATCTCGAGGCAGAGGGTCTCCAGCTGGGCCAGGTCTTCGGGACGAGCGAGTTCGGCGGCGCGCCGGGCCGCCTGACACTCGATGATGCGGCGGAATTCCGTGAACTGGGCAAGGTCCTTGCCGGTGAGGGTCATCGCGTTGCGGATCAGCCGGGCGCAGGAGGCAACGCTGCTCGCATCGGCGACGAACATGCCGCGTCCGCGCTGGATGGTGACCAGGCCGGTGGCTTCGAGCCGGCCGAGGGCCTCGCGGAGCACCGTTCGGCTGACCCCCATCTTCTCCACCAACTCGTCTTCCTTGGGAAGGCGGTCCCCCGATTCCAGATGCCCATCGGCGATGAGATGCTGGACTTGATCGACGACGGTGTCGACCAAGGAACCGGCACGCCCAACGGGTTTGAACAGCATGTGCTTACCTTTCAATACATAATACGTATGATGTAGGATGTAAGTTTCGCCAATGGGCCCAATTTCTACTCAGGAAGACGAACGGAGGGCGAAGGAGGTACCCTTCCCAAATCGGAATTCTGTGATCCGCCCTTCCCTGCCTGCACTGTTAAGATGGAAGTTCCTATTGGACATCTTCGTCGGCAGGCAGCGGAGATTTGCGCCGCTCCAGGCGCGCCCTTGCCTCATGATTCCGGAATCGACCGGTCGCGATCGAAAGGAACGGTCCACCATGTTCACCCGCAAGCTCGTCAATCGGAGCCGGATGCCGGAAAGGCATGTCCTCGTGTGCGAGGACGTGATCCAGAACCAGGCTGGGATCGCGGCGCACTTCGGTCGTCTTTTTGCCCATGAGGGGATAGTCCAGGCCAGCTTTGTGTGCGGCGCGGAGGCCGCGGCTGCCATTCTGTCCTGCATGGAGGTGGATCTGATCCTGCTGGATCACGACATGCCGTACGGAAATGGGCCTGAACTCCTGCAGTGGATGAAAGCTCACAATTGCAGCGTCCCGGTCATCACGTTCTCGGGAATTCCGGCGAATAACGATCTCCTCGTGCACTTCGGTGCGGGGTACCGCTTCGAGAAGGCCGATGTCATCGGGGGCCGTGCGGACGGGCTGATCCACCACCTGCTCCGATTGACCCAGGAGTAGACCTCCCCTCCCCCCCCGGCGGCGGCCTGCGCCCGGGCGGCCGGCGGCCCTGCCTGCCGCGCAAGAACGCGCCCCCCGCCGGCGGCAGCCCGGGGAGGCGCGAAAAGGTGTGCTTTCCCGGCACCCTGCCGGCAGATCGTTTCCAGGGGATGGCGATGCATCCTTCCCGCCTCAATGTCGTATCTAGGGCTGGCGCGACTGACAAGTTGGGAGGATTCCCCATGACCATCCTGAAAAGGGCAACGAAGCTGGTTCTGATGCTCCTGCCGGGCTGTTATGTGGTCCGTGACGGGCAGCCTCAGGAATACGCGGCACCTCAGGGCGAGACGATCCTCGAGGTGTCGCCCGAAGTGGACGAGGTCAACTATGTCGTCTATCGGGAGTACTTCGGCTGCACCGAGGCGGAAATCGCCTATTTCCCGCATTATCGCCGCTACTACGGGCTAACCGACGACGACATCTACTTCATCTACTTCACGTCGCGCCAGTGCGGGGTGTCGTTTGACGTCTGCTTCCACTCCTATTACTTCGACTGCGGCCGCGATTACGACCGGTTGGTGACCTACTATCGCGTGCCGCGCGAGCGGTACTTCGTGGCGATCGAGGCGGGCGTTTCGCCGCCTCCGATGTACGCCCGGACGTACGCGTCCTATCGCAACGGCAGCGCCGCCAGCGTGACCTTTACGAACCAGGAATATGTGGCGCTGGTTCACATGAAGGTGGGTGTCGAATACCAGGGCCAACCTCCGGCCACTTATTTTTCCCGCGTGCAGGCCACGGGGTCGACCAGCCGCGTGATCGTCGAGAACCGCGACCAGAGCGGTCGTGGCGGCCGGACCTCGACCGGCGCGAAGGTCGCCGCAACGGTACCGCGTCCCTGGACGATGCCGCCGCAGCAGAAGCAGCAGTGGCACCAGGAGCGCCAGGTGAGCGCCGCCAAGTCCGAAGTCACGTTCAAGGAGGTGCACCAGGAGCAGGTGAAGAAGGTCGAGAAGGCGCAGCCGGCCCAGCGGAGCGTCGAGCAGAAATCAACGCGGGACATCCCGCCGCCGAAGGCGGAAGGCCAGGGCGCGCGCGAACCGAACCCGAAGCATCAAGACCCCGAGGGTCGGGGGCCCCGGCAGACCGAGAATCCGCCCCCTAAGCCACCGCAGCACGAGATTCCGCCTCCGAAGCCGCCGCCGCACGAGATCCCGCCCCCGAAGCCACCGCAGCACGACCCTCAGGAGAAGTCCAAGGGCGAAGAAAAGGGCGAGAAGAAGGACAAGAACTAAGGACCGGAAGAGGTAGGAACCTGCAGGCGGTCGCCGGCGAGCTGGTGGCAGATGACGTCGTCGTAAGGCGGATGGCGGTTGAAGGCGTCGACGACCCGGTCGCGGTAGCGCCAGACGGTCGAGTCCGTGAAGACCGAGGACCACAGGCTCAAGCAGCTTCGGAAGATCGGCTGACCGGGACCCTGGTCAGCCACGATCGGATCCCTTCGTCTGGCTACGAAGCTCGACCTCTGGTCTCGTGATCTCCGGACCGACCCCTGATATGGGCGGCGCGCGAGCCGCACCTCCAGGCCGGCCAGACTGCCTCGTTCGATCGAATCAGCCGCACGACGCACTGGATTCCTCAAACCTTTTCCGCACCCTGTGCGACACACCTCCGAACGTCCTAAGGATCGGAGGATTGGCTCATGAACACAGTTGCGCTCGCCGCCGTCATCCTCGCCGCCGCCGCGCTCCCCGCCCAGGCCCAGAAGGCCACGACCGACACCCCGGTCGACGAGCGGATCCAGGCCGAGGCCGCTGCGAAGGACGCGAAGATCAAGGAACTGCAGGCCCAGCTGGAGAAAGCCCAGAAGGACAGGTCCCTGGCGATTGCCGAGCTGCAATCCTCGAGGCAGCAGGCGGTGAAACTCTCGGCCGACCTGAGCGATCTCGAGAACAAGCATGTCGAGCTGGCCCGCGAACGGAAGCTCCTGGAGGAGAAGATCCTCTCCCTGGGCCCCGATTCCGGGAAGCCCGAGGAGGGGAAGAAGCTGTTCGACCAGCTCAAGAAGCAGGGGGAAAAGGCCCCCGAGCCGAAGGCCGCCCCCGCTCCGGCGCTCCCCGCTCCCGCCACGCCGAACCGGTGGGCGGCGGATGAACGCTATCGCCTCGCGGAGAGTTATTACCTGAAAGGCCAGCTGGAGCAGGCCGATCTGGAATGTCGGAGGGCCATCCAGGCGGACCTCGACCATCTGCCGGCCCGGACCCTGCTTCAGGAGCTGGCGTTCCTCCGGACCGGCGGTCCGGCGAAGAAGGGAGCCCCGGCCGCGGCGGGGGAAGTCGTGCGCGTGATCGCGCTCCTCCTGGAACAGGCGTATCTCGCGTTCGAGCAGAAGGCCTTCGATCGGTGCATCGGGATCTGCGACGCCGTCCTCTCCGTGGACGCCCACTACACCGTGGCGCGCGAGCTGAAGGAGGATGCGCGGAAGGCCTCCGAGAAAACCGAGTCCTACGAGCTCCTGGCGAAAAAGGTCGCCGAATGGAAGAAGCTGACCAACAGCGCCACGGGCACCGTCCCCTGGGCGCAGACCCTGGGCGTCGCCGACCCCCCGCCCCCGCCGGCCGCCGCCCGCAACTCGCTCGACGGAAAGGTGACCGCCGTCGCCGACGGAATCGGGCTGGTCGTCATCTCGCTCGGCAGGGACGACGGTGTCGCCGAGGGCGACGAATTCACCGTCTACCGCGAGGGCGACTTTGTCGCCAGGATCCTGGTGGACCGGACGGACCGGAAATGGTCGGCCGGGAAGGTCATCCTGAAGAAGTCCGACCCGAAAGTAGGGGACGATGCTTCGAACCATATCTTGGTATCGGCCGCCCGCGGCCAGAGGCCGTCGCTTTCGAAGTCCTCGGCGGAAGAGCTGCGCGCCATCCGGAAGGAGCTCGACGACGTCCGCATCCAGGTGCGCGCCCTCTCCGGACGGCTGATCCCCTCCTGGCAGGGCGTAGGCGTCACGGTAGAAGAGGCGTCGGAGGAGCTCCGCGCTCACCTGGCGCTCACCCGGGGCCTCGTCGTCCGCCAGGTCCGCCCGGGGTCGGCCGCGGAGAAGGCGGGGCTTCTGGCCAACGACGTGCTCCCCGAGGTTTCGGAGGCGCAGGCGATCCAGGCGCTCGAGACCGGCTCCTCGGTCAAGGTCATCCGACGGGGGCAGCCGATCACGCTCGGCGGAGCGAAGAACCGCTAGTGGACGAGCTCGACCTCGTCCGCCGGGGCGACCGGGAGGCGCGCGACCATTGGGTCGCGGCGTGGTGGCCCCGCGTCTATCGAATGGCGCTGGCGATGACCGGCCGCGAGGCGGACGCGGAGGACCTGGCGCAGGAGACGCTCATCGCCGGGCTGGCCGCGGTCGAGCGGTTCCGCGGCGAATCGAGCGAGGGCACGTGGCTGTACGCGATCCTCCTGAGAAAATACCGCTCCCAGGCCAGGCGCCGGCCGCCCGAGCCGCGCGCGCCGGAGCGTTCGAAGGACGCGTCGGCAGACGCGGCGGAGGCGATGCTCGCCGTCCTCCCACCGCCGCAGCGGATCAC
>Ga0222749_10000444_pt1 | contig 25419 bp, 19 predicted proteins | sample IncBWH2Mmetat_FD_197234 | JGI IMG/M metagenome (GOLD analysis project Ga0222749, IMG submission 197234) | Metatranscriptome of lab incubated forest soil microbial communities from Barre Woods Harvard Forest LTER site, Petersham... | ecosystem: Environmental > Terrestrial > Soil > Temperate... | reverse complement strand
TTGGCAGGTCAACTTCACCAACCCGGTTATCCTGGTGGCCTCATCAAACCCGAATTGCAGCCAGCTTTTGCCCACGGCAATTTCCTGCAATCTCGGCGATATTCTGGTGAGCACGGGGAACCATTATTCCTTCAAGGTCCTGCCGCTCTTTGCGCGTTCTGTCGTAATAACCAGCGTAGTAACGTCTCCGACCGTGGGATCTATCAATTTGACTGGCAACAGCGCGACTGCGCCCACGGTACAGTTACGTCCACGACCACTGACCCGCAAGGGGCTTGTGCCCAAGATGCCATAAGAAATGTGCAATAGGACACAAAATTAGACATGAAGAAGAATAGCGAGACATCTGCAAAATAGTACTGAATCCATATTCAACGTTCAAAATAGACCCATGCTGGATTTGCGAGGGTGCTACTTGTGATGGTGCCGAGAGTAGCTGGTAAAACACCACCAGAAGAAGCATTTGCGGCGGTACCCCATGTTTTACTGCCACCCGAAATGACAATGGATCCTGGACCGCCAGCAATATTGGCCGCTACAATCGTAACAATGTTAGAAGAATTCGTTTGCGCGAAATAATAAAAGCCGGCATTTAGTGTGATGGGGGAACCCAAAAGGCTAGTAGTACTCGTAGTGTTGCTATTGGCCGTTGTAAATCCACCCGTATAGGCAAGCCTATTACCGAATATATCAAAGATTCCCAAATCTCCAGTACTAGCCGCAACTCCGTTTGCTATGCGATAAGAAACCTTCCCAATCTGGACCTTAAAGGGAAGGAAAAACTGATATACCCAGACATCGTTGGAATTATTTACCATGTTGCCGCCAGATTGGTAATTCGACGGCATCGCGATTGATACAGGCCAGAAGCCACCAACTCCAGAGCTATTGAGAGGCAAGATCTGATCAGCGGTAAGCAATTGACCGCTAGCAACTATAAGACCTGCATTCGCAGAGATAAGTCCAGAGGCCGAAATAGTGGTGGCTGTAACAGGACCCGAAATCGGCCCTGACAGGCTTAGAGCGGTCATGCTTTTCACAGCCATTCCCGTATCCGCTGCCGTCTGCTCAAACGGATCAAACACCACCTGATTCGGCAGCGTATATGTTGTTAACTGTGTTCCCGTAATGGTGATGTCGTATTTTCCCGACGCTGCGTAGAAATCGAAATGTCCCAGAGAATCGGCAGAGAACGGGTTGCTCTTCGTGGTTACACCATCGTCCGAATAAATAGTTGCATTCGTGTTGGTCCCTGCCAGTTTGACTGTGATTGTGGCCCCGCCTGCCGGTTTGGCAATATCGGTGAACGCTTGGGAACTATAATGCTGCATAAGTTTGTCTCCTGCAGAGTGAACCGGCCAAGTCTCAATCTGCAGTCTTGGTCCAGTTTCAGGCTCTAGTCGCATTACAGCACAACTTCCGGCTTCGCGATCCTTTGTGATACCACTCTGATATCATCTGGCCGAAAGCACTTTGGCACTAATTTGATATCAAAACCTTGACTTTTGTGAATTCGTAGCCAACTATTTCCTGTGGTACCTCGAGTATCTCGTACGTATGGTCTTTGAAAACCCGCAATGGTCTCTCAAGTCTCAGGTGCTCAATTTTGCAGATTGTTTACTGTAGAGTTACGAGATAGAGGTTGGATGTTTTCCGCAACATATTATTCCGGACCATAAGCAGCAAGTGCCTTGGCCTCCTCCCTATCTCATTGGATAACCATGGCTTACCGCTACCCAGACAAGAACAGCAAGTGGGGTGGGCAGTGTTACTTTCTAGGTAACATTTTATGAAACACTCTCTAGTCAAACTCGACCTTCTCGAACCCGAGTCCAATGAGCATACTGCTGAGGGTAGCGCGGGCATTCTGCTTCGCGGTATTCAGGATGCCATCCTGCAGCGCCGCCTCCAGCAACTGGCGCTCGGCCTGTTGCCGGACTTGACTCTCCAGGTTGGGATCCACGCGCACCAGCAATCCGGTTTGGCGCGAGTAAACCTTGGTTCGCGATTCGTCCACTCGTGTCATGAAGACTTGCGGCTGGGGCAGGCGCACGCGAATTTCTTTTCCACTAATGACAATGTCGCCGGGGTGCAATTGCTTGAAATCAACTCCAGCCACAACTTGTCCGTGCACCAGCATCAGCAGGCGGTCGCCTGTAAGGAAGTCCGGCAGGATGGGATTGTCTTTCTCTCCGGAAACGATCTGGTCCATGGTGTAGACCACGGTTTCAAGCCGCTGAAGCTGCTGGATTCGTTCCACCACCGTCGGCTGGCTGGCAATGCGCGTGTTTCGTCCTGTGATCGCAGACCAAAGTCGCTCCAGCGGACCAGATTCTGCCCGCATCAGCGCGAACGCAATGAGCAAAGTTGCAATTACTCCCAGCAGCAGGCCAAGGATAAGCGGCATAGCTTTGGAGGCCGGTTTAGCAGAATGCTCGGTTGTCACGGGTGCAGGCATAGGGTGCTATCTCTATTCTAAGTTCGGGTTGAAGCCGATGCTTATAAAAATGTTTCTTCTGACATTTGTCATATGCGATTAATGACACCTGGCACTAGTCTCTACCGCTCACTGCGCCAATACTGACAACGTCGCATTTTTACAAGCCAAGCCGCGTGGAAATCTCAGATAATGTCTGTTAATGTCTGTAAAATATAGTTTTCAGAGAGAGTGTACGCTGGGTTTTCAACAGAAACTGGCTTGATTTGTAAAAACGGCTGGTTTATCAACGCTTAATATTGCGGTGCTATTGTTAGTAGTCGTAAAAAACTTCCAACGGCCTGCATTCCAGTAACTTACGCGCTCACATCACGGCGCGCTTCACGTCTGAGGAAATCATGAGCGATTTAAAAGCCGAGCTGGCGTCTCTCCGTATTGATCGTGGGGCGAAGCCACGCTCTGGCTGGCGATGGGTGGCCTACATCTTTGTTTTTATTGTGATTGTGGCCGGATTAGGCTTCTATCTAACCTCAGGCAGCAGCCTTACTGCGGCTGAAGTGGAGACAGTGCATCCGACGGTGCAGAACTTCAGCCAGGCGGCCGCGGGCTCACCCATCCTCACTGCATCCGGTTACGTTGTGGCCCGTCGCAAAGCAGTGGTTTCCGCCAAGATCCAGGGGCGTCTTGCTGAATTGAAAGTCGAAGAGGGCAGCCAGGTGCGCGAAGGTGAAATCATCGCCCGCCTGGAGAGCGCCGACTACGAGGCACAAATTCAGGTGGCCCGTGCCCAGGTGCAGCATTCTGAAGCCGATCTTGCCGAGCAGCAACGGCAGTTGCGGATATCGCAGAACCTGGCGCAAGCACACGTCGTTTCGCAGGACCAGATGGATGCTGCCGCGAGCCGCGTCCGGATGGCGGAAGCTACGTTGTCTCAAAGTCGGGCCAGCGTTGCCGTCAGCGAAGCCAACTTTCAGAACACGCTGATCCGCGCGCCGTTTGCCGGGGTCGTAGTGAAGAAAATGGCTGAAGTGGGCGAAAGCGTGGCGCCGATTCCGCCAGGGGTGAACATCTCTACATCTTCCGGTGCCATTGTGGCGCTGGCCGATATGGCTACACTCGAAGTTGAGGCCGATGTGAGCGAATCCAATGTCGCCAAGCTCCAGCCCAATCAGAAGGCAGTGGTTTCGGTTGAGGCCTTTCCTGACCGTAACTACAATGCGGTACTGCGCCAGATAATCCCTACTGCTGATCGCACCAAGGCCACGGTTACTGTGAAGGTCACGATTCTGGATAAAGACAAAGATCTTAAGCCGGAGATGACGGCCAAGGCCACTTTTTTTGAGCCAGAAAAGAAGGGGGCGGATTCGCTTAATTCCAGTAAGCCCATTGTCAGCGTGCCCAAAGATGCGATTGCTACGCGCGACGGCAAGCCAGTCGTTTTTGAAATCAGAGAAGGCAAGAAAGTGTATGAGCTTCCCGTAACTACTGGGATGGAAAACCAGGACCAGGTCATCATCAAACAGGGTTTGATAGGCTCCGAGAACCTGGTGCTTCATCCTTCAGACAAACTCAAAGAAGGCGATGTTGTGAAGGTCAAGAGTTAGGAGATGGTATGGCAACAATGGCAACTGAAATAGGTACCGCAGCCGCGACTGTCAATGTGCAAAACGTTCGTAAGGTATACCACCGCGACAGCCAGGAGATCGTAGTTCTGGATGGCATTAACCTCTCGGTCCCGCAGGGCGAGTTCGTGGCCCTGATGGGACCCTCCGGGTCAGGCAAGACGACGCTGCTCAACCTGATTGCAGGCATTGATCGTCCCACCTCGGGAAGCGTCATTGTGGCTGACACCAATGTGGCAACACTCTCCGAAGGCGCATTGGCAAAATGGCGCAGCCGGAATGTGGGATTTATCTTTCAGTTTTACAATCTCATTCCGGTTCTGACGGCCGTGGAAAACGTTGCGCTGCCGCTGATGCTCTCGCCTCTTTCGGGCAAACAACGCAAAGAGAGGGCATTGACCGCACTGAAAATTGTAGGGTTGGCCGACCGCTCACAGCACTATCCCAAGCAGCTCTCCGGCGGACAGGAGCAGCGCGTCGCCATCGCCCGTGCCATTGTCACCGATCCCAAGGTCCTGGTAGCTGACGAACCTACGGGCGACCTTGATGCCAAGAGCGCGGAAGAGATCCTGAATTTAATGCAGACGCTCAACCAGGAATTCAAAAAGACCATTGTGATGGTCACACACGATCCACGCGCCGCTCAGCGTGCGCATACCCAGAAGCACCTTGAAAAAGGTGTGCTTCTTAAGGGGTGAGTATGAAATACGTACCGTTCATCTTAAAGCACCTGCGGCGGAACTGGATTCGCACCAGCAGCACCGTGATAGCCATGGCGGTGTGCATTTTCCTGTTCTGCACACTGCAGACATTCATTAAGGCGGTCAGTTGGAACTTGCAGAGCGCGAACGGCGCGCGCTTGGTCACCCGGCATAACGTCAGCCTGGTCTTTGGTCTGCCCCTTTCCTACGAGGCGCGCCTCGCTGCTCTGCCGGGTGTGAAAAGGGTCAGCATTCTCTCCTGGTTTGGAGGCTCACGCGACATCAACAAGCCATCAGATTTCTTTCCGAACATGGCGGTTGAGCCCGAGACCTATTTCGCCATGTATCCGGAATACATTGTTCCGGAAGACCAGAAGCAGGCATTCTTTCACGACGTACGCGGATGCATTGTGGGCAAAGCAACCGCAGATAAATTTCACTGGAAGGTGGGTGATACCTTCCAACTGGAAAGCTTCATTCCTCCATACCGCATCGGCAAGCCTTTCGAGTTTGTAGTCAGCGGCATCTACGACTCCGATCCGGTTCGCTATCCGGGCACTGACACGACTGCGATGTTTTTTAATTACAAATATCTTTACGAGGCGACAAACAGACGTGTACAGGCAGGCACCTACACCATCGAGATTGATGATCCCAAACAAGCCGGCGCCATCAGCAAAACCATAGACGCCCTCTTTGAAAATAGCGATGCCCAGACCCACACCGAGACCGAATCGGCCTTCCGCGCCGGTTTCGTTTCCATGGCCGGAAACCTGGCACTGCTGCTGAACGGAATTGCCATCGCTGTCATGTTTACTATCCTGCTGGTCACGGCCAACACTATGAGCATGGCGGTCCGCGAACGCCGTACAGAGATTGCAGTCCTCAAAACGTTGGGCTTTCCCAGTGGATTGGTGATGAGCCTGATATTAGGTGAGTCGCTGGTGTTGGGTGCTCTGGGTGGCACGGTAGGAATCCTGCTGGGCCGGGGCATGATCCAGGCATTGCCCAAAATGCCGTTCATTGGCGATGCAGTGCGCGGATTCCCCAATCTCGGTATGTCATTCTCAATCGGCAGCCTGGCGATGGGCGTTGCGTTGTTTCTAGGTTTAGCCGCCGGCTTCGTTCCCGCATTTCTCGCGTATCGCGCGAGAGTAACTGAGTTGCTGAGGCAGGTCTAAAATGGCGCTTCCTATCTCCTATAACATTCGCAATCTTGTCGTCCGCTGGAAGGTGACCCTGTTGGCCATCATAGGCATCGGATTGGTCGTTACTGTGTTCGTGGTGTTGCTCTCGATGTCCAGCGGCTTTAGTTTGGCGCTGCGGGCCACTGGACGCCCAGATAACGGTATCGTGGTGCAGCGGGGCTCTGGATCGGAGCTGACATCATGGTTTACCCATGAGCAGGCAAACCTGATCACCGTTGATTCCCGCGTGGCACGCGGCAGTGATGGCCAACCCCTTGTCTCGCCTGAACTCGTCATCGTGGCCAACATGTACCGCCGTTCTGACGGCAAGCCGACCAACGTCACAGTTCGCGCCGTGACCCAGAAGGCTTTCAAAGTACGCACTGGAGTCAACATCGTTCAAGGGCGGAACTTCACTCCGGGCTTGTACGAGATCATCGTAGGCCAGCGCATGGAAGAGCGCATGCGGGGTCTGGAAATCGGATCGAAGATCAACATCCAAAAACGTGAGTTTGAGGTGGTCGGAGTGTTCACTGCCGAAGACGGTTCATTTGAAAGCGAGGTTTGGGGTGACTTCGACGCCATGCGTGCGGCATTCCGGCGAGGCGATGGGCAAAACTCTCTCACGGTGCGTTTGGTTGACGCCAAGACACTTCCGAAATTTAACGAAGAGATCAAAGCCAATCCGCAAATGCAGCTTGAGATGATTCAAGAACGCAAGTACTACGAAGACCAGGCTGGTGTGGTTTCCAAGGCCCTGTTGGGGCTGGCCGGCTTCGTGTCGTTCGTCATGGGTATCGGCGCAGTTTTTGGTGCTATGAATACCATGTACGCCATCGTGGCCGCCCGCACTCGCGAAATTGGGACTCTTCGCGCTCTGGGTTTTTCGCGCTTCAGCATCCTCTTCGCTTTCGTTCTGGAAGCGATCTTCTTGGCGCTGATGGGAGGAGTGTTGGGATGTCTGCTGTCGTTCCCGATGAATGGTTTTACGGCCGGAACAGGGTTTACTGCTAGCTTCAGCGAAATTGCATTCGCATTCCACATTACCTCCGGGGATCTACTTAAAGGGCTGATCTTTGCCTTGGTCATGGGGATTATCGGAGGCCTTCTGCCCGCCTTCCGCGCTGCCCAGTTGCCCATCACAACTGCTTTGCGTGAGGCCTGATATCACTTCAAGCGACCAACCAGGTCAAACAAGATTAGTTGACCTGGTTGAGGATTCTCGGGATCTAAGTAGCTATTGAGCCCTTCCTAAAATTGCCCAAGCCACCTTTTGACCTAACTCGCACATTTCCAATCGTTTATCGGGAAAATCGGGCTGCAGTTTAATGCGTATAGGCGCCATTCACTGTCGAATAATGCCTGCTAAACCGATGGTAGTTGAGGCTAAGTGGTTGACCCACTAGGATATAGCGTTCCGCAGCATATTGCGGGCGGAAGCACTTACCGTCTCTATCTGGAGCGGGAAGATCCGGTTGTTCTTAAGGAGAGCACTCAAGATGCATAAGCCGATCAAGCATGTGGAAAAGGCAGTGACCGTGGCCGCGAATGCCGCGTGGAGACTTTTTGATTTTGCCAACCGCATCAATCCCAACCCATCGTTCACGCCCAAGTGGTCGGATAAGCCCTTGCTCAAGTCCTACGAGAAGAGCAAACCACCGCTCGGCTGGCCGCGCAGCACAGACTCGCTATGCCCGAAGTGTGTTCCGGAAATCCGCCAACAGATCGTTGACGGCAAGCTGCCCCACGAAGTGCTGCTCAATGAAAAGGCTGGCGAGATCAAGGCCCAGGTTATCGAGCGTGACGGCCAGATCTTGATGGTGAAAGATTGCCCCAAGCACGGTCATTTTGAAGACGTCATGGCTATGGATACCGATTTCTTCAAGCATCTCGAGGAAGTGTTCCCCGGCCGGGATATTGCTGCCCACAATGATGAAAGCCTGCACCACCACGGCACCAGCACCATCAAGCATGGCCGCGGCTCGGTGCTGACCATTGATCTCACCAATCGTTGCAACATGATGTGCGATCCCTGCTTCATGGACGCCAACCAGGTAGGTTTCGTCCACGAACTGACTTGGGACGACATTAAGACGCTGCTCGACAATGCCATTTCCATCAAGCCGCGGCGGCAGATGTCAGTACAGTTTTCCGGCGGCGAGCCGACGATTTCGCCCTACTTCCTGGATGCGCTACGTTACTCCCGCAAGGTGGGCTATAACAGCGTACAGGCGGCAACGAACGGCATCGAGTTCGCCAAGAGCCTGGATTTCTGCAAGCAGGCCCGTGAAGCCGGCTTGCGCTATGCCTACCTGCAATTTGACGGTATCGGCAATGCCGCCAACGAGCACCGCAAGGTCGGCAACCTGTTCGATGTGAAACTGAAGGCCATCCACAACCTGCACGAAGCTGGAGTGGAAATCGTGCCCGTGACTACCATCGTGAATGGGATCAACAACGAACAGGTAGGCAAGATCATTCAGTTTGCTCTGGAGAACCCCAAGATTATCTCCTTCCTGTCATTCCAGCCGGTTTCCTTCACTGGCCGCGATGAAGCTGTTACCGACGAGCGGCGCAAGGCGCAGCGTTACACGCTTTCGCACCTCGCCCACGATGTGAAAAATCAAACCGGACTTGGAGAGCCCATCCGTGACTGGTTCCCGATTTCGTTCATGAGCACATTCTCCGATTGGGCTGATCTGGTACACGGTCCTAACTCCGACTGGGGACACCTTAGCTGTGGCTGCCACCCCAACTGCGGCGTAGGTATGGCGGTGATGATTGACAAGGAAACCAAAGAGTCCGCCCCGGTTACAGCTTTCCTGAACGGCGAGCGCCTGGCCAAGGACGTAGCCAAGATTAACGATGCGGCTCGAGGTCATTTCTTGTCGCTCTTTGGCATGGCTCTGGCTCTGTTGCGCAATTACAACCCTTACAAGTCTCCCACCCACTTTAAACTGACGGACCTGCTGAAGAAGTTTGATAAAGCCTTTGGGGCCACTAAGGGCGCCAATGAGAAATACGGCAGCGTTAAAGGGGACCGCACCATCGAAGATATTAAAAGGCGTCGCAGTGATCGCTGGAACTTCCTGTTTATCGCTGGTATGTGGTTCCAGGATCTTTATAACTACGATTTTCGCCGCACCGAGCAGTGCATTATTCCTTACGCCACACAAGAGGGCGAGATCAGCTTCTGCGCCTATAACACCGGGGTGGGATGGCGCAACATCATCGAGAAAATGCACATGACCGCTTCGCTCACCAAGTGGTACGAGGAGCATGGACGCCATGAGATCTTCGCTGGCGGCAAACAGGTCAATCTGGCTGACCCCAGCCACAAGTTGAAGCTGAATGAGGTACACGTGAATGCCGAGCGTCAGCATGATCTGGATGAGCTGGGAATTGCCAAGAACGCCCGCGAAGAGAAGCTGCGCGCTCGCGATGCCAAAAACAAGCAGGATGCTGAAAATGCCCGTATGGAAAAGCTATACCGTCAGCATGTGCTGAAAGAGCCGGCGCCTAGCGGTAATTTTGTGCAACTCAATACCCTGGTTTCTTCCAAGGTCGCTTCCAAACCGGCTGGCGCGAAAGAAGAGGTCAAGGAAGAAGTCTTCGGCGACTAAACTTTGTTGTGAATGCGCATTGTTTTGCGAAAATTAAGGTTATTCGAGGCCGCCTTAGCCGGCGGCCTTTTTCCCTAAGACATCAGAAACGGCCCCTATGGTGCAGAAACCCTCATCCCTCCGGCGGACTTTAAAGACATTTCATCGCCGGTCGCGCGAATTGAAGATGATTGTGAAGGGCCTGCTCTCCACAGACCATCCCGTGCAGGCGCAGATCATTCCCGTACGACGCTGCAATCTGGCGTGCGCCTACTGCAACGAATACGATGATGTTTCCAAGCCTGTGACCAAAGAAGAGATGTTTGCTCGGGTTGATCATCTGGGCAAACTGGGTACTACCATTATTGTCATCAGCGGCGGTGAGCCGCTTCTGCATCCCGATCTCGATGAAATCATCGCCCGCATTCGCAGCCACGGCGTCATTGCCGGCATGATTACCAACGGATATCTTCTGGTTCCCGAGCGTATTGAACGGCTGAACCGTGCCGGACTGGAGCATCTGCAAATCAGCATTGATAATGTAACGCCCGACGATACCTCCAAAAAGAGCCTGAAGGTGCTCGACAAAAAACTGCAAATGCTGGCCGAGTATGCCGAATTTCACGTGAATATCAATTCCGTAATTGGCGGCGGAATTCAGAACCCGGAAGATGCCGTGGTGATCGGCCGCCGCGCCCGCGAACTGGGATTTACCTCCACGGTAGGGATCATCCACAATCATGTTGGGCAGCTTAAGCCGCTTTCAGAGCGAGAGCAGGCAGTTTACCGCGAGATGAAGGAGATGAATCGCTCCAGCTACTCGCGGCTGAACAAATTCCAGGAAAACATCGCCCTGGGAAAGCCCAACAATTGGCGCTGCCGCTCTGGCTCCCGCTATCTGTATATCTGTGAAGATGGTTTGGTGCACTATTGTTCGCAGCAGCGCGGCACCCCGGGCGTTCCCTTGCTGGAATACACGGTAGACGACATCCGCCGCGAGTTCCTGATCGAAAAGCATTGTGCGCCCAACTGCACCATCTCCTGCGCCCATCAGACGTCATACATGGATTACTGGCGCGCTCCGCAACATAAGCTTCCCCTGCTTAAGAAAGCCCGTCCCGAGCTATTCGTGCAAATCGCCCAGCCCCAGCAGGAAGAACGCGATCGCGAACTGGCCGTCTAGATTCCCCGGATTACTGCGTTTCGGCACTAAATCTATCGCTTCGTCTTGTCTGTTTGCCCTCTTAACCCCTGGGAGCGGCAATCCAAAAATTATCTATTAAGTTATGTATTAACTAGTATCCCCACAAGTACATTGCCCCGACGTAACGCAAGAAAAGCTTGCGTGAGTTTCAAGGCAGGCGTATCTTTGGTATCAATTCCTTCTTCTTGTTGTATATCCCTGGTTTGCGTGGTGGGCCACTTCAGTCGCATTTCTCGGCATTCAGTTTGCCGATTCAGAGCTCTGGAACATGTGGATCGAGAAGATTCGTCGAGGTGTCTTGCAAGTCGAGACCGACGGTGAGTTGCGCTTTGTCGAGCCTTCCTTTGCGCAGCGCCTTCAGCTTTTATGGACTTTCCGCAATTTTAATGTGCTTCCCGAACACGTGCTCAACCAGCATGAGCGTCAGTTGATGGGGCAGCTTTGCCAAAGATCTCGTCCTGTCCGTCGGGGCGTTGATACGGGCATGCCTGGTCCTATCATCGGAATACTGGAATTGAATAAATCGGTTGTATCCAGGAAAAAAGCGCCACAGAGTACGGTTGCCCAGACTCGCAATTCCGCCTAAGTATCACATAAGCCAAAAGCTAACAGTCAAAAGATAGACTCCAACCGCCCTGCCTTTACACGCTTACCTCCAGCGTGTTACTGTAGTAAGGTTTACAAACGATTGAAAATAAAACAGTAGGAGTGCATCAAGCCAAGTGTTAGCGAAGCAGCAAAAGCAAGAGATTATCATCCGGCATCAGCGGAATAACAACGATACCGGCAGCCCCGAAGTGCAGATTGCGATTCTTTCGGAAAGAATAGGTGATTTGACGCAGCACTTCCAAACTCACAAGAAGGATCACGCCTCCCGGCGCGGGCTTCTTATGCTAGTTAGCAAGCGACGTCGTTTGCTCGATTATCTGAAGACCTACGACTCCGAGCGTTACAAAACCGTTATTCAGAAGCACGGCATCCGCAAGTAATTTCTGCCTTTGCCAGCAACTGGACCAGGTAGTTCTGCATTAGGATTAGTGTATTTCGCTGCATCGGCAGGGGCGCCGCATAGCAGCAAACATCAGGGCCGCTTCGCTCTCTCACCCACCAACACGGAAGCCATGCATCTTCGCAGGAAAGAAGGAACTCTATGAAGCACGAAGTCACCGTTGAACTCGCAGGTGGCAAAAAACTCTCTTTTGAAACCGGCCATTGGGCCAAGCAAGCGCACGGCTCAGCCGTGGTGCGCAGCGGCGACAATGTAATCCTCGCAACCGCCTGCGCCAACGCCCAACCACGCGAAGGCACGGATTTTTTCCCCCTGACGGTGGATTACCGTGAATACACCTATGCCGGCGGACGCATCCCCGGCGGCTTTATCAAGCGCGAAGGCCGTCCCAGCGAACGTGAAATCCTGACCAGCCGCATGATTGACCGCCCCATCCGCCCGCTCTTTCCCGAAGGATTCCGCAACGATACCCAGGTTATTGCTCTTGTGCTCTCTGCCGATACTGAAAACGATCCTGACGTGCTTGCTATTAATGGTGCCGGCGCAGCCTTGGCGGTTTCCGATGTTCCATTCCCTTATTCGGTAGGCGCAGTACGGGTTGGCCAGATCGATGGCAAGTTCATCATCAATCCCACCTATAAAGAGATCGCAGAGGGCAAACTGAACATTACGGTAGTGGGTACGCCGGAAGGCATTGTGATGATCGAAGCCGGCGTCCGCGAGGTGAGTGAAGAGATCATAGTTGATGCCATTGAATTTGCTCACACCGAGATCAAGAAAATATGTTCTGCCATCCGCAGCCTTGCTGAGTTGGTAGGTGTAAAAAAGCGCGAAGTCGCACCTGTGGAATTCGAGCAGGCTTATTACGACGAGTTGAAGGCCAAGGTCGGCGAGCGCTTGAGTGATGCGCTGGATACCAAAAAGCACCCCAAATCCGAGAGCTACCAATTGGTGGATGAGATTAAGAAAGAACTCATTGGCCAGATTTCAGAAGATGACGAGGCAGCTCGTAAGCGCCTCTCGCATTACTATGAAGTTCTGCGTGAGCGTATTTTCCGCGAGCAGGTGACGAAGGACCGTCGCCGTCCCGATGCCCGCGCCTTCGATCAGATACGCCCCATCAGTATTGAAGTGGGTGTGCTGCCTCGCACCCACGGCTCATCCGTCTTTACCCGTGGCGAAACCCAGGCCCTGGTGACTACTACTCTGGGCACCACCGATGATATGCAACGCATTGAGCGCTTTGAGGGAGAGACCAAAAAGCGTTTTATGCTGCATTACAATTTCCCGCCTTTTTCGGTGGGCGAGGTTTCTTTCATGCGTGGAGCCGGACGCCGCGAAGTCGGCCACGGCGCTCTCGCCGAGCGCTCTATCTCAGCGGTGCTGCCGGGCGAAGATGTTTGGCCCTATACCATGCGCGTGGTCTCTGACATTCTGGAATCCAATGGATCGTCTTCCATGGCAAGCGTCTGCGGCGCATCGCTTTCCCTGATGGATGCTGGTGTGCCCCTCAAGGCCCCGGTTGCCGGCGTAGCCATGGGATTGGTGAAGGAAGGTGATGCCTACGCCATCCTGACGGACATTGCTGGTGCCGAAGATCATTACGGCGATATGGATTTCAAAGTGGCAGGCACACGCGACGGCATTACCGCCCTGCAAATGGATATCAAGGTGCCCAACATCAGCACCACGATCATGCGTGAAGCCCTGGAGCAGGCCCGCCAGGGAAGATTGTTCATCCTCGATCGCATGAATGAAGTTCTGGGTGAGGGGCGCACTAAGGTCTCCGAACACGCTCCGCGCATCCATACTCTGCAGATTCCAGTGGATAAGATTCGCGATCTCATTGGCCCGGGCGGCAAAGTTATCCGGGGTATCATTGATGCGACCGGAGTCAAGATTGATGTGGACGACACCGGCAAGGTCAACGTCGCTTCCAACAACGAGGAAGCAGCCGCTAAGGCCCTGCAGATGATCGGCGATCTCACTGCCGTACCGGAAGTAGGGAAGACCTACCTCGGAAAAGTCGTTCGGCTGGCTGAATTCGGCGCCTTTGTGGAAATCTTCCCCGGAACCGATGGTCTGCTGCATATTAGCGAAGTTGCTGAGCATCGTATTGCCGATATTCACGATGAACTCAAAGAAGGCGATCAAGTGCTGGTCAAGGTGCTTTCCATTGAAGGTAATCGCATTCGTCTCTCGCGCAAGGCCATCTTGAAGGAGCAACGTGCCAAAATGGGCGGTGGCGAAGCCCCGCCAACGGTCGGCAGCATGACCCTTGAGGGCGGAGATGGGGATTTCAGCGCAGAGGATACCCACAGCGAAGGCGAACCCAACTTTAACCGCGTTGAAGGTGAGCCCGCGCACGCTGGCCGGCCACCGCATCGTGATCGCGGCGGCGACCGGGGCGGTGATCGTGGAGGCCGGGGCGGACGCCGGGGCGGACGCGGCGGACGTAACGGTGGCGGTCATCGCGGGGGCAGTGGCGGCAGTGGTGGTGGCCATCGCCACTAAGTTAACGCGCCGCTGAAAGGCCCTCAAGATATCGCGGTCAAATAGCTTTTCCGTCCCTCATGGCTTCGGCCATGGGGGATTTTTCTAGAATCTGCTTTTCCCTAAATCTACTTTTCCTAAGATCCCGTACTTACTTCAGACGGCAAGTATTTCCGTTTTCCATCGATAATTTCAGGTTGCACAGATATGCGTCTTCTTGAAAGGTGCGGCTAAATGGCTGTGGAAAAAGTAGTGATGTGGTTCCAAACCGAGAAAATTCCTGAAGTCGTATAAGAGCATTTTGCTTCATCAAAGTTCAGTGAAAACTATGTCACTACCTTAAAAAACAGGCTCTTTACATGACACGATTTGCTGATTTCTGTCACAACTTTACAGATCCTCGGCTCTGCCGCGAACAATGGGTCCTGAAAGCCGGCAAAGGCGGATCTGTATTTCAAAATCCAATCAAAATTCAATCAAAGGACATTCAAAAATGAGCAGAATGAATTTGCTTAACCTCTTTACCATTGTTTTACTGGCTACCGCATTGACGAGCGCACAAGCGTCTAGGACTTGGGTTTCCGGCGTCGGAGATGATGCTTTCCCTTGCAGCCGCACCGCTCCATGTAAGACCTTCGCTGGCGCAATCTCCAAGACTGCTGTCGGGGGCGAAATTGATGCTCTCGACCCAGGTGGATTCGGCGCGGTCACCATTACCAAGGCCATCACCATTGACGGTGGCGGAGGTCAGGTTGCTTCCGTCCTGGTCAGCGGCGGCATCAATGGAATTGTCGTACAAGCTGGCGCGAACGACATTGTTACCATCCGAAACATTAGAATCAACGGAGTTGACCAGAACCCCCAAGTTGGTGGTGGACTCAACGGAATCAGGTGGACCAGCGGTAAGGCTCTCCACATAGAGAACTGCGTAATCTTCGGCTTCACCAATAACGGTATAGACATCGCCAAATCCGATGGCGGCAAGGCGTTCATTCTCGATACCATCGTCCAAGACAACACCCAAAACGGCGTGCAGGCGACTGATACGGTTAACACCGTTAGCGTAGTGGTGGACAACTCCCGCTTTGAAAACAATGGACACGATGGCATGTTTGCAGCCGACTTCAGCAATTTCAGTGTAAGCAGAAGCGACGCCTCAGGCAACGTTAACGGCTTCGCTGCCCAGGCGGCCGGGGGCAACGCAGTGATAAGTTTGGCCAATTCGACCGCGGGGCTAAACAGCAATGTGGGACTCTTTGCCGGTACTGCTGCGACGGTTCGCATTGAAGGCGTGTCACTTTTCGACAACGCGGGCGCGGGAATGTCAACGGCTGGCGGCGGCGCCATCGTAACATTCCTCAACAACTACAATACCCTTGGTGGGGCACCGACCGGCAGCATCATGCCGCAGTAGTACGCATTTTTCGGGTCCCGGCAGCGGTTAGGGGAAGGATCTTCACTGATATCGTTCTCTGCCATCGCAAACCCCATGTCTTCTGTCTGTCTGGCCGTGCATTGACTCAATGCACGGCCAGACTTGATTGTTTTGTCCAAGAACCGTAATTTTCGGCTGCGCTTACTATCCATTGAACATAAGCTTACTTAAATGTTGTGTAGAAATTCGACATTTTTCTGGTATGATGCCTTTGGTTTAGTCTCCCCCTTACACAAGCTACGCTCCTGCCGCAAAATTGGGCCTGCAAGTCGGCAGAGCTGGGCCAATTTGTCAAAAATTCAATCAAAGGACATTTGAAATGCGTAAAATCAATTTGCTGATCCTCTTAACTATTGTCTTGCTTGGGAGCACGTTAGTGAGCGCCCAGGCATCCCGGACATGGGTTTCTGGCGTTGGAGATGACGCCAACCCGTGCAGCCGCACTGCCCCATGTAAGACCTTTGCCGGCGCAATCTCCAAGACTGCTGTCGGCGGCGAGATTGACGCTCTGGATCCAGGTGGTTTTGGCGCAGTTACAATCACCAAGGCCATCACCATTGACGGTGGTGGAGGGCAGGTTGCCTCGGTGTTGGTCGCCGGCACTAATGGCATTGTCGTTCAGGCCCAACCAAATGATGTGGTGACTCTGCGCAACCTCCGCATTAATGGAAACAACAATAGTGGGATCAACGGAGTTAGGTGGACCCAAGGCAAGGCTCTTCATATAGAATCTTGCGTGATCTTTAGCTTCAACAATAACGGTATAGACATCGCCAAATCCGATGGCGGCAAGGCATTCATTATCGATACCATCGTCCAAGACAACACCCAAAACGGCGTGCAGGCGACTGATGCCGCTAACACCGTTTCCATAGTTGTTGACAACTCCCGCTTTGAAAACAATGGACACGATGGCATCTTTGCCGCCGACTTCAGCAATTTCAGCGTAAGCAGAAGCGACGCCTCCGGTAACGTCAACGGCTTCGCTGCCCAGGCGGCCGCGGGCAACGCAGTGATAAGTTTGGCCTTTTCGACCGCAGGGCTAAATACCAATGTAGGACTCTTTTCCGGAACCGCTTCGACGGTTCGCGTTGCCGGCGTGTCACTTTTCGACAACACGAACGCAGGAATGTCAACGGCTGGCGGCGGCGCCATCGTCACATTCCTCAACAACTACAATACCTTTGGTGGAGCACCGACCGGCAGTATCATGCCGCAGTGATCCGAATTTTTGGATCCAGCAGCAATTCGTGAAGGATCGGTAAAAATAAAGTCTGTAGAAAAAGCCTTCCAGTCCGGAAGGCTTTTTCTTTCACGTGTTCTATAATCTTTCTTTCCCCAATGACCCTGGTTTCCACGCTCATCCTGGCGGTGGTCGGCTTCCTGGCCGGTTCTTTGGGTGCAGTGGTGGGACTGGGTGGCGGCATCATCATCATTCCTGTTCTGGCGCTCTATTTTCATCTCCCATTTCCGCAAGCCATTGGCGCCAGCCTGGTTTCGGTGATTGCTACTTCGACGGCGACCTCGTCGGTTCACGTGGAGCGGCATGTTGCCAATATGAAATTGGGCATGACCCTCGAATTGAGTACCACGCTCGGTGCTGCTCTTGCCGCCATGGTGGCCCATTCTATTCATCGCCGGATTCTTGGAATGTTGTTTATTGCCTTTATCGGCTACAGTGCCTTTTCGTTGCTGCGGCACATGTGGAGCGCGCGTTCCAAGAAGACGGAAACTGAGGTGTCCGCTTACACGGTGCGCCGCTACCCACTCGGGTTAGCTGCTTCGTTCGTGGCGGGGGCATTCTCCGGCCTTTTGGGGGTGGGCGGAGGCTTGATCAAAGTTCCTGTGATGTATCTGTTTATGGGTGTTCCTCTGCGGGTGGCTACTGCCACCAGCAACTTCATGATTGGTGTGACTGCTGCCACCAGCGCCTACATTTACTACGGGCGCGGCGATATCCGTCTCGAGGTGGTTGTGCCTCTTGTCATCGGCGTGTTCTCCGGATCCATGTTGGGAGCGCGGTTGGCTCCGCGCCTTCATGCTGTATATGTGCAGTTCCTGCTTATCGGGGTGATGATTTTTCTGGCTGTCCAGATGGCACTGCGTATTGCTTCAGGAGGGCTGAATTGATGGCGTCTGAGAAATTCACCCCAGAAAACCAAGGAAGCAAAAGCACCGACCGCTGGGTAGCGCTCATTCTGCGCATCGGGGCCTATGGGTCTATAGCTTTATTGCTGATTGGTTTGCTGCTCTGGGCGGCAGTTTCTGGACCGCTTGGCATGCAGGTCATGCGCGTTGGAATATTGCTGTTGATGGCAACCCCGGTTCTGCGCATCATTACGCTTTTGTTCTTGTATCTGCACGCCCGCGACTGGAAATACGCCCTCATCTCTTTCACGGTGCTGCTGATTGTGATCGTTAGCTCGCTTTTGGGGATTAAGCTCTAATTCGTCACCGCCGGCACCGCACTGCTGCGCCGCGAGAGCATTTCGCCAATCCGCTTCATTTGCGCACCTACGCCGCGCAGCTTTTCTTCAATGCGCTCATAGCCGCGGTCAATGTGATACACGCGATCAATGATGGTCTCGCCGTCGGCGACCAGCGCGGCCAAGACAAGCGATGCCGATGCCCGCAGATCGGAAGCCAGAACTGCGGCCGAGCTTAAAGGCGTTTTTCCTCGTACCACGGCGCGCCGGCCTTCAATCTTGATGTTGGCTCCCATTCGGACCAGCTCTTGGGCGTGCATGAAGCGGTTCTCGAAGATATTTTCGGTAATGACGGAAGTGCCATCGGCTTGCGTGGCCAAGGTCATGTATTGCGCCTGCATGTCGGTGGGGAATCCGGGGTACTCTTCCGTGCTCATGTCTATAGCCTTGATGGAGCTGCCGGCACTCACGCGTACCGCGTCGGAGGATTCATGAATGGTGATGCCGACCTCCTGCAGCTTTTGCAGCAGCGCGCCCAGGTGCTTGGGGTCGCAGTTAGACACCATCAGGTCACCCCCGGTCAGTGCTCCAGCAATGATGAAAGTTCCGGCTTCGATGCGGTCGGGGATAATGCGGTGGCGTGCGCCGTGGAGCTTTTCCACTCCAAGGATGCGAATGGTTCCCGTTCCCGCGCCTTCGATTTTTGCACCCATCTTATTGAGCAGCGCTGCCAGATCGGAGACCTCAGGTTCACGGGCGCAGTTTTCCATCATGGTTTCGCCCTGGGCAAGGGCCGCCGCCATCATGAGGTCTTCGGTCCCGGTGACAGTAATCTTTTCGAAAACAATGTGGTTGCCACGCAGGCGGTCGGCGCGGGCCTCTATGTAGCCGTGCTCCTGTGTAATGGTTGCACCCAGCCGTTCCAATCCTTTGATGTGCAGGTCAATGGGGCGTGCTCCAATAGCGCAGCCTCCGGGAAGGGAGACGCGCGCGCACCCTGTACGGGCCACTAGGGGCCCCAGGACCAGCGTGGAGGCCCGCATGGTCTTCACCAGCTCGTAGGAGGCCTCCGGGTTTGTGCTCAAGTTCTTGCAGTTGATGGTGGTGCGGTGGTGGGCGCGTCCGTAGCCCAATTCAACCTCAGCGCCCATTGCCACCAGCAACTTACGCGTGGTCTCGATGTCACGCACGTCGGGGACGTTTTCCAGAATCACCGGTTCATCGGTAAGCAGGGCAGCGGCCATGGCAGGGAGAGCAGCATTCTTTGCGCCGCTGACCCGAATCGTTCCCAGCAGCGGGTTCCCGCCGCGAATGACAAATTTATCCATTTCTGTTTTTCCCGTGGTCTTGCGGATTTCCGCGGGTCAGGTGGGGTACTTGCTGACGCCCGATTTTCGGTGTTAAGTCTTTAATATTCAATAACATAAGATGCCTTTAAACTCATACTTGCTGGAGTAGTGTCTAGATACATAAATCGCGCCTTGAAATATGGGTAGTTCGAAATAAGCATACACGTCTTTTCTTCAAGCTCTGAGGCGTCTGCGCAAGAGGTCCCACTCAACCGCCAACGGGACGCCGACGCTACTTCTCAGGGCGTACCTCAAGCAAATGATAGGCGATAACTCCTCGAAGACCAATAGTTTGATGCCTCTTTGATATCAGCCCAGGGCGGCCTCGACTGCCTGCCGTACATTTCCTTTTGTGGTGTGCAATAATTTTTCTGCCTGCGGGCGCGGGACATGCCCCATCAGCATGACCAGGGCTACCGGGACATTTTTGCCCGAGGCCTTCAGTGCGCGTATGGCCTTGGCCCGCGATATCTTGGCCATGGTTTGCAGGATGCCGATGCCACGCTCGGTCAGCTTGTCGTTCTTGGGTGTGACGTTCACCATCAGGTTGTCAAAAACGTATCCCAGCCGCGTCATAGCGCCCGTGGTCAGCATGTTCAAGATCAATTTTTGTGCAGTACCGGCTTTCATGCGGGTCGAACCCGAGATCACCTCGGGCCCTACTGCGGCTACGATAGCGATATGGGCTGCCCGAGCCAGCGGCGTATTGTAATTGCAGGTCACGGCAACCGTGTAAGCTCCGACCTTGCGTGCATATTGCAATGCGGCCACGGTGTATGGAGTAGATCCGCTGGCGGCGATGCCGATGACCACATCGCGCTTCGATGGCCGGCGCTTCGCCAAGTCTCGTTTGCCGGCCTCGCGTGAGTCTTCGCTGTATTCCGCCGGCTTGCCGAGGGCTTTGTCTCCGCCTGCAATCACGTATTGCACAATTTTGGGGTCAGTATTAAAAGTGGGGACGCACTCTGCGGCGTCCAGCGCGGCCAGTCGTCCACTGGTCCCGGCTCCTACGTAAATCAGCTTGCCTCCCGAGCCAATGGCGCGCGCAATCGCCTCGATGGCCTGTGCGATCTGTGGCAGCGCGTGGGCCACAACCGCAGCAACTTTGCGGTCTTCGCGGTTGATGATGTGGGCAATTTCAGCGGCAGAGCGCAAATCCAGGTGCCGCGAGGCGCGGTTACGCTGCTCGGTGCTGAGTTTGTGAATGTGGTTACGAGGGCTCATGACGTATGGCTTACTCAATCGTTCCTATCAAGGGCTTCCAGTATGGCATCGTGGAAGGTGGGACGCACAGTTTTGATCTTGTCGGATGCGCGGTCGGGCCAGGTGCGATTAGTGAGCAAAGTCACCGAGAGCTGCCGCTCAGGATCAATCCACAACGACGTTCCGGTGTAGCCCAGGTGCCCATAAGATTTTGGCGAGAAATATTTTCCTGATTGTGACGGGGCTGAAGGAGTGTCCCACCCCAGCGCATACGAACCGGGGACGGAGGCATCGCGAGTCGTAAATAATTCTACGGTTTCGCGTTTAAGGATAGGCGAGCCACCGTCTAACAGACACTGTGCAAACCGCGCCACATCGTAAGCTGTGGCAAAAAGACCGGCGTGTCCCGCGACTCCGCGCAAAATGCTGGCGTTTTCATCGTGAACTTCTCCCTGAACAATGCGTTTGCGAAAGGAGCGGTCATCCACGGTGGGTGGAATACGCTGCCCCCAATTCATCGGCGGATTATATGTGGTATCGCGCATGCCCAAAGGTTTAAAAATCTCTTTGCGGCAGAAGCTGTCGAGCGGCTCGCCGGCGGTGCGCGCCAATAACTCGCCCAGAATAATAAACCCAATGTCGCTGTAATCGGCGCGTGTACCCGGCTCCGCGGTCAGTGGCGCGCGCGAGGCATTTTGCACCAGCCGCTCCCGGTCGTTGGCTTGTTCAAAGAGCCGCAGGTAGGAAGGCAATCCGGCGGTATGGTTCAACAGCATTCGGATTGTGACTCGGTCTCGTATCGGGTCGGTTCCGGCAAATTCCGGAAGCGCCTCTTTGACCGGCATATCCAGCCGCAATTTCCGTCTCTCGTACAACATCATGGCCATAGTCGTGGTTGCGATCACCTTGGATACCGAAGCGAGATCGTAAATTGTGTTGTGGTCCACCGGCGTCGAGTCCGGGGCATAGGTGAAATGCCCTACTCCAGCCAATGCCACCAGCTCTTCACGGAGCGTGACCGCCACCGAAGCTCCGGGGAACGCAGATTCGTCAACGCCTTGCTTGAGTACCTCGAAGGCGCGTGCAAAGCGTTGTGCTTGCCCGCCATAGGCATCTTTAAGTGAAACAGGATTATTCCAGGATCGCAGCTCGCGAGACCGTTCCTTTCAGGCCAGTTTTATTTTTTTACCCACAGCGATTTTACACAGAGCCTGCTTGCCTGAATACCCCTGCGGCTTTATAAAAGACCCAGACACATTATGTACAAACGGTGTACCTCGTCTCGTGCTTTCCTCTCCTTCTGCCTTTTAGTGTGGTTTCTCGTCTTATCGTTTCTTTCGGCACCGCTCGGGCGCGGCGATGATGCTGAAAAACGTGATCCGCGCTTTGCCGCGGTGGACAACATTTTTGAGCAAGCGGTCGCCGAAGGAAAAATTCCCGGTGCAATGGTTTTAGTGGGCCATAAAGGGGAAGTTGTTTACCGCCGCGCCTTTGGATCTCGAGCACTCGAGCCCCGGCGCGAAGCCATGACGCTGGACACGATTTTTGACCTGGCTTCACTCACCAAATCTATCGCCACGGCTCCTTCGATCATGCGCATGGTGCAACTTGGCCAGGTGAGATTGAATGATCCCGTGGCCCGCTATCTGCCGGAGTTCGGACGCAACGGTAAGGAAGATATAACCGTGCGCCAGTTGCTGACCCATTTTTCCGGATTGCGCGAAGATATTGATCTGAATCCGCCCTGGCAGGGAAAACAGCGGGCGTTCGAACTGGCCTTTGATGAAAAACCGGTTTCGCCGCCCGGCTCTCAGTTCCGCTATAGCGATACCAATTACATCGTTCTTGGCGCTTTGGTCGAACATCTCTCGGGCATGTCGCTGAAAGAATATGCTGAGGCTCATATCTTTCACCCGTTGAACATGACGCATACGGCTTTTCTGCCTCCGCAAGCGTGGTTGCCACAAATTGCTCCGACGCAATATGACGACCGCGGCATCATGATGCGGGGCGAGGTGCACGATCCCAGAGCGCGCCGCATGGGTGGCGTTGCCGGACACGCCGGATTGTTTTCAACGGCCGACGACCTCAGCCGTTTTGCCCAAGCCATGCTCGATGGCGACAAAATCCTTTCACCTGAAATTATTGAAAAGATGACCACGCCCCAGCAGCCGGCCAATTCCACTATTCTCCGCGGTTTGGGATGGGACATTGACTCGCCTTTTTCCAGCAATCGCGGAGAGTTGTTGCCTGTGGGCTCTTACGGCCACACTGGATTTACCGGTACCTCTATCTGGATTGATCCGCTTACCCAGACCTACATCATTATCCTGACCAATGCAGTGCATCCCAGAGGCGGCCAGAATACGATTTCTCTGCGCTCGCGCGCGGCCACGGCGATTACTGACGCCCTGGAATTGGAGGTCAAAGACGAAGACAAAGCCAAGCTGGCGGCTATCACCGGCTACAACGAAACTTTGGCGGGCGAGCGGCGGCTGGCGGTTCGTAATGGTACGGTTCTCACTGGGATTGATGTGCTCGAAGCCCAAAACTTTACTCAATTGCATGGCTCCAAAAGCTCGCCTCGGCGCATTGGCGTGCTCACCAACCAGACCGGAGTTGACGCTCAGGGACGCCGCACTATCGACGTTCTCGCGCAAATTCCAGGTGTGCAGTTGGTTGCAATTTTTTCTCCCGAACACGGCGCTGCCGGCCAACTGGATACGACCGACGTTGGCAATTCAGTGGATGTTGCCACGCACGTTCCTATTTACAGCGTTTACGGCGCCACGGATGCGCAGCGACATCCTCCGCTGGATGTGCTTAAGAATCTGGATGCAGTTGTAATTGATCTTCAAGACGCCGGCGTGCACTTCTACACCTACGAAACTACGATGGGGTATTTTCTGGAATCTGCCGCGAAAACCGGGACTGAGGTGGTTGTGCTCGACCGTCCCAACCCGGTCACCGGCTCTTTTGTGCAAGGGCCGCTGGCGGAAAGCGGTCATCTTAATTTTACAAGTTACCATCCGGTGCCTGTGCGCCACGGCATGACCATGGGCGAGCTCGCCCGAATGTTCAACGCCGAGCGCAAAATCAACGCCCGGCTTACCGTGGTTGCCATGCAAGGCTGGATGCGGGGAGACTGGTTCGACTCGACATCGGTGCTCTGGGTAAATCCTTCGCCCAACTTGCGTAGTTTGAATGAAGCGACTTTGTATCCTGGCGTGGGGCTGGTGGAAGGGACGAATGTCTCTGTAGGGCGGGGAACTGACACGCCGTTCGAAATCATGGGTGCGCCCTGGGTCAACGCACGCCAGCTTGCCGAGTATCTGAACGCAAGAAACATCGCCGGAGTACGTTTTGTTCCAACCAGTTTTACTCCTACAGCCAGCAACTATGCCAACCAACTCTGCCAGGGCGTGAATATGATCGTGACTGACCGCAATGTTCTCGACTCGCCTGAGATGGGCATCGAACTTGCGTCGGCACTGCGTACTCTTTATCCCAAAGACTATAAGATCGACCAGATGATCGAGATTCTGGCCAACCAGAAGGTGTTTGACGCTCTGGCTGCCGGCCAAGACCCTCGCCGCATCGCCGAGGATTGGCAGGATGAGGTGGAGAGCTTCGAAAAGCTGCGGACGCAGTATCTGTTATATCGGTAGGAAGCACGACTTGACGCTGAAGGCCTCCCACCTGTTTTTTTGCCTCATTGCTTGGCCTTAAAAGCAGCCGCGGTAGCCGCCCAGGCAGAGTCTGAGTTTGATCCGGCCAAACTCGCCTTAGGATCGAATGTCCCAGTCCCTCCGGGCACATTGTCAACAACCGTGGAGTAGAAGTTAGTGTCCGCTCCCCGGCTGATCCAGCCAGAGCCTGGGGTCATGGTGCCTGATCCCCAGGTATCGGCGAACAACCCGACCACAAGATCACGGCATCCCGTAGTTGTCAGATTACCAGTATCAAGTGAACGGGACGCGGCTGTAGCGATCTTGCCGCTGGCCACATCAAGAGCATTGGTTGTCGCGATGCCCGAATACTCGATCAAATAAAAACCAAGAGTGACCGACCATGGCTGTGTAACCGTGACCGTGTTAGCGCCACCTTTAATATTTTGCGCATACCAAATGCGGACGTCGGTTGCCGTGGCAGCGTTATCTTGTACGGGGACACTATTCCATGTATTCCCCAACCTGTCAGAAATGCCGGCAACGTCTGACCCATTCCAGTAAACAACGGCAACAAGCAGGTTGCTGGCGGTTTCTGTAAGCGAAGCTGATCGGCTTGCGGTTGATGCAGATCCTGGCGACACCACTTGCACCTTGGCAATCGTAGCGCAGCCGCTTGCTTTAACCGTAACGACAGCATTGCTGATGCTTCCCGCAGTGTCTATCACCCGGACGGTATCGGTTACGCCTGCCTTGGCGCCGGCGATATACGCCCCGGTCGAAACATTAATGGTTCCGCCTGAGTTGTTGGTCGCAATGCTATATGTGTAGGGAGAAACACCGCCGCTCGCGCTAAACGCCTGGGATCCGCCAGTGCTCACCGATACGGATGCCGGCGAGATCACTAAGGGCGCCCGAACTGTCACAGTAGCAGCGCTGGTATTTCCGCCACTATCTGTGACCCGGACAGTGTCGGTTACTCCACCTCTTGTGCCCGTGATATACGCCCCGGCGGAAAGCTTGATAGTGCCGCCCGAGTTGTAGATCGCGATGCTGGACGTGTAGGGAAAAAAAACGCGGGAC
>Ga0222749_10000441_pt1 | contig 25514 bp, 19 predicted proteins | sample IncBWH2Mmetat_FD_197234 | JGI IMG/M metagenome (GOLD analysis project Ga0222749, IMG submission 197234) | Metatranscriptome of lab incubated forest soil microbial communities from Barre Woods Harvard Forest LTER site, Petersham... | ecosystem: Environmental > Terrestrial > Soil > Temperate... | reverse complement strand
GATTCAGTTCGGTTTGAAGATCGGCGGCTTTGGCGCGGGCGCTGTAGAGAGAACCGTTGAAAATGGGGATGTTGATATTCACGCCGACGGCGCCGTACCAATTGGGAATGTGATTGTCGCGAACGGGAGCTTCACCGACGACCCCGAGAGCGCTGACGGTGGGGCGCCAGAGGTCGTGTTCGGCGCTGGCGAACTTTTCCGCGGCCTGGACCTGGTCTTGAAGTGCGGCGACTTCCGGCCGCTGTTGGAGCGCTTGTTGAATCAGCGGGAGGACATCCAGAGCAGGCGGGGCGATTGCGGCTGGCTCTTCGACGAGCTGGAAGCTTTGTTCGTCGGGAAAACCGAGAATTGCGGACAGCACGGCGAGCGAAGATTCATAGTTGTTCTTCGCTTCGAGGAACAAAAGTTTGCCGCGGGCGAGGTCTACGGCGCTGAAACTCAGGTCGAGATCGGACTTGAGCTTGGCATTTGTAAGCGCTTTGATTTTATCGACGAGGACTTGCCGGGAATCGACGGTCTTCTGGGCGACGGTGACGAGGTCTTTGGTTTCGAGCACATTGTAGAAAGCCTGGTCGACGGCCAGGATGATTTGCGCGGAGGTGGCGGCGGAATTCTGGTCTTCGGCTTTGGCTTGAAATTGGGAACTGGAAAGAAGATTGGTGGAGCGGCCGAAGTCGGTGATCAATTGGCCGACGGTGGCTCCTGCTGCGGCGCGCGGGAAAAGAATGGGATTGTTCAGGCCGCCGGCGGCGAGGCGGCTGCCGGGATTGGAGTCCACGGCGGTGACGCTGAGATAGGCATTGGGCAAGAGCGCGGAGCGGGCTTCCCGAACGTACTGCTGTGCCGCGAGTGCGCGCAATTTTCCAATCGTGATTTGCGGATTGTTTTTGAGAGCGAGGGCTTCGGCTTGAGCCAGGGTCAAGGTGCGTCCCGGAGGCGGAGATGGGGCGGTACTCTGCGCCTGTGCAAGAAGCGGTGAACAGATAACGAGGAATAGAAAAATGATTCGAATGAGTTTCGGCATCATGCCGGAACCTCCTGAGGATTTTCAGTTTCTTTGCGGTGGATGAGGAGGTATGCCGCGGGCACGAGATAGACGGTGACCACGACGGAAACGAGCAAGCCGCCGATGATGGCGCGGGCGAGCGGCGCATATTGTTCGCTGCCGGCTTCTGTGCCGAGGGCCATGGGGATAAGACCCAGGACGGTGGCCAGTGAAGTCATCAAGATGGGACGGAGGCGGAGGCGTGACGCGACGGAAACCGCTTCCTTCAAGGGTTTGCCTTCGTGGTGCAAATGGCGGGAGAACTCGACGATCAGAATGCTATTCGAAACGACGATGCCCACCATCATGACCAAACCCATCAGAGACATCACGTTCAGCGTGGTGCCGGTCGCAAGAAGAAGGAGCAGGACTCCGGCGAGTCCCGGAGGAATCGCCAGAAGAATGATAAAGGGGTCCTTCCACGAAGCGAACTGCGCGACGAGAATCAGATAGACCAGGACGACGGAAAGAATCAGGCCGATGCTGAAACTTTTGAACGAGGCGCGCATGCCCTGGACGGAGCCGCGCAGATTGACGCGCACGCCTTCGGGTAGCTTGGTGTTTTTGATGATGCCGTCGATCTGGCCGGCGATGGTGCCGAGGTCTTCTTTTTTTGGAGAGACGTAGACATCGATGACGCGAAATAGCTGGTAGTGATCAACTTCCGTCGGCGAGGGGATAGTCTTGATATCCACAACGCTGTCGAGGGAGGTGGGCTCGGAGTTCTTCGCGCCACGCAAGGGAATCTGCTTGAGATCCATCAAGGTCTTAACGGCGTTTTCGGGGTATTGCACGGTGAGTAGGTAGGGGTTGCCGCTTTTGGGATCGATCCAGTAATTCGGCGCAATCATGCCGTTCGAAGTCAGCGCCGTGATGACGTTGTCGATGATTTCTTTCTGCGAAAGGCCCAGGAGGCCTGCTTTTTCGCGGTCGATGTCCAGTTCCAGGGCGGGATAGTCGATGTCCTGCGGGATAAGGACGTCGCTTACACCTTTTAGTTCGCGGACTGGCCCGGAAAGCTGCTTGGCCACTGCGTAGACCTTGCCGAGATCGTTGCCGCTGACTTGCACGTCGATGGGCGCGGGCAAGCCCAGATTGATGACGGCGTCGACGAGGCCCCCGGATTGAAAATACGTGCTGAGCTGCGGCAGCTTCTGGCTGAGCTGTTCGCGAACGCGGCGCATGTATTCGTAGCTGCCGACTTTGTGGCCTTCCTTGAGGCTGACCTGCACGAAGGCGGTGTGTGAGGCGGAGTTGGGCGTGTAGATGGCGGAAAAATCCGTGGTGATGCCGATGTTCGAAACGATGATTTGCAGTTCGTCGGCGGGGACGACGCCGCGGATGAGGTCTTCGACCTGCTTTACATAATCTTCGGTGAGCTCTACGCGGGTACCGGAGGGCGCTTTTAAGTTAATGACGAATTGGCCGGGATCGGTGCGGGGAAAAAAGGAGACTCCGAGAAACGGATAGAGCGAGAGGCAGAGAAGAGACACTCCTGCAAGACCGATCACCGTGGCAGCGGGTTTCAGGAGAGCGGTGCTTAGCGTTCGATCGTACTTCCCCAGCATTCTCTCAAAGTAGAAGTTGAATCTTTTCCCGATTCCGCCCAGGCGTGAGGAGACAAAGTCGTCGCCTACTTCTTCGTCGGCCTGGTGCTTTTTGATCAGCTTGGCGCAGAAGAGAGGGACAACGGTCATGGCGACGAAATAGGACGCGAAGAGCGAGAGGATTACGGTGAGAGCCAGCGCCACGAAAAGGAAGCGGCTGACGCCGTAAAGAAAAACCACGGGAAAAAATACGATGGCCGTGGTGAGTGTGGCGGCCAGAACGGCGAGAGCAACTTCCTGGCCGCCCTTTTCGGCGGCGACTTCTGCAACTTCGCCCATTTCCAAATGGCGGAAGATGTTTTCGAGGACGATGACGGAATTATCGATCAAGCGGGAAAATGCCAGCGCGAGTCCGCCAAGGACCATGGTGTTGACGGTGCCGCCACCGGCGCTGATGGCCAGAAAAGCGGCGAGGGCGGAAAGCGGGATGGAGACAAAGACGGCAGCTGTGGCGCGCAGGCTGCCGAGGAAGAGCAGAATCATCAAACCGGTGAGGACCAGACCGATAGCGCCTTCGTGCATGAGATTGTTGATGGCGGTCTTCACGAAAAGCGATTGATCGAAGACCACGCGGGTCTTGAGTTGCTTTGGAATGTCCACGAGGTTCTTGAGGGCGTCCTTGATGCCTTCGACGACGGAGATGGTGTTGGTATCGCCGCCTTGTTTGAGAATCGGGAGATAGACGGAAGGCTGGCCGTCGACGCGCACGATGTTGGTTTGAATGGCCTGCGCATCGATGGCTTTGCCGACGTCGCCGACGAGGACGGAGGATTGGCCCACGGTTTTCAGCGGCATGGAGTTGATGGCTTTCGCGCTGGGGGCCTGGCTGTTGGAATAGAGGTTGTAGTCGAACGGGCCAATCTTCACGTCGCCGGCGGGGAGAATCAGGTTGCTCTCATTGACCTGGCGGACGACGTCCATGGGGCTCAGCTGATGCGCTTGCAGCTTCATGGGGTCGACGTAAACCATGATCTGGCGATACTTTCCGCCGAAGGGCTGCGGCACGGAAGCGCCGGGAACGTTGGCGATCTGGTTGCGAACGGTGTAGCGGCCGAGGTCTTGGAGGTCGGTTTCGTTCAGTCCTTGCCCCTTGAGGGTGATCAGGCAGACGGGAAGGCTTGAGGCGTCGAATTTGAGCACGACGGGAGGCAGCGTGCCCGGAGGAAGGCGGCGAAGATCGGCCATCGCAAGATTCGAAATGGTGCTGAGGTCGGCGTCGGCATTGGTGCCGGGTTGAAAATAAATTTTGATGAGGCTGACACCGGGCAGCGAGCGGGACTCGATGTGATCGACGCCACTGGCCAGGGTAAAGAAGCGTTCGAACGGGTTGGTGATGTTGGTTTCAATCTGTTGCGGCGGCATGCCGGAATAAAAGGTGGCGATTACCACGACGGGAATATTGATGGGCGGAAAGAGATCGACGGGCATACGCACGAGGGTCACGGTACCGACGATGGCGATGACCAGGCAGGCGACGATGATCAGGAAGGGATATTTGATGGCGAAGCGGGACATCAGTTTTCGCTCCCGGACTTCGCGGCCCCGCCAGTCACTTCTTTCGGCTGAATCTTCTGGCCGTTGTGGAATTCGCTGCGGTTGCCGATGATCACGCGGTCGCCGTCGGTGAGGCCGGAAACGACTTCGACGCGTTTTTCGTCTTCGAGGCCGAGGCGGACGTGGCGCTCTTCGACGATGTTCTGAGCGTTGACGGCGAGGACGGTGGCGTCGTTGCCATTACGGGTGACGGCTTCGAGCGGGATGGTCGGGGCATCTTTTTTCTCGCGCAGGGACAGGCGCGTTTCCGCATACATGCCGGGAATCAGATGGCCATCGCGGTTGTCGAAATCGATTTCGGTTTCCATGGTGCGCGTCTGGCGGTCCAGCGAATCCGCGAAGCGAGAGACTTTGCCCTCGATATCCTGTTGCAGGGCCTGCACGCGCACTTTGACGGGATCGGCGAGATGAATCTGCGCCGCGACGGATTCAGGAATTGCCAGGACGAGGCGGAGTTTTGAGGTCTGCGCGAGGCGCACTACGGGCGAGGCCTGCGTGCTCGAAGAAGTTCCTGCCTGGATGAGCGCTCCGGTATCAGCATAGCGATTGGTGACCACGCCGGCGAAGGGCGCGACGATGTGCGAATAATTCGAAAGCGCCGCGAATTGCTGCTGATTGGCCTGCGCGACTTCCAACTGCTGTTGCGCGGAGGAGAGTGCCGCCTGTGCGCTACCGACTTGAGCCTGGGTCTCCAGATCCTTGGCCTGCGAATCGTCGACCTCCTGCTGTGCGACCAGGCCGGCGCGGGAATTGGCGGCTTGTTTCAGACGCGCGTAGGCGGAATGCGCTGCGGAGTTCGTGGACTTCGCGCGCTCGACGTCGCTTTGGGCGCGTCGAATCTCCTCCTGGGCGCGGCGCACGGCGGCGTCCGCGCCGGCGAGTTGCGCGGCCAGCTCGGGAATCTCGAGGACGGCAATCGTCTGGCCTTCCTTCACGCGATCGCCCACGTCGACGTAAATCTTGCGAATGTAACCGGCGACTTTGGCGTGCACATCGACGTCCTGGAACGGTTTGAATTCGCCAGCGATCGTCAGCCCGTTGTCAAAACTCCGGCGTTCTACACGGGCGACTGCGGCCGGAGACTCTCCCGTGGCCGAGAGAGGATGATTTGGGTCATCGGCTTCGCTCGGCGTTCGAACGGTCCAGCGCCAGAGCAGAAGGGCTGCGACAGCGATCAGAATCACGGCAATCGATAACTTTTTTGTAGTCATTCGTCATTCCAAGACCAGGTGAAAAGCCGCATCGGTTGAAATGGTTCCGGCTCAAGACACCTGCAGAATTCCTAGCTCGACGCAAAACAAATGGGCCGACTGCTTTAGATGACCGGGAGATTCTTCTTCAGCAAGGGCAAACGAGAGGAATTAGGAAACAGGAGGCGGACGGAACCACAAACTTTCGGGAAAGATTTGCGGCTGGAAATCCAGGGGCTCTTGCTGAGGAACTCGGGTATGTGCCACTGCCGCAGCGGCAGGCGCGACGGCTTCAAGAACAGCTTCGAGCGGGGCGGAAACCTCCGGTTGCACTTGCGAAACGCGGCTCAACTGCAACTCGGAGGAGGCTACGGTTGCGCGAAAACTTGGCGGATGCTGCACCTTAAGAACGGGTGACGAGCCATAAATCGTAAGAAAAGGATTGTAGAAAAACAGGACGGAAAGCAAGAAACAGACGCCCGCGCAAGACGGCGAAGCGGTTCTCTTCCCAGCGGAATGATTTGTCCAGCGCATGACTTTTCTACTTCAACGATAGTTAAGAATGCGTGTTGGGGTCAAGGGGATGTCTGGAGGATGTGCAGTGTTCGCTGGAGGGGGGAGAAGGGAACCGGTGCCAGGGGTGCACCGGTCCCCGGGTAGGACATGGATTGAAGATCAAGCGCGTTCAGTATCGCCGACGGGGGTCACTTCCGGATGAAGGGAACGTGAATTCTGCGTAACGTCTGAATCGTCCTCGACGAGCGGGGCGGATGGCTCGGGGAGCACAGCGAGGCCGCGGCCGTGGCGGACGTCCAGCCCGCGAACCCAGAAAATGATGTCCTCGGCGATGTTGGTGGCGTGGTCAGCGATGCGTTCGAGGTGGCGCGTGGCCAGAATGAATTGCAGGCCGGGGCTCACCAGCGTGGGCTCCTGGGTCATGCGCTGGAGAAGTTGTTCGAAAATGCGGTCGCGGTATTGATCGACGACGTCGTCGCTTTCCAGAACCAGCGTGGCCATTTCGACGTTGCGAAAGATGAGGGCGCCCAGGCTCTTGCTGACCATGGCGCGCACGGCGCCGGCCATGGGCGCGAGTTCCTCTGGAATTTGCGCTTCGGGCATTTCGCGAAGAGAGATGACGCGCTCGGCGAGATTCACGGCGAGGTCACCGATGCGTTCGAGGTCGTTGGTGATTTTCAGGGCGGCGACGATGAGGCGCATTTCGTCGTCGCTGAACGAGCCGCGGCGGAGGAGGCGGATGGCGTGCTCGTCGATGACGATTTCCATTTCGTTGATGCGGGGCTCGAGAAGAAAAACCTCGCCGGGGAGCGCGGAGGTTCGGGAATTCTCCAAGCTGACGATGGCATCGAGCGCGCGGTTCATGGCGCCTTCGACAGTGCGGGCCATGGAGACGAGATAGTTCACCAGCGCGTCGTAAAGCACGACTTCGGTGAGTCCAGCGGCACTGGCCATAGTTCCCTTTCCGGCGCGGGGTGAGAAGAAGAACACACCCGCACTCGCAAGCACGAGTATGGAGCAGGAATCGTTACAACTTGTTCACGCAAATGTGAAAATGTGGCAAACGGTTGGACCAAGGAGGTTGTTCGCTGGACCCCGCAAAACTAGCGCCCGTTGCGGGAGGAGGCGCGCTCGGCGTCAAAGATGGGCACGGTGAAATGAAACTGCGAGCCCTGTCCGACTTCGCTTTCGACCCAGATGCGGCCGCCATGCACCTCGACAAGATGCTTGGCGATGGCTAGGCCGAGGCCGGTGCCGCCGACTTCGCGGGAACGCGCGACATCGACGCGGTAGAAACGTTCGAAGATGCGAGGCTGATCGGTTTGCGGAATGCCGATGCCAGTGTCGGAAACGGTGAAGGTGACTTCATCAACTTCGGCCGACGCGCTGAGCATGATCTGGCCGCCGGGCGGCGTGTATTGAATGGCATTGTCCAGCAGATTTTGCAGGACTTCGGCGAGACGCCGGCGGTCCGCGGCAATATCCGGCAGACCCTTCGAGAGATTGACGGAAATGCGGAGGTCGCGTTCAGAAGCAGGACGCTGGGCGGTTTCGACGCAGCTTTCGACGAATTGAGAAATGCCGACGCGGCGAATCTCCAGCCCGAGGCGGTCGGCATCCATCTGCGAGAGGCGGAGCAGGTCATCGGTAAGCCGGGCGAGGCGGCGGGAATGCTCCAGAATGATCTCGAGAAAGCGGACGCGATTCTGCGGGTCGTCAAGGGCGCCAGCGAGCAGGGTTTCCGCGAAGCCCTGAATGGCAGTGAGGGGCGTTTTGAATTCGTGGGAAACGTTGGCGACGAAATCGCGGCGGACGCGCTCAAGCTTGCGAAGGTCGGTGACGTCGTGGAGCACGATAACCGCGCCGAAAGTTTCCGCGGCGCGGACAGAAGCCACGGTGACGGCGAAGAAGTGCTGGCGCAGCGTGCCGGTGACGATTTCGGCTTCGACGCGGGGCTCGCCCTTGAGGACGCGGCGGACGGCTTCGAGCAGTTCGGTTTGGCGGACAACTTCGACGAGGGCGCTGCCGGACCGCGGGGGCACGTCCAAATCCAGAATCTCCGCGAAACCGGGATTGGCGAAAAGCAGGCGTTCGGAGGCGTTCACGACCGCGACGCCTTCCACCATGCTGCCCAGAATCGCGGAAGAGAGGTTGCGTTCTTCGGTGATCGTGCGGATGGAGCGGTCCAGACGCGAGGCGGTCTCGTTCAACGAGACTGCAAGCGCTTCCATGTCATCGCCGGAGCGGTCGGCTTCAATGGGGCGAAAATCGCCTTCGGCGACGCGCCGCGAGAATTTCGTGAGGCGGTCGATGCGGTCCGAAAAGGAGCGGGAGATCAGCAAGGAGACTGCGCCCGTCACAAACAACATCACCAATGAGGACAACCACAGCCGCTTGCGAAACCCACTCAACTCTTCGTCCAAAGCCTGCAGCGGTAAGGCAAAACGCAGGATCACCGGCGGTCCGGCGGCCACGGGGGAACGCACAGCGTAATACATGAGGTTGCGGCCCATGGTGACGCTACGCCGGATGGACTGGCCTTCACCTTTTTCCAGAGCATCACGAATCTCGGGACGCGCGGCGTGGTTTTCCATGGTGGAAGAGTCGGATTGCGAATCCGCGAGTACCTGGCCGTCGGAGGCGATGACGGTGACGCGAACCCCGCTGGCGGACATTTCGGAGATCCATGCCTGCAATGGGGAACGATCGGTCGAAGCGTCGGCAGGGGTGAGTGCTTCTGGAGGATGAGCCAGCGCGATGCGGGCTACAGCAGAGAGCTGCTGGAAGCCGCTGCGCTCAAAATCGCTGCGGAGCGTGCGCTCGGCGTAGTAATCGACCGGCAGCAGGACTGCGACCAGCAGAGCGAAGAAGGCAAAGCCGAATTTCCAGAAGAGATTAAGCCGCACGAGTTTCGAACAAGTAGCCCGCGCCGCGCACGGTCTTCAGATGCAGAGGATTCTCAGGGTCGGATTCGATTTTCTCGCGCAAGCGGCGGACGTAAACGTCGACGCTGCGCGGGGTGACAAAACGATCCGTTCCCCAGACCGCATCCAGCAACTGGTCCCGGGTAAAAACACGGTTCGGGCGTGAGGCAAGATAATACAACAAGCGAAACTCCAGCGTGCTGAGAGAAACGGGCTTGCCGGAGTGGCTGACGCGATAGGAGGCCGGATCGATAGCCAGTTTGCCAATCTCAATGACGCGCGGCGAATCCACGGGAGGCTCGGCGCGACGGAGCAATGCTTTGACACGCGCGAGCAGTTCACGCGGGCTGAAAGGCTTGGTGACGTAGTCGTCAGCGCCCATTTCCAGGCCGACGACGCGATCGGCTTCCTCGCCGCGGGCAGTCAACATGAGGATGGGCAAACGATTCAGGGAATCGTCGCGGCGAATCTCTCGGCAAATTTCCAGGCCGGAAAGTTTCGGGAGCATCAAGTCGAGAAGCAGAAGGTCGGGCGGGGTCTTTTTGAGCGTGCTCAGGCCGGTGCTGCCGTCGTGGGCGGCGCTGACCTGAAAGCCTTCGTTGGCCAGATTGTAGCGGACCAGTTCGACGATATCGCGATCGTCTTCGATGATCAGTACGCGTTTCATGTTGTGAGATCGCATCGCAGGCCGGCTTGGTAAAAGTCTACCGTAGGGCGGCGAATTGCGATAGGTGTTGGGATGTTTTTGAACATTGGGGACTTGGGGTAACACGATTGATTGTCGCAGGTGGGGAGCGCTGCGAGGTAACGCGGTGTTTACATGAATGTGAATGGAATGTGAAATTGGGCCTGGAAGGCAATCCCTGCCCGTCAAAATGCGCTTAGTCGCTGCCTGCGGTTGTGAAAGCCAGAGCAAGAAGGGTTTTTTGTTCCAGCTCATGCGCTTTGGCGGAACCGGTGGCGGGGCTGGCGCTGCCGGAGCGCTTGACGGAACGGACGCGCAGGCCGCTGGCCTTCGCGAGGCGTTCCAGGCGCGGCAGGATGTAGAAATGCGCGCCCATGTTGGCAGGTTCTTCCTGGACCCAGACGATCTCGCGCGCGTTAGGATGCTCGGCGATGGCAGCGGTAATTTCAGCGCGCGGTAACGGATAGAGCTGGTCGAGGAAGAAAATGGCCGTGCTGGTGTCTTTGCGGCGCCGGCGCTCGCCGCGCAATTCGTGGCCGACTTTGCCGCTGGCAATCAGGATGCGCTTGGCGTCCTGGACTTCGCGGTCAGGAACCAGAGGCAGAAACCGCGGGCGCGTGAATTCTTCGATCTTTGAACTGGCGTCAGGATGACGGAGCATGCTCTTCGGAGTGAAAACGATCAGCGGCTTGCGCCACGGGCGGCGCACTTGCCGCCGGAGCATATGGAAATACTGCGCAGCCGTGGAAGGCTGGCAAATCTGCATGTTGTCTTCAGCAGCGAGCTGCATGAAGCGCTCGAGGCGGGCGCTGGAATGTTCCGGCCCCTGGCCTTCGTAGCCGTGGGGAAGGAGCAAGACAACGCCGGCCGGCAAATTCCATTTATCCTCGCCGGCGCTGATGAACTGGTCGATGATGACTTGCGCGCCGTTGGCGAAATCGCCGAACTGCGCCTCCCACAATACGAGAGCTTCGGGATAATCGCGGCTGAAGCCATATTCAAATCCGAGGCAGCCCGCTTCGGAAAGAGAAGAGTTGTGAATCTCGCAGAAAGCTTGCTGCTTCGAAAGATGCGAGAGCGTCAGGTAATTGTGCTCGGTTGCCGTGTCGATGAGCACAGAGTGGCGCTGGCTGAACGTCCCGCGCTCCGTATCCTGCCCTGTGAGGCGCACGGGGTTGCCGTCAAGAAGCACCGAGCCGAATGCCAGCGCTTCGGCAAAGCCGTAATCGACCGCGCGCTTGCCGTGGCCCATTTCCGCGCGCTGCTCGAGGAGCTTGGCGATTTTCGGATGAATGTGAAAGCCCTCCGGCACGCGAACAAGGCCATCGGTAATTTCGGCAAGTTTATCAGGCGTGAGCCCGGTATCGACTTCGTAGGAGCTGTCGTAGCGGCCGTGCTGATAGGGCGACCAGTAGTCCGGGAGTTTGCGAAGATGCGGTATCTTTCTTATGGCGCGTGCTTTGGACTGCTCTTCTTCATATTCCTTCCGTATGGCGTCCACCATCAGGGACGAGTCGATGCCGGTGCTATCGGCGTAAATCTTCCAGAGCGGGGCGTGATTCTTGATGCGCTCGTAGAGCAGCGGTTGCGTGATCGTGGGATCGTCAACTTCGCTGTGTCCGTGACGGCGGTAACCGATGATGTCCACGACCACGTCGCTGCCGAACGTCGCGCGATATTCGGCGGCGAGTTTCCCGATACGCACCACGGCGTCGGGATCTTCTCCGTTGACGTGGAAAATCGGCACGGACTGGCGCTTGGCGATATCGGAAGCGAAACGTGCAGAATGCTCTTGCACAGGCCGGGTCGTGAAGCCGATTAAGTTGTTCACGATGATGTGAATGGTGCCGCCGACGGTGTAGGCCTTCAGGTCGGCGAAATTCAGCGTTTCCGCAAAGACTCCCTGGCCGGCGAAAGCCGCGTCGCCGTGCATCACGATGGGGACGACTTTGTTCAGCGTTTCCCGCGAGCGATCGACGTAGGGGCCGCGCAATCCGTAGCGCGTTTGCTTCGCGCGCACAGGGCCGACAGCGACGGGATCGACGGCCTCCAGATGGCTCGGATTCGAAACGAGATGGATGCCGATCTGCTTGCCGGTGGTAGTGACGTAGGTGCCCGTGGCGCCGACGTGATACTTCACGTCGCCGGCGCCGAGCACGCTGCGCGGATCGACGTCTTCAAAACCGGCGACCACTTCGTGAGGCGTTTTGCATGCAGCGTGTACCATGACGTTCAGGCGGCCGCGGTGGCTCATGGCCATCACGGATTCGACCGCGCCGTATTCGCCAGCGGTGTCCAGGATGGAATCAAGCAGCGGAATGAGCGCGGTGACGCCTTCGAGGGAAAAACGTTTGGTGCCCAGGTAGCGCGCCTGCAAGACCTGTTCGAAGAGGTCGGCGCGAATGAGGCGCTCCAGGATTTTTTTCTGGTCGACTTCGATCGCGGGGGCTTCGAGGCGCTCGGCGATCCAGCGCCGCCGTTCCGGCTCCGCCAAGTGCATGAAATCGGCGCCGATCGTGCCGCAATAGATGCGGCGGGCTTCGTCGGCGGCTTCGCCGGAGAGTCCATCGAGGTCGGGGGACTTGAGGGGTTCGAACAAGCCGAGAGGGTCGAGCGTGGCTTCCAGATAGCCCCAGCGGCGGAAGGCGTCGAAGACGCGTTCGCGCTCTTCGTTGCTCGAGGCTTTCGCGGGAGCCGCCGCGCTAGACTTCTTAGTCGCTTTTGACGTTTTTGCGGGGCGCTCTTCTTCGAGAGTTGTGCGGTGTGCCATAAATCAGCTCTTTGAACTTTCTATTTTGCCACAGAACGCGGCGGCACGCTCGCAAGCGCCGCATCAACAATCTCGGGACAGACTACAACGACCGAACTAGAGATTCGAGGCTCCGAGCGATTTCGTTCGGGGATGTGCCGAGAGGAAAAGTGACGGGGGCGCCGATGCGAACGGTGATTTCGCCGATATGCGCGAGGCGGCGGTGTTGGCGCTTCATTTGCCAGACGCCGTCGAGGCGCATGGGGACGATGGGGATATTGAGATTTTCGGCGAGCAGGCCGATGCCGGTTTGGAACGTGGCCATTTCTCCGGTGGCGGTGTTGTTTACTTCGCCTTCGGGAAAAACCAGCACGCTGTAGCCGCGGTCGGCGGATTCGCCGGCAAAGCGAAAGCTCTCTCGAAAGCCGGAAAATTGCGGCAGGGGAAACACGTTGAAGAGCGGAGTGACCAGCCAGTAGCCGAGCTGGTAGGCCCAGCGCTTGAGGAAGAACCATTCTTGCGGCGGCTTGCGCATTTCTCGGAGCGTTTCGCCGCCCATGGCGATGGCCAGTCGATGGCGGTAACGCGGGGGCAGCGCGGCGAGAATCAAGCCGATATCGGCGCGGCGCGTGATGTGATTGGAAATCAGCAGCACAGGGCCGCGGAGATGGCGAAGGTGTTCGCGGCCGATGATTTTCGGGTGGCCGAGGAGCTGCGTGGCGGGCCAGACCAGGGCGTAGTACACGGCGAGGCGCAGCCAGCGGATGGATTCGTGCTGCGTCCAGCGAGGATAGACATACTCGGTGTGGCGGGCGGCGGGTTGTTGCAGGAGGCGTTCGACGTCGGCGACGGTTTTAGCGCTGGAGAACGCGGTTTCGTTAAGTTCCACGTGGAACTTTGCTTCGAGGGCGCTCATCAGCTCCACGCGATCGAGGGAAGAGATATTCAGTTCGTTTTCAAGATGATTAGCAGCCGTGGCGGCGGGAGAGAATTTCGAGATTATATCGAGCAACGGACTTGCATTCGCATCCGATGACCTACGTGTCTGAGGCTCGCTGAGAATCCGGGCGGCGCGAGCGGAGATGACGGAGAGTCGCGGTTTTCCGGTGGAGGTGCGCGGAAAATCGGGTTCGGGCCAGACGATCCAGGAGTGCATGCGTTGGTATTCGGCAAGCCCAGCGTTGGCGGATTCGATGGCGCCTCGCGCTGCCGCGTCGCCGTTCGAAGGCAATCCATTCAGAAGAAGAATTGCGCAGGGTTCGGCATTGCCACCACGCTCCAATGGAATGACGACGCAATCGCGAACGGCAGAATGCTTTTTGAGGACGGCCTCGAGATCTTCCGGATAAACGTTCAAACCGGCAGGTGTGACGATGACGTTTTTCTTGCGGCCGCGGAAGCGAAGATTGCCTTCGGCATCGAGTTCCCCCAGATCTCCGGTGCGGAGCCAGCCGTCATTTTTTTCTGAAGATTCTTCTGAAGATTGCTGAGTGCCACCCTTCTCCCAGTAGCCGGTCGAAACATTTTCGCCGCGAACGAGAATTTCGCCGTCGTCAGCGAGCTTGAATTCGCGGCCGGGCAAGATTTTGCCGATCGAGCCCTGCGTCGCGCGGAAAGGATGATTGAGGCTGATGAGCGAAGCGGTTTCCGTCATCCCGTAGCCCTGGACGACGGCATAGCCCATGCGCTTGAAGAAGTTCTCTGTGTCGGCAGAAAGCGCAGCGCCGCCGGAGATAACCGCCCAGAATTTCCACCCGAAGCGGCGGTGAATGCGGCGAAACATCCAGGCGCGTCGCAGAAATTTCTTCCCATCCGCTTTTTCAAAAGACCGTTTCAGCCAAGGCGCTTGGCCACGCACTTGGATGTCGCGCTCGATTCCGGAATGCAGCGCGTCGAGCATGCGTGGGACGGCGATCAGCGCGGTAGCGCGTTCGCGCTTTGCCGTTCGAATGATTTCCGCTGGATTCGCGGACGGTTCGAAAACCACTGTGGCGCCGATCAGCGGCGGGACGAACAGCGCCATGAATTGCCCAAAGACATGGCTCAGCGGAACGAGAGAAACAAATCGCAACGGATGAAGCCAGCGCTCATACTTGCGGTAGGGATCGATGCCGCGTTCGAGCGGCTCCAGATTTGCCAGAAAATTGCCGTGCGTGAGTACCACGCCGCGCGGCTCGCCCGTGGTGCCGGAAGTGTAAAGGATTTCGGCGATCGTGCTTCGTGTGGAATCATCGCCAGGATGCACACCGGCTTCATAACGCGGGTTGGGCGTGGCCGCAACATCGTGAAGATCATTGATGACCATCGACGGCGGCGAACCGGGGAGTTCCGGCTGCTGGCGGTCGCGCAGGATGAGCTTCACGTCTGCGTCTTGGATCGCGCGCTGAACGAAATCGGGCGAAGCAGCAGAGTCCATCGGCACGACAATGGCGCCGCGCAACAGGATTCCCCAAAAACAAGCGACCCATTCCGCGGAGTTGGGGCCCCAAAGAAGCACGCGATCGCCGGGAGAAATTCCGCGCCCCGCAAGCGCACGATTCCAGAAAAGAATCCGCGCATAAAGCTCCGTATACGTCAGCTTTTCCCGACGGTAGCCGCGTCTTTGGACGACAGCCACATCGCCCGAGAAGCGTAAGAAATCGGCGAAGAGACTCAGCAGGTTTTTGCGCGGCATCGTGGATGCGGTTCCTAGGGCCTCTGGATGGCTTGATTCTACGCCCGACCTGAGCGCCGCATCATAAGGAAGGCTTTGACTCTGCTGGTTCATAAAATGGCACAGGCTGAAGCCTGTGCTACCAGGGGAGCACGTCCCGTGCCACCGAGGAACAGGTCCTCGCATCTGAGTACAGGACGGCCAGCGAACGGCTACAATGTCGGTTACAATAGAGGAGGCGGGGGGCCGTCTGCATACCCCATCTTTTTTGAACTGAAGCGGAGACGATGCCGGTACCTATTTCACAAGCGTGGACGGTTGCAACGTACGTTCTGAAGCAAAAGCTCGCGGGGCGCAAGCGGTACCCGTTCGTCTTGATGCTGGAGCCGCTCTTCCGCTGCAACCTGGCCTGCGCGGGCTGCGGCAAAATCCAATATCCCGCCCATATTTTGAAGACGGAATTAACACCCGAAGAGTGCTTCAAGGCCGTGGACGAGTGCGGCACGCCGATGGTGTCCATCCCCGGTGGCGAGCCGCTGATGCATTCGCAGATCGACAAGATTGTCGAGGGGCTGGTGGCGCGGAAGAAATACATTTATCTGTGCACCAACGCGCTGCTGCTGAAAGAAAAACTACACCTTTTCAAGCCCAGCAAGTATCTGACGTTTTCCGTGCACATGGATGGGCAGAAAGAGCATCACGATTTTTCGGTTTGCCGCGTGGGTGGATATGACTTGGCCGTCGACGGGATTAAGGAAGCGCTGAAGCAAGGCTTCCGGGTGACCACCAACACCACGCTGTTCGATGGCGCCGATCCCAAGAGCGTCCGGGCGTTTTTCGACGAAATGATGGAGCTGGGCGTCGAGGGCATGATGCTCTCGCCCGGCTATTCCTACGATAAAGCTCCCGACCAGAAGCACTTCCTCGGACGGGCGCGAACGCGGCGGCTCTTCCGCGCGATCCTGGCCAATCGCAAGAAGAGCTGGCAATTCAACCAGTCGCCGCTGTTTCTCGAATTCCTGATGGGCAAGGGGAATCATGCCTGCACGCCGTGGGGTATGCCGACGTACAACGTTTTCGGCTGGCAAAAACCCTGCTACCTGTTGCAGGACGGCTATACCGATACGTTCCAGGAGCTGCTGGATACGACGGAGTGGCAGAATTATGGCACGGAGTCCGGCAATCCCAAGTGCGCGAATTGCATGGTACACAGTGGCTACGAAGCCACCGCAGTGGATTATACGTTCAGCAGCTTGCGCGGGCTGTGGGCCACGGTGAAAGCCAGCCTGTCCACGACGTATCCCGATCCCGATGCGCTGGCGATGCTCAATGAACCGGTCAAGCCCGTGCATTCCTACAACCCGCTGGTGCAAATTGACTCCGGTAAGAGCCAGCTCGAAGAGACGCGCGCGTGACCGGTCCACGCCACGCCGACCGCCCCAGCCACACCGAGGGCTCGCCCCTTGACCCCGATATGCTCGAAGTAGCACCCGGAACAAAGAATGAAGGCATACAGGGCTGGGTGCCGCAACTCGCCACAGAAGAAGAACTCCGCATCGCGCTTGAAAAAGCGTTTGACTATCGTGGCGACGTGACGCTGACCCTCAAAGACAATTCAAAAATCGAGGGTTACATTTTCGACCGCGTGAGCGGCGCGACGCTTGCCGCGAGCTTTGTGCGCGTCTTGCCGAAAGATTCCACCCAGCGTGTAAAGATCGCCTACACAGACATTGCCGCCTTAGCCTTCTCCGGCCGGGATACAGCGGCCGGGAAGAGCTGGGAGGCCTGGGTCCACAAATATTGGGAAAAGAAGGCCACGGGGGAGGGCGATCTAAGCCTGGAACCCGAGGCACTGGATTAGCTACTTTTCAGTCCCACCCGGCCGCATGCCTTGCCCAATTTCAGTGTAACCACTTTATTTGCAACATCTTACAAGAACTATCCCATTGGATTCTCAGCGCCTCTCCACGTGGACAAACCCTCTGTTTTGTGGTATTATTTTTTTAGCTTTTGTTGCTCTTGTTTTACCTTTTGGCTCGTTCGATTGGGCTGCAAGGACTTGACTTTGCGGCCTTTTTTTGCGGGTTGAGGGTGTCCAGCCACTGGGGGGAGACTGCGTCGCAGTCGCCAGCACACGGACCAGGAGAAGCAAAGCAATCCAAAGATCGTCGGCTTGCACCCAGTCAAGGCCGCGCAGGTGAGGTTGGGCAGTGAAGGAACAAGGAACGGTGAAGTGGTTTAACGCTTCGAAGGGATATGGGTTCATCCAGCGCCAAACAGGAGAAGATGTTTTCGTACACTTCTCCGCGATTCAGATGGATGGTTACAAGTCCCTGAATGAAGGCCAGGCAGTAGAGTTCGAAGTGACCAAGGGTCCCAAAGGCCTACAGGCAGAAAACGTAACAAGCCTTTAGCGCGTGATTTTGCGGCACACGACCCGGTATCGGTGGGTTCGTCCCACGAGATTCGAATCAAAAGTTTCAGAGAGTGGCCAAGGAGGGCGTTGTGCAAGTAATGCAAGAAGGTCAGACCATCAAGCACGAAGTGTACGGCCTGGGAATCGTGACCGCTTCCGACCAGGAACGCACCGCAGTGGATTTTGACGATCATGGCGCCAAGCTCTTCGTCACGAGCATCATGACCGCCGAACTGATCGGCGAAGCTCCGGCCACGCCGCCCAAGACCAAGCGTCGCCGCAAAGCCTCGACGGTAGCCAAGGCCGCAAAAAAAGCCGCCGCTGCTGCAGCCGCCAGCCGCTCGTAAGTCTCCGTTTTTCCAGATCGAAAACCCCTGTGCCAAACCGGCGCAGGGGTGTGCCTGGTGAATATTTCCCGGATCGCCGGCTAATCGGATATTGAGAATCGGGCGGATTTCATTTGTACAGTAACGGCGTTTACCAGGCACTGTCGAACTTCATTGAGATAGAATCAGCTGAAGAGACACCACATGAACTTGAGCGAAGTCAGAAGTATAGGCTTTCGATTTGTGCTTGGCTTTAGCCTGTTCGTGATTGCGACTCTCTTGGGTGATTTTGTTTTTGGTCCAGTAGTTGGGTGGGCGCTCAACGTACCGGCCAGTACAGATACAGCGCGGTGGGGCATAGTTGTTCCCTTCTTGGTCGAGAATGGCCTGATTCTTGCCGTCTTCGGCCTTGCAGCCAAAGCGATGCTTCGCCCAACGGGCGACTTGTCTTTCTACAGATTGTGGTTGATAAATGCGGTGTCAGGTATTCTTGCTTGCTGGGCGTACTACGTTTTCGTTATTGACCCCCACCCAGCTCCAGCGCTTTATCACCGCCTCGGCGGCGATTTTGCTCACGCCACATGGTGCATCATTACAATCCCATCTGCCTTGCTCCCGCTCTCTGCATTCACAGCGGTCCGCTATTCCAAATCCCTAGTTGGAGTTCCTCAAAAATGACCAGCAAGGTCTTGTCAGTGGACGTGTAGTCGCATAATCGGAAACTGACCAACAACGGCCTGTTCGCATTCCTCGTCTCAGGCTGCGAGGATATGATAGGTTGTGTTCATGAAGCGGCTTGTAATCCTGCTCGGCGTCATCCTGCTGATTCTTGGCGTGATTGGACTGGTGCACCCTGTCTTCAAATACCACCAGCAGGAAGAAGTGGCAAAAATTGGGCCGATTAAAGCGACGGTCGATGAGGAGAAGACCGCGGAGATTCCTGCGGCCGTCTCGATCGTGCTGCTGGTGGCTGGCATTGGGCTTGTCCTGCTTGGCCCTCGCATGAAACAGTAGCTTTTGACCTCAATTCAGCCTGGCGTTCAATTCGTACTTCCTCTCCCTGCCACCTCTTATAGCTACGGTGTCCGGCAAACGCGTTGACATCCACGTTCAACAGGTCTAAACAGAAGCTACAGGGAACCATCCACAGGGGATTCGTTTTTAAAGACGGAGTGCAAAATGAAAAAGTGTGCCCTGAAATCCATTTTCGGGCTCAGTTTGCTGTGTGGTTGTGTATTTGGTGGTCTTGCGCCGGCACGAGGCCAGGGCACGCCCGGGGTAACGGAGAAAGAGATCGTCATCGGATCGTGTTCCGCTCTGGAAGGGCCGTCCCATTTCCTCGGCACCGAGACGGTAAATGGCGCCAAAGCCTACTTCGCGATGATCAATGATGCCGGAGGCGTGGACGGCCGCAAGTTAAAGCTGGTTGCTTACGACGACAGCTACGATCCGGCGAAGACGCAAGCCTGCTTCGACCGCTTGATGGAACAGAAGGTCTTCGCATTGGGGTTTTTTGTCGGAACCCCCACGGCCGTGAAGTACGTCCCGATGGCAGAAAGCGCCAAGATTCCGCTCGTTGGACTCTTCACCGGCGCGCAAACGCTGTACACGCCGCTGCGGCATTGGGTGGTAAACGTGCGCGCATCGTATTTCGATGAAACACGCGAACAAATCGACGGGATGTGGAGCACTCTGGGCTACAAGAAAATTGGCGTGATTTATCCGGAAGACGCGTTCGGTGCGGCTGTGCTCGAAGGCGTGAAGGCGGCGCTGAAAACCCATGGAGCTGAACCCATTGCCGTCGCCTCATATCAGCGGCAGACGGCGCAGGTGGGCGGGGCCATCGACACGGTGCGCGCGGCAAAGCCGGATGCCGTCGTGGTGGTCGGACCTTCGAATACCGTTGCGCCAATCCTCAAGCAGTCGCACGCAAAAGGCTGGAAGCCGTTGTTCCTCACCGTGTCGTTCGTTGGCACGGACGAGTTGATTCTGGAGGCTGGCGCTGACGCCGAAGGCATGGTCATCACTCAGGTGGTGCCGCCGTATTACCTGACGGATTTGAAGACCGTCGCGCTCTATCGCCGCTCGTTGACGAAATACATCCCCTCTGCTCAGCCAAATTTCGTGAGCCTCGAAGGATTCGTCGATGCCATGGTGCTGGTGGAAGGCCTGAAACGCGCCGGGAAGGACCCGACGCGTGAAGGGCTGATTCGCGGCATCGAATCGATCCATGAATTCGATCTGGGCCTCGGCCCGCAGCTCAAATTAAATTATTCCTCAAAAGAACATAAAGGGTTCGACCACGTCATTCCCTCCGTCGTCCGCGGAGGCCGCGCCGTGCCCTTCACGGATTGGTCCACCGCCGCACCAAAATAGCCTTCGAAGCGAGCCTCTTAGGCCGGGGCGAAAGAGACCCCTAAAATACGCAGCGCACCAGTTTCCGATTATTCGACTTACAAGGAGTCGGCCGCCAATGGTGGGTTGCTGCACACTCCCGCAGAAAACCGGGGAAAGCCCAGCGCTACACAGGCGGGGCTCTCAATTGGTTTGGGAAAGGGAGATGGCGAGGAAGGTGAGGCTGCCGTGGGTAAAGCGGGCGTCGATGCCGGCGTTCCAATCGTAGGTGGCCCCGCGCTCGTCGACGTTTTGTGGCGTTAGCGTCGGATTGTTGCGGAGGGAGTCGGCGCGCTCCTGCCACCGACCTTTCCACTCGCCTCGCAGCACAATCGTCGCGGGATGGGAGTGAATGCGAAAGGTGGCACGTCCCGTCTCGCCAGGTTTGAGTTCCGGATAGATAAGCCTAACTCGCGGACCCGGATGCCCGTTTTCATCCAATTCGGTGAAGAATACGCGACTGGGGAGCGGGAGAACTCCATTGTAGTGAATCCGGCAGGTAATCCCAGAAATGTATTCGCAATCCTTGATGTCGAAAATTTTCGCGAGTTTTCCCTTAAGCTCAAATTCCGGGACCTGAAATCCGTCGGTGTCCGGCTTTCGTTGTTCTTGCTGGCCACTCGCAGATGTGGCGCCGAAGCATAAGAAAAACAACGCAGCGAAGCATGTAAGTCGCATGACAAAAGTATAGTCTTGACTAACCGAGGCAGTCGCAGATGTCTCTGTTAGCGTGCTAGTCGGGCAACTCCTGGTAAACGCTAATCGGACAAGTGCCGATTACGGATTCCACTTGTACGGTGATCCGACTTCTCAGGCACAGCAGACTGGCCCAGATGAAGTGGTACACTCCTCCCACCATGTGCCGCCTCTTTATTTTGCTCCTACTCGCCATCACCACGTTGGCTTCCGATGACACGCCTAAGACTATGACCAAAATTGAGGTACATCTTGAAGGCCCCGAAGTCGTGGCGGGCAGCTTTTTGGGCCAGCCAAAGGCTATCTACAGAGCCGGTACCAAGTATTGTCGAGTGGAAGAAGCAGAAGATAGCCAAAGCAAAATCCATGGTTTGCTCATTGTAAATGAGCCCGACGCATGGATGGTCAATCTTTACGACAAATCGGCACGGCACGTGGTTGACTCTGGTCCTACCTTCAACTGCAAGCTGCCAATTTTTGCTCAGGTAGACTCCAAAGATGAAGGTGCGATGCTCTACCAGAATCTCCAATTCGGAAACGAACTGCTCTTTTTCAAGCAGATGGGTGCTGGTGGTCAGCCAGGACCAGAAGAAGGTGGCAAGAAAACGACTCGGTACGTTATTGAGATAGGCAGCACGCGATTCTTGATGTTCACTGTTGGCGCTCCAAACGAGCGCCCTCTAGCCGTCGCCAGGTCCGTCGGCGGAAAAGGCGAAGTCTTCATTTATACCGCCTACGAGGAAGTTCCTTTTGATTCCAAACTCTTTGCAAAGCCCGACGGTGTCAAGATTTCTGAGACGAAGCCCTAATCAAACGGACGAAAAGTGCCCCTAAGGATGACCGGAGCAGTGAGTCATGAATAGCGCGCACACCGAACAAGTGCCGATCCGCAACTCCACATGTCCGATTAGGCGACTAATCAGGACTTACGCGGCAATGTGAACGAACTGCCTTGAATCTCACACCATACGGAGTAGAGACGCCTCCTTGATAGTCTGCATCGGGTATACTGATCGCCTTGATTCCGGATATGCCACAATCTTACCTGGTTTTGTTCATGATGTTGTCGCTTTTCCCCGGCTCACTTCTGTCGAGTCGCTCTGTTGACGATCCTCAAACAGGAACCTTGGTGGAAATCATGAACTACGACCGGTGCAATGGGGATTGCAGTCCGTTCACCACTGCTGTGACCTTGATTTGCGTCCAAGTAGATGGCAAAACTCTGATCGGCGAGCGAAAACTTCATTCCGATTGGCGGGAGTACTATTCAAAACTCTCCACGATGCAGGGAACGTCAATTCCTATTCGCTACGATAACGGATCAATTTGGTTGGTCACCGCACAGGGGAAGCAGATTCAGTTTGATCAGAAATATGACCAAGATGTTATGAAGATGCCGTCGTGTACGGCGGAGATCCATCGTCACTCGTTGAAATCGCTAGGAGATGTAAAGAGACCGGCATCTGTCCCAGACGATGCGATTTTGATTCCACAGGGCGGCGGTTTCTTCGGGCATTACTACACGTGGGTGCGCTGTGCCGTAGATCCGCCTGAGAACGATGACGTTTGTACGTACTGGGACAAGAACGGGCGTAAGGACCACGACGACCACGTTGTGAGCAGTAAGGACAGCCGCGCAGTACCAGCCACGGACTTGCACATTGACCCCTACACCTCGCGGCAAAACGAAGTTCATCTAAACAATGGAACCGCGCTCGTATCAGACGGACGCGCGCGCATCAACGGAAAACTCGTTACGGACCAACCAAAGCCCTAGCCGATCTTGGTGCCAACTCCTGATTAACGCCGTTACCGGACAAGTGGCTCCCGCCAAGATTCAAACGTGGAGGCCAACGGATTGTGCGTTCGGCTAACTAGCTGACTTCTTTAAATTTTGGAGAGTGGTTTGGAATTGGGGGAGCATAAACCTGCGGTTTTCCGGGACGTTAGCAATGGCAATTTCCCAATACTTGATGGCGTTGGGTTTGTCGCTGAGCGCGGTGTACGCACGCGCTAGACCGTAATAAGTCCAAAACTTTTCTTCGGGATGCCTCTGCTGGTTGAGCAGGAAGATCTTCAGAGCACGCTCCGCGCGCGATGCTCGCAGCAGGCGGACTCCATAGGAATGCACATAGATCACGTTTGTGCCCGGCAACTCCAGCGCCCTGTCCATGACTGCATCGGCTTCGGAGGTGCGCCCCATGGCGTCGAGGACCGCGGCCTTGGTCGATACCGTTGAGAAGTCCTCGACACCGATCGTGGCCCCTCGAAACGGTTCGTGAATGGCCTTGTTCGCCCATACGAGCGCCTCTTCGAGGTTGATTTTGTTGTCGGCGCAAAATTGGGCGGCGGTTTGCCAGTTTTGGTAGTTGAAGCCCGGCCAGTTCAGAAGGTCCTCGCGCATCTGGTCGACGTACAGCTGGTTGATGTTGGGAACTTCGATTTTGAAGCCAATGCGTTTTTTCTCCCACTGAAGGTAAGCGACCGTGGAAGCCGGGCGGCGCTCGTCGAAGCCAAAGGTCATGAATTCGGTGTATGGGGCATCGACCGGTTCGACGGCCACTCGTAGTACGTCATCCTTGGGATCGTACTGGTAGCTGCCCCAGCCCTTCGCTGCCTTGGAAAAGATCCATGTCCACGGACCGGATTTTTCCACGTCGAGAAACAAACCGTAGGTGCCGGCTTTCAAGTCTTTCCCTTCAACTTTGACGTCGTGCGACACCGTGATTGTGGTGGTTTCATTGGCGCCCACACGCCAGGGAGCGGCGTGAGAAGGTCCGAAGCCTGGATCAGGGAAGCCGTAGCTGATGAGCTCGCCCCAGATGTGGCCGGTGCGGTCGGCGCCACCGCCGCCATGAACATTGGGGCTGTGGTAGTCGATGGCGACTTTGACGAGGCCGACCCATTGGGAGACTTCGGCACGCTCGTTGTCGCCATTGGGTGGCATGGCGAGTTCGGAGTTGACTTGAGACCGGGCGGATTGGAAGGGAACGCAAGCGAACAGCAGCGAGAGGAGCCATTTGTTCTTTTTCATAAGACACCATGTGAGATGTTGTCGTTGTTAGAATTAGACGCGAGATGTAGTCCGAAGAAAGCAATTACGCCAAGTCCTGATAAACGCGCTAATCGGAAAGTGGCCCACTACGCCGAAATACTCGCTCCCCTTTGACCGCCGATTTTCTTGAAAGGATCGTTTTGGATGTCTAACTTCTTGCGGATTCGGCCTGGTCGAAGGCGTGGTAGGAAGAGCGCACCAGCGGGCCGGCTTCGACGTGTTTGAAGCCCATGCCTTCGCCGAGCACTTTGTATTCGGCGAATTCGTCGGGATGGACGTAGCGGACGATGGGGAGATGTTCCCGCGTGGGCTGCAAGTACTGGCCAAGGGTAAGGATGTCCGTGCCCTGCGCGGCGAGATCCTGCATGGTGGCCAGGACTTCGTCTTTTTCTTCGCCCAGGCCGAGCATCAGGCCGGTCTTGGTCGGAACTTCGGGATGGGCAGCTTTCGAACGGCGTAGCAGTTCCAGCGAACGTTCGTAGACGGCGCCTTTGCGCACCTGACGGTAGAGGCGGGGCACCGTTTCCGTATTGTGATTTAGGATGTCCGGGCGCACGGCGAGGACAACGTCCAGGGCGTCCCAATCGCCGCGAAAATCAGGAATCAGGACTTCCACTTTGCAGCCGGGGACGCGCCTGCGAATCTCCTCGATGGTGCGGGCAAAAATGCGCGCGCCGCCGTCGGGCTGATCGTCGCGGTTCACCGAAGTCACCACCGCGTAACGCAAACCCATCTTGGCCACGGCCTCCGCGACGCGAAACGGCTCGTCCTCGTCCGGAGGCCCGACGGGCTTGCCGGAAGGCACCGCGCAAAAGCCGCAGGCGCGCGTGCAGATATCTCCGAGGATCATGAAGGTGGCTGTGCCATGCTCCCAGCACTCGCCCATGTTGGGGCAGCGTGCGCTCTCGCATACGGTATGCAGGTCCAGGGTGCGCATGATGCGCTTCAAGTCCTGGTAGCGCTCGCCGCCGAAAAACTTCACGCGCAGCCAATCCGGCCGCGGATGCGCACCCGGCGCCGGTATCGGCATCGGCGGCGCGTTCGAAATGATGTTGAAGGGTGAGGCCATGGAGTCCGCGTGAAACCCCTATTTTACGTGGTTCTCCCGTCTCGTTCAAACGACACTTTGGCTATGGTGGCACCGGCAACAAAGCCTGCAAATCCCGTATGCCCACTCCCCTGCGACTGGGAACTTCAGTAAAGGATTGGGAGTCCAATTACACGAGTTCAGAGGAGGTACCCGATGCGTCGCCCCGCCTTAGTTGTTCTTGGCCTTTTGCTCTTCTCTTCGACCACGCTCGGTCAGACCACGCCAACAGAGTCACCGACGCTGCTGGCTTTGTTGGCTGAAGTTCGTCAACTGCGCCAAGATCTTCAAACATCCGCGATCGCCGCACGAAAGGCGCAGATTCTCATCTATCGGTTACACGTTCAAGAGGAAGCTGTTGCCCATGCCTCCCAGCGGCTGGAGGAAGCGAAATCGTCAATCGAGCAGTTACGGGCTAGAAGGAAATATCAAGAATTTCAGATCAAGCAGTATGAAAGCATGAAGGATCGAAGCGAGAATGACGCGCAACGCAAGCAATTCGAGGACGCGATCACCCAGCTCAAGGCGCAAATGGAAGCGTTCGTGGCTGAGGATCAAGAGGCGCAAATGAAAGAAATGGACCTCGAACAGCAGTCAAGAACCGAACAGGCAAAACT
>Ga0222749_10000437_pt1 | contig 25648 bp, 19 predicted proteins | sample IncBWH2Mmetat_FD_197234 | JGI IMG/M metagenome (GOLD analysis project Ga0222749, IMG submission 197234) | Metatranscriptome of lab incubated forest soil microbial communities from Barre Woods Harvard Forest LTER site, Petersham... | ecosystem: Environmental > Terrestrial > Soil > Temperate... | reverse complement strand
CGCCGTCCACCACTACGCCACCTGGCGGGACTTGAAGTGACGGCGCAGCCGGATCAGTTGGGCAGCTCGGGCCAGTGCTTGAGGATGAGGTCCCGGGTCTTCCTGATGCCCTGGACCGCCTCGCCCTTGCCCTCCCATTCGACGGAGACGGCGCCCTCGTACTTGGCCGCCTTAAGGATGCCGAGAAGCTTCCCGTAGTCCGAATTGCTCGCCTCCCCGTCCTCCTTGAAGTCCGCCAGCTTGGCGTGCGTGTGATAGGCGTGGGGGACCAGTTTCTCGAAAACCTCGGGCTTGTGGCTGACCGGCGGGTTTCCGAAGTCGAGATTGCTCCCGACCCACTTGGGATCGGTGCCGTTGATGACGGCCAGGATCCCCTCGATGGAGCCGGAAACGCCGCCGTGGTTCTCGATGGTGATCCTGACCCCCAGGTCCTTCGCGAGGGGCAGCATCTCCTTGAAGGCCGCGATGCACCGCTCGACGCCCTCCTTGAGGTTGTCCTCGCCCTTGTCGACGCCGCCCAGGTTCATCCTCGCGACCGGCACGCCCAGATACCCGGCCGCCTTCAGCTTGGCCGTGTTCGTCTCGATCTGCTTCTTCCTTTTCTCCTCATTCGGGGTGGCGAGATTGCCCTCCATGATCATGCTGGTGATCCGCCGGTCGTTCGCCTTGAAGGTCTCGAGGATCTTGTCCAGGTAGTCTTTTTCCCAGGATTGGAAATAGATGTCATTGAGGCTCACGCCCTTGATGTTGAGCTCCTTGTGGAACGCCGCCGTCGTGTGATGGTCGAGCTTGTTCGCGCCGTAGAGGGCCCGGAGGCTGTAGGTCTCGTTCGAGAGGCAATGGACGAGCTTTCGGGGCTCCTTCGATTGCGCCGCCCAGACCTGGCGGAGCGAGAGGTCGGTGGCGGCGAGAGCGAGTCCACCGGCGAGGAACTGGCGGCGTGACATCATTTTATTCCACCCTGAAAGAAAGGGCCTTTCTTTGGACAATTCCCGTGAAGATGCTAGGTTAGCCGCTTGAGGGGAGGGATGCAAGGAAGCATGAGCAAGCGGCTGGGGATTGGGATCGTCGGCGCCGGATTCAACGGGACCTTCCACATCAAGTCGTTCCTCAGCATCCGCCACGCAGACGTCCTGGGCGTCTGCAGCCGGACGAGGGACAAGGCCGAGAAAGCCGCCGCGGTCGCGCGCGACCTGGGCGTCGGTGAGGCGAAGGCCTACGGCTCCATCACCGAGATGGTCCAGGCCCCGGGGATCGACGCCGTCTGGGTCTGCAGCCCCAACCACGTCCGGATCGAGGTCATCGAGGAAATCGTCCAGTCCGGGAAGGGCAAGCTGCTCGGGATCGCCTGCGAGAAGCCGCTCGCGCGGAACGTCGCCGAGGCCTTGAAGGTCGTCGAGCTGGCGAAGGGGTTCAACACCGGCTATCTCGAGAACCAGGTCTACGCGCCGATGGTCGAGCGCGGGAAGGACATCCTCTGGCGCCGCGGCGCCCGTGCCGTCGGCCGTCCCTATCTTGCCCGTGCGGCCGAGGAGCACGGCGGACCGCACGAGCCGTGGTTCTGGAGGGGGAAGGACGGGGGAGGCGGCGTCCTCAACGACATGATGTGCCACTCGATCGAGGCCGCCCGGTTCCTCCTGACCGACCCCGCCAAGCCCCGGTCCAGCCTCACCCCGAGGACGGTCAACGCCGACATCGCCACGCTCAAATGGTCGCGTCCCGAGTACGCGAAGAAGCTCAAGGCGATGATGGGGGTGGACTATCTGAAGAAGCCGAGCGAAGACTTCGCCCGGGCGACGGTCTCTTGGGAGGACGAGTCCGGCAACCCTCTCATCACCGAGGTCACGACCTCGTGGAGCTTCGTCGGGCCGGGTGCCCGGCTTTCGTTGGAGGTCATGGGACCCGAGTACTACCTCCAGGGGACCTCGCTCAACAACCACCTGAACGTCTTCTTCTCGCGCGAGGTGTCGGGGAAGACGGGAGAGGACATCGTCGAGAAGCAGACGGCCGAGCAGGGCCTCATGCCGGTGGTGACCGACGAGCCGGGCGAGTACGGCTACACCGGCGAGAACCGCCACATGGTGGATTGCTTCCTGGCGAAGAGGAAGCCGACGGAGACCTTCGAGGACGGGCTCGAGGTGACGCGCCTCCTCATGGCCTGCTACCTGAGCGCCGAGCGGGGCGAGCGGCTGTCGTGGCCGGTCAAGGGGCTCGACACGTACGTGCCGCCCGTCGCGCGCGAGGAGTACACGGCGAGGGACGTCTTCAAGGGGAAGAAGTGAATTGGGGGACCCAGCCATGAATGGAACCATGTCCACGGCGCCGCCGCTCTCGCCGAAGCTGAACCTCCAGCTCTCGGTCATGATGTTTCTCCAGTACGCCATCTGGGGGTCATGGCTCCCGATCTTCTTCACCTTCCTGACCACGTACCGGAATTTCTCGGGAGAGGATGCGGGATCCCTCTTCGCGGGAGGGGCCGTGGGCGCGCTCGTCGCGCCGTTCCTGGCCGGCCAGATCGCCGATCGCTATTTCAATACGGAGAAGTATCTGGGCATCAGCCACATCCTGGGAGGCGTTCTTGTGTGGCAGCTGGCGCGAATTCAGAGCTACTGGGGTCTCATGGGCTTTGGCTTGCTGTACGCCTTGATCTATGTCCCCACCCTGAACCTCACGAATTCTCTCGCGTTCCACCATCTGCCGGACCGGGACCGTGATTTCGGCAAAGTCCGGGTGTGGGGGACGATCGGCTGGATCGCGGTCGGCATCGGCGTCGGTCACTGGCTTCGGATCATGCATACGCCTTCCGGTGTGCCCGCGTCCGAGGTGCTCCGGGCGCAGGCTCAGGGGATGGGCGACGCGTTCCGGTTGAGCGCGATCCTGGGCTGGATTCTCGGGATTTGGTGTTTCATGCTTCCCAAGACACCGCCCAAGAAGGGCGAGCAGAAGTTTGCGCCGCTTGAAGCCCTCGGTCAGATCAAGGCTCGGCCCCTCCTGGTCCTGTTCCTCCTCACGTTCCCGATCAGCTGCGTCCATCAGTTCTACTTCGTGCGCACCTCTGGATTCCTGGCCACCCTGCAGTCGGGAGCAACCGATGGCATCGACAATTTCTTCAAGGCGGTCTTCGGGGTCGGCGGCGGCGGCCTCATGACGATCGGCCAGATTGCAGAGATCGCCGTCCTGGCCGTCATGCCGATCGTGGCCAAGCGGGCCAGCCGCAAGACGCTGCTGACGGTTGGCGTCATGGCCTACATCTTGAGGTTCGCGGTCTTCGCCTACCTGCCGTTCACGGCGGCCGTCGTGCCCGCGCTTGCGCTCCACGGTCTGTGCTTTGGCTGCTTCTTTTTTGTCGCCTTCATGATCGTCGACGAGGAGACGACGGCGGACGTGCGGGCGAGCGCGCAGGGGCTTTACAACCTGGTGGGAATGGGTCTCGGCGTGATCGCGGGGAATTACTTCGCGGGGAAAGTTGACCGATGGGCCACGGTCGTCGACCCGGCGACGGGCGCCAAGTCGACCAACTTCCAGATTCTCTTCAGCATTCCGATGTGGATCTGCGTCGCCTGCCTGGTGGCGCTGGTCCTTTTCTATCCCTCGAAAAAGACGGGGGCGGTGAAGACGGCCGGAACCGAGGCGGTCGCCTCCGCCTGAGCCTATGGACCTGACGAAGAAAAAGTGTCAGCCGTGCGAGGGAGGAGTCGGGAAGCTCTCGCCCGACGAGGCCCGGGCGCTCGGGGGCCAAGTCCCCAAGTGGAAGCTCCGCAAGGACGAGCCGAGGCTCTGGCGCGAGCTGATCTTCAAGGACTTCGTCCGGGCGATGAAGTTCGTGAACGCCGTCGCCAAGCTGGCCGAAGAGGAAGGCCATCACCCGGACATCCACGTCCACTGGAACCGCGTCAAGCTCGTCCTCTGGACGCACGATATCGGCGGCCTGTCGCAGAATGATTTCATTCTCGCGGCAAAGATCGATAAACTCTCGTGATGACCGAAGCGGCCACCTCCTCCTACGCGGTCGAACTCCTCTACGAGATCGCGCCGGTGTTCACCAAGGCCGAGGTCCTGACCCAGCTCCGCGACCGGTGCGGGGCGGTATCGGCGGTCGACCCGAGTTCGGAAGAAGGCCTGAACTTCTTCTTTCCCGCCTACCGGGTGCCGTTCAAGGACGACGCCATGCCGGTCCAGGTCGCGGTCACCGTCCACGACGCGCCCCTGGAGGATCCGTCGCTTGAAAAAGCGCTCGGCCGGACCCTGGACTGGGGGGAGGCGCGGGCGGTGGCGGACAGCCACACCGCGCACGTCACGCTCACCGACATCCTGGCCGTGCAGCTGGAGTACAAGTCGCGCCTGGGGCTTTTCCAGAACGTGCTCCAGGGCCTCATGGAGCTCGTGATGCCCTCGGCGATCCTCTGGCGTCCCAGCCTGAAGGTCGTCCGCCCGATGGCCCTCATCCAGGCCCTCAATCCCGGGGACTCCCGCAACGCCCTCTATGGCGCGGTGAATGTCCGCCGCTTCAAGTCGGCGGACCGGCCGGGACGGATGCTGATGGACACGCTGGGACTGGCGGCCATCGGCCTCCCGGATTTCGAGGTGCCCTTCGAGGGCGTCGAACCGGCGCAGATCGAGGCCATCCTGTGGTCGCTCGCACGGTACGAATTCGACCTGGGAGACGTGATCGCGGATGGCCGGGTCTTCAAGGTTCCGGGGACCAAGGTTTCCTGGGTCTGCACCCGGGGCACCTCAAAGCAGGCGCCCCCCCGCGAGGTGATCGGGCTCAAACCCCAGGGGGCCACCACGGTGCGCCGGCTTGCTCCTGAGTAGGGCCCACCGCCCCGAACCTCGGACTACGGGCGAAGCAGGTTCGGATCCACGTCCTCATCGGTCAGAGACTCGAGGAAGGCCACCAGCGCCTTGGATTCCGAAGGCTCGAGGAACAGGGGAAGGACGATGGTCCGTTCATGGTGGCCCGCCTGGAGCATCCCCTGCAGGGTCGAATAAAAGTGGACCACCTGTTCCAGGGTCTTGAACTGGCCTTGGTGCATGTAAGGAGCCGTCCGAGCGACGTTCCGGAGTCCGGGGGTCTTCACTTGCCCCCACGTGTCGGGGAGATGAACGAGAGAATCCAGCTTCTTCGCCCCCTCGGCTGGATCGTCGCTGAAGGTGCTCTTACCATTGAAGGGGTCCCTTTGGACCGCCTCCAACCCGGCAAACCGAAGGGGTTCGGGTCCTCCCCGAAGGGGAGGAATCCCGAGATTGTGGAATTCGCCATCCGAGAAGCCCGGGCCGCTGTGACAGATCCGGCAATTTCCCTTTCCAACGAAGATCCGAAGTCCCCGCTTGGCTTCGGGGGGGAGGGCGTTGGTTTTCGTCCGATCTCCTGCCCGTAGGCCCTCCACGAAACGATCAAAGGGGGATCTCCGGCTCAGAAGCCGGCGTTCGTACGCCTCCAGCGCTTTACCCAGATTGGAGAAGAACCGGTTGACCCGGACCTGGTCCTCCGCCGGGAGCGAATCCCACGACTTCCGCTCGGGGCCTGAGGCGAGGCCCGACTGGGGCCCTCCGCTTGGGGGAAATCGACCCGGATCCGCGCCTCCGATCAGCGTTCCGAAGACCCGCTCATAGGCGGCCCTGAGCGGACCATCCGAGGCCACCAGGCGGAGGAAGCTCAACCGGCTGCCGTTGTGCTCGCGCGGATTCTCGAGAGGATGGAGGGCCTGGCTCCAGAGGCTGTCGGCGCGACCGTCCCAGAAGAACCACCTCTGATAGGCCACGTTCCAGAGAGTGGGCACATTCCGCTCCAGCGGGAAGGTTTTCGACAGCGATGTCCCATCGCCCAAGCCGCGGGACGGGTCGTGGCAGACGGAGCAGGACACCTTTCCGCTTCCCGAGAACCGGGGGTCGAAGAAAAGGGCCTGGCCCAATCGGGCCGCGGCGGGACTTTCGGCCTGGGCGTTGGTCGGGTCCGGAGGCGGGTCTCCAAGGGGCGAATGCTGAAGGATCCGCTCCACCTCCTCAGGAGTGAAGTCGTCGGACGCGGGAATCGGATTCTGGGAAATCGTGGACTCCGATCTTACCCAGGGCCTCCACAGCAGGCTGAATCCCGCGATCATGAGGAGACCCGCGGCCAGCCCGAGGAGGGAAAGGCGTGACTTCACTTGAAGTAGACGTCCATCTGGGCCCGCTCGGTCATTCCATCCCGCGTGATATCGACATAGAGCTCCCAGTGGCCGGGCATATGGAAAAGGAGGCCCTCCCCTCGCCACGTGGTCGGGTCCAGCCGGACCATCCTGGCCACCCGGTTCATCCCGTGGAAGTGCTCGGGCATGCGGGCATCGATCACCACTTCGAGCTCCGGAGGCGACGGGCGATGGGGGGTCACCGTCACGGTGATGTCGAAGGGACGGCCGAGGGGGATGGGATCGGGGGAGGAGGCGAGGGCCACCGTGTAGTGTCCGGCGTTGCTCTCAAACCGGCTCAGCCCACGGACGGGCGCCGCGGGGCGTCCGCACCCGGAGAGCGTCAGGAGGACGACCCAGACGCCTCGGCCCCAGCCGAGCGCCCACCGGCAAACCCGGGTCGCCCTGGCGATCGCCTTCACCGGATCCCCAGGGGAGTGCTGAGCCCCCCCGCGACATAGGTCCCCAGCCACTTGCCTTCAGCATCGAACGCCTGGGCCCGATGATTCGCGAAATCCTCGATGACGAGACATTCGGGCGGATAGAAATCGACTCCCCTCGGCGAGATGAGCTCATCCCTCGTGGACCCCGATTTACCCCATTTCTTGACGAAGCGACCTTCACGGTCGAACTTCTTGACCTGGTTGAGGAGGGCGTCGGTCACATAGATGAAGCCCTTGGGATCCACTGCGACTCCATAGGGCATCAGGAATCCGTCGTCGGAGACTTCATCCCTCCTCCCGAACGAGCGTCCAAAGTGTCCCTCGGAGTCGATCTCCTGGACCCTGAAGTGGGGAGGGTCGGTCACCCAAATCTCTCCATGGCTCCCCACGGCAAACCCCTGGGTCGCCGGAGGAACCCGGATCGAACGCTCCATCCGGAACTCGTCGCCATAGACGAGGATCCGTTCGTTCGCGAGGTCCAGGAGGTAAAGGCGCCCCCGGGCATCGAGTCTGAGGGGGCCTGGCCGGAGGGGCCTGGCCGGATTCTCGCCGACGGGCGGAGGAACGCCGCGGTCGAGGGCGTAGCCGGCGATGACCCGGAGCCCTCGGCTGAAGGTATCGGGACGCCGGGGGTCGCGATTGAGCTCAAAGAGCTCAAGCCTGCGGTTTCCCGGATCGCTGACCCAGGCCCTTCCCTTATCGAGATCGACCGCGACTCCGGAGATGCCGTTGAGCTCGCCCAGCTTCCTCCCGTATCCGCCGAAGGCGGCGAGCGGGCCGAGGGCGTCGGAGGAGATGTCGAACAGGTAGAGGGCATGGAGATCGGCCGCGGGCAGGGCTCCAGGCCTCTGAGGCTCGGCCCCCGGGGGTGGCGGTGCCAAGCGTGCCGAGTGGAGCCGGGTGTGCAGGCTGTCCCACCAGGGCAGGTCGTTCACCCGGACGCCCTTGCGGATTTCCCGGTTGGCGAAGACCTGGATCCGGTTTTCGAGCGGTTCGCTCACGACCGTCAGGCCCCCCGACGGGGAGACCGCAACCCCATCGGGAAAGTGGAGCCGTCCCTCCCCCTGACCCGGGCTGGCCGGGGCGCTCCCCCACTGCCCAATGAGGGCCCCCTGGATGGTGAAGGCCTGGATCCGGTGGTTCGCGCGATCGGCCACAAACAGGCACCCATGGCCGTAGGCCAGACCCGCCGGGTAGGACAGGAGTCCCGCCTGGCCTCCCCAGTCTCCCCACTGGGCCAGAGGCCGGCCTTCCGGATCGAGCTTCTGAATCCGGTGGTTTCCGGTGTCGGTCACGTAAAGGAATCCACCGGGGTCAACGGCGATTCCGGTGGGTTCATTGAAGTGTCCAGGTTCGCGACCCAACCCCCCGGTGACCGAGATCCGCACCCCCTGGCGGGAGAAGATGAAAAGCTCATGGGTCACTCCGTCGGTGACGTAGACCCGGTCCTGGGAGAATGAAATCCCCCGGGGAGATCGAACCCCGCCCCACTGGCGAAGGAACCGCCCCTCCCTGGAGAGGACCTGGATCCTCCCGTTCCCCGCATCCCCGACGTACAGGTCTCCCTCCGGGGAGAGGGCGAGGGCGGAGGGGAAAAGGAACTGGCCCTCCCCGGAGCCGGGACTTCCAAAGCACCGGAGGAGCTTCCCATTCGCCTGGAACACCTCGATCCGGTGGTTTCCCGAGTCGAGAGCGTAAATGGAGTCATCCGCTCCAATCGCGAGGCCCGCAGGACCCCGGAACTCCCCGGGGCCTGATCCGGCTCGGCCGAAAAAATAGAGGGGAGGTTCGACGATGGGGAAATTCTTCTCCGAATCCCCCGATTGGGGAATGACCCCGCAGTCTACGTCCCGGGTGGCCAGGACCCCGACGAGGGCCCAGAAGATGAAAAGCCCGCGACTCCGCCACCCGGCGGAGACGGTGGCCGCGCGAGGCGCGTCGCGGCGCGAGGACCCCATTTTCTCCAAGGGAAGTATAATAGTGGCATCTTAGGGATCGGCGCCCGTTCGATCAATTGCAGGGAAGGGTCTCTCCGGCGGGAACGGTGATATCCTCTGGAAAGCTGGAACGGTCGGGGGGGCAAAGCTAAACTGCGGACCACTACACGAGGAATGCCAGAATGCGTCTTCGGCCAAGGTCCTTGGCGGCGGCCGCCCGGTCCCTCTTCCTCTCGGGTATCACCCTCCTCATCCTGATGGGGGGCTGTACCAAGAAGAAGATCGACAGCGTCCAGCCCGATCTCCTCGTCACCATCCGCCTCTCGCTCTCGTCGAGCGGCGGCCAGGGAAATCTGGACGCCGTGAACGATCCACCGGGAATCTCCAACAACGGTCAGTTCGTGGCCTTCACTTCCAAGGCCTTCAACCTCGTGCCCAACGACAACAACAACGCGCCCGACGTCTTCTACCGGGACAACATCGCCCGGACCACGACGCTGGTCTCGATGAACCTGTCCGGAACGGGATCGGGAAATGGGCCGAGCGGGAGTCCCTGGTTGTCGGGAAACGGACAGTACGTCGTCTTTGCCTCCAAAGCCACCAACCTCACATCGGACATTCTTCCCCTCGGCAATCCACAGCAGATCTATGTCCGCGACATGTTCACCGGCACGACGACCCTCGTTTCCCGGGCCAATGGACTCGGGGGACCGATCGCCGACTTGGACTGCAATAATCCGAAGATCTCCAACGACGGAACCGCCATCATCTTTGACTCGGCCACCACCGTGCTCGACATCACCGATGTCACCGTGAGCACCGTCACCCACGTCTATCGCCGGCTATGGCTCAATGGCAACCTGGGCTATCCTACGGAGCTGGTCGATTTCGCTTCAGGCACGACCACTCTTGCCGGTCCGGCGTTTGTGGCCAACGGCAACAGCGTCAAGGGCGCCCCCTCCGCGGATGGTCGCTTCATCGCCTTCGAATCCAACGGCTCCACCCTGGTTTCAGCTCCCGCCGACGGGGGTCCGGACAAGAATGGCACGACCGACGTCTTCGTGCGCGATATGATGACCTTCCGAACCGTCCGGTGCTCGGTCCCCGGCCCGGGATTCACGGAGGTGCCGCCCGCGGTGGTGGGGCCGAGCCAGTCGGCGACGATCTCCGCCGATGGCCAGACGGTCGGCTTTCGGAGCACTTCGCCGATTCTCAGCGCCATCGCCCAGGAGACCAATCCCAACATCTATGCCCGGGCCTGGAATGCGGCCAGCCCCTTTACGGAGGTCCTCTCGGTGCACACCTCGGGGGCGACGGGCGGGGCGAGCTGCGACCACCCCACGATGAGCGCTGATGGCGCGAGAGTGGTTTGGGATTCGATTTCGGCCTCCCTCGTGAACGGGGATACCAACGGCGTTCCGGACGTATTCCAGCGCGATCGATCGGCGCGCATCACCAGTCGGGAGTCGGTCTCGACCTTTGGCAACCAGCTCAACGCCCCCTCAGAAAGGCCCTCCATCTCGGCGGATGGCCGGTACATCGCCTTTTATTCCGAAGCCTCCAACGTGGTCGACGATCAGTCGAGCGGGGCCTCCGATATCTTCCTTCGAGGCCCCCCCTTTCGCTAGGGGGCAAGGCGCGGGCCGGAGGCAGTGGACCCCCGCCGGCCTCCGTGAATGAAATTTTTAATCGTGGGTCGTCTCCGGGGTGCGAGGAGGAGTATGATGGGTGAGATGCGGGGCCGCTGGGCCTTGGGGTTCGGGGTCATGATCGGACTCACCTTGGGCGGCGCGGCGATTCCGAAGCCCGCGGAAGCCGGTTTGTTCGCCTGGTATTTTGCCACCTCCACCTCCCAAAGCTTTCACCAGGCAGACCCTCCGCAGGTCGCCCCCGTCTTTACGGTGCAGTGCAACACGGGGGTCTGGAACAACACCAACCACATCCGGATCATCATCCCCCCCTCACTCAACCTCACCTGGAACACCTTGGTGGGCTCCATCACACCGGGCGGCCCCAATGGGGCGAATTTGTCAGGAGCGGTCAACTACGCCTTCGGAAACAAGATTGCGGTTGTCACGGTGACAACGTCTTTCAGTTCGGGCCAACAGGCCACGATCTCGGGGCTCCAATTTGCGAGTCCGGGCGCTCCCTCGAGCGGCACCTTGGGCGCGGCCTACTCAGGCTCCTTGGCGACCACGCCCGATGCGGGCATGAACGACAAGAATGGCAATACCATCACCATTGTGGGAAACCCCACCCTCAGCTCCGGGTCCCCTCAGACCCTCGCCCCTCCGGGTCCCGTGGCGGCCAATACGATGACCGTCACCGACGCGGCCACGCCCGGCATCTGGTCGAGCACGAAACTTCGAATCATCATCCCGGCCGGTCTCAGCATGCAGTGGGATACCACGATCCAGAAGGCCTCCGACGGGGTTTCCATCACCGGATCGGCCGCCGGATTCGTCACCGCCGACGGAAGCGGAAACCTCGTCACCTATCCCAGCGCGACCGTTGCGCTCGTCAACGTGACGACCACCTTCCCCTCGGGCGGGCAGATCCTGATCGCTGGACTGAAGTTTACGACCATCGTCAACGACAGCGGCCCCTTGCCCCTTTACCTCGACACGAACGGGTCGCTCTTTGACCACGCCGACGACTCGTTTTCGAAAACGATCCTTGGCCTCCCCACGCTCTCTTCGGCGTCGAGCCAGCTCTACACGGTGCAGGACCCCTCAACCTCCACTCCGGTGTTCTCGATTGCATCGTCCCCCGGATCCCCCTCCAAGATCACGCTGGCGAGCGGGATCCAGCTGGTCATTCCGGCCGGACTCCACATGAGCTGGGATCAGACGATCCATAAGCCCGCCGATGGCCTCGCGTTCGGGGGCTCGGCCTCGGGCCTGATCGGGCCCGACGGGAGCGGAAACTACGTGACCTATCCTTCCGCCCAGATCGCCCTCATCAATGTCATCACGTCCGATTTTCCTTCGAACGCGACTCTCACGGTCAGCGGGCTCAAGTTCACCACCTTCACGGCCGCCTCCCTGCCGCAGCAGCTGACGATGGACACGACGGCCGCCCAGGTGCTGGACAACCAGACCTACGGGATCGGCGCCCCCACGATCACGGACGCGTCGCTCGCCCCGGGTCAGGTCTTCACCGTGAATGCGAACCCCGCGGCGACCCTACCGTGCGCGGACATCACGGTTTCGGATGACCCGAGCGGAGACAACCGGATCACCGGCGTCAAGGGCATCCGGATCCGGATCCCGGGAGCGCCGAGCCTCACCTGGGACACCTCGGTGACCGCGGTGACCTTTCCCGCGGGCACGGCGACGGGTCACATGCAGGCGGGGCCGAACGTCACGTACGAGGATCTCAACCGGACGGCCGTCATCGCGGTGGCGAGCGATTTCTCGGGCGCGGGTCAGACGGTCTCCATCCACGGCCTGGGCTTCCAGAATTTCACCCTGCCCCAGACCCCGATCAGCCTCAGGCTCGGAGTCAACGGCCCGATATCCGGCGGAGGGACCAACTGCGCAAGCGACAACCGCATCCTCGCCATCGGAGGTGTCCCCTCGATCGCTTCGGCCGCGAACCAGGCTTTTTCGGTCAACGATCCCCTGACCGCCACGTCTCAGATCACCGTCACCGACGCGGCCGGTTTCCCCTCGATCACCACGACGAACGGCATCACCATCAATATCCCCCCCGGCTTCCCCATGCAATGGGACACGACCATCCAGAAGTCGTCCGATGGACTCGTGTTCGGGGGTTCGGCCGCGGGAAATGTCGGGCCCGACGGGAGCGGCAACATCGTGACCTATACCGGCGGCCTGAGCGCGAGGATCAACGTCAAGATCAATTTCGGAGCGGGCGATACGCTGGTCGTGACGGGGCTCAAATTCAATCTCTTCACCGCTCCCCATGCCAGTGACACGCTTCAGCTCTTCGTCGATCCCCTGGGGTCGGCCGTCCTGGATCCCGCGACGATCGGGATCGGGCAGCCCACGATCGTGCTGGCCGCCTCCCAGGTTTTCGGCGTGGCGGACGCCCCGACGGCACTCGGCACCCTCACCGTAACCGAGGATGCGAGCGTTCCGCGCATCCAGTCCGGACCTCAAATCCGGGTGCATATCCCTCCAGGACTGGCCATGTCTTGGGACACGACGATCCAGAAAACGATGGATGGCCTGGTCTTTGGGGGCAGCGCCTCGGGCAGGGTCAATCCGGACGGGAGCGGGAACGTCGTGACCTACCCCGACCCGCGGACGGCGCTCATCAACGTCACGAGCAATTTTGGGCCGGGCGAAACCCTGACGGTGGACGGTCTTAAAGGCGCCAATTTCACGGCGCCCTCGGGGCCCCTGGGGCTCACCCTGGAGGTCAACAATCTCGGAACCAGCTGCAGTACGACGCCCCAAACGCTCGCGATCGGGACGCGGGCGCAGCTCGTGAGCGCCCCCAACGCCGTCATCACCGCCGACCTGAACGGGAACGGATCGATCGACCGCCTGATTCTGACCTTCGACAAGCCCATCCTGGGGACGACCTCGAGCGTCACGACGGGACACGGATTCACCATCCAGAATCCGTCCTACACGATCGCGGCCGGGAGCGCTTCCGGCTCGGTCGTGACCTTTGTACTGGTCGAGCGCGGCGTCCCCGACACGGGCGCCACGCCCACGCTCGTCTACGATGCGACCGTGGGAAATCTTCAGGACACAACCGGGCTGACCGTCCGGTCCATCGCCGGGGCGGTGGCCCAGGACGGCGCTCCTCCCGTCGTCGTGGGCGTCACCACCGCGGACCCGGATGGAAACGGCCACCTCGACACCGTCACGATCACCTGGTCGGAGCCGCTCCTGGCGGGGCAGGAGAACATCTCCGACTGGAAGCTGATCGACGCGGACGGGTCGACCAATCTCCTTCAGGGGCTCACGTCCTCGAGCATGTCCATCTCGGGCAACAAGGTGATCTTCACTCTCTCGAATACCACCGGGACGGATGGCACCCCGAGGTTCCTCTATACCCCTTCGACCGCCCCCACGATCAAGGATCAGTCGGCCCCCGCGCCGAACGCGGCCGTTCAGCAAACCAACGCGCGACCTCCGGTCGCCTCGGCAGGGGTCGACTTTTCGTCCTATCCGTCCAAGGTGATGCTGGACGCCACCGGCTCGAGAGATCCGAACGGACAGTCTCTCATTTATAGCTGGGTTCAGACGGCCGGGAACCCCATCTGGACGCTCGACAATCCCACCCTGGCTCAGCCGTCCTTCCTTGCCACGAAGGATGGTGTCTACACCTTCCAGGTGACGGTGAGCGACCTCCTCCTGACATCGGTGGCCGTGGTCAACGTCACCATCATCAAGGTGGCCCCCGGTGCGGATCCTGGAAGCCCTCAGACCATTGTTCCGGGAGAATTCCCGGTGTACCTTGAGGCCTTGGGGTCCTCGGATGCCAACGGAAATCCCCTCACCTTCACCTGGACTCAAATCGGCGGAGCCCCGGGGATTCCCGACCCTCCGACACCGCTCATCCCCGGAGTCGCCTACTTCACGGCCCCGACCCCTTCGGGCTCGTTGCCACCCAACAACATCCTGACCTTCCAGATCGCGGTGAGCGATGGGACGAATGTCACGACGAACCAGGTCCTTGTCCGGCTGAATGGCACCAGCGCTTTGGCCCCGACCGCGGACGCGGGGCCCAACCTGGTGGCCTACGTGGGATCGACCGTTCAGCTCGATGGGGGACGCAGCTTCGACCCTCAGGGTGGCGCCCTTACCTACGCCTGGAGCTCGACGGTACCGATGGGTTCCCCCACGACCGCAACTCCCACCTTCGTCCCCAACCGACCGGGCATCTACACGTTCACGCTTTCGGTGGTCAATCTGGCCAATTTGGAAAGTCTTCCTTCGACCGTCCAGGTCATGGTCCAGACCCCCACCAACCAGGCCCCGGTGGCGGTGGCCCAGAAAACCCTGCCGGCAGGCGAGATCGCCGTGGGCGACCTGGTGGTCCTGGATGGGAGCGGGAGCGTGGACCCGGAAGGCACCCCTCTCACGTACGCCTGGACGCAGACGGCGGGGGCCAAGGTGATCCTGACGAATCCCGGGTCGGTCCAGTCGAGCTTCTATCCAGTGATCCCAGGGACCTACAGCTTCCAACTGGTCGTGAGTGACGGAGTGAATCTCAGTTATCCCAGCCCGGTCTCCTTTACAGTCAAAGCCCTTCCGGCCAGTATCACCTGGACGACCACCCTGGGTTATGGGGCGGGGATCGACCCCGTTACCGGCCACGCGAATTTGAGCGCCGGGACCCTTGGCTTGACGGCAACGACCTCCGATAACAGTCCCTCGAATTTCTGGTTCTACGCCTGGAGTCAGACGGGGGGACCCACCCTGAATTTCGGGTCGCTTTCTTTTGTGACCCCGATGAACTTCATGTTTACTCCCACGGTGGCCGGGTCCTATACCTTCCAGGTCGCCGCCACGACCCGGGCGTGGGCGGGAACCGACAACATCTCGATCCGCGCCTACGCCACAATCGGCGTGGTGGTCGACGACGACATTTCGGTTCCCCCTCACCCGGTTCCCGTGGCGGTGGCGGGACCGGCGCAGAACGCGCTGGCCGGTCAGGCAGTGACACTCAATGCGGGGGGAAGCACGGGGACGGGGGTTCTCGTGCCCATCTGGAGCCAGATCGCCGGACCGCCGGTGGTGCTCTCCAATCCCGAAGGGACGACTCCCACCTTCACCCCGGTGGCGGCGGGAACCTATACGTTCCAGCTCAAGGTGGCTGATGCCACCACCCAGAGCCCTCCCGCCACGGTGACGATCACGGTGAATCCGGCCCCGGCTCCCCCTGCCCAAAGCAGCGGCAAATCGGGGGGTTGCGGGTTCACGGGATCCGAATTGCTCCTCCTGCTGCCCCTCCTGTGGAGGGCCCACCGCGGTCGGCGGAGGAGCGGCGAGCGCGGGTAGGCGCCTCCGGATCAGTCCCTCCCCGGGCTTCCGGTGCCGCTCTGGCGGGGGTTGGCGTTATCCGGGCCTTTACGGAGAGGGACCTCCTTCCTGCGGCCACGGGCCGCATCCCGGGAGGGACCCAGCGGGCCAAGACATGGTAGCGCCGGATCTCAGCCCCATGAGGATGACCCCTCCGGGCACGCGTCCGGCTGCGGGTCGGGGGATCGCCCCCGGATCGGCGTCCGGGGGTGCGGAGAAGGGGTGGTCCAGCGGTCGGAGAAACGGCTCCGTGGACTGTTCTAGAATTCGAAGTTAATGCCGATGGCGAAATTGGGGGCGTCGCCGCCCGCGTCGCCGCCAATTTCCAGGGACCGTAGTTTCCCTACGTCCGAGGACCAGCTGACGCCCAGGCCGTAGGTCACGATATTGAAGGTGCTCGCCTTTGTGTCGAGCACCAGGCGGAAGGGGCCCGTCATGGGAAGATTGCTGGGGTCATTCCAGGGAGCCTCGAAGCGACGGTAACCCATCCTGGGATAGAGACTGACCCGGTCGGTAAGCTTGATCCGGTACTCCACGCCCATCGACACGTTGTAGGCATCCCGGAAGCCTCGAAAGGTGTCAAACAGCGGCCTCTGGGCCGTCGTCTTCCACTGGATCCACTGACCGTCCACGGTGGCTCGGAGAGGGGTTCCCTCCAGGAGATAGAACGTGAATCCCGCATTCACCTGCTGGGGCATGTCGAAGGCGGGAAGAATATCCGGTGAGATCTTGAAGTCGTAGCGGATCGAGCTCGTGTAGGCGATGCCGAAATTCACCTTGAAGGAGCCGTAGTCGTCGTAGAGCCCGAGAAGCGCACCGGCGCCAAATCCCGGGGCGGCCGCGGAATTGGTCGTGTCCTGCCCGAGTCCCGTGAAATGCCAGCGTTCGTAGCCCAGATCGAGCCCCAGGCCGATCGAGAAATGGGTGAAGAATCCCGGATCGTTCGCATCCCGGATCCGGAAATCCTTGGCTCCCGCCACGCGAAAACGGGACAGGTCCTCCTGGACCTCCGAGGAAGGGGAAAACTGCGTCTGATTCGGATCCTTGACCTGGTCCATGGCGTAGTCCAGGAGGTAGGGACGGGCGTAGCAGGCCCCGACCGCGAGGGAATCCCCGAGCTGGAAGACGAATCCAATGTAGGAGGGGAGGAGCGCCGGATCCCCGAGGATGGTCGCCGCCTTCACGGAAAAGTTGATGGTATCAGCAGGGCCGCGAGTCTGGCCCCGCGGATAGGCCGTGTAGGTCTGATACGCCACCGCCAGCTGATCCGTCTGGGTCGCGATCCCCGAGGGATTGAGCCAGACCGAGACCGGATCGTCCTCGAACGCCGTGTAGCTTCCACCCATGGACTTCGCCCGGGCGCCCAGTTGCTGGTCCTGGGCCGAGGCCAACCGGGCCATCGCGACCAAGACAACTAAGGCTCCGGTGATGGATCGTTTCATGGTGCTCGGTCGACCCCCCCAATCGCGGAGATCATATCAGTGGAGGATAATGCGGTCGAACAAATTCAGGGAACCCCGCGACCCTCACGCACGCTCGCCATAGGGCCTCATGTTCCTCGACGACCCGGACGGCGGCGGGTAGAATCCCCGGCGATGATTCCCGGGAAGGCGACGCCCCAGGGCACAGCATTGTACGCGACGAAGCACCCAGCCGCCCACGCGCAGCACTGGAGAGCGGCACTCGGCCTCTCGATCTCCTCGGTCGGCATGGGGACCTATCTCGGCAACGCCGACCCCGTGACCGATGGGAAGTATGCCGCGGCGACCGGGAAGGCCCTTTCCCTTGGATTCAATGTCCTGGACTCCGCGGCCAACTACCGCTACCAGAGGAGCGAACGGAACATCGGCACCGGGCTCAAGAAGGCGATCGACGAGGGGATCGTGACGCGCGACCAGGTGGTCCTCTGCTCCAAGGGCGGATTCATTCCGGGCGACTGGGGCCCTCCGACCCGCGAGTGGTTCCAGGAGACCTACGTGAAGAGCGGCATCCTGGGCGCGGGCGATGTGGTCGAGCCCGGCCACTCGATGGCTCCAAAGTACCTGAAGCACGAAGTCGACCAGAGCCGGAAGAACCTGGGCGTCGAAACGATCGACGTCTACCACGTCCACAACCCCGAGACCCAGCTCCCCGTCGTCGGCCCGGAGGACTACTACAAACGTCTGACGGAGGCCTTCCGCGCGCTCGAGGAGTGCGCCGCCGAGGGAAAGATCCAGTGGTACGGAACCGCGACATGGCATGCCTACCGCGTCCCCGCCGGCACCGAGGCGGCGGTTTCGCTGGACAAGACCGTCGCCTGCGCCCGGGCCGCGGGGGGCGAGAACCACCGGTTCCGGGTCCTCCAGCTCCCGTTCAACCTTGCGATGCCCGAGGCGCGCCTGTCCCCGACCCAGGAGCGGGACGGCGCCGAGGTGAGCGCCCTCGAGGCGGCGGAGGCGCTCGGTCTGACGGTCTTCACGAGCGTGCCCCTGATGCAGGCCCAGCTGCTCGGCCGGTTCTCGAAGGAATTCAAGGCGAAGTTCCCCGGCCTCGACACCGACGCCCAGCGCTGCATCCAGTTCGCGCGCTCCACGCCCGGCATCGCCGCACCGCTCCCCGGGATGAAGACCCTCGATCACGTCGTCGAGAACGCGAAGGTGGCGGTCCTGCCGCCGCTCACCCCCGACGAGTACGCGGGGGTGCTATCCATCCTGCGGGGGCAGCCGTAGAGGAGGCAGGACGGCGGGGAGACCAGGGCTCACCTTCCCCTCTCGTCCCCCGCACGATTTCCCGGCCGCTCACGCTCCGGGGGTCAAAATAGATTGCGCGCACCTCTCCTATTGGATATTGTCGCGGCACCCCTCCATGCGGAAGAAGAAGGGCATCGCCGCCGCCGGCAACTGGATCGTCGACCGGGTGAAAATCATCGATGCCTGGCCCGCGGAGGAGCGGCTCGCCAACGTCATCAGCGTGACCCTCGGGGGCGGGGGCGGCGCCCACAACGTCCTGATCGACCTCGCCCGGATGAAGGCCCCGTTCCCCCTCCTCGGGATCGGCTATGTCGGCAACGACGAGGATGGCCGCTACCTGATCGAGGAGGCCAAGGAATCGAAAGTGGATTTCTCGGGCATCCGCGTGACCCTCGAGCACCCCACCTCCTTCACCGACGTCATGACCGTCCAGTCCACCGGCCGGCGCACCTTCTTCCATGCCCGGGGCGCCAATATGCTCCTTGAGCCGAGCGACATCGATCCGGGCGAGTGCAAGATCCTCCACCTCGCGTACCTCCTGCTCCTCGATAAGATCGACCCGGTGGCGCCCCAGGTGCTTTCGCGAATCCGAGCGCTCGGGGTCAAGACTTCCGTCGACGTCGTGAGCGAGACCAGCGAACGTTTCATGCGCGTGGTCTATCCCGCGCTCGACCATATCGACTACCTCATCCTCAACGAGATCGAGGCGGGCGAGGTCTCCGGCCACGTGATCCGCCGGGAGGACGGAACCTACGATATGGAGGAGCTCAAGGCGGCGGCTCGGAAACTGTTCCGGGACAACCTGGTGGTCGTTCACATGCCCGAAGGCGCGTTCGCCGTCTCGAAGGAGCACGGCGAGCTTTGGGTCCCCTCCCGGCCGGTAAAGGCGATCGTGAGCGCGGTCGGGGCGGGCGACGCCTTCGCGGCCGGCATGCTCTACGGCCTCCACGAGGAGTGGCCCCTCGCCCAGTGCATGGACCTGGCGCACGCCGCCGCTGGCGCATGCCTGGGCCACCAGACCACGACCGGCGGCCTCCGGCCCATCAGCGACCTATGATCCTGTACGGCCGCGAGTGGGACCGGAAGAGCCTGATGCGGCACGTGGGGGATGTGCATCAGCTCGGCGGCGCCCAGGAGTTCGCCTGCCAGGACGGCCCCGAGCGAGGGGTGCGCACGATCGAGATCCGGACGGGGACAGGATTCTCATTTTCAATCCTGCCCGATCGCGGGATGGATATCTTCCGCGCGGAGTTGGGAGGCGCGTCGCTCGCGTGGCACTCCTCGACGGGCCCGACGGCGCCGGCCTTCTTTGAGCCGGACGGCCTGGGCTGGCTTCGCGGCTTTGCCGGCGGGATGCTCGTCACCTGCGGCCTCACGTACGCCGGGCCGCCTCACAAGGACGGCGAGCAGGATCTGGGCCTGCACGGGCGCGCCTCGTTCATCCCGGCCCGGGAGGTCGCGATCCGCCAGGATTGGGAGGACGACGACTTCCGGATCGAAATCCGCGGCCGGGTGCGCGAGACGTCGGTGTTCGGCCACGACGTCCAGCTGACCCGGCGCGTCACGACGTCGCTCGGCGAGAGCGGGTTCCGGCTGGCCGACGAGATCGAGAACCTGGGGCACCAGCCCGCGCCCCACATGGTGCTCTACCACGTGAACGGAGGCTTCCCGGTCGTGACGGCGGAATCCGAGCTCCTGACGGCCTCAAGCCACGTCATAAAGGCCGGGGTGAAGGCGACCCGGGAGCAGTACGCCAGTTTCCACGCTCCGACCGCCGGGTATTCCGAGGAGGTCTACTTCCACACGCTAAAGGGGGGGAGGGACGGGCGGGCAACCGTCGCACTCGTCAACCGCACGTTCCAGGGAGGCCGCGGGATTGGCTACTCACTTCGCTTCCCCGTGGCGCAGATGCCGTGCTTCACCGAGTGGAAGATGATGGGACAGGGGCTGTACGTGGTCGGAACCGAGCCGGGCAACGTGTACCCGGAGGCTCGCGAGAAGCTGCGCCGCGAAGGTCGGCTCACCATGCTCCAGCCCGGCGAGAAGAAGCGATACGAGATCGAGTTTGCCGCGCTCGGGTCGGTTGACGAGATCCAGAAAGTGGAGAACGAAATCCATGGGCTTTAGGAAACCGAGGATGAACCGGCTGTTCGCCAAGACGGGCAAGTGCTTCGACGTCGCCGTCGACCACGGCTTCTTCAACGAGGGCGCGTTCCTCGGCGGAATCGAGGACCTGGAGAAGGCGGTGAAGGCGATCGCCGACGCCGCGCCCGATGCCATCCAGCTGACCGTCGGCCAGGCGCGGCTCCTCCAGGACATCCTCGGCCCCCGGAAGCCCGCGCTCGTCCTCCGAACCGACGCCGCGAACGTCTACAACCCGACTCTCCATGAAGTCCTCTGGAGCAAGATGATCGAGGATCCGGTCGGGCAGGCCCTGGAACTCGACGCCGCGTGCGTGGTCGTCAACCTGCTTCTCCTTCCCGACGAGCCCGATCTGCACGGCCAGTGCGTCGAGCGGATCTGCTCGCTCAAGCCCGCGTGCGACCGGTACGGCATGCCCCTCATGATCGAGCCCCTCGTCATGCAGGCCAACCAGAAGGCCGGCGGCTACATGGTCGACGGCGACCTCAGGAAGATCATGCCGCTCGTCCGGCAGGCCGTCGAGCTGGGGGCCGACGTGATCAAGGCCGATCCGTGCGACGATCCGAGGGAGTACCACAAGGTGATCCAGGTCGCCGGCCGCGCGCCGGTCCTCGTCCGCGGCGGCGGCAAGGCGCCGACCCAGGAGATCCTCCGGCGCACGCACGAGATCATGCAGCAGGGGGCGGCGGGGATCGTCTACGGACGCAACGTGATCCAGCACAAGGACCCGGCCGGGATCACGCGGGCGTTCATGGCGATCGTGCACGAGAACGCCACTCCCGACCAGGCGATCAAGCTCGTCAAGGAATGACATGAGAGAAATCCGGTTCGGCATCATCGGCTGCGGCCTGATGGGCCGCGAGTTCGGCTCGGCGATTGCCCGGTGGTGCCACCTCCTGGATCTTCCGTTCAGGCCGGTTCTGGCCGGCATCTGCGACACCAACCCCGAGCTCTTCCCGTGGTACCAGCAGAATTTCCCATCCATCAGGGTGGCCACGGCAAAGTACTCGGACCTTCTGGGGAGCCCGGAGGTCGACGCCATCTACTGCGCGCTCCCGCACCATCTCCACCAGCAGGTCTACACCGACATCATCCGCGCCGGGAAGCACCTCCTGGGCGAGAAGCCGTTCGGGATCGACCTCCCGGCCGCCCGGGCGATCGTGGAGGAGGTCCGGAAGAATCCGAAGGTCTTCGTCCGCTGCTCCTCGGAATTTCCGTTCGTGCCGGGCGCCCAGCGCGTGATCCGCGCGATACGGGAGAACCGCTTCGGGCGGATCATCGAGGTCAACTGCGGATTCCTTCATTCCAGCGACCTGAATGCCGAGAAGCCGATCAACTGGAAACGGATGATCGAGATGAACGGCGAATACGGCTGCCTGGGCGACCTCGGGATGCATGCGCTCCACGTTCCGCTCCGGGCGGGATGGAAACCCCAGCGGGTGTTCGCGCACCTCAACAAGATCGTGACGGAGCGGCCCGACGGCAAGGGCGGGAGGGTCCCGTGCCGGACGTGGGACAACGGATCCCTCTACGTGGATACGACCAACCCCTTCGACGGACTTCCGTTCCCGATGACCATCCGGATCTACCGGATCGCGCCGGGCGAAACAGACACGTGGTACCTGGAGGTGCTGGGGACCCGGCACTCGTGCCGCTTCTCGAGCCGCAACATGAAGGCCTTCCAGTTCATGGAGTACTCGGGAGGAGCCCAGACCTGGCAGGAGGAGTGCCTGGGGTACGAGACGATCTACAAGACCATCACGGGGGGGATCTTCGAGTTCGGCTTCTCCGACGCGATCCTTCAGATGTGGGCGGCGTTCATGGACGAGCTGGTGAGCGGGAAGCCCGCCTATGGGTGCGTGACGCCGGAGGAGGCGCTCGACTCGCACCGGCTCTTCACTGCCGCGCTCGAATCGCAGCGGACAAGGCAGGCGGTGGAGCTCCGGTGATGCAATCCTCCTGGCTTCCGGTCGCGGCCTCGCGTAGAAGTTTTCGAGATTTCAGGGGGAGGGCATGAAGGCACCGGCGACGGTCATCCTGGTGATCGGTCTGGCGAGCGTGGCCCACGCGCCTGCAGGCTGGCCTGGGCTCCTCGACGATCGGAGCCGGAGCGTCGCGGTTTGAAAACCACTCGCCAACTAGGTCCGCGGTGCGCGCGCCGTCTTCTATGGAGCCGCGTCTTGAAATCCGTGGTTCTTGCACCAGGCCCGGAAGGCCAGGGCCTCGGGTCGGGGGAAGAATTCCACGGGCGGGACCTCGGCATTGTACGCCCGGAACGCCTTCAGGAACCGCTCGGGGTCGCGGGCGAACCACTCCTCCACCTCCTTGTCGCCGCGGCAGATCCGTTCGAACCGGAGCTTTCGGACGAGGAGGCTGGAGAGGAGGAAGTGCTCGGGGTCCACGCCCTCGATCAGGGCGCGATCCTCGCCGGACAGGGTCGCGGTCTCCCTCTCCAGCGTCTCGAGCGGCTCGTTGCTCACCAGGGCGCGCGATAGGACCCGCTGGAGGTCCCTCAGCACGGGAAGAGCCCCTTCGCCCGGCGGACCTCGGCCGTGAGGGAGGGGATCTCCTCCGCGCCGAACGTCCCGTTGAGCCGTTCAACCACGACCCCCCGGAGGTTCCGGCAGCGGGGCAGGACGCGCTCGAGGAGGGTCCAGACGGGCTCGGGGACCGGACCGTCATGGGAGTCGAGCCTGAAGACCCGTTGCGAGGGAGTCCAGCCGGGTTCGCTTTCACTCCCGCCGCTCAGGTGGATCTGGACGACGGAGTCGAGGTCGAGCCGGTCCACATACTCCACGGGATCCGAGCCGAAGTTCAGGCACTGCGTGTGCACATTGTGGAGGTCGAGGAGAAGCGAGCAGGACGCGGCCCGGCAGATCGAATTGAGAAACTCGGGTTCCTGCGCCGGGTCGCCGAGCGCGAAGTAGCTGACGTTGTTCTCGAACGCGACCGCCGGAGCCACCGTGCCCAGGAGGCGCATCCGGGCGGCGACGGCGGCGACGGTCTCGTCGGTGTACGGCACCGGGAGAGGAAGCGTCACCTGGAGCCCCGCCACGCGCGTCCAGCCCAGATGTTCGGAGAGCCACGAAAAGCGGAACTCCGTCTGGTCGTCGCGCAGGCGCTCCAGCCACTGGGCGGTCCGCTCCCGCTCGCCCGGCTCGTCGAGCGCGCTGGCCAGGGAGAATCCGAGGCCGTGGGCGACGAACGGCTTTCCCGACCGGTCGCGGATCTCCCGGTACATCGGGTAGTAGTCGTTCCGCTCGAGGAACCCGTCCCGCGGGCGCCAGAGGGTCTCGGGGTTGATCTCGTAGTAGTCGGCGTCGCGCTCGATGATGTCGCGGGTGAGCTCGAGATACTCCAGGTCGGAGTGGAGGGCCCAGCCGACGCCGAGTCTCTGCACGGCCCTATTTTGGCTTGAGGAGCCCGATGGCGCAATCGGCCAGGAGATCGCCCGCCTCCGGGGCGAGCTTGCTCCGGATGCCGAAGGTGGCCTCGTAGCCGCCGCGGGCGAACGCCTCGCGGTGGGGAACGTAGCCCAGCATGCCGTTTGCATACCCGACGACGCGGGTGCGGAGAGGGCCGGTCGACTCCTTGATCCGGAGGCCGTGCTGGACGAAGTACTCGGCGGGGATCGCGACGTAGGCGACCTCGTCCAGGGTGATCGCCTGGACCTCGGCCTTCGCGGTCCCCTCGCGCTTGATCTCCTCGACCAGCATCGGCGCGGTCTTGTCGTAGAAGCCAGGCTCCCCGAACCGCTGGGCGCCCCTGGCGGTCCCCTTCACGTCGTCGTCCGTGTACTTCCGGTAGGGGAGGTCGAGGGTCGTCGAGCGGGCGCCGAGCTTCGCCGACGCGCGGAACTTCATCCCTTTGAGCGCTCCCTCGACGTCGGCGGCCAGCGCCTGACCCGCCTCCTCCATCGTCTTCTCCCGATTCTGGCCGCTCGGGTCGCCATGGTGAAGGTTTCCGGCAGCGCCCTGCAGGAAGAGCGTGACGGGGCAGCCCTTCTCCTTCATCGCCTTCCCGAGCTGGCCGGGGTATCCGGCCGAAAAGACCTGGTCCCCGCCGTGATGACACGGGTGGCAGGCGAAATTGACGATCGACCCCAGGAGACTCCCGTCCTTCGAACGCGCGGCCAGCACCGCGACTTCGGGGTCGACGGGCCCCTCGAACGAGAGCGCATTGGGATCCTTGAAGGAGCCGTGGCATTTCACGATCCCGTCACGATAGATCACGCGCCGGTTGTACGCGACGCGCCACTCGGGGACGCTCGCCCAGCCGATCTCAGCCTCCTGGCGCGACTCCCAGGCCCGCACGAGCGCGGCCACGGTCTTCTCGATCATCGCCGCGGTGTAGGCGTCGTCCCTGGGATACAGGTCGGCCTCGATGGCGGGGCCGGCATGGTTGTGGGTTGCGCCGATCAGGATCGCGTCGCCCGGGATGCCGGTCTTCTCCTGAACCTGCCTGCGGATCTCGGCGACCTCGGCGCGGTGGACGAAGAGGAGGTCGAGGGAGGCGAAGGCCACGCGAACCCCCCCCGCCTCGAAGACGGCGGCCTTGGCGAAGAGCGGGTCGAGGACGGTCTGGCCGAAGTTCCTGTTGTTCCACCCGATCTTGCGGGTGCCGGCGGGGGGCGAGATGTCGACCTGGGTGAATCCCGCCTTAAGCGCCCCGGAGTCCTGCGGAGCCAGGAGGAGGGACAGGAGGAGCGAGCGGAGCATATCGAATCCTCGCCACAAGGGGCTGTACATAATACAGTCACCCTAACGATAGGAGACGGCCATGAACAGGATTCGACGCGCAATGACCGGAGTGCTGGCGATTTTCGGGCTTGCCTTCGCGGTTCCGCAGGACAAGAAATCCCCGCTCATCGGGCCGATCGAGTATCTCTGGCCCAAGGGGGCGCCGCTCGCCAGCGGGGACGGGGAGAAGGACAAGCCGAATCTCTCCGTTTACCTGGCCCCGGCCGAGAAGGCGAACGGCACGGCCGTCGTGGTGTGCCCCGGCGGGGGGTACGGCGGGCTGGCGAAGGGGCACGAGGGTCACGACATCGCGACGTGGCTGAATGCGCATGGCGCGAGCGCGTTTGTCCTCACCTACCGCGTCTCGCCGTATCGTCACCCCTGTCCGATGCTCGACGTGCAGCGCGCCGTGCGCATGGTGCGGGCGCGGGCGGCGGAATGGAAGGTCGAGCCCAGGAAGATCGGCGTCTGGGGTTTCTCGGCG